>Ga0335073_10000355_pt1 | contig 60163 bp, 43 predicted proteins | sample Lox_Sample_22_FD_207093 | JGI IMG/M metagenome (GOLD analysis project Ga0335073, IMG submission 207093) | Soil microbial communities from Loxahatchee National Wildlife Refuge, Florida, United States - Lox_Sample_2.2 | ecosystem: Environmental > Terrestrial > Soil > Wetlands | place: USA... | reverse complement strand
TGTGTTTGATGACCGCGCGGCAAGTTTGAGCAGCGCCGCGAAAACATAAAGATATGGCACAAGCTGCAAGACCACGGCGAGAGAGAGCATGGTCTGAAAGGCCGCCTGCACGCTGGAAAAGCGAAAAAACACCACGCACAGAATGATCGAGATGGTGACGTGCACGATAAGCGCGGCATAAGGCGTAGCATATTTGGGATGAATGCGGCCTAGCCACTCCGGCATGTAATTGTCCAGGCCGGCGACGAAGGGAATGCGCGCAGAACCCCCAAGCCACGCCGAAGCGATGCCCGCAATGGAAAGGCTGAGCAAGAGAGCAAAAGCCGGAATAATCCATGACATCCCGAACTGCGTCGACATTTTCGCCACTGCCTGCACGATTCCCTGCAGCACGCTGATTCCGCTTTGTCCGATGGAAAGCAGCAGTGTCAAGGTAACTGCGATATAGAGCAGGCCGGAAATCACGCCGCCCCAAAGAACGGCGCCGGGCAGCGTGCGCTGGGGCTCCTGAATCTCGTCGCCCATAATGGAGGCCAGTTCCAGCCCCACCAGCGCAAAACAAATCACGCCAAAGGTATTCAGGACGAAGCGGGGATCGTGCGGAACATGAAAATCGGCCGCGCTGATGGTGAGGCCGTTCTTCGAGACCACGACGATGCCGAGCGCGATCAGCACGGAGGCAGCGATGCCGGTTCCGATGGCGCCAAGATTGTTGATCCACTTGCCGACGCCGAGACCGACAATGTTCAAAGCAGCCAGCGCCAGCAAAAGAATGACGGATGTCCAAAGTGCGAAGGACTTGCTATCCGCCAGAGCCGCGTGGCTCGGACCAAGAATGAAAACCGAGACGCCGACGAAGTAGAGCATGACGGTCGGCACGTAGAGCATGTTATTGGTCCAGTAACACCAACCGGAAAAAAACCCGTGGAAATCGCCAAACAATTCCTTGGCCCAGAGATAAACTCCGCCTTCACCGGGATAGCGATGCGCCAGCTCGATCACGGCAACGCCCTGCGGCAAGAAAAACAAAATCAGCGAAATGATCCACAGCCAGATGGTGACGCCGCCATTGGCCGCAATGGAAGGCACTACGTTGAGATTAAAGACGGCGACGACAAAGAGCAGGATCAGGTCGCGCCGTCCGAGGACACGCTTGAGGTGCGGCTGAACGTCGGATTGGGCGGTGGTAGACAAGAGTTCAGAGCGCCAAAGATTTTGGAAGCGAACCAAGCACGCGCTTCTTGCCTGGCAAAGAAAGCGAGGCGTTCGCGCGGTTCCCTCAGATCCTTCGGCGAGCAGAAAGCGCTCGCCTCAGGATGGCAACTAAACCAAGGGCCCTCATCCGGGCTTCTGCCCGGGTAAGGGATGACAAGAGTTTCGGTCGCGTGCCCCTAATGAACTGCCAGCGCAGGTTGGCCTGCGCGCTCCTGCTGTGCCTTCGCCAGCGAAACCGCAATGTCATCGAACGCGGCCAGATGTTTATCGATGTCCGCCTCCGTGTGCTGCACAGAGATGGTCCATTGCTCATCCCACCAGTAAGGCTGGGCCATCACACCGCGATTGACCATGGCGAACCAGTAATGACGCCACAGATCGATATCGATGGTGGTCCAGTCACGGTAATTCCGAATTTCTTTCGCATAAAGCATCAACGCGCCGTTGGCTCCGGCCTGCGCAATGTAGGCCTGCAGATCAACTTTCGCAATGGTCTTACGATAACCGTCCGCGAGCTTCTTGCTCAGCTTGTCTACGTGGGCGTAATTCTCGCGGGTGAGAACCTCACGGAATGTTGCCAGGCCCGCGGCCATTGAAACCGGATTGGTGTTGTAGGTTCCACCGTGGAAGACTTTGTGCTGCGAGATCAAGTCCATCACCGACTTGCAGGTGCCGAATGCCGCGAGCGGCAAACCGCCCCCGATCGACTTGGCCAGGCAGATCATATCGGGCGTGACCCCGAAGTATTCACTCGCCCCGCCCCAGCCGAGTTTCGCGCCGGTCTTGACTTCGTCGAAAATCAGCAGAGCTCCGTTCTTGGTGGCGATTTCGCGCAGGCCTTTCAGGAAACCGGGCTGCGGCAGGCAGAGGCCGACGTTCATTAAAATCGGCTCGAGAATGATGGCCGCGATTTCACCGGGATTTTCCGTGAAGCGCCGCTCGACCGTGGCCAGGTCGTTAAAGGTGGCGATGAGAACGTTCGCCAGCGCTGACTTGGGCACGCCCAGGCCGCCGGGGACCGAAGTTGGATTGTGGACATCGCCAAAATCGGGCGCATGGGGCTTTACGCTGACGAGAGCGCTGTCGTGCAGGCCGTGATAGGCGCCCTCGAACTTCACGATCTTGTCGCGGGCAGTGGCGGCGCGGGCGAGGCGGATGGCGTGCATCGTTGCTTCGGTTCCGCTGTTGCCGAAGCGGCACATCTCGATGGGAAAACGATTGCAGATTTCCTCCGCCAGTTGCCATTCCATGTCGTGCGGCATGCCGAACATGGTCCCGGTGGAAAGGCGTCCTTGAACCGCCTTCATCACCGCAGGATGACAATGCCCAGCCATCAGCGCGCCGAAGCAGAGGTTGTGGTCGATGTATTCGTTGCCGTCGAGATCGCGAAACTTGCCACCCGAGGCATCTTTCACAAAAATCGGCCAGGGATCGTAGGCGCGGTAGTTGCTGGCCACGCCTAGTGGAATGCGCTTGAGGTTCTTTTTGTGCGCCTCCGCAGATTTGGGCGTGCGGCGCTCGAAGGTCGAGAGTTCCTTCTGCAGATCGGGGTACATCGGGTCTCCGAGGATGCTCAGGCCCGGCGGCGGTTTCGGACATCCGGCGGGCCATTAGGATATGCCGGAACGGACGGGCCGTCCCGGGCTGTTGCTTCGATTATGTTACGCCTTCCAGCTAGAAATAGAACTTAAGCGCAAATTGCACCAGACGCGGATCTTTGACCTGCGTGACCTGGCCAAATTGCGAACCATCGGTGCTGTTGCCGTCCGGGTTGTAGAACTGCGTGTGGTTGAAGAGATTGAACAGCTCTGAGCGAAATTCGAAATGTGTGCGTTCGGTGACCGGAATGTTCTTGATCACCACAAAGTCGGTCTCGCTGATTCCCGGTCCGCAACAGATGGTTCGTGGGGCGTCGCCGACGCGCCCAAATACTCCGTTTTCAGTAAAAATTCCCGCATTGCTGAAATAGTAATTCTGATTGTTCTGCGGTCGCTGCCAGGTGAATGGAGCGATCTGATCGGGTTCGCCGGGCAGCTCAAAGTCGAAGCTGTTCATCAACTCGTTGTCTGAGGAGGACGTAATACGGATGGGGAACCCGGTCTGGTAGGTCGTGATTCCGGAGACTGCCCAGCCATCCAGCAGTTTGCCAGCAAGACCACTGTATTTGCGGACGGGCACATCCCAGTAATAGCTGATTACAAAGCGGTGACGCGCATCGAAGAGCGATAGAGAACGGTTATCGGCGCCAGGAAGTGGGTTGAGGATACCTTCAAAGCTTGAGGCCTCATCGATCGACTTGCTGAAGGTGTAGGCTCCGGAGAATTGCAGACCGTGGGAGAAACGCTTTTCCAATGAGACTTGCAACGAGTTATAGGCCGAGTTGGCGATGGTGTCCTGCGCGAAGATGCTGGAGAAGACCGGGATACCCGAAGCGGTTGGACACCCGGCGCCGGTCATCGGATTACATTGTGGAGATGAGTACGGACGCAACCCGACCAGCGTGATGCCGTTTGGTCCAACTGTCGTGCCGGCAGGGATAACTGAGCTGTTCTGCACGTAAGGCAGATGCAGATCTACCGGCAACACCGTCCCTGGCTGAATGATAAAGGGTGCATCCTCCAGGAATTGCCCGCAACTCACGTCGTCCCCAAAGCCATCCTGCACGCTGTCAGGATTGGCATTGGCGATGTTAACGATGTCGAGGCAAGTTTGTGGATTCGAATAATTGATGTCGTGTGTTGCCAGCAAGCGGTGACCTTGCGATCCGACGTATGCCACTTCCAGCTTCATGTCTCGGGTCAGTTCGCGCTGAATGGTGAAGTTGTATTGTGCGGAATATTGCGAGCGCATGTGCGGCTGGAAATCGCCGAACAAGTCAATGGGTTCGAAGATGGCCCAATCTTGGCTCGTTCCTCGCTGCGCATTGAGAACTCCATGGAAGGGATTGAGATAAGTGGTCGCACCATCCTGCCCCAGGAACGGCAAATTAAACTGGGTTTCGTAAACGAATGTGCTGCCGCCGAAGGGAGGCTCAGCCCCGAATTGCGCCAGCACCAACTGCTCGATGGGATTGTAGAAAAGCCCCCAACCGGCACGAAGGCTCGTCTTGCCCGAATTGCCTGGGCTCCATGCGATGCCAATGCGGGGAGCAAACGCCTTGTAGTAGGTCTGGGTCATGCCTGCCGGAACACCAGGATCACCCGGGACTACGAGACCTACAGCATCCTGCGACGTGCAATCGGTATTCGGACCTCCGCAAGGGTAGACAGTCGACATCTGGCCTGGCCGGTACGTCTGAACATGCTGGGCGGTGTCCGCCAATGGAGTGTCCAATTCCCAACGCAGTCCATAGTTCAAAGTGAGATTCGGTTTTATCTTCCAGCTATCCTGCGCGAACAGGTACAGGCCGGTATTGCGGACGTACTCGACCTGCGCCGATCCTTGCCCGAATTGATCGGGCAGCCCGAGAAGATAATTGGGATAAAGATTGGCAGACTGAGTGTCGTCAGAGCCGCCGCCGTAGTAGTCGAACGTCCCATTGACGTTGTAATAGTAGAACTGGTTGAACTGCTGACGGCGAGCGTCAACACCGAATTTCAGCGTATGCGTGCCGGCCACTTTCGTGAGGTTATCCGACCATTGAAAAGAGTTTCCAGTCTGGGGAAGCTCGCCTTCTGAGTTGTTGCCTATCGAAAAGCCGCCCGAGATGGAGATGGAAGGGAGGCCTTCCCGTCCGGCACCCAGAAAGGGATGGATGCCGTAGAGGCTACCGTTGGGATCGGAAGAATTATCGCCGTAGAAACAAGGGACGGTGGCTGTAAGCCAGGATGGCGCCGGAGGACATGAATTCTGCACCAGCTCGGTGTTCTGGGGATGTTGAAATGTCTGCTGCCCTTCGCGGTTGTAGTTGAAGCGGAACTCATTGACGGTGCTATTTGTGATCGTCCATGTGTGGGTGATGTTCCACTGCTGAATGCGTTCTGCGACACTGCTTCCAAAACCGGGAACATCAGCGCCCGTCAATTCGAAATCCGCAAAGGGATTCAGCGTCGTGTCATCGTTAAAGTAATAATAAAAGCTCAGATTTTGCTTGTCGTTCAAGCGGCGGTCCACCTTCAGGGTGAATTGGTCACCGCGTACTGACTGAACGGGTGTAGTAGTGATCAGCGAACCGCCATTGGGTGCCGTGGGAATCAATTGAAGAAGGTCAACTGCAGTCGGGTCCATGCATGCCAGGGGAATCTGACTGTTGGGGAAAAGCGTCGTATATAAAATGCCCGGTGGAATCCCCCCCGGATAACCTACGGCCTGGTCGCAGCCGGCGCGACCATCGAGTAGTTGCGTATCGTTGAGCACTGCGTGGCCCGGATTCTGAGTATCAAAGCCGCCGATGTCGCTAAAGTCGGCGAAGGGCTGGGTCGCGCTGGGCCGCTCCGCGGCCGTCGGCACCGTTACCGCAGGTGAAAGTATCCCCTGGCGGATACGGCGGCCTTCGTAGCTGGCGAAGAAAAACGTGCTGTTCTTGACAATCGGACCGCCGAAAGTTCCGCCGAATTGATTTTGATTGAACTTGGGTTTTGTGCAGGGAAGACTTTCGGCTGCGGTAAGGCAGTAATCGTTGGCGTTGAGGTCCTTGTTGCGGAAGAACTCGTAGACGTTGCCGTGAAAATCGTTGGTGCCGGATTTCGTCACGACATTAATGACCGAGCCGGAGTTGCGCCCGTATTCGGCGTCGAAGGTATTGGTTAGAACGCGAAATTCCTGGATGCTGTCGGGTGTGGGTTGCACGGTGGGCAGGTTCACGAAGAGGTCGTTGGCATCGCCGCCGTTCACACTGAAATTATTGGAGCGACCGCGGCCGCCGTTCACAGAGACCGCGCCCGGGCTGTCGCTGCCATAGATCAGCGTATTACTGGAACCTACGGTTGACATCACACCCGGCTGCAGTTGCAAAAGTTGATAGGTGTCGCGGGAATTGAGAGGCAGGTTCGAAACCTGACGACTCTCCATAACTGCGCCCAGTTGAGTACTCGTCGTGTCAACCAGGGGAGCTTCAGATGTGACGTCGACAACCTCCTGCGTCTGGCCGAGTTGCATCGTCATGTTCAGCGTGATGATCTGATTGACATCGAGGCTGATGCTGCGCCGAAGCTCTTTCTTGAAGCCCGTCAATTCAAAACTGAGGGTGTAGGTGCCCACCGGGAGATCCGGGAAGACGTAGTCTCCGCCAGCATTCGTTTCCGTCTGGCGGCTGACTCCCGTGGCTTCGTTGGCTGCCACCACTTTCACCTGGGCGATCACAGCTCCCGTGGGATCGGCGACCCGGCCGAGGATTCGGCCGGTAGTGCCTTGCGCCGATAGAAAGGTGGGAAGGCAGAGACTGATTGCGGCTGTCAAGCAAACCGCTCTCACACAGAGCAGTTTCAGGCGCCACGTTCTGGGGGACGTTATGGACCAGCGGGCTCGCAGTGACAGCATAGAAACCTCCAACCTTCCTGTCGCGGGAGAGAGTATCCAGCTCAAAGCCACAGCTTGCTTCCAGTCGCAACCTTGCTATAATCCGGCAAGGTTAGAGAAGCGGGAAGCTTGCTGTCAAGGAGAAAAACGCCCGCGGCCCGTGAATCTCTGAATCGCAGCGAGAAGAAGTTTTTATCGCGCGGGCCTCATTTCATCGCTGGGGATGCGCGTTGGCATCATGAATTCGACGTCCAATCGCGGGTACCTCAAGATCGGCGAAGTGGCGCGGCGCGTGGGCGTTTCGCCATCGGTCATCCGGTCGTGGGAAAACCTTGGGCTGGCGCGCCCCCGCCGCACTGAAAGCAAGTACCGGCTGTACGCCCCGGAAGACGTCAAACTGCTCCGTCGGGCACGCTTCCTGCGCAAAGAGCGCGGGCTGAACGCAGCAGCCATCGTGGAGTTGTTGCGGCGCGAACGGCGCCTGCGACCGCCCTCGGATGGGAATGCGGGCGCAATCGGGTTGCACTTGCGGCAATTGCGGGCAAAACGGCGTTTCTCGCTGGCACAGGTGGCGCGGGCGGTGGGCATCTCGGTTGGTTTCCTCAGCGCTCTGGAGCGGTCGCAGATGAGCGGATCGGTCGGCACCCTGCGCAAGCTGGCACGATTCTATGGAACCAACATTCTGGATTTTTTCGATGCCAGCGACAGCAGCGGCCGACAGGTGCGTCCCGGAGAACGAAAAGTGCTGCAGGCTGGCCCCGGTGTACGCATGGAATTGCTGGCATGGGGTAATACCATGATGGAGCCGCACCTGTTCCGCGTCGCGCCCGAGAGCGGAAGCGGCGACGCCTACACCCACGAAGGCGAGGAGTTTCTGTACGTGCTGCGCGGCGAATTGGCGATCACGCTGCACGATGATGAGTATCGGCTCAAGCCGGGCGACAGCTTTTACTTTGAGAGCGGCACCCCACACCGGTGGAAAAATTCCGGACGGACCGAAACCTGGGTGTTGTGGGTGAATACACCGCCGACGTTTTGAGGCTGGCACCGCAGCGAGGCGCTCATTATTATTTGTTCGATTTCCTGGTCGAGGTCGCAACTTGGTTCCTGGGTGCCGAGGGAAAGAATCATGACGCTACGACGTTCGCTGAACCTGTTGGCTTTGCTCGTGATTCTGTTGCTTGTCGGCTCGTGCGCCCGCAAGACTCCAACTTTGAATCTGCTGGTGTGGGAAGGATACGCCGACCCAAGTTTCGTGCGGCCTTTCGAAGCACAACACCATTGCAAGGTCACCGCATCGTACATGGGATCGAGCGACGAACTTGTCGCCAAGCTGCGGGGCGGCAGCGCGGCGAATTTCGACGTGATTTCGCCCTCCAGCGACGTGGCCACTTCGATTGCGGCGGCGGGACTGGCCATGCCCTTGGATCTGTCGAGAATTCCCAGCTACAACCAACTTTCTCCGCAACTCACTTCCCTGCCCCTGGTAAGAGTGAAAGGGCAGGTGTATGGTGTGCCGTTCATGTGGGGACCTGATCCGCTCTTGTACGACACCACGGATTTCAAGCAGCCGCCCGATAGCTGGAGTGTCCTTTGGGATCCAAAATATCGGGGCAAGATTTCTGTGTGGGATGATCTCTCGACCGTGTACATGGCCGCCCAGATTCTGGGTTTCGACAAACCCGACCCCTCGCAACTGTACAACCTGAGCGATGAACAACTGGAGGCCGTGAAAAAAAAGTTGCTGGAGCTGAAACCGAATATCCGGAAGATGTGGTCAACCGGAGGAGAACTTACCAATCTGTTTCAGAACCATGAAGTGGTTGCCGCCATGGGCTGGCCACTGATGACCAACCAGCTGCGCAAAATCAACTTCCCGATCGGAGAAACCATTCCGAAGGAGAACACGACGGGATGGATCGATCACCTGATGATTACCGCAGCCAGCGAGAACAAAGATCTGGCATACCAGTTTCTTGAATACATGATCGAGGCGCAAACGCAAAAGAAGGTCACAGATGTTACCGGGTACACGCCGGCGAATCCACAAGCTGCGCAGTTTATGACTACGGATCAAGTGAAGAGCCTGCACCTCGACGACGTCGATGACTACCAGAAACGTCTTTACTTCTGGCAGAATGTGCCACGGCGCGCCAAGTACAACGAGATTTGGAACGAGGTGAAGGCCGCGCAATAGAAGGCTTCAGCAATCAGGCGGCGGCTTCCGTTTGGGTTAGCTTGAACCAACTGAAACTCATGACCACATCCGAGATCGTGATGCCGGCGGCCGCTGACCCTACGCAGCGGGCAATACTGCTCAGCATTCGCAATGTGGCCAAGCGCTTTGGGAGAAACCTTGTACTACGGGATATTTCTCTGGAAATTGCCCAGGGAGAGTTCCTCACCATACTTGGCGAAAGCGGCTCGGGAAAGACAACGCTGCTGCGGATCATCGCCGGCTTTGAGACTGCAAGCTCGGGTGAGATCTGGATGGGGGCCGAGCGATTGGATCAACAGCCTCCCTACCGGCGCAGGGTGAATACCGTATTTCAGCACTATGCGCTGTTTCCTCACTTGACCGTGGAGCAAAACGTGGGATATGGCCTGCGGGTGGCCGGAAGGCCGCAAGCCGAGATTCGCGAGCGGGTTGAGCAAGCGTTGGCAAGAGTAAAGATGACGGCGCATGCCAAGGCGAAACCGTCGCGCATCAGCGGCGGGCAGCAGCAGCGGGTTGCGCTGGCCCGTGCTCTGGTGAATCGGCCGCAGCTGCTGTTACTCGATGAGCCGCTTTCCGCACTTGACGCAAACCTGCGCCGTCAGATGCAGGTCGAATTGAAATCGCTGCAGCGGGAAGTCGGAATCGCGTTTGTGTTTGTGACTCATGACCAGGAAGAGGCAATGGTCATGTCGGATCGTATTGCTCTGCTGCGCTCGGGAGAACTCGAGCAGGTGGCATCCCCTCGCGAGATATACAGCCGTCCCGCGACGGCTTATGTAGCCCAATTTATCGGCCACACCAACCTTTTGAAGGTTGAAGTTCATTCGGGGATGGCGCACTGTTCTTCCTTAGGCTGGGAAGCGGCCCTTCCCGATGGGCCTGCGCTGTTTTCGCTACGGCCAGAGAAAATCCGTTTGGTCGCAGCCGGTAGTGATCTTCCCTCGGGCAGCGTGCGCATTCACGGAACTGTGGTGCATCGGGCGTTCCATGGGGCCACTGAATTGATTCGTGTGGATTGCGGCGGTGGCCTGGTGCTGGTAATGCGAACGCCAAGTTTGAATGAAAATCGAATCAGCGTCGAACTCGAGTTCTCGCCCAGGGACGCCGTCTTTGTCTGCGAATCTACCGAAAGAATCTAATGTTCTCGCGCGCCTACAAGACCGCGGTTACGCTTCCCCCCATGTTGTGGGTTGCCTTCTTTTTGCTGACACCGTATGTGCTGATGTTTTGCTACAGCTTCTGGTCGGTATCGCCGGCACAAACCATCGTGCATTCATGGAATCTGGCGAACTACTCCGACCTCCTGCACGTTGATGTTTACTGGCAAACTTTGCTTCGCTCGATGTGGATCGCCGCCCGCGTAACCATCTTCGCGCTGTTGCTCGGTTATCCTCTGGCCTATTTCGTCTCTTTTCACGCAGGTCGAAGGAAAGATCTGCTTTACCAGCTGGTAATCATTCCTTTATGGGTCAGTTATCTTGTGCGTGCGTATGCCTGGAAAACAATCCTGGGTTCGGACGGCGTGCTCAATACATTGCTGCAATATGTGCACGTGACGCAACATCCTTTGGAGTTCCTGCTCTACAGCCCATTTGCTGTGGTGCTGACGCTTACACACATCTATACGCCATTCGCATTCCTGCCAATCTACGCTTCGCTTGAGCACATTCCGCGCAACCTGGTCGAAGCCTCGCACGACCTCGGAGCCACACCCGCGCAGACTTTCTGGAAGGTCATTCTTCCGCTCTCGATCCCTGGCGTTCTGGCGGGCGCGACATTCGCTTTCGTTCTCAGCCTCGGCGACTTTCTCGCACCGCTCTTGCTCGGCGGCCCAAGCGGGATCATGATCTCCAACATCGTCGTCAGCCTGTTCGGCGCAGCTTATAACTGGCCGCTGGGTGCGGCTATCTCGCTATGTATGCTCGTTCTGGTGGTCGGTCTGCTGTTTTGTTCGGAGCGGCTGGAAAAGAAGTGGAGCTTCTCGTGAGCAGGAACACAACGTCCGCTGGGGGCTCGGGATGGCTGGGTTGGCATGCCGCAGCGGTTTTTGCATTCCTCTACCTGCCGATCGCGGTCCTCATTCTTTATTCGTTCAATGGCGAGGGCGTTGGAGGATTTCCACCCCATCACCTGACGCTCGACTGGTACCGCACGCTGCTTGCCGATGGCCCCATTTGGGATTCCGTGTTCAATAGCTTTCAGGTGGCGTTTGCGGCAATGGCCATTTCCCTTGCCTTCGGGATTCCGGCCGCGCTGGCGCTCGACCGCGCCGAATTTCCCGGAAAAGCCTTGTTCCGCCGGCTGGTGCTGTTGCCGCTGATCTTGCCTGGAATCATCACGGGACTCTCACTGCTGATGCTCTTTGACATTCTGGGCACCAGACTCAGTCTGCTGACCATCGTGTTGGGACATGGAACCGCGCTGATTTCCGTGGCCACAACAGAAGTCTTCGCAGGCTTGCAGAAATTGGATCGAGCGCAAGAAGAGGCGTCTCTCGATCTCGGGGCAAATTACTGGCAGACGTTCTGGCGGGTTACAGTACCAAATCTCAAACTGCCGATCATCGGTGCGGCGTTGCTGATTTTCACGCTTTCGATGGATGAGATTGCTGTAAGTTTTTTTCTGATCGGCCGCGATAATACTCTGCCGCTGGAAATCTGGGGACGCTTGCGGCGAGGCATCACACCGGAGATCAATGCTATTTCGGCTATCATTTTTCTTTTTTCGCTGATTGCCATTGTGTTCTGGTACCGGTTGCGCGTTGGCGGAGAAGCCGTGGCCGAGCCGGGGGTTGAGATCGCAGAGGTTCAAGGGGAGCAAGTGTGAGTTCGAATCGCAGAGATTTCATCAAGTTCGCGGTGGCAGGCGCAGTTGCGTCGGGATGCCCCATGGATTTATCGCTCGTCGCACAGACCGGCGGCGAGCGCGGCAACCACTTGCCAGAGGTCGACGGAGAGAACAATAAGATTTGCCATCAGATTCGCGATCAGGGCAACCAGATCTTTAGCCGACCTCCAGCTTTGGCGCGGCACGACATTGTCATTGTGGGCGGCGGGGTGAGCGGCCTGAGCGCAGCCTACCGTCTTCAACACCATGACGTGTTGCTCCTGGAAAAGGAGCCTCACTGGGGCGGCAATGCCTATGAAATGACCTATGATGGCAGCACCTACTGCACTGGCTCTGCCTTCTTGGCGAGAGACGAATACACTTACGACTTCGCCAGAGAAATTGGTCTGAATCCTTTGCCCATCAAGAGCCCTGATGCCAGCATCATTCGCGGTGAAGTGATCTACGATACCTGGGGTTCTGGCCTCAACAAGCTGCCCTATCCCCCGATCATTCGCGAGGCATTCAAAAAATTTAAAAAGGAGATTTTGGCAATTGATGTGGAAAAACGTGGCCGGGAGCTTTTCAATCTGCCATTTTCTGAATTCATGAAGCTTTATCCCTCTGAAATCAAACAATGGTGGGACACGTATGGCCCGTCCAATTGGGGAGCCACGAGCGACGAAACCGCAGCGGCGCTGGCGATTGGAGAACTCCAGGAAATTGCCGCTGAAAGTGACAGCGATGATCGCTACACCTGGCCGGGCGGACTCGGAGCTATCACCCACCGACTGGTCGAGATTCTTCAGCCTCAGTATGGGCAGCGAATGCGGACAGGGGCCACCACTGTGGCCGTTGTAACCGGCAAGCAGGATGTGCAGGTAACCTACATGGAGGCCGGAGAGCTCAAAGCGGTCTCGGCGAAAGCTGTAATCATGGCTACGCCCAAGTTCATTACGCGGCGCATCGTCGATGGTTTGCCCGATAAACAAAGCGAGGCGATGGGCAAGATTCGTTACATTCCCTATCCTGTAGTCAATCTGATATTCAACAGGAGTATTTTCAACTACGGCTACGACACATGGTGCCCGGGAAATACGTTTACCGATATTGTCGTGGCCGATTGGGTGATCCGGCATGAGTCCGGGTATAGACAGAAATACAACATCCTCACTTGCTACACCCCGCTGAAGGAAGAGGATCGCGCTTCATTGCTTACCGAGGCCAGTGCGCGCAAGATTGCAGCCAACGTGTTGAGAGATTTTCAGAAATTGCTGCCGGGGCAGGACGTCGATCCTCTCGAAGTCCACATCTACCGCCGTGGACATCCTCTTTATATGTCCACGCCGGGGCTTTACACAGAGGTGCAGCCGCTCGTCCGCCGGCCGCTTGATCGAGTATTCTTTGCGAATACCGATTCGGAAGGACCGGAGTCAACGACGAACGGAGGCATTCTGGCGGCGCAACGGGCGGTGAAGCAGGCCGAAGCGCGCCTGGCAGGCCAGCCTGCTCCCAAGGAAACCGCAATCGCGGGCTGACGTTATTTGACCCAGGATCGGAAAGGGATTGCGCGATCGTTCATCCCTTGTTTTCATCTCAGGTCCCACCCCACCCAGCGACGTCGTGGTGCATTCATTTCCCGCATAGTAAAGTGTTAGAGAAGCGCAGAAAGGAACAGTTTGAGTTCCAGCATCCGCAACATCGCCATCATCGCGCACGTCGACCACGGCAAGACCACCCTGGTTGACGCCATGCTCAGGCAGAGCGGAACGTTCCGCGCCAACGAGGCCGTCGCCGAGCGCGTGATGGATTCGAACGAACTGGAGCGCGAGCGCGGCATCACCATTCTCGCCAAGAACACAGCCATTTTTTATCATGACGTGAAAGTCAACATCGTGGATACGCCCGGCCACAGCGACTTCGGCGGCGAGGTCGAACGGGCGCTGAAAATGGTGGACGGCGTAATGCTGCTGGTGGACGCCAGCGAGGGCCCTTTGCCGCAAACGCGCTATGTGCTGGGCAAGGCGCTGGAGGCTAAACTGCCACCGATCGTGGTTATCAACAAGATTGACCGTGCTGATGCCCGCCCGCAGGAAGTACTCAACGAAATCTACGACCTGTTCATCGATCTCGATGCCAGGGAAGATCAGCTCGACTTTCCCGTGCTCTACACGAATGCGAAGGCGGGTACGGCGTCGAGTGATATTAACGGCCGGGGCGAAGACCTTCGTCCCCTGTTCGACGCGATTCTCAATACGATCCCGCCGCCCCAGGGAGATCCGTCGGGCTTACTGCAGATTCTGGTGGCGAACCTCGATTACAGCGACTACCTGGGACGACTGGCCATCGCGCGAGTCTTCAACGGAACCATGCGCACCAGCCAGGAGGTTGGGATCGCCAAGCTGGACGGATCGCTTCACAAGACGAAGATCACCAAGCTGTTCTCGTTTTCAGGATTGAAGCGGACTGACATCACCGAAACCGAACTGGGCGACATCATCGCGGTCGCTGGCGTGGAAGGAATCACGATTGGTGAAACGATCACTGATGCGGAAAATCCGGCGCCCCTTCCGCCGATCACGATTGATGAGCCCACCATCGCCATGCAGTTTACGGTGAATACTTCTCCGTTCGCAGGACGTGATGGCGCTTACGTTACTTCGCGCAACCTGCGCGAGAGGCTGGAAAAAGAGCTCCTCACCAACGTCTCTCTCCGCGTGGAAGAGACGGCGAGCACAGACACTTTCAAGGTCATGGGCCGCGGCGAGCTGCAGCTTTCCATCCTGATCGAGATGATGCGGCGGGAAGGCTATGAACTCATGGTGGGTAAGCCGGAGATCGTGACCAAGCGCATCGAGGGCAAGCTGAAAGAGCCAGTCGAACATCTCACCATTGACGTGCCGGAAGAATTTGTCGGAGTGGTCATGGAACAACTGGGCGCACGCAAGGGCGAGGTTGTGAACATGCACAATCACGGATATGGGCGCGTGCGCATTGAATTTCGTGTGCCCAGCCGTGGTTTGATCGGACTGCGCAGCCAGTTGCTCACCGACACGCGCGGCACCATCGTGATGAATTCCCTGTTCGCCGGCTACACCGAGTGGCAGGGCGAAATCCCTCATCGGCTGACCGGCGCCCTTATTGCCGACCGGTCGGGGGTCTCAACCGCCTATGCGCTTTGGGGGCTGCAGGAACGGGGTGTGCTGTTTGTCGGCCCGGGAGTTGACCTCTACGAGGGCATGATCATCGGCGAGAATGCCAAAGACGTTGACCTGGATGTAAACGCGGTGCGGGAGAAAAAGCTCACCAACATGCGCGCGTCTACCGCCGACGAAGCCATACGCCTGGTGCCGTTTCGCCAGCTAAACCTGGAACAGGCCATCGAATTTATTGCAGACGATGAGTTTGTCGAGGTTACTCCGAAATCCCTGCGTTTGCGAAAAAAGATTCTCCCGGCGAACAAACGCAAGAAAAGCGCGATGGCGGCGGTGGAGGACGTATGAGCCGGAATCGCGCCGGGCGCGGCGCTACCCCGGCAAGCCGATCGCGGCAGGCGAAGCAAACCAACATCTCCGAGCGGCGCCTGCGGATGTTTCTTGTGCCCTGCAGCTGCGGAACGACCTTCAGCGTAGCAGAGGATTACGATCGGCAGGGCACGCATTGGAGTCGCTACTTGATTTGTCCGGGATGTGGCAAGCGACACGACCCCAAGAATCGGTTGTTGCAGGTTGGTTATCAGCGGGAGGGTTTCTGGCAGGTGGACGACTGCTGAGGCAGAGCAAAAGCAGGCTTCATCGAGGCTGAAGCAAGCGTGACCATGGTTCGTTTCCGCCGGCCTATATCGTTCCGCATTGCCTTCTTGACAAGTGGTGTTTGACAAACCTGCTATACTGCTGCCCGCGATTGACTGTTTGCCAGCTCCGGTCTCGATTCTCAGGAAGCCCTCCTGACCTGCCGAGTTCCGCCGAATTGAGCTTGCACTTCGACAGCTCAATGCAGAGGCAGAGGCGTGAAGAATATCTTCGTGGGGAATCTGAGCTTTAACACTTCTGAGGACGAATTGCGGCAGCTTTTCGAACCTTACGGGCAAATCGACCGGGTTTCCATCGTAACCGATCGTGAGACTGGACGTTCGCGAGGGTTCGGGTTCGTCGAAATGAGCAACAATGAAGACGGCGAAAAGGCGATTGCGGCGCTCAACGGTTCGCAGATTGGCGGACGCACGTTGAACGTGAATGAAGCGCGGCCCAAAGCCGACAACCGCGGCGGCGGCGGCCGCGATCGGGGCGGACGCGGCGGGGGTAGACGAGATCGCTGGTAGGTTTACCGGCCGGATTTCCATATTGCTGGCGAATGTGTTGCGGCAGCCTACCCATGAGCGACCGCATGGAATGGGCAATCCACGAAATCCTTGGGCCAGCCTCTATCAGTGTTCGAAGTGCAGACTCAGCACCGAATGACCATTGCGGGTTTTCATGCGGACCTGGTCGGCCGATTCGCGGATGAGGTAGTGCGACAACATAGCGACCCCCGCACCATTCGCCAATTCCTCCATCGAAGGCATGGTATTCCGTAGTTCAATGGGCGCGCCGTCGTATTCGACTTCGATATCGAGGTGGAACTCATCGAACTCCGCCATCACGGTTATCAATGGCGAGCGCAGGTTTAGGTCGCCGGCGTTCGTGACGAACTCGTAGATGGCATCTGTGGCGCGGCTTACCACTTCCTGGCGCATCCCCCAGGCGGAGCCATGCTCATCCATAAAACGGCTGATTGCCTCCAGGTTATCCGGGCCCTGGGTGAGTTGCAGCGTACCCCGCTTCGCCAGGCCAATCCGGAATAGAAGGCTCAGTAACACGGCAATGACGGTTGCCAAAGCGGTGGAGGAAGCGAAGATGGGACGCAGCAACTCTGGAACGCCGCGATACAGTTCCGGCGCGATTTCGACGCTGAGCCCGAAGACGAGAGCGATACCAATGGCGAAAATGCGGCGTGCATCGAGCATGCGTGCCGTCATCACCTGCAGTCCGCCGAGCATAAGAAAGCACGTCGAGTAGATCAACAGTGCCCCCATGATAGGGGCCGGCATCACGGCAAAGGTAGCGGCTAGTCCAGGCAGGAAAGCAAGAGCGATCAGAATGAAACCGGCCGGCACGGCAACGGCGCGGCTGGTGACGCCAGTGGCCAGCTCCAACCCCAAGCAGGACGAAGCGTTGTTCTGCGGAAAGCCCCCGATCAAACCGGAGAAGACAGTGCCGAGCGAATTCGCCATCACTCCCCCGCTGACCGATTGCATGTCGGTGCGCCTCCATTCGGCGTCGTTCATTTTTTGACAGAGTGTCAGGTCGCCAACGGTTTTCAGGGTGGCGGCGATGCCGATCACGAAGAATGGCAGCAGCAGACCGGGCCGGAAAGCCATTCCGCCAGGCAGGCGGTGGGGCAATGCGAAGAGTGGCTGATCCCACTGAGCACGCACCAGCGGCCAGTCGAGAAGGCCCGTGTACAAGGCCGCGATGTGCCCCACAGCCAAGCCAATCAGGATGGGAAAGAGCTTAAGCTTGCCCTTGCTCCACACGGTGGGCGCAATCATGGCAAGAAGAGTTACCAAGCCTACGATCGTTGCATTACGGGAGGCATCAGGATGAAGTTGCGAACGCCCAAGCAGCTTGGGACACCCGATGGCAACCAGTTGAATGCCTACGATCGAGACGATCAGTCCAGTCACATCGGGAGGAAAAAGCACGCGCAAGCCCCGGAGAAAGCGAGAGAGAATTGCGGTAAAAACTCCGTTGATCGTAGTCATCCCGAACATCAGCGGGAAACCTCCGATACGGCCGGCCAGTATCGTGGGTGCCAGATAGGTGAGACTGCAAGAGGCGGGACAGAGATAGCCCGACCCGACCAGGCCGCTCCGAGCCTGCAGCATAGTCGTTACGCCGGAAGCGATCATGGATAAGCGAAGCAGACTCTGGGCCTCGGAACGCGAGCCGCCCATCGCATCAATTGCCACAATCACGTAGACCCAACCAACCGACATCGCGAGGATATGCTGAAATGCCAAAGCCATCGTCAAAGGCAAGGGCGGCGTTTCATCTACGTCATAGGCCAACGCAGGCGGCCGCTTGCGCCTTGGTTTGACGACCGGGAAGGAGAGAACCTTACTCCAGATACGGGAGACGGGCGCGACTCTCGCTGCTTGTGCCATCGGCTATTTGTCAAATCTTTCTGGGTCGCGGCAGGAGTCACCCAAAGTCGCCGCAAATCGTTGGAAATATACGGGGAGTTGGGGGAAAATTCAACTCGTATTTGAACCGCCCGGCGAACCCTGATGAACATCCGAGCCGCGCAATTAAACCGACTGCCCGACAATTAAATCGAGTCACGAGAGAAATGTATAATTAGCGCTTACGCGCCCGTAGCTCAGCTGGATAGAGCGATTGCCTCCGGAGCAATAGGTCGGGAGTTCGAATCTCTCCGGGCGCGCCACCCTCTTTTCTCGTTCTCCTTTGCTCATCTCTGGGATGAGGCCGGTTTTCCCTTCACTCGCGACTTTACGCGCCCAGGATGGTTTTTCTGCTGCGGATCCGCGGCCGTAGATGCACTCGACTAGAAGCCATGGTCATGAAGGCAGCCACTATGCGAGACGGCTAGTCTCGAAAATCCCTCCACCAGCAGACTCCTTTTAGTGCTCCCGCCTCCAGCAGCGAGCATCGTAGAACGTTGCAATCTCATCCAATGTAGTAGAGGTGTTTTAGGAGGTGAATTATATGCAGCTGCCAAGGTGGGGAGCGATTGCCAGCTTCTTCCTGGCCGCGATTCTATGTGCGCCCGCCTGGGGTGACACTACGGGCGCAAATGCAGCGGTACCAGGAACTCTCAACTATGTCGAGGGCCAGGTTTCGATCGGAGACCAGGCGCTCAATTCGAAATCGATCGGTTCGGCCCAGCTGCAACCCGGCCAATCGCTGACTACGGAAACGGGCAAGGCGGAAATTCTGCTGACGCCGGGCGTATTTCTCCGGGTCGGCGACAACAGTTCGGTGGAGATGATTTCGCCTAGCTTGACCAAGACGGAAGTTGGAGTCAACAGAGGCAAGGCGATGATTGAGGTCGCGGAGATTTACAAAGCCAACGACATTCGCGTTACGGCCAATGGCGCCACTGCACGCCTGTTGAAGACCGGCCTGTACGGAGTGGACCTGAGGCAGAATCAGTTCCGCGTCTACGATGGCAAGGCGTCTGTGTATGACGACGGAAGGGATGTAACCGTCAAGGGCGGACGCGAGCTTGGTCTTGCCGGCAATGGTCCGTTGAAGGCACGCAAGTTCGACAAGAAAGACTACGAAGAAAGCGATCTTTACCGGTGGAGCAGTCTGCGGTCGGCTTACCTCGCAGAGGCCAACGTGAATGCGGCCAGCATCTATGTGGACAACGGTTTCGGCCCATGGGGACCGGGATGGTGGGGTGCGGGCTGGTATTGGGATCCGTGGTTTAGCGCTTATACCTTCATCCCGGGAGACGGAATCTTTTACAGTCCCTTCGGTTGGGGGTTCTATTCGCCCTGGCTGGTTTACGACGCTCCGTTTTACGGATTCTACGGATACGGCGGATACGGGCCGTTGCACTATCATCATTTCAGTACGAACTATCGCGATTGGGGTGCGGGACCACACTACATCGGCCGTGATTACGCCCACGGAATCTACCACGGGCCGGGAGCCGTGCGCGGCTTCCATTCCGGGTCGAGAATGAGTCCTTCACCCGGGTTCCGCGGATTCGGTGGCGGCGAGTTTCACGGTGGAGGCTTTCACGGCGAGGGCGGCTTCCACGGAGGAGGCGGCGGTTTCCACGGCGGCGGAGTTCGCGGGTAACCCGCGCCACTCCGCTCGCTCGACGGAAATGGCCCGCGCTCCTGCAAGATTAGTGTTTGACCTTCGGAATAGACGCTACTTCGTTTTTGTTCCGGAGCCTGCCGATTTCAACCCGAAGATTTGCAATTGTTTGCTGCTGGCGACAAATGCCCGGCCCAAAGCTACCACGGGCACTTGATTCGAATTATTAAGGGGGTTGGGCCATAATCCCGCAGCCGCCTTAAAAATAGGCTTGATACTCATGCCGCCAAGGTCCGGATTGAAGGCGAAGAGATTCACGACCGCGTATTGATCCGGATGTGAAAGAGCCCAGACGATGGTGTTCTTGTTGCCGTTGGAGGAAACCGCGGTGAAAAATCCCGGGGTCTGTCCGCCTCCGATCGCGGCCGATTGGCTTACCAGAGTGAGATGAGGGTTGCCGGAAGTAATCAGCTTCCAGATCTTGAGAAATTTTCCTCCACTGCTCACTATCCGCGGTGCGCCATCTTTTGGATCGACAAAATAGGACTCGTCGCACCAGCAGGCGCCGATGGAATAACGGCCCAGCACATGGTTCTGCGTCGAAAAACCACCCAGACGATCTTCGTTCATCAGAAACATGCTTCCATTCTTGCCGGCGGCGATGGCGATGTGCGGGATTGACCCCGGCTGATCCGGCAACACCATGACACCTCCTGAACCAAAATCCAGATCGCTGATATCCAGGCTGTCCTGATTGTTCGGGGTAAACAGGTCGACCACACCATTCAGCGTTGAAGAAGTTTTCACCACGCTTTCCTGGATATTGGTCACGCCGTCATAGGTTGTGTAGTAGGAATTGCCGGTCACGAACAGCAGATTTCCCGCGTCGTCGGAAGCCGGGCCGTTGCCCGACATCCAGATCGAGGAAAGAAAGAAATTGTCTGGAGCACTGGCTTGGGTATCGATCAACTGATTGGGCGGAAGCGGAGTTAACGATCCTGCGGTCCAACCAAGCAGCCAACCGCGCGACAGATTCGCCTGCGTGTCGCAAAAGCTGCCGAAAGCAGCATAGACATTTCCGTTGGCCAGTAATAATGCCGGCCGTTGACGCTGGTAAGCAGCGTTGAAGCTGAAAGTTGAGCCGTCGGTGAGAGTGTGCGACGCCGCCACCAACTGCGGCGGAACTTTATCCGTCAGGCTTCCCAGGTCGAGAGCATGGATGCGGTATGCGGCCCCCCCTGAATCCCGTGTGTAGACAACGGCGTAAAGCGTGTTACTGCTTAAATCGATTACCGGCGTTGAGTGTATTCCCAGAGGGGGGCTTTGGCCGCAAATCGCCGGCGGTTTCACCGGCGTGCCGAAGTTGGGGTTAAGCAGCACCGTCCCGCTCTCTGCATCAATGGCATAAATCGTGTTCCCTTCGGTGGCCACATATACGACATCATGGACCCCCTGATGGCTTCCTACCGTAATTTCGACTCCGGGCGCGACCAGAGGCTGCCCGTCCACCTGGGCGTCCAGTGGAACCGTCAGCAGATGCCCAAACGAGTTCGGTTTCACATTTGCCGGAGTGAGTGTGGTCTCGTTCTGATTCCAGCCGGTGCGATTATTGTCGTAGTGATGGGTCGTGATCGCGGCCTGGGCTGCGGCCAGGAGTGTCCCCAGTGCGATCCATACGGTAACGAGAACAATCCCGCGGGCGAGGCGGGCAACTTTGCGAAGTGGCATTGAATCTCCTGCGACGTTGTCTGCCGCAATGGGAGCGCATCCGTTGAGTCGGAAAACCTCGCTGGAGAGACCGGCAAACTCGGCGGACTACCGCCAGACAACCGCCCCGGAATAACCATCGCTCCGCATCATGGAGGCTTGGGGGAGGAGCGATCCGGAGCGGGAGTCTATGGCATTTTGAGGCGGTTGTAAAGCACCTTTGGGGCAATCTTCAACGAAAGGCCTGCAAATACAATGAGAAGCTCAGATGACTAGTCCGAAGGGCGTAATCTGCTCGGTTGGGAGTGCGCGAGAATTGTTACGATTGGCGGAATCCAATGAAAGCCCCTATAAAGCAGCGGTCGCAAAAAAGGAGCCACCGGCCCGGTTTGACGTGGTGGGTCTCACTGGCCGTAGGCATCCTGACTCTACAGGCTCCGGCACAGCAAATTTCCTCCCAGCTTTCTTTGCAGGCGGTGGTCACGCCTTCCACGGTGATATGGAAGGACGGCCGACCGGTCACATTTGCCCTGCATGGCTTCATCGAATTCAAGTCCTTGGCGGAAATGTTTCCCTACATCGAACTGCAGACGAAACGCTGGAGGCTGAGCGAGGCTCAGCAGCAAGGTTTGGCTCACGAATTTCTGCGGCAAGGGATCGAGAGCCGCGTTGTCTCCATGACCGATGAGCGTCCGATCGAGACGATCATCACCCACACCAGCGAGGAACTCCGCCATGCACTGGCTCAGGTGAAAGAGCCAGTCCCGCCCGGATATGAGGAAGCGTTTCTGGCAGTGCAGGAAAAGTGGAAGCATTCGCTGAACTGCTGGAGCGCTTCGCCGTCGATTCAAGGTCGCGTGCTTTCGAACTGGTATCCCATTGAAGAAGGCATCCAGCTCTATGGCGCCACTTATGATTCAACCGAGCATTTTTGGCAAGCGGTGAAATACCACCCCGACATCACGGTAGCTCAGCTAGAGCAAGTGCTCACGGTGCTGGAGCGGAAGGATTGGACGCCGTGGCTTGCCCATCTGGACGGCGATCCGACCGTATATCTCCCGAATGCCTACGCGATCGAGTTCCTCCGCCACAACCTCACAACCGAACGTTTCCGCTGGTTTCGCGAGGAGATTGCGCGTCAGAGAGTGCAAGCAACTGACCACGTTCGACTGCTGCAGCAGCGTGGAAATGCTCCATTTCGCTTCGGCGCTTATGAAGAGAAAGTCCTCTGGGGCGATCTTGCGGATACGTTTCACCTGGTCTACACGTTCTCTGCCGGCGAGGATCCGATTCGCCAAACCCTCGCCGCCGCTCATTTTGACGCGATCTACCTCGGTTCGCGCAAATTGCCTTTCATCAGCGAAGAGCTCCGTTCGCTGATGCTGGAGGTATTTAAGGTGAAGTATCTTCAGATGCCGCGCTTTCGAGAGGTCATCCGGTCCGTCCCGCGACAGATCAGGATCGAGCACTATCTTAATGATGGCGACTCACCCGACATCCCCATCCCTGTATACGTGGGCTACCTGAATCAGGTGCGCGATCTGGCGTGGGCCCAGCCATGAAAACCATAGTCTCCGAGCCCGTCGTGCCCGTGAAACCAGGTGGCGTTTTGATAGGGGCGCAGCAGAGGTTTTTCCGCTCCCGCATATACGGGCACATCGGCGCCACGGAGCGCCACTGTGTAGAGCGCGTTGCGGGTCGATTGTTCGACCGGTACGTTTCCCGCTACGGTCGTGATGGCCACGACACGTACGTCCGGCGCCCGCAACGCCATGATGAGGGCGACGGCATCGTCGGAAGCCGTGTCGGTATCGATGAGGAGGGCGCACGACATGAAGCTCAAGATGATAAACCAAGGCTCACGTCAGTGTTCAGGTAGCAGGGGATCTCTCTTTGCCTTGGTCAGTTCGCCAATCTGCAGCTTACCGAAAATCTTTACCAGATAAACTTCAGGCCGAACTGCACCTGACGCGATGTAGTGGCGGTGCTGGTGATCGCTCCCGCTGTCGCCGACACTCCCGATGGCGTAAATACGATCAGATTGGGTGTGCTGAAATTGGCCCGATTGAGAAGATTGAAGATCTCGGCCCGGAATTGCAGGCTCAAGCGTTCGTGAATGGAAGTGTCTTTGATCGCCGAAAAATCCCAGGTGGCAAGCCCCGGGCCAGTCAAAGTATCACGGCCAAGGTTGCCGTAAAACCCGCTGTTGGGTGGCGGTTGCAGAAAGGCTTGGGGATTGAACCACTGGCTCGGGCTGCCAAGAATCACCGGGCCGGCGAAGTCCGGATTCACAAAGGGCCGCACGGGGTTTCGTGAGTCTCCGTTGTTGGACGGGTTGTAACTCAATTGCGGCGTGAAAGGAAATCCCGACTGCACAGTGACAATGCTGCTCACCGACCATCCGCTCACCGCTGCTCCGCCCCAGCCTTCGAGATCTCCAGCCAGCGGCTGAGCGTGGCCAAACGGCAGCTGATAAATGACATTGATCACGCCCAGGTGGCGTACATCATATGTTGCCGGACCATAATCGGCCCGCAAATCGAAGGGATTCGATACCAATCCCGGAGCATTCGCCGCAGCCGTCGCGTTCAAAGAGTCCCCATCGTCAAGCGCTTTGGACCATGTGTAGACGCCTCGTAATGCCAAGTTGTGGCTGAAGCGGTGATTGGCATCGACCTGAAGCGCGTTGTAATTGCTGTCGCCGCGGGAAAACCATGTCCAAGTATTCGCCAGGGCCGGATTTGCCTTGGGCGTTCCGTGGGGAATGTAAAACGTTCCGTCAGGAATCGGAGCGTTGGCTAATGCTCCCGGAAAGGTGCCGGGATAAGCGGCGGGACAAGGGGCAGATGGACAAATCACTGGCGTTGGTTCGTTCGCATCAATGCCGATCATCTCGTGATAGCCGTGGGATCCCACGTAGCCGATGGTCAAAGCCGTGTTCGCGGAAAGCTCCTGCTGAACCCGGAACGACCAGGAGATCAAAGTCGGGGTCTTCATATCTGGTTGGACCCCGCCGGGCACCAGCAAAGCACCGGCAGGCGGCGCAGCCGCCGGGTTGAGCGGGAGACCCGAGATCGGCTGCGATGCGATGCTGTAGGTCGGGTTGAACGGCGCATTTTGATCGGTGCGATAACCCAATGCATCCTGCAGGTCGTTGTACATTCCAAAACCCGCGTGAATTACAGTCTTTCGGCTCAACGGGCTCCAGGCGATCCCAATGCGGGGTTGCGGCAGGAATCTGGCGTTGTTTTCCGTGAAAAGCGAGTTTCCGATCTGCGGCTGAGTTGATATAACACCGTTCGTAAAGGTGTAATTGGCGGCCCGGCCGTGGGCCTCATTCCAGCCGGTAGTGAATTCGTCGCGCAAACCCAGAGAGACGGTGAACCTTGGGCTCACGCGAATTACGTCTTCTGCATACCAGGCCCCCAGCAACGACCGCCAGTTCATTTCGGTCGGCGAGGGATCGTAGAGGAAGCTGGAGGTGGTGCCCTGCAGAAAGGTTTGCAAACTGCTGAACGTGGCCTGCCCATACTGGCTGAGAGCCAGCGTTTCATTCGACTGAAATGGCTGCAGCCAGACACCCAGACTGAACTGATTTCGTCCGCGGACAAGAGTCACGCGGTCCTCGAAAGTGAAAAGATTGCGTGCGACTCGCAGGTTGCTGCCATTGTTGCTGCCCGCTAGTCCGATCTGGGCCTCCGGATTTGATGCGGCGCTTCCTCCAACTACCACCGCTCCAACCGGATGCCCCAGCAGAAAACCGGGAACGTTGGCGGCGGGAGTTCCCGGCGTAGGTTCTCCGGTAAAGAAGTATCCGGCGCGAGAAAACCCAACGCGGGCAACATTCAGAGTGGATGACGAAAATGAGTGGGTTTCTTCAAGGCTGAAGACCTGTTCGCGCAATGTGACAATGTCGGAACTGTAAGGATCGGCGGTAGTCTCGGTGAAATCGTCACCGTCATCAACCGTGTAAACGGCGGCCACTGAGTCGCGTGATGAAACGGTCTGATCAAGCCGCACCGTTCCAAAGTCTTCGCGGATGGTTTGTAGTGCGCTGCTTGCAAACTTTGCGATCCCGCAGGGCGTGCTGCAGGCGCTCACCTGCGACTCAGGCCACAAATTCAGAAGTGGCTGGACGCTGGGAACCGCCCCCGTGCGCGACGTATCATCGGGCACAAAGGCCACAGAGGTCTGATGTAGATGCTGGCGCAATCCTTCGTAGTTGCCGAAAAGGAACGTCTTGTCTTTCACAAGCGCTCCCCCGAGTGCGCCCCCAAACTGGTTCCTCTGAAACGGCGGTGGCGAACCCTGGTCGAAGTAATTGGGGGCGTCTAATGCGCTATTTCGCAGAAACTCGTAGACGCTTCCGTGGAGTTGATTTGTGCCCGACTGTGTAACGATAAGCACCTGGCCGCCGGGCCGTTTTCCATACTCGGCGCCGTAGGAATCGCGCAGCACATCGAATTCGCGAACGGCGTCGACTCCGAGCAATTGCTGGCTGGTCCCTCCCGGCTGCATGTTATTTTCTGCGGCCCCGGTATATTCCACACCGTTTAGCAGAAATAGGTTTTGCTGCGGCCGATTCCCCGAGACTGCAAAATTGTTGCCGGTTGTCGAGTTTGAAACTCCAATGCCACCGGTTTTCTCTGAGGTGAAATTCACAATTCCCGGATTCAGGGTGAGCAGGAGATCGTAACTCCTCCCATTCAGCGGCAGGTCCTTCACCTGCCGCTCTCCCACCAGTCCCGAGACATTTTGCGTGGTAACGCTTACCAGAGCCGCGTCCCCTGTGACCTTTATGCTCTCGCTCACCGCTCCCAGGTGCAGGCTAAGGTCTGCACGGGCATCCTGACCGATGGTGAGACGAATTCCTGACCGGATACCCTCGGCGAAACCTTTCTTCCTCACCACGAGTTCATACTGCCCGACCGGAAGAGCATAGAGCTCGTACCGCCCGAATTCATCGCTCATGGCGCTGCGCGCAAAATTCGTGTCGACGTTTCGCGCGGTAACGCTCGCGCCGGATATGGCTGCGCTTGATTGGTCTGTAACCGTTCCCGACAGGTTTGCTGACATCTGCGCCGATGCCACCCCGGATCCGAACCCGCACGCAAGAAACAGAGAGAAGACGAAGAAGAGTGCGGAATAAATCAGGCCCGGCACATCGGAAACCGCGTCGCATCGTCGAATAGAGTTATGTTGCGCCCGGCATGAGCGAGCACTCTTCCCTGCCATGGATCCCCCCCCAGAAAAAGGCAAGTCGGTCAAGAATTCATAAGTGTATATATGATGCTGTTTACATGTCTATAACTGCACTGTTTTATATGATTATCTCTGAGCAACGCCCAACCGATCTTCTGGTTTCCGACAAATGAAGGCGCACTTTATTGACCGGCCTTAGGCTTCGAGATACCATTCGCTTCAATGGCGAGGACCGGCGAATCTCAGCAGGATGGAAAAGATAAGGGGTTGCTCAAGCTGCGTGAGGCGGCTTTGGAGCTTCGCATTAGTTTCCCGACCATCAAGCAGTGGATTTACAAAGGGAAGATTCGCAGCGTCAAGACTTCCGGAGGACACCATCGAATTCCCCGGAGCGAGGTTGATCGCTTTCTGTTCCGCACGCGTGCGAAAACAGCCCCGGAGCGCCAGGATCTGGTTCGCCGAGTGAGCGGGCGCAATCAGCTGGTGGGGCGCATTGAGGACGTCCGGATCAGTGGATTGATGGCCGAAGTGATCCTTTCTATTGGAGGCCAGCAGATCACCTCTATCATAACGGCCCGATCGGCTCGAGAAATGCATCTCAAAGCTGGGCAGGCGGCTGCAGCTCTTATCAAAGCGACAGAAGTTATGATCCTGCGCGTGTGAATAGACAGTTTTTCCCCGGGTAGACTCGCGCTGAAACTATGAAAAGGCTTTGCCACGGCCCAGCACCTGCACCAGAAAAACCAAGAAATTAAGAGGCGCCGGATAACCAAAACCGCGGTGCTGCCATCCAGTGCTATTGAGGTGGACTCATGTTGCTGATCCGGCCACCCCGGAAAAGCATTTGCGGCTTGTTCTCGTACCGTGCCGCAGTCATGTGTCTCGCCGCCCTCGGAATTCTTTTGGCGCACGGCGCTCTGGCCAGCGTCTCCCACAGCTCCTTAAAGGTGTCTGTAGGCCTGCGTGTGGCCCATGATCAAAGACAATGCTTTGACCACGAGGACGCACAGTGGCTGGCTTCTTCCAGCGCCACGTTGAGCACCGGATTGTCGGTCGTCGAGCTGCAGCCTGTCCGCATCGCACAGCCCTTCGTGGAAATCGTCACCGACGGCATGCACTACAACCGTCCCCCTCCATTCAGCCAACCGCTTTAACTCTGGATCAACGCCGCAAGCCCGCAGGTCCGTTTCTGCGGCAAACCCCATTGCATCGACAATCGCCGCGAATGTGCCGTGGCAGTTTCTTGTAGGAGGAAATGGGTTATGGCTGGAGTAATCCCCCAGAACTGGCGGAAGCTATGTCTTGCGGCCCAGAAAGCAAAAGATCCCCACGAACTAATGGAGATCGTTCAGCAACTTAATAAAGCGCTTGAGTCGGAAGAGCAACGCCGCCGTGATTGCACAGCGGGGGCAGCCGGCGAAAGGAGGTCCCGTGTTGGTAGGAGACCATCGACTGTTGATGTCTGAGCCTGTTCTCGAAACAGGTAGCCATCCACGAGCACAGACGCCCGAACTAACCGCGTCGCCAGAGGGCTCGGGAATCGAACCCTCGTCTCTCCGATTTGTCCTTGGGGCTGCACTTGGAGTTGGCGCTGTCTCGTTCTTGGCTACAGAGCTCATGCACTATCTGCTGGTGCCAGACCTTGGACGCAGTGACGAAAGATTTTTGGCGGAAGGCTTTTCTGCAGTCATCGTAACCTGCCTCACCGCCCTGCTGATTCATATGGCGCGAGAACGCCATCGGCTCATCGTGGCTCGGATGCAAGTTATTGCGGAGATGAACCATCACATCCGGAACGCCTTGACGCCCATCTCTCTTTCGACCCAGGTGATCGAAAACCGCGAGTTACTCCGGATCATTTCTGAGTCGATTAACCGCATCGACTGGGCGCTCCGCGAAATCTTGCCTCGCGAACAGCCACTTGTGGAAGAACAACGCAACAAACTCGGGTATTTCCAAAAACGAAGGAGCACACACAAATGAGCAGCATGAGGGTGCTTTGCGTGGAGAACGAACCTGGATACATGGATGTCCTGCGATACATGCTGGAAAGCGCCGGTTATGAGGTCACGCCGGCACAAACTGCCGGCGAGGCTCTGCGCCTGCTGGCAAGCCAGCATTTCGACGGCGTTCTCCTCGAAGACAACCTGCCCGATGCGACCGGTGGCAGCGTGAGGGCTGAAATGAAGAAACTCCAGCCCGAAGTTCCGGTCCTGCTATTTGCAGGAGTGGACGATCAGACACCGCTCCTGCTCGGTTTTGTCGACTCCTACCTTCGCAACTCTGAGACTCCCGAATGGGAGCTTCACGGTCTTGACGCGTAAGAAATGAGAAGCGGCAACGGCAAAGCGCAAACATGACACGCCGGACAAGAACCACGAAGCACCAAAGCTGAGGTTGGATGGATTTCTAAGGATAAGGAAAGCGATGACAAAATCACAGATTGAGCAGTTCAAGAGAAAGCTCGAAGCCCGCCGGGAGGATGCGCTCCGATTTCTCGGCCGCCTCGGGGACGAAACCCGCAGCCTCGACGCAGATTCGCCACAGGATATCGGAGATTACTCCGTGGCCACGCTGTCGAAAGAGTCGTTGATTCAACAGAGCAGCGAGCGCTGGCGTTTGGTGCGGGCCATCGATGCAGCGCTGCAAAGAATTCGTCGCGGCACGTTCGGAACCTGTGTCGGATGCGGCGACGAGATTCACTTCCGGCGGCTTAGCGCGTTGCCCTGGAGCGAATACTGCATTGCATGCCAGGAATTGCGCGAAGAGGAAAACCGCGGCGGCGTAGCTGTGACTCAGGCTAGCTGGCACCGCGTTCACGCCGAGTAACTGGCTACGAGCCTGGCGGAAATGGTGACGGGCGGCGCGCCTCACAGATTTCCAGCCCTTAATGAGAGAATTGGTCGGTACGAACTTTCTGGTGAGGAGGATGACCATGAAGGTCACGATGCTTGTTAGCCTGCTGATGCTGGCCAGCGTATCGCCCGCCCGAAGCGTGATTCCGGCAGGGACCATCCTGCCGCTGCAATTGAATAGCTCGCTGAATTCCAGGAAAAGCAAGCCCGGGCAAGCTGTCACTGCCCGCATCATGCAGGATGTGTCTCTTCCCTCAGGCGAGAGGATTCCCATTGGTTCCGAAGCAATGGGCCGCGTGCTCAAGGTCGTCAGAGCGGCAAACGGCAAAGGCGCGGAAATTTCTTTTGAGTTCGACACCCTCGAAATTTCCAAGCGATCGATACCCATCGTCGCGAACCTGCGGGCGTTGGCTTCCATGATGGAGGTGGAGCAAGCCCAGCTGCCCACAACCGGCCCCGACCGCGGAAGCTCCGAGAACTCCTGGATTACAGAGCAAATCGGCGGCGACATCGTTTACCGCGGTGGAGGCCCGGTCATGAACGGATTCGAAGTAGTGGGCAGGCCGACGGCTAACGGGGTGCTGGTTCAGGTCGGTTCTCATCCAGGGACGAAGTGCCGAAGCGACGTAGGTGGCAATGACTATCCACAGGCGCTGTGGCTTTTCTCCGCCGATGCGTGCGGAACGTACGGCTTCTCCGATCTGAGGATCGCGCACGCGGGCCGGAGCGATACCGCCGGGCAAATTACCCTGGCTTCAGACGAGGGCGACATCAATGTTCGCAGCGGCAGCGGACTGCTGTTGCGGGTGCGGTGAACTTCCCGGCCGACGAGCAATTATGATTTCTCACTCTACGAATTAGCAGCAGCAAATAAGGATGAGGAATGAATTCTCAGATACCGGTCGTCTGGTACCTCAATACTGCCAGCGCCAACCGGTAATCATATCCCGCCTCGGCATTGCTGATTTGAGCCTGGGTCTGCTGCAACTGGGCCTGACTTAACTCGACGATTGAACCGAGCCCCAATTTATACCGAGCCTGCGCCAAGTTGAGCGCCAGATCGGCTTGTTCCAGCAGTTGCTGTGTGACCGCCAGCCGTTCATAAGCTGTGGTAGCGCTCAGCCAACTGGTGCGCACGTCGCGTGAAATGCGGTCGCGGAGATCACGCAGGCGCTCTTGCTCAGCCTGCGCCCGGAGCTCTGCTTCCCGGCTTCTCGCAGGATAGAGAAAACCGTTGAATACGGGAATTTCCACGTTTACTCCAACGGCTCCATACCAGTTCGAGACGACGGGATTGCGCACCGGCGTATCGCCCACCGCTCCCAGAGCGCGAATGTCGGGAAAGAGCAAATCGCGCTCCGCGGTTTGAAACTTCTTCGCCGACTCGGACTGGAATTCCAGCGCGAGAATCTCCGGCCGCAACGCGAACGCCTGAGAAATCAGGTCGTCGACATTGCCCTGCGGAGCGGTCAGGGGCGAAGTATCCTCGACCAGGCTGAAGTTCTGCAAGTTGGAAAAACCCAGCACGGCGGAAAGCGAAGCCATCGCGGCGTTCTGGTTGTCCTGTGCATCGAGCAATAACAATTTCGCCTGCGCCAGGTTCACGTTGGCGAAGCTGAAGTCGAGTTCAGACTTTAACTTGGCCTTGTAGAGGGCGCCAACCTGATCGGCAACCGTCTGTCGGTCCGTCACCGTACGTTGTGCCACGGTCAGCACAGCCTGCGACTGCAAAGCGTTGTAAAACGCCTGGTCCACGGCCAGCAGAACCTGTTCCTTGGTGGCCACCGCGTTCTGGTTTTCCGCTTTCGCGGCAAGATTTGCACTGGAAATTAAGTTGGTCGTGCGCCCGAAGTCAGTAAGGAGTTGACTGACAAATGCGCCGGCGGCAGCACGCTGATAAATGATGGGGTTGTTGAGTGCTCCCGCGGTGATGCGGGTCCCCGCATTTGCGTCCACACCAGTGAGATCAACCGCAGCAGTTGGCCATAGGTTTGAGCGGACTTCTCGCGTCACTTGCTCCGATGCCAAGGCACTCAGCCTGGCGACGGAGATCTGTGGATTGTTTTTCAACGCCAGCGCCTGGGCATCCTTAAGCGCCAACGATGTCGGCATTCCCGAGCCCGCCTGTGGCGCGGGAGGCTTGGCACCGGCCATAGGCATTTGCAAACTCGCGAGAGGAACCGCCTGGTGCGGCGACGGAGCCGAGGGCAAACCGGCAGGCAGGGGTGTGCCTGGTGCTCGCTGCGCCAAACACCCTACGGGCGAGAGAAGAGCAAGGCAGGCGGCCGCGGCCAACGCGATCTTCGTCATCTTGCTGCAGCCTCCTCTGTCCCTGGTTTCTTGCGATACACGAGCAAGTAGGCTGCCGGTACGATAAAAACGGTTAGGACCACCGAAGCGGTCAACCCGCCGATAATGGCGCGAGCCAGCGGAGCATACTGTTCGCTTCCCGTTCCAAGCTTCAACGCCATCGGCACCATGCCGATGATCGTGGCCAGCGAAGTCATGAGAATGGGCCGCAAGCGCACCCTGCAGGAAGTAATCACCGCTTCCTCCACTCCCTTGCCCTGCTCTTCAAGGCGGTGGGCAAATTCCACAATCAGAATGCTGTTTGAGGCCGAGATGCCGACCAGCATGAGCACACCCATGAGCGACATGACATTAAGAGTGGTTCCTGTCAGGGGCAAAACTACCAGCACTCCAATGAATCCCATCGGGATCGCCAGCATGATCAGAAAAGGATCTTTGAACGATTTGAACTGCGCCACAAGAATCAGGTAGAGCAGAACCGCAGAGAGCGAAAGGCCAATGGCAAAGCTGCGGAACGAGGCATTCATGCCCCGCACCATACCCCGAATATTGATGCGAACATTCTGCGGGACTTTGACTTCGGGAATAATGCGAGCCACTTCGGACGATACTTTCCCCAAATCCTCCGAAGCAGGGCTCACGTAGACATCTGTGACTCGCTGAATCTGGTAGTGGTCCACCTCGGTCGGAGTCTGGACCGTCTCCAGCTTTACGACAGCGTCCAGCGTGGTGGGCTGCTTAAGGCTCGGGGCATGGATGGGAATGTTTGTCAGGTCGGTAAAATCGTGAATTGCCGGGCGCCCGTTCTCGAAATACTGAACGGTCAGGAAGTAATCGTTGCCACTCTTGCGGTCTACCCAGTAATTCGGCGCGATCATCGAATTGGAGTTGAGCGCGGTGATCACATTGTCCACAACATCCTTCTGAGTCAACCCCAATTCACCGGCGTGCACGCGATCTACATCCAGACGCAGCGCCGGGTAGTTCAAATCCTGCGGGATATACACCTGGCCGACACCCGAGAGACTGCGTATCCGGCTAGCCAGCTGCTGCGCGATTCTGTAGGTTTCATGGAGATTCGGGCTGCTCACCTGCACATCCATCGGCGCAGGCATTCCCATGTTCAGAACCGCATCCACCATCGACCCACTGGAAAAAAAAGCCCGCACATCGGGAAAATCGCTGGCCAGTTTGTTCTGCACCAGATCCATATAAGCAAAGCTGCTCTTCTCGTGGGAGTCCTGCAACGCTACCTGGATCGTCGCCGTGTAAGGGCCGGCATTGGTCGTATACAAAGACGAAAAATCCGGCACCACGCCCAGGTTCGAAACAATCATCTTGAGATCCTTGCCCACCGTGCTGCGGATCAGATCTTCCACCTTGGCGACGTATTCCTCCGTCACCTCAAGACGAGTGCCGGTTGGTACTTTGAGATTGATGGTGAACTGCCCGGCATCGGTCCGCGGAAAAAACGCCAGGCCCAAGAACGGATAGATAGCCAGGCTGGCCACAAACGCTCCACTCAAAGCCGCTACCGTCAACCCGGGGCGCTTCAATGCGCGCTTTACCCAATATTCGTAGTAATCGAGCATCTGGTTGAAGAGGCGGTTGAAACCGGCATTGAACCGGTCCCACCAGGACTTGCCCGCAGCCGACGTCGGTTCTATCTCGTACTCGCCGCTCTCGTTGTGTCCTCCACCGGGTGGCAATGCCCGAAGATAGCGGGAACAGAACAACGGGATTACCGTCATGGCAACCAGGTATGAAGCAAACAGAGAAATCACGACGGCGAGGGCCAGGGCCGTGAACAAGAATTTGCTTACTCCGTATAGAAACGTGACTGGAAAGAAAACGACGACGGTGGTGAGAGTCGCGGCCAGCACAGCCAGGCTTACTTCCGCGCCACCGGTCTCGGCGGCAGCTTCGGGAGCGGCGCCGAGTTCCAGATGGCGATAGATATTCTCCAAAGAGATCACCGAGTTATCGATGATGCGGGAGAAAGCCAACGCCAGGCCGCCCAGGATCATCGTGTTGATCGTGCTTCCCGTCAGATTCAAGACCACAAAGGTCGCCAGCGCGGAAAGCGGAATGGACAGGAAGACGGCTGTCGTGGCGCGAAAGCTGCCCAGGAAAATAAGGATCATCAGACTCGTTAGCGCCAGGCCGATCAGTCCTTCATGCAGCAACGTCTTGATGGCTTCCTTTACGAATGCCGATTGGTCAAAAACCACGGTCGCAACCAATTGCTTGGGAATGTCGTAAAGGTGCTTGATCATGTCGCGAATGCCCTCGACGACCTGGATGGTATTCGTGTCGCCGCCCTGCTTCATGATGGGCAGATATACCGACCGCTGACCATCCACCCGCACCAGGTTGTATTGAATCTGGTTCGAGTCCTCGGCTTTGCCAATATCGTCGACTGAAACCCACGAGTCTCCCACGGTTTTGATGGGGACCTTGCCGAGTTCATCCATGTTTCCGACCAGGCTGTTCGAATAGACGTAGTAGTCGTCGGGTCCGATCTTCACGTCGCCCGCGGGCAAGATCAGGTTGGAGTCGTTCACGGCACGCACAACATCCATCGGACTCAACTGCCGCGATGCGAGCTTGTACGGATCCACGTACACCATGATCTGGCGATATTTACCGCCGAATGGCGGGGGAATTTCCGCCCCCGGGACCACCGCTATCTGATTGCGGATGGTAAATTGGCCGATATCGTGAATCTGGGTTTGCGTCAGTCCCTTGGCCTTGAGAGTCACAAGACAAACCGGCAAGCTGGATGCGTCGAACTTGAGAACCACTGGCGGCAGAGTTCCCGGGGGAAGGCGTTTCAAGTCGGCCAGAGCGAGATTGGAAAGCTCAGTTACATCCGCATCGGCGTTGGTTCCGGGCTGAAAATAGACCTTGATGATGCTCACGCCCAGCAGCGAACGTGATTCCATATGATCGATGCCGCTGGCCAAGGTGAAAAAGCGCTCCAGAGGATCGGTGATGTCGGTCTCAATATCCTGCGGAGGCATGCCGGAATAAAACGTTGCTACGACAACTTCCGGAAGATTGATGGTGGGAAACAAGTCGACTGGCATGCGTGCGAGGCTGGTCGCGCCAATGACTAGGATGACCAGGCAGACAACCACAATGAAATAAGGATTTCGTATTGAAAAGCCTGACATTGATTCTCACTTTTTCCGCTGTTGAGCGGTGAAGTCTATTCCTGATTGTTTTCGTGATACTTAATCAGCTGCACGACTTGAGGGTGAACCTTTTCTCCCGGGGTCAAGCTCCCGCGGTCGCTGACGACAACCTGTTCTCCCTCTTGTAAGCCCGACACGACTTCAGCGTCGTTGGCGGTCTGAATGCCGAGGCTCACCGGACGATCCTCGATCACATCATTCTGATTCACGACATAGACGGTGGTCCGGTCCCCCTCATGATTCAAAGCCTGCAAGGGCACGGCAGGAATATCTTCCTTGTGCTCGAGCGTCACGTCGGCATCGGCGTACATGCCGGGAATCAGGACGTGGTCGGGATTGGGAACGTCGACCTCGGTGTGCATGGTTCTCGTGTTCTCGCTCACATCCACGGAAAACCGCGCAACCTTGCCGGGAAAGGTCCGGTTGAGCGAGGGAACCCGAACGTCAACATGATCGCCGACTCGAATGAATCGAACGTAGGACTCTGGAACCGGGATCACGAGCCGGAAGAGATCATCTTCAGAAAGTTTCGCAATGGGGATTGCCTGAGTGCTCGAACTGGTTCCCGCTTGCACCAGTTGGCCCAGATTGGCATAACGTTCAGTCACTATGCCAGTAAAGGGCGCGGTAATCTTCGAATAGTCAAACAAACTCTGATCATGAGCCAGTTTCGCCTTGGCTTCTGCCAGCTGGCTCTGGGCAGCCTCCAGCGCTGCCTGCCCCGCATCCACTTGAGACTCCGCCGCTAAATCCTTACCTTGCGCATCGTCAACTTCCTGTTGCGCAACGATGCCTGGCTGGCTTCGGAACACTCCGTCCAGGCGTGTGTATTCGAGATGCAGGGCTTTGTACAGCGCCTGATAACGCGCCAGTTCGTGTTGCGCCCGAGACACCTCGTTGGTGGCATTTCGGATCTGTGCCTCATCTTCGTCCAGCTGCGCCTCGAGTTCAGGAATTTCAAGGACCGCCATCACCTGGCCGGCCTTTACGTGCGTCCCGTAATCGACGAACAACTTTTTTACGTAGCCTGACTCTTTCGCATAGACGTCAATTTCCTGAAAGGGCACCAACTCGGAGGACAAAGTAATTTGCCTCCCCAGTGATTCGCGCACGACTTTCGTCACGCCGACTGTGACCGACGGTCCGCTGGCGTGGACCTTCCCGCTGCCTCCCGAACAGGCGAATTGGACCGTCGAGAGAATAGCGACTCCGGCCAGCAGGACGAGCATTGATACTCCGACCCCCACTCCCAGCCTTCCACCCAATTGGTTGTTGCTCTCCTTCATCGAATCTCTCGACCAGCTTTCTCTGGCCGCTTGCGGCCAGCAGGATCTTCCATCCATCATGGTCTTCTTCACCATTTCTACTGTGCGTTTTTCATAATTTCGCGCAGTCCCGCCACGGAAAAGCCGCTTGACCGGCAGAAATCGATTACCGTCCGTTCTATCCGCCGCAATCGAGCCGCGACCTTCGGAATGTCTGCGGCAAACCTGATTGGGACGTTCAACACTCCGTGGAGGTCGCCGTGCAGCAGGTCTCCCGGATGAACTCTCATTCCTCCTACATTCACGGGATGACCGAAATCGAAAATGTGTGCATAAGCGTGCGAAACCGCAACGCTCCCACCAAATAACTGGAGCCCCATCGCGCGTACACCCGGCAGCTCGCGAACTGCACCATTTGTGATGTATGCGACGCACCCCAAAGCCTTGAGAATTGCCGCATGCATATCGCCCACAAAAGCTCCGCGGCCGGGCGGGGTATCCATGTCCTCCAGAACCACAATGCGGGGTGCAGGAATTTCTAGAATGCGATTCCAGAACTCGGCGCGGTCGTGAAAGCTTCCCCCTGCAATTGGCGGCTCCCCGCTGCGCAGTCGTGCTGTGGCCGCGTAGCCTACCACGGGTGGAGCGTCCTGAAACATGCACCGAATGCTGCCGTCCGCAAACCCGGTATTTCTAAGTCTGGCGTCAAACGTCTCGATCGCATTTGAGACCATGCAAGTATCAAACTGGCGGAGATCGTCGAGATCTTCTTCGGTCAGAGAAGACCCAATGGTCATGTATTTTCCTTTCGTTGAGGCAGGCTAGCCCCAAAAGCAAAATCGCCTGCCAGCTGTCGGATTTCTGGCGAACTGCAAATCTACGGCCGGTCGGTCGAAACTACTTGCCATTCCAAACGTCGGTTGCGATGTAAGAGACAGACCCACGATCACCCAAAGTGATCGCCAACCAGTTAGAAACGCTCGTGCTGCTGCTACCTATCTATTCAACTGAGAGAGAAATGCAAAAGCAAGGCCCTAAAATCCGCCCCAAGCTCCGCGGTTCTTACGTTTAATCGTAGTTCACAAAACCGCGCCACGGACCCGAAACGAGGGAAAAAGGAAGCCGTGAAACCCGGCTAGGTCAGCGGTCGGAGCGAAGGAGGAGGCCGATTATAGAGGGCATCGGCAAAACCAGGGTAACCTAAGGAAGGCCTCTCGGGCGCGAATCGAGCATAGGACGCCGGAGCCAGCAAAGCGCTCGTGCAATAAATTGGAGTCACCCAGTTTGCAGCATCGTTGGCCAGTCGTTGCCGCTGCTGGTCTGAGGAAGAGTGCTTTACCGCGGTTTTCACGGCATGCGTTGAGAAGTCCGTCGGCGAACTATAGCGCGTGGCTACGTTCACCGTCAGTGAACAGACCGCAGTAAGAATCACCAGTGCGCACCAGCTTGTCGGCCGCCGCGTCGCGAAATGTCGTACCGATGCCATGCCAAAATGCCGTACCGATGCCATGAGAGAAGACTTAGAAACTTCCTTCACTATATCAAAGTCGGCGCCCGAAACGGCCACAGACATGACTGGAGTAACCATGCTGAGATTGGTTAGATAGTCTGGTCCCCGCTGCTGGTTGTATCGGCCGCAGGGTCGCGGTGCCGCTCATGAAGGATGCGGCTCGCCCAGGATGACGCGAACCGTGTCGCGAGCGATTAACAGCTCTTCGTCTGTGGGAATAGCATAGGCCAGGAGTTTGGATTCGTCCGTGCAGATCTTGCCTTCGCGACCAACCATCTCCTGATTTCTTGCTGCATCGATACGAAGACCCGCCCACTCCATGCCGGCACAGATTTTTTCGCGGACCTGCGATGAATTTTCACCAATGCCGCCGGTGAACACGACTGCGTCAGCACCATCCATGGCAGCGAGGTATGCGCCGATGTATTTGCGCGCACGGTAGCAGAAGATTTCGATTGCCAGACGCACACGGCGGTCGTCGTGCTCTTTCAGTTCCGCCTGCAATTCGCGCATGTCGTTGGTGAGCCCGGAAATGCCCAGTAATCCGGACTGTGTGTTCAGGAGGGTGTCAACTTCGGAGGCGGAAATTCCCTCCTTTCGAGCGATGACGCCAACCACAGCCGGATCAAGATCTCCCGAGCGCGTGCCCATGACCAGGCCTTCTAACGGCGTCATTCCCATGGAGGTATCCACCGAGGATCCCCCTTTGATCGCCGCAACCGAACAGCCGTTTCCCAGGTGCAGGGTGATGATGTTCGTTTGCTCGCGTTTGAGTCCGCGCAGGGCGCGGTAGCGGAAGGCGACGTAGCGATGGGACGTTCCGTGAAATCCATATCGGCGGATATGGTGCCGGCGATAGAGATGATAGGGAACGGCATACAGATAAGCCTGTTCGGGAATCGAATGATGGAAGGCAGTGTCGAATACGGCTACCTGGGGAACTTCCTTGCCGAAAATCTCGCGGGCCGCCAGAATCGCTTTGATGTTCGTTGGGTTGTGCAGCGGCGCCAGGTCGATGCAATCCTCAATGCCCTTGAGCACACGATCATCGATCAGAGCCGACTCTTTGAACAACTCCCCTCCATGCACCACGCGATGCCCCACCGCTTGAAAATCGGCGGTGCTCTTGATCTCAGTAATGCCGGAGCGATCCGAAGACAGATAACGAACCAGATATTCCAGCCCCGCTGAAATATCTCGCAACGATGCGGTGAACTTCTGGCCGGGCCGGTCGCGATACTGCACATGGATGATCGCCTCGCCGCCTATGCCCTCGACCTCGCCGCGACAGATGCGATCGTCTTTATATTCCCGAATTCGCTCCAGATCTGTAGCAATCACCTGAAATTTCAGGCTGGAGCTTCCCGAGTTCACCACCAGAACGTTCATCGCATTATCCCCGGCTCGAAAACGTGCAAGTGCAGGAGTCCCACCGCCCCTTGAGGCGTTCAGCGTATCGTTTGCCCCAATGAGGTTTCGTCAGGACAGCGCCTCCCGAGCACTTTCGCGGGGCCGCTTCAGCGTTGCCACAGAATCTGTGGGGCTTCCAGCGGCACCGATGCAGCGGAATGACTCGGGACGACGCGCGCCGTGTAATCCCCTGCCGGTCGCTGGGCGGGGATTTTGCAGCTGTACAAACCGTATTGCCCCGGGTCTTTGGCCGGCTGTGATAATTCCATCTTGTGCCTCGCGACTGCGCGATCGCCCGAGGGTTCGGCATAGACTTGCACTTCCACATCGTCGGGATCTAGTTCCCCGAGAAAAACTCGCGCCTCAAAAACATAATGGCCGTCTTCCCGATTCACCGTAACCTGGCCAAATCGCACACCTGGCCAATGTTGGGCGACGGCTCTCGACCACTTCGACAATTCAACACCGACAGCGCTCTGCCTTGCGCATCTCTCAGAGTAGGCTCGAGCCGCAGGCAGATAATAGCTCTCCACATACTCCCGTACGGCCCGATTCGATGAAAACCTCGGAGTCAGCTGCAACATACTGGCGCGCATCTTCGCAACCCAGGTTGCGGGAATTCCCTGCCCATTACGAGCGTAGAAGGTAGGAATGACTTCCCTCTCGAGGACCTCATACAACTGCTCGGCCTCATGCGCGTCCCAGTTGGGATCGTCCCCGTGTTCCTGACCGTCACCGATTGCCCAGCCTACGTCGGAAGAGTAGGCTTCTGCCCACCAGCCATCCAGTTCAGACAAGTTCAGACCGCCGTTCACCAGAACTTTCATGCCACTTGTCCCCGAGGCCTCCCACGGCCGGCGCGGAGTGTTCAGCCAGAGATCCACGCCCCCTACAAGTTGAGAGGTGAGCAACACATCGTAGTCGCTCAGAAAGGCAACCCTTCCCCGCACATCGGAGCGCGCGATGAAGTCGCTCCATTGCTTTATCATGGCTTGCCCTGCCTGGTCCTGCGGATGCGCCTTGCCCGCAAGAATCAACTGGACAGGGTGTTGTCGGTCGGCGAGGATTCTCACCAGCCTCCCGGGGTCGTTGAGCAGAAGGTTGGGGCGCTTGTAGGTTGCAAAGCGGCGTGCGAAACCGATGGTCAAGGACTGGGGATCGAAAAGCGATTCAGCTTCGGCGATCTGCTCCCGCGTTGCGCCCCGGTGTGCTCGCTGCCGGGCCAAACGTTCTCGCACGTAAGTGATGAAGGATTCGCTTGCCTTCTGCCTCATCTCCCATAATTGCCCGTCGCTCACTTTGTCCAGCAAGTGAACGCTTGTCATGCTGCCGACCCAGCGCTCCGGGCCGCACCTTTCCGTCCACAGATCGTCTGCCTCCACAGAGTCCCAGGTTGGAACGTGAACTCCGTTGGTTACATAACCCACCGGCACCTCAACCTGCGGCCAGCGCGGAAACAGCGGCTGAAAGATTCTTCGGCTAACAGCGCCGTGCAAACGGCTCACCCCATTGACATTGCCGCTCCCGCGCAATGCGAGATAAGCCATGTTGAAGGGTTCGGAGGAGTCGTCTGGACTTTTTCTTCCCAGGGCCATTAACTCATCGAATCCGATTTTCAGTTCATTCTCGGCATATTCGCGGAAGTACTGGCGCATCAACTCCGGCACAAAACGGTCGAAACCCGCCTCGACGGGGGTGTGGGTCGTGAAAAGGTTCCCGGCTCGGGTCACGGTCATCGCCACGTCGAACGTTTGCTCGTGCTCCTGCATGTAGCTCAATGCTCGTTCCAGCACGGCGAATGCGGCATGTCCCTCGTTCAGATGGCAAACCTCGGGGTTGAGTCCGAGGGCGGAAAGCAGCCTCCAGCCTGCTATCCCGAGGATGATTTCCTGCTGCAGGCGCATCTCCGGGCCGCCACCATACAACTCGCTCGCGATTCCGCGGTGGGTTGGCAGATTAGCGGAGTCGTTGGTATCCAACAAATACAACTTCGTTCTTCCCACCTGGGCTTGCCAGGTGCGCACCCACAAGGTCGCTTCCGGCATTTCGAGCGGAATTCGCAGCCACTCGCCATTTGCGTCACGCAGAGGAGTAATCGGAAGCTGACTAGGATCGTTGTAAGGGTAAAGGGCTTGTTGAAAACCGTTGCGGTCGATTTCCTGCCGAAAATACCCTTGTTGGTAAAGAAGCCCCACTCCCACAACTGGAATGCCAAGATCGCTTGCCGCTTTCAGTTGATCTCCTGCCACGTTGCCAAGGCCTCCGGAGTAAATCGGAAGCGCCTCGCTCAGCATGAACTCCATACTGAAATAAGCGATGGTCGTGGTCACTGGTTTGGGATGGGCGGTGTGAAACCACGTGGCGCCCGCCTCAATCTCGCCTTTGCGGCGAAGCATGCGCTCCACCTTTTTGCGAAATGCAGGATCTTTACACGCCTCGCGAATCGCCCGCTGCGACGCGGTCTGCAGCACCACCCACGCGTTCTGGGTAAGCTTCCACAGTTCCGGATCGATCTGTTCCCAGATGGTGTCCGCTGAGTGGTTCCATGCCCAACGCAAGTCGAGCGCGAGATCGGTCAAAGCCGAGAACACGGAGTCGGCGGTCAGATTTTCCCTCACGTCATCAGTCATCTTCTATTTCCTATTTCCGTTCGGCTGGACTTCATTTATGCGGCGCTGCGGCTGGCCGCGCCAATTGCCTCGCGTACGATCTCCTGGGCCTCGTCCTGGATGCGATGCAGATGGTCGCTTCCCCGAAAACTTTCGGAGTAGATCTTGTAGATTTCTTCCGTTCCCGAAGGCCGAGCCGCGAACCATCCGCTTTGAGCGACTACCTTCACTCCTCCAATCGGCTGGCCATCTCCCGTCGCTGCGGTCAATACCTTTTCAATTCGCTCTCCCGCCAATTCAGTGATCTGCAAGTGCTCTGGAGAAAGTCTTCCCAGAGCAGCCTTCTCTTCCAACGTTGCCGGAGCTTCGATGCGCTCGTAAAGAGGATTGCCCAGTTCGCGCGTCAATTCGAGATATACATCGCCCGGGTCGCGCCGCAGTTTGGCCGTAATCTCGGCCGCGAGCAACGCCGGAATGATTCCGTCCTTATCGGTAGTCCAAACAGTTCCATCCTGGCGCAAGAACGATGCTCCGGCGCTTTCTTCTCCGCCGAACCCCAGGGAGCCATCAAGTAAGCCGCTGACGAACCACTTGAACCCTACGGGAACTTCATACAATTTCCTTGCCAGCTTTCCCGCAACCCGGTCGATGATGCTGCTGCTGACCACGGTTTTCCCGACCGCCGCGTCGTTCGACCATTTCGGGCGATTCGAGAATAAATAGAAGATGCAAGCGGCAAGATAGTGGTTGGGCGGTAGCAGGCCGCTGCTTTTCGTGACGATGCCATGGCGGTCATGGTCGGTGTCGCAGGCAAAGGCCACATCGAACTTGTCTTTCAACGAAATAAGGGACCGCATCGCATATGGCGACGACGGATCCATGCGAATCTTTCCATCCCAGTCCAGCGTCATGAAGCGGAAGGTCGGATCCACGATCGCATTCACAACTGTAAGATTCAGCCCGTAACGCTCGGCAACACGCGGCCAGTAGTGAACTCCGGCGCCGCCCAGCGGATCGACGCCCAGACGCAGACTCGCCTCGCGAATCGTGTCCATATCGAGCACACTCGCCAGATCATTAACATAGCCGCTGATATAGTCGTGCCGGTGCGTACTCGGCGATTTCAGCGCCTGTTCAAACAAAACGCGCTTCACCCCGCGCAACCGGTTTGCCAGATATTCGTTGGCCTTCGTCTCAATCCAGCGTGTTATCTCGGTATCCGCCGGTCCGCCGCTCGGTGGGTTGTATTTGAAACCGCCATCTTCGGGAGGGTTGTGGGATGGGGTGATCACAATTCCATCCGCAAGTCCGGTTTTTCTCCCGCGGTTATAGGTGAGAATGGCGTGAGAAATCGCGGGAGTCGGTGTGTACTCGTCGTTCTCGGCGATCATCACCTCGACTTTGTTCGCAGCCAGAACTTCTAGCGAGCTGGCGTAGGCCGGCTCCGAAAGCGCGTGGGTGTCTTTCCCCAGAAACAGCGGTCCTTTGATCTTCGCCTGCTTGCGGTAGACGCAAATCGCCTGGCTGATGGCAAGGATGTGATCCTCATTAAAAGTACGATTGAAGGCGGATCCCCGATGTCCAGACGTTCCGAACAAAACGCGTTGTTCCTGCGCTTCAGGATCCGGATGCTCGGCGTAATACGAGGTCAGGAGTTTGGGCAGGTCAACCAGCTTGGAAGCATCGGGAACGGTTCCGGCTAATGGATCGATTTGCATGGCATCTCCAATGCGAGTTCCGGACGGCGCTCAAGCACTGCTCTCAGGGATATAGCGCTTTTAGGTTTCAGCAGAGACGCAACCCAGCTATCAACCATCTTACCGCTTTCTGGTTTGCGAAGCGGACAGGAGCCGACACGGTACTAATCTAATTCGCTGAATTAGATCAGTACCGCCGACACTCCTTCTTCGCCGGGTTGTTAACTTGTGCTCTCAGCGCGGAGAGTTGTTGCTGCGCGAGGATGATCTCACCGTGGATGTTTCACCAAGGGTCTCTTCACTTCTCGGATCGGGAGGCTGGATTGCTACTCCGGCAGGTTTGGCAGCGGGACTACTGGCCGGATTTCGACCGTCCCCTTGCGTGCTCCGGGAATGCGCCCTGCGATCGCGATGGCTTCATCAAGATCGGCCACATCTACAAGAAAGTAACCGCCGAGCTGCTCGCGAGTTTCGGCGAAGGGGCCGTCATGGACGGTTCGTTTTCCGCCCCGCACCCGGACACTGGTTGCGGTTGCCACCGGCTGCAGCGGCGAGGCCGCGACATACTGGCCTCCGACCTTGAGCTGATGTGCGAGTTCGGTCGATTCTCCGTAACAGAGCTGGCGTTCGGGCTCTGTCCATGCTTGTTCATCGGCATAAATCAGAAGCATGTATTTCATGAGGTGCTCCGGTCTCGGGTTGAGTTGAGCTGGCTATTGTGCCATGTTGCCTTCCGCGGCGGTTGCATCCAATGATGGTAACTCACCTTAATTAATGGGTCGCCGTCATGGCCGGTACTAACGGCTTGGTTCTTGCTAATCAACGCCCGCCTCGCTGGCCTTTTCCCGGCGTGCGGGTACATACCTGCCGGTTAATAATCGAACCAGCCAACCGCCAATCGACACCCAGAGGAGAAAAATCTAATATTCGAATATGCCTGGGGACGTGGCAGCAGCCGTTGAGTCCGTCTATCGCTCCGACTGGGGTCGAATCGTGGCTACCCTGATCTCTTTGCTCGGCGACTTTGATTTGGCGGAAGAGTATGCACAGGAAGCATTTACAGCCGCATTGGACCAGTGGGCCCTCACTGGAGTGCCAGAGAATCCGCGCGCCTGGATTGTTTCGACGGCCCGGCATAAGGCCATCGACCGGCTGCGACGGCAGACTCTGTTCACGGAAAAACTTCAGCCCCAATTGGCTCGTGAGATGCCCTCGATGGCGGAACCGGCCGAATATTACGGGGACGAAATCCCCGATGAGCGGCTCCGGCTGATTTTTACCTGTTGTCACCCATCGCTCGCGCCGGAGGCGCAGGTGGCACTTACCCTTCGCACACTGTGCGGCCTAGAGACGGATGAGATCGCCCGGGCATTTATGGTCGAGACTGCCACCATGGCACAAAGGCTGGTGCGCGCCAAGCGCAAAATCCGCGACGCTCGTATTCCCTATGCCGTCCCAGCCGCTTCCGAACGGGCCGAGCGTCTTGAGCCGGTTCTGGCTGTCATCTATCTCGTATTCAACGAGGGATACGCCGCCACCCGTGGTGAGCGCCTGATCCGCGCCGATCTCTGTGGAGAGGCAATTCGCCTGGGGCGAACCGTCCGAACATTGCTGTCGCCGCGCCCGCCGCACGAGGTCACCGGCTTGCTTGCTCTTATGCTGCTGCACGATGCCCGGCGCGAAGCTCGCGAGGATGAGAAAGGCGAAATCGTGCTGCTGGAAAATCAGGACCGCACCCGCTGGAACGGCGGACAAATCGCCGAGGCTTTGCCGCTCGTCGAGGAAGTGGTGCGGGGTAGTTTCGGCACATACGCCTTGCAGGCTGCCATTGCCGCCGAGCACTGCAAGGCGGCAAGAGCGGCAGACACAAATTGGGAGCAGATTGTCCGTCTATATGACCGGTTGGAGCTCACAGATTCTTCTCCGGTTGTTTCGTTGAATCGCGCGGTTGCTGTCTCCATGGCGGAGGGTCCCGGCGCGGCGTTGGTGATTATGGACACTCTGGCGAAGCAGGGGGACCTCGAAAACTACCACCTCTTCCATGCTGCGCGCGCTGATCTGCTGCGCCGGATCGGCGCTCGAAGTGAAGCCGCAACAAGCTATTCGCGTGCCATCGCGCTGGTCACGAACGATCGCGAGCGCTCGTTCCTGGAGCGGCGTCTGCGCGAAGTCAACGCTCCGTAGGCCTGACCGAGACTGTGCCGGCCATTGTGGAATTGGGAACCGTAAATTTTGAGCGGTAAGCGGGTTGACCTGCAGAGTATCCTGGGGCTCACCGGCTAGAACGGCAACATAATTTATATCGAGAGCATCGAATCACTGTCGTGATGCTCTGACAGGTTTGCCCATGGGCAATTTTCGGGTTGGGAGGGCTTGGCTTCGATCGACAGCCGCCCTCTCCCCGAGAATTGAAGATGACATAACTTTCGAGATGCCAGCTCAAGAACAAACACGTTTTGAATATGACCTGCCCACTGCGGTGACATTTCTCGTCGTAGGGTTGGCCGTCGGAGCAATTTTGGCAGTCTTATTCTCTCCACTGACGGACAGTTCGACGACTCGTTTGCAAACCTCTCCACCGGATCCGCGAGTCGGCGCGAGTCGACGTTAGGATTGGCCTGGACTCTGTACCTCGGACTGCAGGAGATGATTCAGTTCGTGGGTCAGTTGCAGGGCCCTTACATGGTCTTTTTCATCCGCGATTTCTTGAATAACTTGGCGCCATGTTCTCGAGCTCATAGGTGGCCGGGCCGGGCGCTTTTTTGCGGGCTTGGGCGCATCAGGCTGTGGCTTGCCGTCTCCGAGGGATTTGGGGCCAAATATCGATCCAGTGAGCACGGGTAGCAGCCCACCCCGAAGTTCTTCGATATGTTGGTGGAGGATGAGACGCAACTCCGCCAGAATCTTCCGCACTTCCGCATCGTCGTTCGTGGCGAGAGCCTGAGCGCAAAGTATCGTAACTTGCTCATCAAGTTTCATTCGGGACCAAGAGGCTGGACTTGTGGTTATACGTTGAGCGGCCGATTTCGTTGGGATGGCCCACAGGTCTGCACCGAGAAAGGCTGGGGCGATCGTGAGGGTCCGAATGTTGTTGCCGTACCAACGCTAACCCATGATCGCCCCAAATCCACCAACCCCTCGCGGTGGTCGTGGAAGGTTTTTCTGACGGTCTCTACCATAAGCCAACTCGCACAGCTTCGGAATACCGGTGATACTGTAGTTTTCATCCCAGGGCGCAATCCGCGCGCCCTTTCATTCTTTTCGGTTGCCAATCTTTCAACGATTGGGACAATGTTCGGGGAGCCGGGCGGGAGATTTTCCGGTTCCCCGTTATATGCAGCTTGAGCCATAGCGATTCAGTCAGGCGAAGTGGTCCCTGCCGCAATTTCGATTATTTAGTATTGGCGTCGAGGATACGAATGATTGTTCCACTTCGCCGCTCAACCTATCAACGCGATGCCCCCATCGAGAACTGCACAAAGCAGTGGCTTGCTATTTAGGTGCTTTCAGTTGGGTTGAAATTGTCCTTCGCCAAACAGCTCACAAAGCCTCAACTCAAGTCTGAAAACCTGACCTGTCGAATTTGACTCGGCAGGCAACTTGCTCGAAAAGCTGACGGGAAGACCGTCCCCACGGTTTCTGCACCAGATGGCTCCCCCTTTTCCTTCTGGCGAGTTTCTCCCCCCGGCAAGCAGTCCACCGAGATGACTGCAATTCTGGGCGAACAGTCGCGAAGCAACAATAAGGTGAATAGAGTAGAGCATCTGTTTTGATCGCCCCTTCGATTCCCAGGCGCAACGGGGCTCTTGAATTCGGTTGGCCCGATGAAGATATCTACGAGGAGAAAACCAGGAAGGTTCAACTATGAAATGCAAAGGTGAGGAAAAGTGCTTGACGCCATGAGGCGCAGATAGTTGGCGAGGAAATGCGTCAGTGCAGAGCGATGTCAGCGCAGAAAGAATATAAGAGGCTTCACCAGATCCCTTTATCGCTGCCGGTTGTCTTTGCTGCCAGCGCCGCCGCCAGCGCCAAGCCCGGAAGCAGACTCAACCGCAGGCCGTTCAGCAATTCCCCGTTGAACACAAGACTCGCCCACTCCTTCGCATAGAGGGCCACGGCTTGCGGGAAAAGTGGAATTCTCAGGAACTCTCTTCTGAGGCTAACATTCGCAGCGCTGACTCGTGCAGCATAGGTTACTTGGGAAGGCAACGGGAGAGCCCGCCCGCTATACCTTTCCGCATATTCCGCCACGATCAGCATATAGCTGCTAAGCCCCTCCCAAACCCCGGCGGAGCGGGCCAGAGATCGAAGATACTCATAGTCAATCGCCCCGGAATCCGCCAGCCGGGCAACGTTGGCAATATCGCAGAGTCGGAGATAAAAGTGACGATACATGCGCTGCAGCGTGCTGATCATAATCCGCTCCTCGACTGCCGGCACGCGGAAGGCATGGAGACCGAACTGCGCCGTGGTGGCGCGAGCAACGAGAGAGTTAGTGATTGCTACTTGCTCACCCGCCTGGCCCAGTCGGCCGAAATGTACTTCGACAGGCTCAGGCAAGCCGGGAACCACGAAGTTCCATTTGTTGGCCAGCCGGTCACCCAAACTGGGCGCCGCGATACTTGCCTTAAACACGTCACGCATGATGGCGACGACATCGGCAACCTTCGCATTCGTATAAAGGTCAAGGTCGTTCCCTAGATCGGGCCAATGATCAAGCGATTTAATCACGATGACATCGCCGACATCGTTCAATAGCCGGCAAACCAGAGCCAGAAAGAACAGCGCATTGCGGATACGCGCGCGCTCTGTTGCGAGCGCGTTCTCAAGCCACTCAATCTCGTCCTTTTCATCTGCCAGAAATGCCTGGCGGAGATGCGGGAGGGCGCGCATGATCACATGGTGAGAATTCGCGAGGTCCCAGAGCCTCGCAAGATCTTCATGACTGTAGTCAACAACTGCCTGGGCGATTTGTTCAAAACCGTCGGATTGGCGGTCCCGCAACACCAGTTCGGAGAGAAGCGCGAGTTGATCGATGCAACCGTTGTTGGTCATGGTTCACAGGTCCGTTGCGGCCCGACATTCATTTCCTGCTAAGACTCGCCAATCGGATCCCAACCTGACTTCCGGGATATCGGCCGATGGAATCAACGGCGTCATGTCGCGGTCTCTTCTGGCTCCTCGGGGCCTATATTCCGGAACTGCCTCTTCGCCCCAGATGGGCAAGCAGCGAGATCACAAACAAGACTATGAAAATAAAAAACAGCAGCTTCGCGATTCCCGCAGCTGCAACCGCAATTCCGCCAAATCCGAAAACTGCGGCAACGATTGCGACCAACAAGAACACCAGTGCCCAGTACAGCATCGATCCTCCTTTGGTCAGCTTTCCAGACCGATAATGCTGATGCGTTCACTCATGCTCCGCTTCTTCCATCTCCTATTCCCGGATAGGCGAGAAGCAGGAGCCAAACCTCTCGGCCTGGCTCCTGCTCGATAGGAGAGCACTCGGGCAGCATATTCACAATCAAAGCCAGCCCCAATACTGCCGCCTCTGTAATTCTTAGGCACATTCCCTTTATATTCCGCGGGATTGATATTAGTTTCGTTGCTCGCTTGATCCCGAGAGGGAGCAGTTCACACGTCCCGGCGAGTTCAAGTCCCAGACTCGAGCGAACGCGACCGCGTTCCAGTTGCCTCGGAGGGAACATCCATTGCTTTCTTCTTAATGCCCACCATCTTGCCGCGTAGAACCTGCCGCGCTTCCTGGCCGGAACAGGCGTCAGCAGCCGATTTCCTCCTGCGGTCTGCCAGTCCCGCGTGAAAGATACAGCATCTGCCCGATAGCTCTCGTCCTCGACCTGCACGCACACTACACGCGAATGACGGCAGCGGAACGGTGCCCGAGAAGTGCGCAGTTCGGTATTTTGGAGGTGTCGAGTGAGCAACTTCTTGCTTCGTCTTCTCGTGGCGGCGGCAGCAGTATTTATCTGCGTTGCTCTCAGACCATCTGCACAGACCCAACTGCGTGATGAGGACCAAAGCCTGGCCACGCGTTCGCAATCCCTGCGTATCGGTTCAAGCGGCGAACGGTCTAAAGCAAACTTGTCGCCACACGTTCTGCCCGGTAAGAACGGGGGCGTTCGCTGGCCATAATCACGAGCCACATACCCTACAGCATTTACCTTATTGTTATAGTCAGCCGAACGATTAGTCTTCGAAGTTATCGGTTGATGCGGAGAGATTGCTTCCACGAGGATCACAGACGAATGAGGTGAGTGATGCGGTTCATAAGACGAGCGTTGGAAGCGTGGCCATACGTGTTCATTGCAATTTCTCTAACCGGACTGGCCTACCTCGCCATGATTGGAGGCCACTGAAGACCACGAGCAGTCCTTAGCACCCACATTACAGCGTAGTTGCACGACCCCCGAAGCCTCAGGCGGGAAACTCAGCCTCGCATTCCCCGCTCACTTCAGTCCCTAACCCCCGGGTGTCAAACTGCATCCAACAAAACGATCTGAAGCGGAAATGCATCTCCAGCCAGTTTGCAGCATAAGAGCAATGGAGCATTTCAATGAGTTCGAATGCAGGATTGAAGGTAATCATTGTGAGGTTCGCGCTCCGCTCGCTGTTGGCCCTTCAGCATTCAATCATTTGTCGACCTGACAAAAACAACCCCCGATCGAGCAGCCACCTCTCTGCCGGTTTCCTCGTCAGCGAAATTCCGGTGGCATTCACCTGAGCAAGAGACTTCGTCTACCTAATGCGCACTGCGGAAACTGCGCAAGCCGCGCCCACTTCAGTCGCCGTTCTTAGGATGGACGATTATGCGGCTCAAGAACGAAGTCACTTTTACGATCGTGGTGCTGTGCAGTTTGGTTTCAATATCTCTTGCGCAGCAGCCCCATAGAACTCACACGACTCATGATGAATCGCTCAATCGTCACCACCGGACGTATTTGCCGGGCGCTTTGACTCCCGACGAGGGTCTTGCAATCCTTGGAGCCGCACTTGAGTCTCGCGGTCATCCTGACTGGAAATCTGACTGTTCCCATCTTGTGCAGGACATCTATGAACGCGCCGGGTTCCCCTTTGCGTACGCCACTTCCGCAGATCTTTATATTGGAACCCCTGCATTTCGTCGGGTGGCTCACCCTCAACCGGGTGATCTGGTGGCGTGGCGTGGCCACGTGGGAATTGTCGTCAATCCTGCACAACGCTCGTTCTTCAGCGCGTTGCGATCTGGTCTTGGTGTTTCTTCCTACGACTCAAAGTATTGGAGGGGCCGCGGCCGTCCGCATTTTTTTCGTTATGTCACACGAACCCCAGTTCGACTCAACATTGCTCTCGTGAGGAATACCAGAGAGCGGTCGCCGTCCCAGGATAAACAAGACTCCGGAGAATTGCCTGATATCAGCCTGAGTGGAAGTGTACCTTTACGCTCATTCAAATGACGGCCGACTCCGACTTGAGTTGTTCAGGACCTGGGAATTTCGATTCTTTGATCCTCTTCACTTATTCCTATGAAGAAAGCCGATTTTGAACTGCAGATGTGACCTTGTTCCTGTAATGCTGATTGGCAACACTGTGCCGAAGCCATCCTTCTGAAAGAATGGGTCCACCGGTTTCAACAGAAGAGACTTCCACCCGGTTACCGTTTGTGACAGCTTCGCCATCCAGTGCACCCGATTCTCATATGTCCTCTCGTGACCCGCCAATACAGGAACCACTGTAGAGCTATTCCCCATTTGCCGTGGTAGAAAGTGAGGGTTTTCAGAGCAATTTCCCAGTGTCGGCGTCTTTGCCAGTTTCTTGAAGACCTCATTATTGTCGCGCTCTCACAAGGGCCGTCGTTCACAACGAAGGTGGGAACCATGATGAATAGTCCCGACCACGATGACACTGCGCCTGTCCTGGTGCGGCCGAGACAAAAACGCAAAGACGATCACGGTGGTCTGGCGGTCGCGGATGGCTCTTCAGGGGAACTCAGTCTGGTTTTGGCCAGTCTGCAGAGCATGCGGGACGGCGACTTCTCAGTACGTTTGCCAGTGAATTGGACAGGCCTCTCCGGCAAGATTGCGGACACATTCAATGAAATCGTAGCCGCTAACCAGCAGATGGCCAAGGAACTCAAACGGGTAGGACAGGTCATCGGGAAAGAAGGAAGAACGCGGGAGCAGACACGCTTCCAGCAATCACGTGGCGCCTGGGGCGAGATGGAACTTTCTCTCAACACTCTTGTGGAAGACCTGCTGCGGCCTACCACTGAAGTAACGCGCGCCATCGCGGCTGTTGCACAAGGCAACCTCGCCCAAACTGTCCGCCTCGACGTGGACGGCCGTCCCCTGGAGGGCGAATTCCTGCGTTCGGCGAAAATCGTCAACACCATGATTCAGCAGCTGAGCGTGTTCACGGCAGAGGTGACGCGCGTGGCCCGCGAGGTGGGTACCGACGGCAAACTGGGCGGTCAGGCCCAAGTTCCCGGCGTCGCCGGGACGTGGAAAGACCTGACGGATTCTGTGAACTCCATGGCCAGCAACCTGACCGGTCAGGTGCGTAACATCGCGGAGGTTGCGACTGCCGTGGCCAGCGGCGACCTATCACGCAAGATCACGGTGGATGTTCGCGGCGAAATCCTGCAGCTCAAAGAAGCCATCAACACCATGGTGGACCAGTTGCGCTCCTTCGCCTCCGAAGTGACCCGCGTGGCCCGCGAAGTCGGCACCGACGGCAAGCTCGGCGGACAGGCCGTGGTACCGGGCGTAGCTGGGACATGGAAAGACCTTACTGACTCGGTCAACGCGATGGCCGGCAATCTCACAGCCCAGGTTCGCAACATCGCCGAAGTGACCACCGCCGTCGCCCGCGGCGATTTGTCGCGCAAGATTACGGTGGATGTGAAGGGAGAAATTCTCGAGCTCAAGAACACCATCAACACCATGGTGGACCAGCTCAACGCCTTCGCCGGAGAAGTTACCCGTGTGGCTCGCGAAGTCGGCACCGAAGGCAAGCTCGGCGGCCAGGCGGAAGTGCCGGGCGTTGCCGGTACCTGGAAAGACCTGACCGACAACGTCAACTTCATGGCCTCCAACCTGACCGGGCAGGTGCGCAACATCGCCGAGGTCGCCACGGCTATTGCCAATGGCGATCTCTCCCGCAAGATCACCGTGGACGTCCGCGGCGAGATTCTTCAGCTCAAAGAGACTCTGAACACTATGGTGGACCAACTCAACCGGTTCGCTGGAGAAGTCACCCGCGTGGCCCGAGAAGTCGGCACCGAAGGCCGCCTTGGCGGGCAGGCTAACGTTCCAGGCGTCGCCGGAACCTGGAAGGATCTTACTGACTCCGTTAACTCCATGGCCGGCAACCTCACCGCCCAGGTTCGCAACATCGCCGAAGTCACCACTGCCGTGGCGAAAGGTGATTTGTCCCGCAAGATCACCGTAGATGTGAAGGGAGAAATTCTTGAGCTGAAGAACACCATCAACACCATGGTGGACCAACTCAACGCTTTCGCCGGAGAAGTCACCCGGGTCGCCCGCGAAGTCGGCACCGATGGCAAACTCGGCGGTCAGGCAGAAGTGCCGGGTGTCGCCGGAACCTGGAAAGGCCTCACCGACAACGTCAACTTCATGGCCGGCAACCTCACGGCTCAGGTTCGCAATATCGCTGAAGTTGCCACGGCGGTCGCCCGCGGCGACCTTTCTCGCAAAATCACAGTTGATGTCAAAGGAGAAATTCTCGAGCTCAAAGACACTCTCAACACCATGGTGGATCAGTTGCGCGCCTTCGCCTCTGAGGTGACCCGCGTGGCCCGCGAGGTTGGCACCGACGGCAAACTCGGCGGCCAGGCGCAGGTGCCCGGCGTGGGCGGGACATGGAAAGACCTGACAGATTCGGTGAACTCGATGGCCAGCAACCTCACCGCGCAGGTCCGCAACATCGCTGAGGTTTCGACGGCTATCGCCACCGGCGACCTTTCCAAGAAGATCACCGTGAACGTCAGTGGTGAAATTCGCCTTCTGAAAGAAACCATCAATACGATGGTGGACCAACTCAACGCCTTCGCCGGTGAAGTCACCCGCGTGGCCCGTGAAGTGGGCTCCGAAGGCCGCCTGGGTGGACAAGCAAATGTGCCCGGTGTTGCCGGAACATGGAAGGACTTGACCGACTCCGTCAACTCCATGGCCGGAAATCTCACCGCCCAGGTGCGCAACATCGCCGAAGTGACCACTGCCGTTGCCCGTGGCGACTTGTCCCGCAAGATTACGGTGGACGTGAAGGGAGAAATTCTCGAGCTCAAGAACACCATCAACACCATGGTGGACCAGCTCAACGCTTTCGCCGGAGAAGTCACCCGCGTCGCCCGCGAAGTTGGGACGGACGGCAAGCTCGGCGGCCAGGCGGAAGTGCCGGGCGTTGCCGGTACCTGGAAAGACCTGACCGACAACGTCAACTTCATGGCCTCGAACCTGACTGGTCAGGTCCGCAACATCGCGGAAGTCGCTACCGCGATCGCGAACGGCGACCTCTCGAAGAAGATCACCGTGGACGTCCGGGGCGAAATCCTGCAGTTGAAGGAAACGCTCAACACCATGGTCGAGCAACTGCGCTCGTTCGCCGCTGAAGTGACTCGTGTGGCTCGGGAAGTTGGCACCGAAGGCCGCCTCGGCGGCCAGGCCAACGTTCCAGGCGTCGCCGGAACCTGGAAGGATCTTACTGACTCCGTCAACGCCATGGCCCGCAACCTCACCGGTCAGGTGCGCAACATCGCTGAAGTCACCACGGCTGTCGCCCGCGGCGATTTGTCCCGCAAGATTACGGTCGACGTGAAAGGGGAGATTCTCGAGCTCAAGAACACCATTAACACCATGGTGGACCAGCTCAACGCCTTTGCCGCCGAAGTGACCCGCGTCGCCCGCGAAGTTGGCACCGACGGTAAGCTCGGCGGTCAAGCCCAGGTGCCCGGTGTTGCCGGTACCTGGAAGGACCTCACCGATAACGTCAACGTCATGGCCGCCAACCTGACCGAGCAGGTGCGCGGCATCGTGAAGGTTGTGACGGCTGTCGCCAACGGTGAACTCACCCAGAAACTCACTGTTAAGGCGAAGGGTGAAGTTGCAGCGTTGGCTGAAACCATCAACAACATGACCGACACGCTGGCCACCTTCGCCGACCAGGTCACCACCGTGGCCCGTGAAGTCGGGGTGGAGGGCCGTCTGGGCGGCCAGGCCAACGTGCCGGGCGCCGCCGGAACGTGGAAAGACCTCACCGGTAACGTCAACCTGCTCGCCGACAACCTCACCCGGCAGGTGCGCGCCATCGCCGAAGTGGCGACCGCGGTAACGAAAGGCGACCTCACCCGCTCCATTCAGGTCGAGGCTTCCGGTGAAGTCGCTGAGCTCAAGGACAACATCAACACCATGATCGACAACCTGCGGTTGACCACCGACCGCAACACCGAGCAGGACTGGCTCAAGACCAACCTCGCCCGCTTCACCGGCATGTTGCAGGGCCAGCGCGATCTGACAACGGTCGGACGCAAGCTGCTGTCCGAGCTTGCTCCGCTGGTAAACGCGCAGCAGGGCGTCATCTATCAGATGGAGACGGAAGAATCGACCAGTCTCGTTATGCTCTCAGCCTTTGCCGGAGATGGTGACGGCCGCCTCCAGCGCTTGAAGCTCGGGGAAGGTCTGGTGGGCCAGTGCGCTGCAGAAAAGCGCCGCATGTTGATCACGGACCTTCCTCAAAACACGACCCCCATCCGCTCCGCCTTGTTTGAAGCCATTCCGCGGAATGTGATCGTGCTGCCAGTGCTGTTTGAGGACCGCGTTAAGGCCGTCATCGAACTGGCTTCTCTCAGCTTCTTCACCGATCTCCAGTTGGCCTTCCTTGAACAACTCACAGCCAGTATTGGAATCGTGCTGAACAGTATCGAAGCCACAATGCAAACCGAAGGCCTGCTGAAGCAATCGCAACAGCTGGCCGCGGAACTCCAGGCCCAGCAGAAGGAACTGCAGCAGACCAATGAGCAGCTCGCTCTCAAGGCGCAACAGCTCGCGGAACAGAACGTGGAGGTCGAGCGCAAGAATCAGGAAATCGAGCAGGCGCGCCGCGCTTTGGAGGGAAAAGCCAAAGAGCTGGCGCTCACCTCGAAGTACAAATCGGAATTCCTGGCCAACATGTCGCACGAGCTGCGCACACCTTTAAACAGCATTCTGGTTCTCGGCCAGCAGCTTGCCGACAACCCGGATGGCAATCTCACTGCCAAACAGGTGGAATTCTCCCGCACCATTCATGCCGCAGGGACCGACCTGCTGAACCTCATCAGCGACATCCTCGACCTGTCGAAGATCGAGTCCGGGACCGTCTCGGTCGAGGCCCAGGAGGTCTTCTTCGGCGGCATGCTCGAAACCGTCGCCCGGCCCTTCCGTCACGAAGCGGAAAACCGCAAGCTATCGTTCGATGTTCACCTGGATCCCCATCTTCCCCGCAGTCTGACGACAGACTCCAAGCGTCTACAGCAGGTGCTCAAGAACCTGTTCTCGAACGCATTTAAGTTCACCGAACAAGGCGGTGTCCGCCTCTCGGTTTCTCTGGCGGGAAGCGGCTGGAGCGAAGACCACCCCGTGCTGAACGGCGCCGGAACAGTGGTCGCGTTCGAGGTCACTGACACCGGAATTGGCATTCCCTTCGATAAGCAACGCATCATCTTCGAGGCCTTCCAACAGGCCGACGCCGGTACCAGCCGTAAGTATGGGGGCACCGGATTGGGTCTGGCCATCAGCCGCGAACTGGCGAATCTGCTGGGAGGAGAGATCCAACTTCGCAGCGCCCCCGGCAAGGGCAGCTGCTTCACTCTGTATGTGCCGCAAACCTATGTTGGCCCGGCCACGGTTTCAGCCGCGGATGGCCGCGCTGTTTCTTCGTCTTCTCCACTACAGCTTGCGGCTGTGAGTGTATCGGAGCTTCCCGTCGAACAAGTTCCCGATGACCGGGAGACTCTCCAACCAGGCGACAGCGTGCTTCTGATCGTCGAGGACGATCCGCATTATGCCCGGGTATTATGTGATCTCGCCCGCGACCAAGGCTTCAAGGTTCTGGTGGCGACGAGCGGCGGCGCTGCGCTGAATCTGGCGCGAGAGTTTCATCCAACCGCGGTCTCGCTCGACGTGTTCTTGCCCGACATGCTGGGTTGGACCGTTCTCAACCACTTGAAGCAAGACCCCTCGACCCGCCACATCCCGGTACAGATGTTGACCCTGGACGAGGACCGCCAGCACGGCCTTGCCCGCGGCGCCTTCGCGTTCGTGACCAAGCCCGTCACCTCCCGGGAAATCGAAGCGGCTCTTTTGCGCATCAAGGAGTACGCAACTCCGCGCCGGAAACGGCTGCTGGTGGTGGAGGACAATCCTGCCGAACAGCTCAGCATTCGAGAACTTCTGGGTTACAACGACCTCGACGTAATCACCGCTACGACCGGCAAAGAAGCCCTCAAAACCGTCAACGATGGTTCAGTGGACTGCATTGTGCTTGATCTGCGGCTGCCGGACATGTCCGGTTTCGACGTATTGGAACGCCTCCGGGACACCCCATCGCTCAGCGAATTGCCGGTGGTCGTTTTCACCGGCAAGGAACTGTCTCCCGAGGAGGATGCGCGCCTCCATGCCCTGGCGCGCAGCGTGGTGGTAAAGGGCGTGGAATCGCCGGAGCGTTTGCTCGACGAAACTGCGCTCTTTCTCCACCGCGTGGTAGGGGACCTTCCAACCGAAAAACAGCACATGCTCGACCGGCTGCACCGATCGGATGACGCGCTCACGGGCAAGAAGGTGCTGGTAGTGGATGATGACGTCCGCAACATCTTCGCGCTCAGCAGCGTCTTGGAGCGGCGCGGCATGACCGTACTTACCGCGGGCACCGGGCGCGAAGCCGTCAAGACTCTCGAATCCACCCCGGACGTCGCAATTGTGTTGATGGACATCATGATGCCGGAGATGGATGGTTACGAAACCATGCAGGTGATCCGCCAGAACACCTCCTTCCGGCGCATGCCCATCATTGCTCTCACGGCTAAAGCGATGAAGGGAGATCGCGAAAAATGTCTGGAAGCGGGAGCGTCCGAGTATCTGGCCAAACCCGTCAACACTGAACAATTGCTCGCTGCATTGCGGATGTGGCTGCACCGGTGATTCACAAAACCATGGCTGCCAATCAAAAAGTGAACATCTTGATGGTGGATGACCAGCCCGCCAAGCTGCTCAGCTATGAGGCCATTCTTAGCGACCTGGGAGAAAACCTCATCAAGGCGGGGTCCGCCAAGGAGGCGCTGGAGCAACTCCTCAAGCATGAGGTTGCCGTAGTCCTGATGGACGTGAGTATGCCGGTCATGAACGGCTTTGAATTGGCTGAAATGATCCGCCAACATCCCCGTTTTCAGACGACGGCGATCATTTTTATTTCTGCCGTCCACCTGACGGATCTTGACCTGCTCAAAGGGTATGAACGAGGCGCGGTGGACTATATTTCGGTTCCGGTTGTTCCCGAACTTCTGCGCGCCAAAGTGAGCGTATTTGCGGAACTCCACCGTAAGACCCAACAATTGGCGGCCCTCAATCGCGAACTAGAGAAGCGGGTATTGGAACGGACCGAGGAACTCGCCGCTAAAGCAGACGCGTTTCAGCGGCTGAACCAGGAGTTAGCGCGCAAGCATCTGGAACTGGATGCAGTTGTCAAAACCGCTCCTGACATCATCTTCAGCAGCGGGGGCGACGGCCATCGCGACTACATGAGCGACCGGTTTTACGAATACACGGGGGCGGAGCGCGGCTCGGCACACGGCTTCGAGTGGCTGGCCTATGTCCATCCTGATGATTCGGGAGAGGCCGAGGCCGCCTGGATTCGCTCGCTGAAGGGAAGCGAGAAGTACGAAGCGGAATACCGGATCCGTGGCCGCGACGGCGACTACCGCTGGTTTCGGACTCGCGCCGTCCCCATCCACGATTCCGATGGAAACGTGATCAAATGGTACGGCAGCACCTCCGACATTCACGACAGCAAACTTCTGGAGCAGTCCATTCGCGAAACCACGGTTCGGCTGGAAAAGATGGTGGATGAGCGAACCGCAGCGTTGCGCCACCTTTCCAGCCGGCTGATGGCCTTGCAGGATGAGGAAAGGCGTCGCATTGCGCGCGAGCTGCACGATGGATTGGGGCAGGAACTTATTGCGGCGAAGATGATCCTTGATGGCTTGGCACTTGACCAGGCCAGTCAGTCCAGCGGTGCAGCCGGTGACGCAAGCGCGCTGATTGACCGCGCCATTCAGCAGACCCGCAGCATCTCTCACCTGCTGCACCCTCCCTTGCTGGACGAGGTCGGTTTGCACTCCGCCGTGCAGTGGTACCTGGACGGATTCGCCAAGCGCAGTGGGATCGCAACCTTTTTCGAAGTGCGCCCGTCCGATTTCCAGCGCCTCTCATCCGAGCTGGAGACAGCCGCCTTTCGCATCATCCAGGAGGCACTTTCCAATGTCTTCCGGCACTCCGCGGCCCGCAATTGCTGGGTCACGCTTGCGCGCGATGAAAATCAGGTGTCCATAGCGGTACGCGACGATGGCAAAGGCATCGGCGAATTGGTGACCGAACTTCAACCCAGCAGCATTGGAATGGGCATCGGGGGTATGAGACAACGCGTTCGGGAATTCGGTGGAGAGTTACACTTGGGGAATGCCAATCCAGGGACGTTACTGGAAGTAACCATACCTTCCAGCGTCTTCGCCTCGGTGGAGACGCAGGTTACCGCTTAATCCGCGCTCCTTTCCGACTTGCCATGGCACCCGGAACGATCGATGGTGCGAAGTAATGCCCGAAGATTTTGTTGGGCGTCTCCCAGAGCCGTACGTTCCTCTGTCGACAATGCTCGGTTGCCGTCCTCGGTCTCTTCAATCCGTGTTGCAATCGTCTCGAGCGCAATGGTAATTCTCTGGCGCAACTTGTCCGAATCGAGTTCCAGCATCGCTTGTCTGTAGCGTTCCTGCCAAAGGTACTCAGATGCCATAGTTGCTTTCCTTAGGTAGGATTCACGATATCTTATGGGGAAAAAGAAAGGTGAAGGATTTGCAAATGCACATTAGCGCTTAACTGCAAATCTAGTTACAGGATATTCCCGACAATCCTGCAGTTTGAGCGGGTGTGTCAATCGACCTTTTAACGTATTTGCTAAAGATCGAGAAGAAATCCCTGAATACCTCCGTCGCCGAACCGATTCGCATCTCAAAAGTATGAATATGGACAGGAGGTGTGACTATGGTTCCGATTTTCAAACGAGTTCCGATCAGCGATCTCAGTAAGCGCCGTCGCGGAAAACATCACGATCTGGTCGGCGGAATTCTCCAGGAGCTGGAAACATTGCCCACCGCATCTGCGCTCCAGGTGCCGATCAGGGAAGTCGGCGGCGTCAGCCTTGCGAATCTTCGCTCCGCCATTCATCGCGCCACGACATCGCACGGCCTGGAGATAGAGACGGCTTCAGATAAAGACAATCTCTACGTGTGGAAACCATCCGACAGGCGCAGACGTAAGCGCGCACTGAAGTAATACGCGGGAGGCATGTGCCGGGAGCTTTGGCCTCTGGCACTGCCTTCTGAAGTTATGAGAAGCCGCAATCGCCCTAACGAATCTCTCGCATTTGCCCACCCCGAGATGATATTGGCCCGGAACGTTTATCACGCTGTACTTCGCTGTTCGAATGGCCCATAACCCTTTCGTTCTCATATGCAGGTCACTACTGGCAATCCGTGCCACTTGACAGTGACTTTGTAAAGCAACCTACAGTGTGTGCTCGATTTCGACGGCTTG
>Ga0335073_10000354_pt1 | contig 60449 bp, 53 predicted proteins | sample Lox_Sample_22_FD_207093 | JGI IMG/M metagenome (GOLD analysis project Ga0335073, IMG submission 207093) | Soil microbial communities from Loxahatchee National Wildlife Refuge, Florida, United States - Lox_Sample_2.2 | ecosystem: Environmental > Terrestrial > Soil > Wetlands | place: USA... | reverse complement strand
TCTACGCCGACATCCGTTCCGTCGTCGAAACCGCCCGCCGCAACGCTGTCGGCGCCTTCCAGGCCATCCGCATCACCCTTGCCCCACAGCCGCTAGCGGATACCGGGTGAGCAATTACCTCCTAGGAGAGCGCGACTCGTTCATTTAAGTTCTTTTACCCATTCTTCTATTCTGAGCCCCAACAGCCCGGCTATGTCCGCGGGGCGCGGCTCAATACCGTTCTGAAACAAAATCGATCCAATCGCCTTGTCTTCGAACAGCTCGATGTTGAATTCGTCTCGATATTTAAAATAATCCCTGACCAAGGTGTCGACGGCGATCGGACCGAGATAATAGGAAGCGCCTGCGGCGTAGCTGCCGCGATAGCGCCCGCGGTACGGCGTCATATCCCGATGGCTGCACTTGCCGATGTGCCAGCAACGATCCATGGGGCGGTCTTCCGTCCGCGTCATGACGTAACCCGCAAATTGCGCCTCACGCGCCATCTGCGAGATTCCCTCCCAATTCGGCGGGCCGATCACCTCGGAATCGTCGTCAATCTTGAAGACGCCCGAGCCCTTCCACTTTCGTCTGACGAAAACCAGACTCTCAAGCACCTTCTTTGGCAGGTCTTCATAGGCGTCGCCTGCGGGCACAATGAGCTTGTATCCGTCAACCACGGCTTCCCGAACAGAGGGGTCGCCCACGACAACAAATGTCCTTGAGTGAAATTTGCAAAGTTTGTGATGAAGGGGAACAGCTTTTTCTAAGTATTTTTCGCACGATATGATAAAAAAGACCGGCTCATTTACATCGCCGCGACGTTCCTGCCCGTCGTCAAGGAGAATCTCAAACAAGGAATCGACGAATTTAGAGTCGGGCTGAAGAGCGATTGCCTCCTCGGCGAGTCTGTGCATCTGTGGTTGCGAGAGGCGGAGTTCGGCGGCTTTGCCCAATATGCTGAACCACGCCGTGCTTAATTGCAACGATAACGGCCTTCGTGGAAGCCGGGCTAGGACCACGGCTATTCTCGTCGGAAAATCCGCCTGCAGGAATTCCTGCAATGGGATAACGATCGGCTCCGAGAAGTCATTGAGGTGAATCTGCGCGGGATTTCCGTCAAGCACCGCGGACGGGTCAGCTGATCGCTTTTCGCTGGAGTGTCTGAGTCTCCTGGTGATCGATTCGATCAGATTAGATTTTGTCAAAATCATTTTCTCTGGCTTGTCGTTCGCCACGATCAACTCGAATACCGCTTCGCCCCAAATCGCTCAAGGACATTGCGGGTGATCTGGACCGCCGCGGGATTGAGCCCGGACGTGCGAAGAAGCGGCGCGTTGAAGTCGTCGAGACCCCAGCTCCACTGTATGGTTCCCGTCGCAAAGACTTCAGCTCCCGACGGAGCCACATAGGCTGCCATATTCGCAACGACGGTCTTGCCCGGCTCCTCCAGGTTCTTCGCCGGCGACGCGGCAAGCACTCTCAGGCCTTCCGGTCCGTTTCCCGACAGGCCGTCGACCTCGTAACCGAGCAGCCCTTTGAGTTGCGAGCCGTTGTCCAGGCCCGTATCCGCAAACGCCCAGTGACTGGCGTCGGAGACGATGATGTCGCCGTCGATGGGATCCATAAGGTAAAAGATTCCGATCAGCTTGTCCTCAGGGCGGGAGACCGGCGGAAGCCGCCACTGGGTTGTCGCCAACAGATCGTTGGAAGGATCCTTGTCGAGAAGGACGGGATCGAGATTCAGCGCCTGTTCCTTATAGATCGCCAAAAAGCGATCGGCGCGCCCGTGGCGGTCACTTTCGGGCCTCACCTGCCAGTAAATTGCGTTCGCGCCTGAGAAAAATAAGTTCATACCTCTGGACAGGGCGCTTTCGAGATTCGACCTGGCTTGCCAGGACCAATATTCATCATGGCCCCCGCTCATGAAAACACGCCGCCGATTCAATATTTTCCGAAAATTATGGGTATCTACATTCGTGACGTAGGTTACGTAATAGCCTTCCCGCTCGAGCCAGCGAACAAGATTGTAGTCCCACCCCGCGCTCGAAATTGGATATCCTTCATTCACTGGCTGCACATTGCACAAGAACTCGCCTGCGCCCATCCCGAACGACGCGGCTGGATTGGTGCTTGCGGCATAGGGCCGGTTGAAGGAAATCTTAACCGCCGCACGGCCCGGCGTGGAGCCCCACGGAACTCCGTCGCCGCTGCCCCACCGATAGGCGGAGCGGCCGCCCCAAAAATTATAAGCCTGATAGGTGTTGACGGGAAGTTCGAACACGACATCGGCATCGTCGCTGTCGTCTCTGACGACGAAAATCACATACGATTGGCGATGCCCAACGCTTTCTTCCAGCTTCGCAAGATAGACGCCGGAGCGCCAGTCGGTACCGACAACGAACGTCGCCGGGGAGCGCCAATCGCAATCGACCAGCCCCGTCTCCGGATCGGGAGCAGGGATCAGCTGACGCAAGCCTCCCGCCGTGACAGGCCCCCAAATTCGGCGGGCGCCGCGGCCGCCGTACCAGCCCATTCGAAAAATCTGGACCGTGTAAGACGGCGCGGCGGTGTTGACGTAAAGTTCTACAGTTTGGCCGCGCGTTGCGCTGCAAACGGACGCATAGCCCTCGATCTCGCGTCCAGACGCCGGCCGGGTCAATTGCCAGTCCTCGGAGCCGGGGAGGTTGTTTTCAGCCATGAGAGGATTGGCGGAGTCCCTGCCGTGCAACGAAAGGACACGCAGCAACTTCGAGAACAATGGAGAACGCATCAGATCGCTATGCCATATTACGCAACAAAAGTGCCGGACATTTTGCCGCCCAATGAGATCGGTTGCTGAATGCCCGCCGCGCCCTCGATTGACCCCGCTCGTCCGGTTTGCTAGCGAAGGCTGGAATAAGGGAATGTCGCGCGGGTCGGCATGAATCGGCTGGATAGCTTTTGAATGGCCGCAATGTTGAGGGGGGCGTCGCAAGTGATCGCACGTCAGGGCGGCGCGCTGGCGCTGGTCGGTCTTCTGTCCGCTTTCGTCGCCGGCTGCGGCGAGACCCCGCCGCCTACGCCCGCGATCGTCGCTCCCGCGATCAGTTCGGATCAGCTTGTCGGCAAGTGGGGTTTCGCCGCCTATCACAAGGACACGGACCGGGCGCGCACCATCAAGGAGGCCGCCGCCCAGTGCAATCGGCCTTATGTCATCGACAAGGGGCCGAACGGCGGCGTGATGATGAACCTGGCTGACCAGAAGGAATTGTCGGAATTGGTCTTGAAAGCCGGGCCGAACGGCCAGACCTACCTTGGGCCGCCGGGCGACGCCGGCACGGCCGACGACCGGATCGTCAGTAACGTCGATCCGAATTCCTTCACAACGGTCTGGGTCGACCCCGACAACGCGAGCCGCTATGGCACATCGGTCTACGTGCGGTGCGGCGTCAAGCGCTGAGCGGCGGCCGAACGGCACATCCAAACTTCAATTATTTAATCCACGGAGCGCGCATGAGACTTCGAGCAGGTTTGTTGTTGCGGGTTGCGTTCGGCGCGGCGATCGCGGCTCTCATGGTCGCGGGCGCGGGAGCGCAGACGGCGGTCCCCGGGCAGGACGAGATGAATGTCGTCGACCAGCCTGGCTATCAGCCCTCGCCGGAGGAAGAGCAGCTCACCGGCGCCTATGAGAAGCAGGAAGTCTTCTTCCGCACGTCCGAATCGCCCGGCACGATCATCATCGATACGAAGTCGCGGTTCCTCTACCTCATACAGCCCGACAATCGGGCGCTGCGCTACGGCATCGGCGTCGGCCGCGACGGCTTCACGTGGTCGGGCCTACAGAAGATTTCGCGCAAGCAGGAATGGCCGGACTGGCGCCCGCCGCCGGAAATGATCGAGCGCCAGCCCTACCTGCCGCGGTTCATGGCCGGCGGCCCTGGCAATCCGCTCGGCGCGCGCGCCATGTATCTCGGCGCGACGGTCTATCGCATTCACGGCACCAACCAGCCGGAGACGATCGGCCACGCCGTATCCTCCGGATGCTTCCGGCTGGTCAATAACGACGTGATCGATCTCTACGACCGGGTGCCGGTCGGCACCAAGGTGATTATCAAGCAGGCGGTCGCGCTTTAAGCCAGGCCCTAAGGCTGCGGTCCTGAAACGGAAATTGAGGCGCTCATGTTGAAGTTCTTGCCGCTCCTCCCCCTCGCCGGGGCCTTTGTCTTCGGCGGGGCGGCGGAGGCGCAGACCACGCTCAAGACCGTGCAGGATCGCGGCTCGCTCATCTGCGGCGTCAACCAGGGGCTCGAGGGCTTTGCGATCAAGGACGACAAGGGTCAATGGTCGGGCTTCGACGTCGATTTCTGCCGCGCGGTCGCGGCCGCGATCTTCAACGATCCCTCGAAGGTGCAATACGTGCCGCTGTCGGCCGAGGCGCGGTTCGACGCCCTGAAAAACAAGCAGATCGACATCCTCGTGCGCAATTCGACCTGGACCATGGGCCGCGAGGGCGATTACGGCGTCGTGTTCACCGGGACTACCTACTACGACGGCCAGGCGTTTCTCGTGCCCAAGAGCCGGAACGTTCAATCGGCGCTCGAGCTCGACGGCAGCAAGGTCTGCGTCCAGCCCGGCACGACGACCGAGCCCAACTTCACCGACTTCTTCGAAACCAACCATATGAAATATGAGACGGTCCACGAGGCGAGCGTGGCCGATATGATCAAGGGCTACGAGGCCGGGCAGTGCAACGTCATGACGACCGACGAATCGGGACTGTTCGCAATCCGCCAGCAGCTCGCCAAGCCCGCCGACAGCATGATCCTGCCGGACGTCATCTCGAAGGAGCCGCTGGGCCCGGTTGTGCGCCAGGACGACATGCAGTGGTTCAATATCGTCAAGTGGGTCAATTTCGCCATGATCAACGCCGAGGAGCTCGGCGTCAGCTCGAAAACGATTGACGAAGCGCTGAAGTCGGAAAAGCCCGCGGTCAAGCGGCTGGTCGGAACCGATGGCGACTTCGGCAAGCCGCTCGGCCTCACCCAGGACTGGGCAGCGCGGGCGATCCGGGCGGTTGGCAATTATGCGGAAGTTTTCGATCGCAATGTCGGCGCCAATTCGAAGCTCGGGATTCCCCGCGGATTGAACGAGCTCTGGGACAACGGCGGCATTCAATACGCCCCGCCGATCCGCTGACCGGCCGCTTCCTCTCACGGGTCGGGTGGGCCGCTAATCCGGCACCCACGTCCGCCCTTCAAAGTGCCCCGCCGGCTTCGCCTGGGTCGGCGAATCCGCGGGCTTCGGCTTGTCAGGCGGCTGCTTGGGCTTTGGCGCGCCGTAGTCCTGCGCCGGCGGCGGCGGGACGATGACAATCGGTGGGTAAAAGAACTGGGCGTTGGCGGGGAGCGGCGCGCCGATGGCGAAAAGCGCCAGCCCCGCGGCAAATCGAACGGCGTTGGTGTTCATGAAGGCGTTCCTTATCCGCGATCTGCTCGCGGCAGGGCGCGACCTTTTGACGCACGAATTCGCCGGCAAGACACCCGGCCAGGACCGTCGTACGCCTTTCGCCTATATGCGTTCCCCGCTACGCCCCCACCTCTTCCTTGACCCTCGAACCATCCGTTTGCAATCGTTCGCCCCTCGCCCCGGGCGCTCCTCAGGCCTGTCTCCTAGCATATCCGGAGCGCCAGCGGAATTAGCATCCCAATGCCTGCCGAACAGGCCAGACGCGAATCATTCGAAATGCATGTTCGCCATATAGACGCGGATTTCGCGGCTGAGGTCCAAGAGCGAGGCGATCAGCAAGCCTAACGACACGACGAACAGCAATGCAACCACTTGGCCGTGGCCCAAGCCGACGAGGGCGGCGAGGAAGGCGCAAATCAAGAGCGCGGCGGTCACCAGCGCGCTGAGGACAGCGAAATAGATCGCGCGGCTGAGCAGGACCATCCGGCGGGAATAGGCCGCCGCGATCACCCCCGATGGATCAATCGCCGCGGCGTCGCCCGCGCGCAGCGCCCTGCTCCTGTCGGCGACCCGCTCGAGCCGCGCTATGAGAATCGACAGGAACCCCGCCACCGCGCCCAGCATGAACGCCGGCGCCGTGGCATGCGAGATGGCGAGGCTCAAATGATCGATGTCGGTGACCAGGGCCAATTCCGACGCTCCCTCCTCACCGAAACGTGCAGCCCAGCGCTTCGCCGGCCCGCCTGCTCAGCGGCAGACGCGCACGCCGGCCCGGTAGTAACAGTGCGGCGCTACGCGGACCGGATGCGCATAGGCTGGACGGGTCCTAACCACCGCCCCATGAGGACCGACGCATCCGGCGTGATAGACGCCAGCCGCGCAGGCGGCGGCGTTGGCCTCCGGCGCTTGAACGGCAAGCAGGCCCAGAACCAGCAGGCAGGAAGCAACGTATTTCATCGATGTTCTCCTCAAGTTTGGATTTGCACTTCGTAACGCCCCGATCCGCCCTCCGGGGGCCGTGCCCGTCATTCGATTGGCGCCGCCTCACAATGCCGGGCGTCAGTTCGGACCTGCGCTACTTGTTGCCCGCTTCCGCCTTCGCCATCGCCTGCTTACAATCGTCGCTGAGATCGGCGGCATGCTCTTTGAGGCAATCCAGCTTCGCCTGCTGCCCCCCCTTTGCGTCGGCGCAAAGCTTCTTCGCGTCGGCCTTGCACGCCCTCCCCTCCGCCGCGGCGCGGATGATCGCCACCTGGCAGTCGGCGCTGAGGTCGGAGAAATGCGCCTTGACGCAGTCCTTGAGCTTGCCGCCGCCCGGCTTCACGTCGGCGCATTGCGCTTTGATGTCGGCGGCGCAAGCCTTGGCGAGCGGATTGGCGGCGAAAGCCGAATGGGTCATCGTAAGCGCCGCCAAGAGCGCGGCGATCAAGGTCAGCGTCTTCATCTCCGATGTCCTCTCGTTGCAGCGTGCGTCGGCGCTCGCTCGTTCATAACCCCGTTTAGTCAAGCTTGGCCTCAAGCAGCCGAAAACCAGCAAAAACCGATGAAAGCCGGCGAAAACGAAATCGCTTGCACTTGCTTTCTTTCACTTTTCCTGAACGAGGCTTTTCAATGGGTTACAGCCGATTCAAATGAAAATTTTTTCCCCCTTCCAGCGGGTCCGGCCAGCCGGCCACTTAGGAAGACTAGCATGACTTTCTGATTTACGCAAGAAAATGCACGGAAAAAACTTACCCGGACCCAAGGCCGGACGCCCGGTCTCGCCTTTGGGCCGCTAACCTGCCGCCGGACCCCCCTCCCCCGCCAGGACCATCAGCGTCGACGTCCCATGGGCGAGGATCCGGCCGCGGGCGTCGAGGATCCGCCCCTCGCAGGAGATGATGCGCCGGCCGCGCCCGATCGCCCGGCCTTCGGCGCGGACCTTCCCCGCGTCCTTCGTGATCGGGCGGGAGAAATTGGCCTTGGTCTCGACCGTCGTGTAGCTCGAGCCGGCGGGCAGCAGCGTCTGGCCGGCGCAGCCGGTCGCGCTGTCGATCAAGGTCAGGGCCCAGCCGCCGTGGACGACCCCGAGCGGATTGAGGAGATGCTCCCCGGCTTCGCCCTCGAAGACGGCAAAGCCGTCGCCGACCTCGGTCAGCCAGAACGTCAGCGTCCTCGCGATCGGGGGCGCGGGCAGCCGGCCGGCGATGATCGCCTGGAGAAACTCCAGGCCCGACATGAGCCTCGCCTCGGCTGGGTCCGGGACGTCGTAAACGAGGGGCGCGGCGGTCAGCATCGCTTTTTCTCCTATGCATGCAGATACAAATGATGCATATGCATACATCTATGCCGACGCCAAAGCAAGAGATCCGCAAGACCCTCGTCGCCGACGTGCGGGCGGCGGTCGAGGCCTGCGCCGGCTGGAACGCGCGGCTCGCCGCGCGGCGCATCACCGGCTTCTTGAGCCGGCGGATGCAGGGCTCGGGCCTAAGCCTCGCCCAGTTCGGGCTCATGGCCCAGATCGCCTCGGCGCGCGACGACACGCTCGGCGCCCTCGCCCAGCGCACCGGGCTCGACCAGTCGACGCTGTCGCGCAACCTACAGGTGCTCGAGGCCTCGGGCCTGATCGAGATCGCCGCCGGTGATAAGGACGCGCGCCGCCGCGCCGTGTGGCTGACCGAAAAGGGCGCGCTGAGCCTCGAGGCGGGGCTCGCCGATTGGCGGCGCGCCCACGCCGCGCTCGCCTCGCGGATCGACCCCGAAGCCGCCCGGCGCCTGGCGATTGCGGCCGAGGCGCTGGAGGAGGGGTAGGCGCAGACAAAAAGGGCGGTTCAGCCGCTTTCAAGCGTTCGCGGGCCGCGCCTTTCTCGCGCGGCGACATCCGGCGAAACCGAGGCCGGCGAAGCCGAGCAGCATCATGGCCCAAGTCGATGGCTCGGGCACGGGAGAGCCCGGAACAAAGTCGTCCGGCGTAAGCTCCAGAACGTCGGGATCGGCATTGGCGACGAGAAGAGTCGCGTCGTTCACGAAGTACAGTCCACGTGGATCGAGCGGCGTGCCAGAACCGCCCACGAGGCTGTGCGCCACAGTCACGCCCGCCGCGTTGAGCACGTCGATCTCGCCCGTCACTCCCCCGCCGCCATTCTGCGCCGCGATCGAGACGAACAGGTCTCCCCCTATATCTTCGCCATCTGGAAGTGTGAACCCGGGGGGCGCAAAGGCGATCTGCCTTAGACCAGGATCAACGTAGCCGCTCGGCAGGGGGAGCGTGGCGAACAGCGTGGCGTCGCCCGCAGCGTTCACCACATAGAGGTTTCCGCTCCGGTCATCGGACACGAAAAGATCGCCCGCGTAGGCTCCGAAGCTCGCCGGCGCGAAGGCCAGGCCAAAGGCGCCTGCATCATTGGGCATGGTTGCAAACACGAAGGCGCCCGTGCCGTCAAAGTTCAAGACGTCGATGGCGCCCGGAACGCTGCCAGAGGTCTGATCGTTGGCGAGGACGACCTGACCTTGCGCGATTGTCCCAAAGGCGTCGGGCGCAACCACAGCATCGGTAAAATACGCCCCTGGAGAGACGATGACGGGAACGGGACTGCCAAGGCCCGATGTTCCGGTGAGGGCCGCCACACCATCGCTGTCCGAATTTGTCACGCCGTAGGCGAGGTACTGTCCGCTGTCTACGTAGCCGCTGGGCAGGGCGATCTCCCCGAAGACCCGAAAACCCATCGTGGCGCCCGAGGTCACGGCGCCGCCCTCAGAGGGAATGCTGTAGACTTCGTTCTTGTTCGCATCCGAGAGCAGGTAGCCGCCGTCAAGTCCGGCCGTAATGCCCTCGGGCAGCGCAAAAGGTCCCGAGGCGAATTCCGTTGAGGCAGCCGCCGGCCTCACGTTCAGAACGGCCGTAAACACAAGTCCAGCTACGATTACGGATGGTTGTCGGCTGAACGATGGCCGGACGGCAGCGTTCACTTTCCCAAGAGCATTCATCGCACCGACCCAGACGTGCGCGTTTCACCGCACTTGGCTCAAGCCTCGCAGATTATTTTGTCATAGTAAACTGAGCATAAGGTCTAAGAACCAAGAGGCGAGGTTGGGATCGGCCGATCGACTGGAAGACCCGCTTTGCTCGCTGGGGTCAGCCAGCAGAACTTGGCCCGGCCACCCGGTTTCAAACGAAGCCGATCGGCCCCTACCCCCGCGCCTTCCAGAAATCGGCCTGCAGAGCGGCCGCTTCGTCCTCCAGGAGCGGCCCGACGACTTCGGTCGGGCGCTGGCCGGCGGCAAAGACGATGTCGCACGGAAGGTCGAGGGTGGGGTTTTCCTCGTGCGCGCCGGTCGCTTCCTTCAGCGCCTTCTCGCTCTGGCCGTAGACGACGCGGCCGATTCCCGCCCAGTAGATCGCGCCGGCGCACATCGCGCACGGCTCGGCCGAGGTGTAGAGCGTGCAGCGGGCGAGGAACTTAAGATCGTAAGCCCGCGCCGCGCGTGAAGCGATGAGGCGCTCGGCGTGGGCGGTGCGGTCGCCGCCCTCGCTCGTATAGCCGTTGCCCTGCTCCATCAGGAGCTTGCCGTCAGCGTCGGCGATAGTCGAGCCGAACGGATGGTCGCCTGCAGCGCGCGAGCGCTTCGCGACCTCGAAGGCGTGGCGCAACATCGCTTCGTCGTAGGGGCGCAAGGACGGCGCGGTCATGGTGGGGCTCCATCTGCGGACGCGGGTGGGTAGCACGAAAGCGCGGCGAGGCGCCCTGCTCAAGGCCAGATTCGCGGCGCCGACGCCTTCCGCGCGGGCAAGGCGCCTACGAAGCTCCCCGCCGGGACGCCGCCCCGAACCACACGGGCTCTTGCCGCCAATTCATTTGACAGTTCAGCGGCCCTCGCTAGGGTTGCCTAAAATCGCGGCTTGTCCGCTTGGGAGGCCGGGGGGAATTGCTGGTCTTCGACCCGCCGCCGCGCGAGGGCGGGAGCTTTGGCGGCGCGGTTTTTGCGTTGCGCCGCATTCGTGGGCGGCGCCTTGAGGGCTTGGGAGCGAGGGTATGACGAGGTGAATGGCGAAACGCCCCTGCGGCTCAAGCTCACCGGCGTCAGCAAGTCCTTTCCCGGCGTGCGCGCCAACGACAACGTCAACCTGAGCGTCAAGCCGGGCGAGATCCACGCGCTCCTGGGGGAGAACGGCGCGGGAAAATCGACCCTGGTCAAGATGATCTACGGCATCCTCGCGCCCGACGAGGGCCAGATCGTCTTCGACGGCGCGCCCGCCCGAATCTCCAATCCGCGCGCCGCGCGCCGGCTCGGCATCGGCATGGTGTTCCAGCACTTCTCGCTGTTCGAGGCGATGACGGTTCTGGAAAATATTGCCCTCGGCCTCGATTCGCGCCTTTCCTCGCGCGAGCTCCTCGCCGAGTTCAACCGGGTGCTCGAGGCCTACCAGCTCAAGCTCGATCCGCGCCGCGTCGTCTCGACCTTGAGCGTCGGCGAGCGCCAGCGGATCGAGATCGTGCGCGCGCTCCTCCTCAACCCGCGGCTCTTGATCATGGACGAGCCGACCTCGGTCTTGACCCCGCAGGAGGTCGAGCAATTGTTCGAGACGCTGCGCAAGCTGGCCGCCAGCGGCTGCTCGATCCTCTACATTTCGCATAAGCTGCATGAGATCGTCGCGCTCTGCGACACCGCGACCATCCTGCGCGGCGGCAAGGTGGTCGCCCACTGCGACCCGAAGCGCGAGACCTCGCGCTCGATGGCCGAGATGATGATCGGCGCAAACCTCAAGGAGATCGCCAAGCCCGCCAAGCGCGGCTTCGGCCAGCCGAAGCTCGGGGCGCAGGGACTGAGCGTCGCGAAGCCCAGCGAATTCGGCGTCGCGCTCCAGGACGTCGCGCTTGAGGTCAGGGCGGGCGAGATCTTCGGCGTCGCCGGCGTCGCCGGCAATGGGCAGAACGAGCTCTTGAGCGCGATGAGCGGCGAGACGCTTGCCCCGACGCCCGAGGCGGTCATCCTCGCGGGCAAGGAGGTCGGCCGACTCGGCGTCACCGAGCGGCGCAGCCTCGGCTTGTGCGCCGTGCCGGAGGAGCGCAACGGCCACGCGGCGGTCGGCGAGTTCTCGCTCACCGACAACGCCTCGCTGACCGGCCGCGACCGGATGGAAATGGTGCGCTTCGGCCTCATCGATCCGACGAAGGCGACGAACTACGCCGCCGAGGTGATCGGCGCCTATACGGTGAAGGCGACCGGCCCGGGGGCGCTCGCCGGCTCGCTTTCGGGCGGAAATCTGCAGAAATTCATCATGGGGCGCGAGATCCTGCAGCATCCCGAGGCGCTCGTCGTCTGCCAGCCGACCTGGGGCGTCGACGCCGGCGCCGCGGCCGCCATCCACCAGGCGATCGTCGATCTCGCCGCGCGCGGCTCGGCGGTCATGGTGATCTCCCAGGACCTCGACGAGCTTCTCACGCTATGCGACACGATCGCGGTCATCAATCTCGGCCGGCTCTCGCCGCCGATGAAGGTCGGCGAAGTGTCGATCGAGGAGATCGGCCTGCTCATGGGCGGCGTGCACGGCGACCCGACGGCGACGATTGAGATGACCGAGGCCCTGCATGCGCATCCGGCTTGAGAAGCGGCTGACGCCGAGCCGTTTCATGCAGGTGGCGACGCCGGTCGCCTCCGTGCTGCTGACGATGGCTCTTGGCGCGATCATTTTCCAGCTGATCGGCTTCGACGGGCCCCACGCGATCTACGAGACCTTCATCACCCCGATCGTCTCGCCGTTCAAATGGCAGGACGTGGCGACCAAGGCCGCGCCGCTCATCATCATCGCCCTCGGCCTCTCCCTCGGCAACCAAGCCAAGATCTGGAACATCGGCGCTGAAGGACAATACATCATCGGCGCGATCGCCGGCGCGGGCGTCGCCTTCGCCCTGCCCGACGCGCAAGGCTTCTGGATCATCCTCCTCATGATCGCGGCGGGCGTCCTCGGCGGGATGGCCTGGGCAGCGGTCCCGGCTTTCCTCAAGACGCGCTACCGGGTCTCCGAGGTCCTTTCGACCCTGATGCTGGTCTATGTCGCGCTGCAGGTGCTGAGCTACCTGATCGGAGGCCCGTGGAAGGACCCGAACGGCCACAATTTCCCCCAGACCCCGCCGCTGACGGCGGCTCAGCAGCTGCCGCACGCGATACCCGGAACCGCGATTCCGCCCGGCCTCGCCGTCGCCGTCGTGCTCACCCTCGTTTTCTGGCTGCTCACGACGCGCTCGGTCTATGGCTTCTCGGTGCGGACGGTGGGCGCGGCGCCGAACGCGGCGCGGTATGGCGGCTTCGACGCTTCGCGCACGGTCTGGACGACACTCCTGATCAGCGGCGGCATGGCCGGGCTCGCCGGCATTCTCGAGGTGGCGAGCCAGCTCGGCCAGATCAACCTTGGGTTCCCTTCCGGCTACGGCTTCACCGCGATCATCGTCTCCTTTCTCGGCCGCCTGAATCCGGTCGGCGTCTTTCTCGCCGGTCTGATCCTGGCCGTCACCTATGTCGGCGGACAGGTCGCACAGACGGTGGTGCATGTGCCCAACGCGACCGCGGGCATCTTCCAGGCGACGATGCTGTTCTTCATTCTCGCCAGCGACATCCTGGTCCGCTATCGCGTCAGGGTCATTCGCGACGCGCCGCGCGTCGCGCCGGCGGAGGCGGTCGCCTGATGCTGACCTTCATCATCGACGCGCTGGTGACGGTGGTGGGCGTGACCACCCCGATCCTGCTCGCGGCGACTGGCGAATTGGTGGTCGAGAAAAGCGGCGTGCTCAATCTCGGCGTCGAAGGCATGATGCTGATCGGCGCAGTGACCGGATTCGCCGTCGCGCTCACCTATGGCGATAGTCTGGGCGACTTTGCGCCATGGCTCGGCGTGCTGTGCGCCGCGCTCGCAGGAGCGGCGTCGTCGATGCTGTTCGCGGTGCTCATCCTGACCCTCGGCTCCAATCAGGTGGCGACCGGCCTTGCGCTCACCATCTTCGGCATCGGCCTCTCGTCGCTGATCGGGGCGGGATATGTGGGCGCGGTCATCCCGCCGTTCGACACGCTCTTTCCCGACTCGCTCGCGGGCGATCCCCTGTGGCGGGTCATATTCGGCTACAGCCCGCTCGTCTATTTCGCCCTCATCATGATCTTCGTCGTCGGCTGGTTCTTAAACCGCACTCGCGCCGGTCTCATCCTGCGCGCGGTCGGCGAGAACGACATCTCCGCCCATTCGATCGGCTATCCAGTGATCGCCATCCGCTACGCCGCGATCGCCTTCGGCGGTGCGCTTGCCGGAATTGGCGGCTCCTATTTCTCGATGGTGATCACGCCGATGTGGGCCGAGCAGATGACCGCCGGGCGTGGCTGGATCGCGCTCGCGCTCGTGGTGTTCTCCGGCTGGCGGGCCGGGCGGCTGCTGGCGGGCGCTTACTTCTTCGGCATCCTGATGACGCTCGAGCTTTATGCGAAAGCCTCCGGCTTCTCGTTCCTGCCGTCCCAGTTCTGGGCTTCGATGCCCTACATCATGGCGGTCGCCGTGCTCGCCGTCATATCGGCTCGCGGGGTCACCGGAAGCGAGGCCCCGGCCTGCCTCGGCCGGCCTTTTCTGCCGAGCAGCTGACAAAAAGCAGACCAACAAGAAGGAGGAAACGACATGGCTCTTCTCACTCGCCGCAATTTCATCGGGACCGCCGCCGCAGGCCTGGCGCTGCCGGCGCTCAGGCGGAGCGCGTTCGCCGCCGAGCCGCTCAAGGTCGGCTTCGTCTATCTCGGCGCGATCGGCGACTACGGCTGGACGTGGTCGCACGAGCAGGGCCGCAAGGCGCTTATCGACGCGCTGAAGGGTCAGGTCACCGCCAACTATGTCGAGAACGTCAAGGAGGACGCGAGCGCGATCCCGGTGATGAAGGATCTCGCCGAGCAGGGCAACAAGCTTATCTTCACCACCTCCTACGGCTACATGGATCAGACGATCGAGGTCGCCAAGCAGTTCCCCGACGTCAAATGGGAGCATTGCACCGGCTACAAGCGCGCCGACAACGTCGGCACGTACAACTCGCGCTTCTATCAGGGCCGGGCGGTCACCGGCTCGATCGCCGGCGCAATGTCGAAGACGGGCGTGATCGGATATGTCGGCTCGTTCAAGATCCCGGAAGTCGTGATGGGGGTGAACGCCTTCACCCTGGCGGCGCAGGCCGTCAATCCGAAGATCACCTCGAAGCTGGTGATGATCGACACCTGGTTCGATCCGGCCAAGGAGGCGGCGGCGGCCGAGACGCTCGCCAATCTCGGTTGCGACGTCATCGCCCAGCACGTCGACAGTCCGGCGGTGTTGCAGGTCTGCGAGAAGCGCAAGATCTACGGGTTCGGCTATGGCGCCGACATGTCGCGCTTCGCCCCGAAAGCGCACCTGACGGCCAGCCTCGATCTGTGGGGCCCCTATTACATCTCGCGCGCCAAAGCTGTCCTCGACGGGACCTGGAAGCCTGACGACACGTGGTGGGGCTTCAAGGAGGGAATCCTCGCCATGGCGCCTTACAGCAAGGCCGTGCCCGACAACGTGCAGGCCGCCGCCGACAAGATGATCGCCGGCTGGAAGGACGGGAGCTATGACGTCTTCACCGGCCCGATTTCGGACCAGTCGGGCAAGGAGCGCGTCCCGGCAGGCGAACGCATGAAGGACGCCGACCTCTTGGTCATGGACTGGTACGTCAAGGGCGTGCAGAGCTGAGCTCTGCGCCCTGCTCCCGGAAGCGAAGACCCGGGGGCGGGAGCAAGGGCGATGGATAAGGGGTTTGGAGCGCGGCCGCCGCCTGCCGCTCCTTTCCGGGCATGTTTTTTGCTTGCAAGTTTCGGACAACCGACGTCCTGGCGTTAAGACCAGCATTTCAACAAGAGGAGAAGACCGTGGGCTCGATCACACGCCGCAATTTCGTCCGGGCCGCCGCGGCCGGGCTGGCTCTGCCGGCCTTGAGCCGAAGCGCCCTCGCCGCAGAGCCGCTCAAGACCGGCTTCATCTACCTCGGCCCGGTCGGCGACTTCGGCTGGACCTGGGCGCACGACAAGGGCCGCAAGGCGATGCTCGACGCGCTGAAAGGTCAGGTGACCGCTGATTACGTCGAGAATGTCAAAGAGGACGCAAGCGCCATCCCGATCCTCAAGGACCTCGCCCAGCAGGGCCACAAGCTCATCTTCGCCACCTCCTACGGCTACATGGACCAATGCGTCGAGGTCGCGAAGCAGTTCCCGGACATCAAGTTCGAGCATTGCACCGGCTACAAGCACGCCGACAATCTCGGCACCTATAACTCTCGCTTCCATCAAGGCCGCGCGGTGGAGGGAACGATCGCCGGCATGATGTCGAAATCAGGTGTGATCGGATATCTCGGCTCCTACAAAGTGCCGGAGGTGGTGATGGGCGTGAACGCCTTTACCCTCGCGGCGCAGGCGCAGAACCCGAAGATCACCACCAAGCTGGTGATGATCGATTCATGGTTCGATCCGGCCAAGGAAGCCGCGGCGGTGGAGACGCTCGCCAATCTCGGCTGCGACGTCGTCGCCCAGCACACGGACAGCCCGGCGGGTCTGCAGGTGTGCGAGAAGCGCAAGGTCTGGTGCTTCGGGCAGGGCGCGGACATGACGCGCTTTGCGCCCAAAACTCACCTGACCGCGATCGAGGACATCTGGGGCCCCTATTACATCTCGCGCGCCAAGGCGATGCTCGACGGCGATTGGAAGCCGGACGACGCCTGGTGGGGCATGAAGGAAGGCACCGTCGTCATCTCTCCCTACAGCAAGGCGATGCCGGACAACGTCCGCGCCGCAGCCGACAAGGTGATCGCCGGCTGGAAGGACGGAACCTACGACGTCTTCACCGGGCCGATCTCGGACCAGTCCGGCAAAGAGCGGGTCGCCAAGGGCGAGAAGATCAAGGACGGCGACGCCCTGGTGATGGACTGGTACGTCCAGGGCATACAGAGCTGAGCGGGGCGCTTCCCCTCACCCCAACCCTCTCCCGTGAACGGGAGAGGGGCCGAATCCCCTCTCCCCTGGAGAAGGTGGCGCGAGGCGCGGCCGGATGAGGGCTAAGCCGCCAGCTCATGCACCCGCGCCTCCGCGCACACCGCCTGCGCGATTTGGGCCAGGTGCTGGTGGTGGGTGAAATAGATGACCTGGCCGACGCGTCCCATGTCCGCGAACAGGCGCAGCGCCTCCTCGGCGCGGAAATGGTCGAAGGTCTCCATGATGTCGTCGGCAATGAACGGCGCGGGCGGGCGGGTCTTGGCGAGTTCGTGATACCCGGCGACGCGCAGCGCAAGATAGAGTTGGAACCGCGCCCCCTTCGACAGTTGCTCGGCCGCTTTCGAGCCGCCGTCGGCCCCGAGCGCGATCAGCGTCTCGCCCTCGCCGTTCGGCGCGGTCGTCAGACCGCGATAGGCGCCGCGGCTGATGAGCCGGAAAGCCTGCGACGCGCGCTCCATCATCGCGCCGCGATGGCGATCGCGATACAGTCTTAGCGCCTCGTCGGCCGCCGCGACGCCGGCGCGCAACGTCAGATATCGCCACGCGCCGTCCTTGATTTCTTCGAGAATGGTGCGGCGTTTTTGCTCGAGCCGCGCGACCGCATCGTCGCCGCCGACCGCCTCGAGCCGGCTCACCGCCTCCTTGTGTGCGCTGTGCGCTTCGGCGTGCGCCTGATCGTCGTGCGGCGCCCGGATCTTGAGCTCGATAAGCTCGGCCGCGAGCGCAGCCTGGTCGGCGCGCTCGAGCGCGGCCCGCGCGGCCTCGAGCGAGCCGGCGACATTGGCCGCGATGATCGCGGCTCGCTCGCGCGCGATCTCCGCGCGCAATTCGTCGCGGCGCCGGCAATCCTCGAGCCTTGAAGCCACATCCGCCAGCGCTTCGACTGCGAAGAATCGGGTCATCGCCGAGCCCCGCCGGGCGTTGACTTCGAGCGCCTCGACGATCCCCGCCAATCGCTTGCGCGCGTCATTGAGGGCGCTTGCCTTCTCGGCCCTTCGGCGCGCGTTCTCGCGCGCGCGGGCGATAAGCTCCTCGACGGCGTCGGCGCGCGGGCCAACCTCGTCCGGCGCATCTTCAAGAGCGATTGCAGCGCCGACCGCGGCGACCTCGTCAGCGAAAAGGCGCTTGTCGCGCTCCATCTTGGCGATGCGATCTTCGAGCTCCGCGCATTCTTTCAGCGTTCGGCGCAGGTCCTCGAGCGCCTTCAGCGACTGTTTCACCGCGCCCAGCGAAGGCTCGGCATCGATTTCGCCTAGCCATGTCTCGGCGCAGGCCTCGCGCAACGCCCGGCACCAGTTTGCATCGGCGTCCTGGGCGGTCTTCAACTTGGCTTCGGCGCGGGCCGCCTCCAAACGGCGCTCCTCCGCCCTCTGGCGCAGCACCGCGAGCCTGGCCTCGTCGCCGAGCGCCCTCTCCCCCGCTTCGATCAGCGCCTCGAGGCCGCCCGTCTCGTCATGGGCGACGCCGGCGCCGTGCAGGGCGGCGCTGAGGCGCTCGCGAGCCCGTGCGCCATCGCCCTCGGCCCGGCGGGCGGCGTCGCGCGCGTTCCGCAGCCCTTCGGCGATTGTCAGCGCCTCCTCGCGCTTCATCCGCCAGCCGTCGACGAAGGCGAGCGGATCGCGCCCCGGCGGCGGGGGGCTCGGCGAAACCGCTTTGATCTCGCGTTCGAGCGCCTGAGCGGCCTTGTCCGCTTCTTCGAAGTCCGCTTGCGCCCGGACCCGTTCCGCCTCGAGGCCGGCGATCTTGATCGCGCGCTCGCGCAGTTCCGCGAGCTCGCGCGCCCCGGCCAGTCTCGCCGCGCTCGCCGCGTCGTCGCGCCGCATCGCCATTTCGAAGATGTCGGCGCTCGCCCGATCGAGGATCGTGCGATGCGCCGACCACGCCGCCTCGCGCGCCGAGCGGATCGCAGCCGCGGCATCGTCGCCGAGAAGATCGGGGGCCCGCGCCGCGGCCGCCGCCTCAGCCTTGAGCCGCTCGGCCTCGCCAGTCTTGGCGGTCAGGACAGCGACAGCCTGCTGCCGGTCCGCCCGAATCTCTGACGCACGGCGGCGCAATTCCGCCGTTTCGGATTCGCTCGGCGCGGCGAGGCCGGCGAGCGCCTCGGCGTCCCCGCGCCATGGCGAAAGCGCCTGGAGCGCGTCGTTGAGCTTTCGCGCGAGCCTTTCGGCGTCGTCGCGGGCGGCGCACAGCCGGACCGCGGAATCGTCGCGCCGCGCCTCGCCGAGCCGCGCCGTCAGCGACGCCAGCGCGGCGCTCCGGCGCTCGTCGGCGCACGGCGGCGCCTCGTTCAGCGCCTGGGCGTGAGCGCGCCGCGCCCCGTCCGCCGCCTCGCCCGCGACCTCGAGCCTCGACAGAACTCCCGACCGGGCGGCGATCAGGTCGTCGAGCGCTCCGACGATCCGCACCGGGAGCAAGAGCTTCGCCGGATCGGCCTCGTCCTCGCGGCCGAGGCGGCGCAGGATGTCGCGGACCGCATCGCGCTTCGCGGCGAGTTCGCCCTGTCGCACGGGGATGTCCGCGGCGCTGTCATACCGGCTGCGCAGCTCCCGCCACCCGTTGACGCGGTCGGCGGCCCTGAGCGCGGCCTCGTCGACGCCGATGCGCGCGAGTTCGTCCTCGAGCCCCTTGATCGCGTTCTCGGCGCCCTCTTTCTGCGCCGAGAGCCTGATCGCCTCGGCCTCGAGCCTCGCAACCTCCTCACGCCAACCGTCCGGCGGCGTGGGTAGGGCTTCCAGCGGCTTGAAGCGCGCGTCGGCGTCGTTGAGCGCAGCGAGATGAGGCAGCGCGCCGAGCAGGCGGCGGATCTCGTCCTCCCGCGTCCGCCGCTCGGCAAGGGTCCTGGCGGCGGCCTCATAGCGCTCTTTGGCCTCGTCACGCTGGCGGGTGAGGTCGGCATAGGCCGAGGCAAGCGTGTCGGCCTCATCGCGGGCGCGCTTGAGCTCTTCCAGCGTATGCTTCAACCGCGCGAGCTCGGTTGTGGAAGCGCGCGGCCGGTAGAATTCGTCCGCCTTCCGGCGCAGGGCGTCGAGCCGCGCGCTCATTTCTGCGAGGCCGGCGCTCGCCGAAAACAGGAGCTGTCCAAGATCGCCGTGGCTCGCCAGGATCGCTTCGCCGCCCTTCTCCAGGCTCTCGTCGTCGAGCGAGAACATCAGGTGGAAGGATTCGCGATCGACGCCGGCAAGCTCCGACTTGAGCAGGCTCTCGTCGATCGGCCGGTCGTGGGCGTCGACGAGACTGTTCCTGTCGCGCTTGAGGCGCGCGACCTCGTAAGCCTGGCTGCCGAGCTCAAGCCGCGCGCCGATCTTCATGGCGGCGTAGGCATGCCAGTTGGGGACGCTGGCGCGTCCCTTCGCGGCGCCGTAGGCCGACTGCTTCTCGATGCCGAACAGAAGATCGAGGATCGCCGCCGCGGCGGTCGACTTTCCCGATTCGTTGAGACCGTAGACGATGTGGAAGTCCGAGCCGCCGGACTGCGCCGCGCCAAAGTCGATCGCGTAGTCGCTGAACTTGCCGTAGCGGGCAAGGTCGAGCCGCGCAATCCTCACGCGGCAAGGTCCCGATCGGCGGCGCGCAGGCGAGCCAGCACGTCTTCCGCGCCTTCGCTCGCAATGGCGCGCAGGATGGCGGCGAATTCGTCGGCGTCGCGGCCGAGCACGCCGTGGCGTGAGCCAAACGGCAAATTCCGGCTCAATTCGTCGGCGATGCCGCGAAGCGCATCCTGAAACGCCTTCGACCGCGGAACCTCGGTCTCCATCAGGGCGCGAAGCTCGGCGATTGGGCCGCCGGACGAGGCGTCGCCGTTTGCGCGCGGCGCGGTGCAGTCGATTTCGATCTTGTCGATCCAGGTCTTACCGATCGCGGCGCCAAGCGCGACGGATTCTTCGGCGAGCAAGTCCGTGTCCGAGCGCAGCCGCCACGCGAGCGGGGTAGCGCCAGCAAGCGTGAGCCGGGCCACGAGATGTTCGCTGGGCGCCGCGGCGCGGACGGCGAGAAGCGTCTGTTCGATCCGCGCGAGTCCCTCGCGCCACTCCTCGACGCCTGAGAGATCGACCGCAACGCGCTGAAACTGGGCGACGCTCGTCAACCGCTTGTCGACGGTGATCTTCCGGTCGTCGCCGATCGCGACCAGGGTCGCCGACTTCGGACCCGCCTCGTTGATGTCGCGGCCCTGCGGGTTCCCCGGCATCACGATCGTCGCCTGGCCCACGTCGACGGAGCGCCGGTGGATGTGGCCGAGCGCCCAATAATCGAAGCCGATCCCCTGCAGCTCGGAAAGCGTGCACGGCGCGTAACGGTCGTGCGCCGGCGAGCCGCCGAGGCTTGTGTGCAGCATCCCGATGTTGGCGCTGCCCGCGACCGGCGAGCGGAACCTCGGCAACAGGCTCTCGGGCGCGTGCTTCTGGGCGAAGCTCACGCCGTGGACGGCGACCTCGAGCGCGCCGCGGCTCAGCGTCACTGCTTCCGCGCGGCCGGCGAAGACCTTGACCGATTCGGGCAAGCTCAACTCCTTCGTGATCCGGGACTCGGCGTCGTGATTGCCGCGGATGATGAAGGTCGCGACGCCTGCCTGGTCGAGCCGGCGCAGCTGATCGGCGAGGAAGCGCGCGGTCTTCATCGACGTCTGCTCGCCGTCGTAGAGGTCGCCGGCGATCAGCAGCGCGTCGACCCCTTCCGCAAGGCAGAGATCGACGATCGCGACGAAGGCCTTGCGCGTCGCCCCGCCGATCAGCTCTGCAAGCGCGGAATCGCGCAAGGCAAGCGTCGCGAGCGGCGAATCGAGGTGGACGTCGGCCGTATGAACGAAGCGGAAGGGCATAGCTCGTGGTTCGCCGGGAGGCGCGAATCGGCTCGCGCCTGATCGAGAATCGCCATAGCCTTGGGCCGGGCGGGTGTCACGCGGGCGATTCACCGGCGCGGTGGATTGTCGCTTCGCGCAAGCCGCGCGGGCGCTCGAACTTGTCGGCCGCCGCCCGATCGGGCATAGGAGCCGCGAATTTCGCGCTCCTGCCGTCGAAGCCGGGCGCGGCCGATCATGGGCGACATGGCGCGCGAACCTAACGGTTTGCGGCCAGCCCCTCACGAGATGCGATGACGATCAAGACGCCGCCGTTTGCCCCGCTCGGACAGCAAAACGCGGGGACCCCCGACAGCGTGGAGCGCCCGGGCCGGCTCAAGCTCAGCGACGGCCTGCACACGTTCTGGCGCAAGGCGGTGCGGATTCCGTGGCGGAACGCACGCCGGTCGATGCGCCGCGCGCTCGCCGCCGGCTCGAGCGCCGGAATCCCGGTCACGGTCGATTGGACGACCGAATTGCCCGTCGTTCCCTTCGCTGGACGCTTCCCGCCGCCGCTTACGCAATGCGAAGTCGTCGCGCCGGCGCAATACGAGAAGAAAGCCCATCCGCTCAGCGTGAACTCGACCAAGGACGAACGCGTCCACTATGTCGATCATATCGTCGATGCGCCAGCGATGATGCTCGAGCATCTCACCGACCAATACTGGTTCCCCTATTTTGGCCTGCTCGTTTCGCAACAGGGCCAGGTTTGGCGCCATTCCTACCTCGGGCCGTTCCAGTACGGCTTCTTGACGAGGGTCAAGGCGGTCGTCGACCGGCCCCTGCCCGACGGAAGCAAAGAGCACATGCTCTACCGGGACCGGCTCAAGCGGATTCCCAGGATCGCCGGCGAACATCTGCTTCTCGCCGGCTCGGATCAGCCCAATTACGGCCATTACCTCCTGGACGTCGTTCCGCTCATTCACCTCGGCGCCAGGATGGGCATGCCGATGCTGACCTGGACCTTGCGGCCATGGCAGCGCGCGCTCGTCGCCCGGCTCGACGTCCCTCCCGGGCTGATCCGGGAAATCAAGCCCGAGCCCGTCTTTCTCGAACACGCGATCACCAGCAATCGGCACTCGGGCGCGGCGTCGATCAATTCCCATCCGCAGACGAAAGAGGTCTTCGCCTCCCTCCTGGCGAACATCGAGAAGCACGCGCCGGCCGCCGACAGGCCGCGCCGTCTCCTGGTCTGCCGCGGCATTCGCGACGCGCGAAACATCCGCAACCGAAAGGCGGTGATCGAGGCGCTGGCGCGGCTCGGATTTACCGCGATTCAGCCGGAAAAACTGCCGTTCGACGAGCAGGCGATGCTGTTCAGAGGCGCCGAATTCATCGTCAGCGAATTCGGCTCCGGCATGGTGAACGCGATCTTCTCGAAGCCCGGAACGAAGCTGGTCGAGATCATCGCCGAGGGTCAATTCGACCCGTGGTCGTCGCATTTCGGCGCGATGAACCGGTTCGAGCACGCCGTGCTGTTCGAGCACCAGTCGGAGGAGGCGCTCTTGAAGGATCCCAGGCACGCCCAGGATTCCGAGTTCGCCTATGACGTCGACGTGCCGCGCCTCGTCGGGACGGTGGAGACAATGTTGAGAGAATAGCGGCTGCGGCGGGCGGATCGGCGCGACTTTAGCAGCCGCCGCCGATGGAACGGGCCGCGTCGGCGACGCGTTCGTTTGGGCGCGTGGAGGGCCTTCGATGCAGGTCAAATATCGCTCATTCACCTCCGGCCTCGATCCGCGGCGGACCAAGCTCGAGGTTCCGGGCTGGGGCGGCGAGCGCCAGCCCAGGAAGAACGGATCGATGGAGCAGGCCTGGCATTGCCTGCCGTTTTCGGAAGGCGCCCGCTACGGGATAGAATTGTTCTATCCGTACGAAAACGAGCTTCGCGTCAGCCTCAGCGGCGGCAAACTTCTGCTCGACGGTGATTTCGGTCCGCCCCCCGAAGGTTACGGCGCCGATTGGCCGCCGTTCCGCACCTTCGGCGACCTCTACTACACCTGCCAGTTGTCGCTGGATCTCAAGGTGGATGAAGGATGGGCGGTCCGAACCGAGCCACACCCCCGGTTCTACACCGACCCGACCGATACGACCCCGATCGCCGTCCCCGCACTAATCCGGCGATGGTGGCCGATGATCCATTTCCTGGTGTTCAAGTCGCCGCCGGAAGGCAAGACCCATATTTTCCGGCCAGCCGAGCCGTTCGTCCAACTGCTGGTCGTGCCCGAGGAGGCCGAGTTCGAGCTCTCGCCGATGCCGGAGGAGGAAGCCGCCGAACGCGAGTTGCAGTCGCGCCGCATCTATCAAAGCCGCGGCGACCTGTCGGCGGAAACAAAATGGACTTCGGCGACCAACACCGTGTTCGACGGCACCTACCGTCACATTCTCGGCGCAGCGAGTGGAAAGGCGAAGCGGAGGTCGTAGCCGGTCAGACCTCCCCGCGCTTCGGGTCGAAGCTCCTCGCCCGCCCGGGCGAAACCGCCCTATCAATAATAGTGGCCGTGCCACCAGTAATGATGGTGATGGTGATGGTGGTGATGATGCCGATAATGGTGATGGTGATGGTGATGGTGATGGTAGTAACTGTACTGAGCGACAACCGTTGGCTTTTCGTCGCCGGAAGCGTCGGCCAGCGCCCGCGCGTCATCCGCCCGTAGCACCGTCGCGGCATTCGGAATCGGATCGAGCAGTTCTGCAAACGACCGCGCGGGCTGCAAAGCATTCGCTTCGCTGGGAGGAGCGGCCGCCGAAGCCTGACCGCCCCCAAGGAGCGCGAGCGCGGAGGCGCCGCCCAACAGGCCCATTATGGTCTTGTCCACGAGTCACCCTTTCTCCGTCGTAGAAACGCAGACCCCAAACGAAAAAGAACGCAAAAAAGTTCCAGTCGATGGCGTAATTCGGCGCTGAGCCGCCGGCGGCGCCTATTCGCGCGCCATCCGGGCCGAAACCGGCGCGGGCACCGGCGGATCGTCGGCGAAGCGCTGGCGATAGACGCCGAGATTCTCGCTCACCCGCTGCACGTAATCGCGTGTTTCGTCGAAAGGAATACGCTCGATCCAGTCGACGAGATCGGCGGACCCGTCGCGGGGATCGCCGTGCTCGGCGATCCATTGCGCAACCCGGCCCGGACCCGCGTTGTAGGCGGCGAAGGCGAGCTCGCGCGAGCCGCCTTGGTCCTTGATCAATTGACCCAGCAGCACGGCGCCGAGCTTCGTGTTGAAGGCGGGATCGACGATGAGCCGGGCATAGTCGAAGTCGACGCCGGCTTGACGCGCGGTCAATTCCGCGGTCGAGGGCAGCATCTGCATCAGGCCTTTCGCGCCCGCCCACGACGCCGAATGCCAGATGAACTCGCTCTCCTGCCGCGCGACCGCATAGACGGTCGGCAGGTCGGCGGAATGGGCGAGCGGGACGAAGGCCGGCATCCCGGCATCCGGAAACGCCATCGCGTCGAGCGGGTAGCCGCGCATGATGGCGAGCTTGGCGAACTGGACCTGCGTGCCCGCGTCGGCGAACCGCCCCACGACCTCCGCCATAGCGGCGATCTGCGACTCGTCCCGCCATTCCCGGGCGGCGTCGAAGGCGAGCGAGGCGGCGAGATCATCGAGACCCTGGCCATAGAGCGCAGCGACCGCGCCGACGGCTTCGTCGCGCCGGTCGCCTTCCGCCGCCGCCTTCGGCGCGCGCAGCGCCAGCCGGGTCTGGCCGAGGCGCCGAGCGGCGAGCTGGCCGTAATAGGCGATCGGTTCGCTCGCGGCGCGCTCGTAGAAGCCCCTCGCCGCCTCGGAGCCGCCCAGCGCCTCCGCCGCCCTTCCCTGCCAATAGGCGGCCCGGGCGATCGACAGCGGATCGTCGGCGGCTACGGCGGCGAGCGCGAACCACTCGGCGGCCGACGTCGGATCGTCGAGGAAGCGCAGGGCGATCCACCCGGCGCGGAAGTCGGCGTCGACTTCGGCTTCGGACGTCTCGGGCCGGGCGGTCTCGGCGCAGACTTGAAACGCCAGCCGCGGCTCGCCGAGATCGAGCAGCGCGGCGGCGACCATCTTGCGCTCGCTCCACCAGCGATCGGGACTGATGACGGCGGGACGGTCATGCGGCGCGAGGCTCAACAGCACCGCGGCCTCGTACAGGCGGCCGGCGCGGCGGGCGTACTGGACCCTGGAAAACAAGAGGCCCGGATCGCTGCGGAGCGCCGGCGGAACGGCCCGCAAGACTGCCGCGCTCAACGGAGCGCGGGCCGCCTGGACGCGGGCCTCGGCCAACGCAAGGACGTCGGGACCGGCAAGCGCCGCGGCGCGCGCCGCCGCGCCAGCATAGCCGGCGTAGATCAGGCGGTCGGCGCGGTATTTGTGATCGTCCTTGGCGAGCGAAGGGCCAAAGTCGCGCAGGATGACGGACTCGGTCAGGGCGTCAAAATTGCCGTCGCGCCACAGCGCGCGGATGATACGCGTGGCCTCCTCGCCGCGCCCCATCGCTTTCGCCGCGCGCGCCGCGGCGATCTTTCCGGCGGCCGTTTGCGGCGCGCCGGCGGCGAAAAACTCGGCGACCTTCGCCGGCGCCTCGGGATGCGCGGCCAGTTCGGCTTCCTGCCGGTCGCGGATCCAGCCGCGGCTTGGCCAGTCCGGATGGGCGTCGACGAAGGCGGCGAGCGCGGCGAAAGACGGATGCGCGTCGGCGCGCAGAGACGCCCATTCCAGCGCCGATCGCTCAGCTTCATCGCTCGCCGCGTGAGCGAGCTCAGCCAGGCCAGCGACGTCGCCCTTATTCCAAAGGATCACCGCCTCGGAACTGACCGGCGAGGGCGGCGGCAAGGACGGCGCGGTCGCGGTGACGGCCGCAGGCCCTGACGGAGCGACCGCGGCGAGCGCGCCAACCGCAGGCGCCGCGGCCGGGAGATCGGCGTAGGCGAATTGGGCCGCAAGATCAGCGTCGCTCGGGGCAGCTTCCACGGCCGGCGCGGGATTGGCGGCGCCTTCCTGGCGAACGCAGCAGGTCGAGCTGAGGCCGACCGCGCGCGGCGGCGCCGAAAGATCCGCATCGGCGAATTGGGCCGCAATGTCCGCGTCGCTCGAGGCTGTCTCGGGCGGCGGCGGAGGATGGATGGCGGCGAGCTGAGCGCTGGCCGCCGGAGCGGCATCGTCGACGCGTTTCTCCCCGGGGTCGGGCCTCGCCGCGAGCGCTGGCCGCGCGTCCGGGCTGGCGTCGGCCGCCTGGGGCGCCGCACCGATGCTTCCGCCGCCGGCGGCGCTCTCGCCGGGAGGCGGGAACTCCGCGGGCGGCCGGGGCCCGCCGGGGATCAACGCAATCAAGCCGGCGACGCCGCAAACGGCGAGAAGCAGGCGCGGACGGTTCGTCATCGGTCCAGTCCTCCCGCGGGAGCATGGACCGAATATGCTGACCAAGACGTAAACTCAGGCCTTCGGCGCCTTGCCCCTTTCGCGTGCGGCGCGGCGGGGCTATGTGTCCGCGAGCGCTCCAAACTCATGGATCGGCGGAGCGCGGAACGAACTGGGCGCGGATCATGGAAAAGCGGGCGAAGTTTCACGGATCGATGCCGGCGCTCATCACCCCGTTCAAGGACGGCAAAATCGACGAGCCGGCCTATCGCGCGTTGATCGACTGGCAAATCAATTCGGGCTCGCACGGGCTCGTGCCGGTCGGGACGACCGGCGAGAGCCCGACGCTCACCCATGAGGAGCACCGCCGCGCCGTCGACATCTGCATCGACGAGGCGCGCGGCAGGGTCCCGGTGATCGCCGGCGCAGGCTCCAACAATACGGCGGAAGCGATCGACCTCGCCCGCCATGCCGAGCGAAGCGGCGCGGACGCCGTCCTCGTCGTCACGCCTTATTACAACAAGCCGACCCAGGAAGGCCTCTACCAGCACTTCAAGGCCGTCAACGACGCGATCGGAATTCCTATCCTCATCTACAACATCCCCCCGCGAAGCGTGGTCGACATGTCGGTCGACACGATGAAGCGGCTAAGCGAGCTTGCCAATATTGTCGGCGTCAAAGACGCGACGGGCGACGTCGGGCGCGTGTCGCGCCAGCGGCACGCGATCGGCCCGGATTTTATCCAACTTTCTGGCGAAGACATGACCGCGCTGGCGGCGATGGCCGCGGGCGGACACGGCTGCATTTCGGTGACCGCGAATATCGCGCCGGCCCCGTGTGCGGAATTGATGGAGGCGACTTTCAAGGGCGACTGGGGTCATGCGCTGAAAATCCAGGACCGGCTTACGCCCCTTCACGCGGCGATCTTCGCAGAGCCGGGCGTCAACGGGGCGAAATACGCGTTGAGCCTGCTTGGGCGGGCGCGCGCGGAGACCCGGTTGCCGCTTCTTCCGGTCGGCGCGGCGACTGAAGCGCTGATCCGGCGCGCCATGGTCCACGCGGGCCTGTTGAACGCCTGAGGGGGAGGCGGGGTGGCCGCTGACAAGGAAAAGCCGAACTTCAAGGTGGTCGCGGACAACCGGCGCGCTCGGTTCGACTATGAGATCGGCGAGACGTTCGAAGCCGGCCTCATGCTCACGGGTCCGGAGGTCAAGTCGCTGCGCAACGGCAAGGCGACGGTGGCCGAGAGCTACGCCGCCGTCGACCGCAACGGCGAAGTGATGCTCTATAACGCCAATATCCCGGAATATCTGCAGGCTAACCGCTTCAACCACGAGCCGAAGAGACCGCGGAAACTGCTCTTGCACGCCAAGGAGATCGCCAGGCTCGCCAAAGGCGTCGAGCGCGAAGGCATGACGATCGTGCCGCTGCGCATCTATTTCAACGCCAAGGGCAGGGCCAAGATCGCGATCGCGCTCGGGCGCGGCAAGAAACTGCACGACAAGCGCGAGAGCGAGAAGGCGCGCGACTGGAGCCGCGACAAGTCGCGATTGATGCGCGAGCGGGGCTAGAACAGCGAAACGCTCTGACTGATCGAGCGGTATCCAATCCTCGCGGGGGCAGTAGTGTGATCGGTATCACAGCGCCTCGCTCGAATACGTGCTTTGGCGCTAGCTTGGGATCTTCGGTCTCGGCCGGGTGACAAAACCCGGCCGGGACGTCGCGCATTTGTCTTGACCGGAAACGACCCCGGGCGTCTATTTGGGTGATGGGCATCCGGAAAGCATCCGCCTTTTCAGGGAGAGGGGACAGCTTCGATGAGCGACCAAGACGTCTGGATCTTTATTTCTTACGCTCATAACGACGACCTGCAGACCTCGGCTTCGAAGGGGGAGAAAGGCTTCGTCACCTTCTTCGAGGAAATGCTGGAAAAGAAGCTGAGCGATCTCGGCGCTACCAAGGCCAAGATCTGGCGCGACCGCAACCGTATCAGCGACGGCGATCAATTCGACGGCCTGATCGACGATGGCCTGAAGAAAGCCGAGATTCTGGTGGTCGTCATGTCGAACAATTGGCTCGACCGGCCCTATTGCCGAAGGGAGCTCGATGACTTCGTCGAGCTGAGGCGAGCAGCCGGGATCAATAATGTGGCGGAGCGCATGGTCGTGGTCGGCAAGGGCCACGTCGACAGGCTGAGGCGCCCGCCGCTCTTGCAGACCCAGGAAGGTTTTCTGTTCTACGCGCGCGACGACCAGAACGACGTCGCCGACGTCAAACCCTTCTTCAACCGAGGAAGCGCCTGCGACGACCGCTTCTACGATCGGCGGGACGAGCTGGCCGCGTTCCTGCAGCGGCGCGTCGATCGCATCGCGGAGGGCGGCGGGACCGGCGTCGCCGCGGCTGTCGGCCAGGCGATCGCCCCGCCGAACGGCAGAACCATCTATCTCGCCAAACCCGCGGTCGACATGGAGGCGCCGTACAGCCGGCTCGCGTTCGAGCTTCAGGGTAGGGGCTACACCGTCGTTCCGGAGGTCAGTTCCGACATCCCCAAAAACTCGACCATTTGCGACTACTTCAAGTCCGCGCTCGCAAAGGCGGAAGTTTCCGTCCACCTCGTCGGCGAGAAGCGGGGATTCGCGCCCGACGACGACCAGCTTGATCCGATCGTGAAGCTGCAGCTCGGTTTCGCGCGCGAGCGAGCGACGGAAGCCGCCAGCCAAACCGGGCCCGCTTTTCGCCGGATCGTCTGGGCGCCGAAAATCGTCGAGGTCTCGGGCCAGGCGGCCGGTTCTCCCGTGGACCGCGATCCGCTCAAGGTTCTGGAGCGCTTCGACCCTCAGATCCCGACGGACAAGATCGATGGCGACATCTTAAGCAAGTTCATCGAATTCCTGTTCCAGTATCTGGCCCAGACGGCGCCCAAGCGCGCGCCGAATGCGCCGGAGGGCGACAAGCTCGAAGTCTACCTTGCCTATCACGGCGCGGACGAAGACTACGCGGGGGCCGTGGTCGAGGCGCTGCGAGAGAGCCCGGTGAAAATCCAGCTGCCGGCCTCCGGTTCGGACGCGGAAACGCGCCGCTACAACGACGATCTCCTCATCAATTGCGACGCCGTCACATTGTGCTGGGCGAACGCCTCGGAGGTCTGGGTGAGATCGGAAGCCGACCGGCTGAAAGACTGGGAGACGCTCGGGCGCAAGCAGCAGTTTGCGTACCGAAGTCTGATTGCGGGGCCGCCGCCCGCCCCGCACAAACGCGCCCAGTTCATGCGGGTTCTGTTCCAGGACGGGCAAATCGACAGGGTCATCGACCTGGTGGAGAAGGGGTCGCCAACGCCTGAGCTGCTTGCCGATCTCGCTCCGCAATCGGCCGGCCCGAGCCCATGAACGTCGTCCTCGGGCCAGCGTCGCCGGTGATCTCCGGCTTTTCGCCCGCCCCGGGCGCAGTCGACGAGTCCGCGCTGTCGGCGGAGCGGCCTTTTCCCGGGCTGCGGCCCTTCGTCTTCGCCGACCGCGACTATTTCTTCGGGCGCGAGAGCCAGATTTATGCACTCTATCGGCTGGTCGAGCACGGACGCTTCATCGCGGTCATCGGCAGTTCGGGCAGCGGCAAATCCTCGCTGGTCCTCGCCGGCCTCTGCCGGCTGCTCGCTGAGGAAAGCGCCGATCCCGGCGGACCGCACTGGGTCTATCGCGACATGCGCCCGGGGGCCTCGCCGCTGGCGCGCCTGGCGAAAACGCTGGCGCGGCTGTGCGAGAGCGACAGCGCGGACGAATCGGCCAGGCGCCGCGACCGCATCGAGTATCGACTGCGCCAATCGGGTTTCAGCCTGCAGGAAGCGCTCGCCGAAGCGGGCGGTCTGGCCGGACGATCGCTCATCCTGGTCGTCGATCAGTTCGAGGAATTATTCCGCTTTGGCCTCGCCGGCCTCGGCCAGCGTCGTGCAGGCGTCGAAGAAGCGCGAGCGCGAGACGAAGCGACCCAGTTCGTGCAGATCCTGCTCGACGCCGATCGCCGACGAATCGAAAATGTGCGCGTGCTCATCACCATGCGCTCGGATTTCATCGGCGATTGCGCATTCTTCCAGGGACTGTCGGAGGCGGTGAGCGCAACCCAATATCTGGTCCCGAATCTGACCCGCGGCCAGCTCGAGGAGGCGATTCGCAAGCCGATCGAAAAGGCGGAAGCGACGATCGAGCCGGAGCTGGTCGAACGGCTCATCAACGATTGCGGCGATGAGCTCGATCAGCTTCCGGTGCTGCAGCATTGCCTGATGCGGCTATGGGATCGGGCCGGAGCGACGACCGCAACCGGCAGCGCGCGGAATCTCACCCGTCAGACCTATGAGGACATCGGGCGGATGACCGAGGCGCTTTCGCGCCACGCCGACGCGATTCTCGCCCAATGTGCGGGAAAGGAACTGGCGGTCGAGCAGGCGTTTCGCGCCCTATCGGAACTCGACCGGGAAGGCAGAGCCATTCGCCGGGCGCTTCGGTTCGACAAACTGTTGGCCGAGACCGGAGTCAAGGAGTCCGACTTGCGCGCCGTGCTCGACCGCTTCCGCGCGCCAAGCTGCTCGTTCCTCCTGCCCTCGCTGTCGGTCTCGCCGACGCTGGCCACGGACGAGCGGATCGACATCGGGCATGAGGCTTTGCTTCGCCGATGGAAGACGATCGCGGGCAAGACCGAGTCGGTGGACCCGAAGACCGGCAAGCCGCCGCCGGGCTGGCTGGCGGAAGAGCAAAGCGACGGCCAGCGCTATCACACGCTTGTGTCGCTGCTCGATGGCGAAACCGGCGGCGAACGAGCGACCCTGACCGATCCCGAAAGCACCAAAGCCTGGTGGGAGAGTTTGCCGCGGACGGCCGCATGGGCAGACCGCTATGGCGGCCGATTCGACGCGGTCGAAAAGCTGATCGACGACAGCATCACGGCCAAGCGACGATCGAGGCGCAACAGGCTAGTGGCGGCATTTCTCGGCATTGTCGTTGTCGTCGCAGCCGGGGCGTGGGGCTTGAGGCTCGAGAGAGCGCGGCAGGAGGAAGCCGATAGAAGCGCAATGAAGTCGGCGAAAACGCTGCTCCAGGACGTCCTCGCAGCCTACAACGGCAAGAGCCTCGATCTCGCCGGCGCGGAAAGCCTTGCGACCATAGCAGGGCAGTTCCTGGATGACGCTCACTCCTCGAGCAAGAGTTCGGCGGCCGACCTCCTCTGGGGGGAATCGCTCAACGTCGAGGCCGACCTTGAGGCGACCCTAGGCAAGTTCCCCGAGTCTCTCTCATTCGCAAGCCGGGCCAAAGACGACGCGCTGTCGATCGTCAAAACGAATCCACGCGCCCAAGAACCTTTGCAGGCGCTGTACGACGCGACAATCCGCGTCGGCGACGCGCTCTCGGCGATGGGAAGGGCGCACTATCAGGACGCGCTGAAGGAATACGACGAGGCGGTCGCGGTCGCCGGAACGATCGCTTCTTTGAGAGACAGCGAGCCAGGCGAAGACGACGTCATCGACGCGCATATGAAGATCGGCGATATGCACAGGAAATTCAAAGAATTTCCGCAAGCTCGCGCAGAATATATCTCCGGTCTTTCGACGTGCGAAATCGCGCTCAGCAAGCACCCGTGGAGCTCCAATCTTCTGCGCAACGAGGGGAAGGCATACTTCCGCATCGCCGATTTGTTGAGGACGGAAGGCGCGTTCGATGAGGCGAGAGGTTATTTTCGAAAGGCGCTCGAACTCCAGGACACGCTCGTCAAGCGCGATGCCCAGAAGGCGCTAGCCTCGCACATAGCGCCAGACCTCACCCTAAAATCAAACCTCGCCGCGACTTACACCCACTGGGCGATGCTAGAACGAGCTTCGGGCAACCTCGATCTTGCCTTGGAGCAATTTCAGCAGGGCGCCGCCTTGAATGAAGAGTTGGCGAAGCGCGAGCCCGGAAATCCGCAGTGGGTGGATTGTGTCGCGCCGAACTATTCGAATATTGCCGAAATCCTGAAACAGTCCCACCGACCCCAGGAGGCTTTGGCCTATTACCAGAAACTCTTCGAAGCGAAGAGGCTGCTGGCGTTCCGTGGGCTTGGACCGCCGACAGCGCAGAAAGAGTTCGCCGAGGCGGCAAAGCTGCTCGGAGACAATTCCACCGGAGTGACGCAAATCGACGCCTATCGCGCGGCCTCGCGGACCTGGGGCCGGCTGATCGACGATCCGAACACCGTCGAACTCGCGGCCGGCCAATATGACGCCATTATGGGTTTTGCTCATACGTTCGAGGGCAAGAACGATTGGCTCGACGCAGAAACCGCTTATCGCGCGGCAATGAAGGCCGCAGTTCTGAACTACGTCAAAAACCCCGAGGACACGTCCTGGCGCGAGAAGGCCGACGACGCCGACAGAGCCTCGATTGAGGCGACGAATGCATTCGCCTCCGACACAACGCCGGTCGGCTCGCCGAAATAGCCCAGCGACCGTCCTCCCGTTACGCCGCCGCCTTCAAGGCCTGGTCGAGGTCGGCGAGGATGTCGTCGATGTGCTCGATGCCGATCGAAAGCCGGACGTAATCGTCGGTGACGCCGGTCGCGAGCTGCTCTTCGGGCGTGAGCTGCGAGTGGGTGGTGGTGGCCGGATGGATGGCGAGCGAGCGCGCATCGCCGATGTTGGCGACATGATAGAGGAGCTTCAAGGCGTCGATGAACTTGGCGCCGGCGGTCTTGCCGCCCTTGATCTCGAAGCCGACCAGGCCGCCCTGCCCGCCCTTGAGATATTTCTCGGCCCGCCGCTTCGACTCGCCCTTCTGGTACGACGGATGGATCACGCTCGTGACCTCGGGCCGCTTGCCGAGCCAGGCCGCGACAGTCGCGGTGTTCGCACAATGCCGCTCCATCCTGAGACAAAGCGTCTCGATCCCCTGCAGGGTGAGGAAGGCGTTGAACGGCGACATGCAGGAGCCAAGGTCGCGCAAAAGCGTCGTGCGCGCCTTGATGATGTAGGCGACCGGCCCAAGCGGCTTGACCGCCTCGCTCCATACCGCGCCGTGATAACTGGGGTCGGGCGTGTTGAGCGCCGGCTGGCGCTCCTTGTGCTCGTCCCAGGGGAAATTGCCGCCGTCGACGATGAGGCCGCCGATCGAGTTGCCGTGGCCGCCGAGATATTTGGTCGACGAATAGACGATGATCGCCGCGCCGTGGTCGAACGGCCTGGTAAGGATCGGGGCGGCGGTGTTATCCATGATCAGCGGGACGCCGAGCGGCCGGCCGATCGCCGCCACCTCCCCGATCGGGAACGCGATCAGTTTCGGATTGGGCAAAGTCTCGGCATAATAGGCGCGCGTGCGCGCGTCGGTGGCTTTGCGGAAATTCTCCGGGTCGGCCGGATCGACGAAGCGCACCTCGATCCCCTGGTCTTTCATCGTGTTGGCGAACAGGTTCCAGGTGCCGCCGTAGAGGTCGGTCGAGGAGACCACATTGTCGCCGGCGCGCGCGAGGTTCTGGATCGCGAAGGCCGAGGCCGCCTGGCCGCTGGACAGCGCCAGCGCCGCGACGCCGCCTTCAAGCGCGGCAATGCGTTTCTCGAGCACGTCGTTGGTCGGGTTCATGATCCGGGTGTAGATGTTGCCGAGCTCTTTCAGCGCAAACAGGTTGGCGGCGTGCTCGGCGCTCTGGAACTGGTAGGAGGTGGTCTGATAGATCGGCACCGCGACGGCGCCGGTCGCGGGATCGGCGCGCCAACCGGCGTGAAGCGCGAGCGTTTCAGGCTTCTGAGACATCATTCCCTCCTTGCCGGCGACGGGAGCATCGGCGGTTGTGATTGCCCTCGAGTTGGGGGCTGTCAGCGCAACAATACAGTCGTTTTTCGTTGCTAACTTTTTATCATGTGGCGGTTTGGTGGAATTGCCGACCATATCCGTTCGTGCGCCCGCTCGCAAGCAAGTAGGCGGGCGGACCTAGGCCGGCCGTTCTCGTTTCCAGCCCTCTCAGGCGGCCGGCGCATGGGTTCGGAATAGGTTCTAGCTGCCTGTGCGTCAACGCGACGGGCGAATTTCGGCGTAGACTGGGGCTCGAATCGCCAAGGGAGGGGCTCGTGAGCATAGGACACGAATCGGTCGATGCGACCAAGGCGCGAAGATTTCATCTGCCTCATGCGTCCCTCGAATCGACGTTCGGCAACGACTGGTTCGGCAGGAAGGCGGAGGATTTCGCCCGCTTCTTTGGCACGCCGACATTTCTGATCGCGCAGACCGTCATCGTCGCGATCTGGATCCTGGTCAACGTCATCGGCTGGACGACGTTCGACATCTATCCGTTCATCCTGCTCAATCTCGCCTTCTCGACCCAGGCGGCCTACGCGGCGCCCTTGATCCTTCTCGCCCAGACCCGTCAGGCCGACCGCGACAAGGCCAACAGCATCGCCGACGCCCAGCATCGCGAGGAGCTTCATCAGGTCAGCGAGGCGCGTCAGGTGCAGATGCGCGAGCAGTCGGGGATGCTGATCGAAATGATGCAACAGAACACGACGCTCACCGAGCGCGTGGAGACGCTTCTCAGGCAGAACACCGAGTTGACCGAAACCGTCAGGGGCCTCGTTGAACGGATCGACGCGATGACCACCGAGGTCCACGCGCGCGTCGGCTGCGCCGCGACTGGCTGAGCGCGCTCACCGCGCGGCTACTTGCCGATGTACTGGATCGTCTGCTCGAGCGCGGCAGGAGACACCTTGAAGAGGCCGGTATAGGGCATGCCGAGCTCGAGAATGAGAAAGATCGCAAACGCGATCGACAGCGCTCCGAATGTCAGGGCGGCGATGACCAGCGTGTTCGACTCGGCGTAAAGGCCGATGCCAAAAAAAAGCGCCGCCGTCCAGAACACCAGGATCGCGATCAGAATCCACGACACCGGCGCGCTCGCTATCTGCAGCGAGATCAGAAGCCGCGATTGCTCGACCATGCTTGCGTACTGGTTCGCGGTCGCAAGGGCGGCCTTTTGGACGTCCGTCGCGGGCTTGAGCGTCGCGAGGAAATCGGTCACTCCCTGCGCGTTGGCGAGCGGAACTTCCACCGTCAGCAATGCCGGGTCGATATTCCCGTCTTGCCAGATTGCCTGATAGGCCTTCTCGATCCCATCCTTGATCTTGTCGCGCAGCGGCTTGGTCTCCGGCCCGTATTGGGCGAGCGCCTGGTCGAGCCGTAATACCTGGGCGGAGAAATTCTCGAGGTTGGTCCGCTGGGTCGAGAAATAGGCCCAGCTGACGCCGATGAGGGTCCCAAGGACAAGCGCGAGCAAAAGGCTGACCAGCCCCGAGATCTGGCCCACCACCCCCTTCGTCTCGCCGCTCTTGTGCTCCGGCGCAAGATGCGTCTGCAACGCAAGCCCGGCGAAGCCGGCGACCATGAACAAGACGAAAATGAGTACGCAGATCAGAAGAATGTTCATATCTTGCCCCGTTCCCTTGGCGCCCTACCCGACCCGATGCGGAAATTCAAGCGGCCGCGCTACGCAGGATGCGGATGGCGGTCTTGACCGCTGCTCGTGCTAAGAAGAGCGGTCAAATCCACGGGGGAGGCACGACCCAAAATGAAAAACCGCCAGTGGCTGCTCGCGCGCCGCCCCGAGGGCGCGCTCAAGGATAGCGACTTCACCTTTGTCGAGACGGAAGCGCCCGCGCCAGGCGCGGGCGAAGTGCTCGTCCGCACTCTGATGCTGTCGTGCGACCCGACACAGCGGGCCTGGATCGCCGGCGACACCTATCTGCCGGCGGTCAGGATCGGCGAGGTCGTCCGCTCGTTTGGCGCAGGCCGGATCGAGAAGTCGAACAGTCAGGGCTTCAAGGCTGGCGACCTCGTGCTTGGGCTCGTGGGCTGGCAGGATTACGTCGCGATGAAGCCCGGCGGCCTGAACAAGCTGCCCCCGGGGGCGCCGATCGAACTCGCGATGGGCGTGCTGGGCATGATCGGCATGACCGCCTATTTCGGCCTTCTCGACGTCGGCCGTCCGGTCGCCGGCGAAACCGTCGTCGTCTCGGGGGCCGCGGGCGCAACCGGCTCGCTCGTCAGCCAAATCGCCAAGATCAGGGGCTGCCGCGCGATCGGCGTTGCTGGCGGCGCGGAGAAGTGCCGCTGGCTCACGCATGAGCTCGGGCTCGACGCGGCGATCGACTATAAATCCGAGAACGTGAAGGCGCGCCTCAGGGAGCTTTGCCCGAAGGGCGTCGACATATTCTTCGACAATGTCGGCGGCCCGATTCTCGACGCCGCGCTGGCGCGCCTCGCGATGCGCGGGCGGGTCGTCTTGTGCGGCGGGATCGCGTCCTACGACGCGGCAGAACCGCCGCCGGGGCCGAAGAACTATCTCAACCTGGTTTCCAAGCGCGGGCGGATGGAGGGCTTCCTCGTCACCGACTACATGCCGCGGGCGGCCGAGGCGATCGAGGCGCTCTCCGGTTGGATCAAGGAGGGCAGGCTCAAGTATCGTGTCGACGTTCAGCGCGGCCTCGAGAACGCGCCGGCGACGCTGAGAAGGCTGTTCGAAGGCAAGAACGAGGGCAAGCAGCTCCTGCGGGTTGCGGAGTAGGACACGGCTGCGAGCATTCGCTGGAGACGATCATGGAATTTGACCGGCGCCAAGTCGCCACTCTCGTGCTCGGGAGCGCAGCGAGCGTAAGCCTCGTCTCAGCCGCGAGCGCTCAAGGCGACCCGCTGCCGTCGTGGAACGACGGCGCGGCCAAAGAGGCTATCGTCAAATTCGTCCATGCGACGACCGACGCAGCAAGCCCGCAATTCGTGCCGGTCGCCGAGCGCGTCGCGACCTTCGACCAGGACGGGACGCTGTGGGTCGAGCATCCGATCTATACCCAGCTTGTCTATTGCTTCGATCGCGTGCCGGCGCTCGTCAAGGCGCATCCCGAGCTCGCTAAAGCCGAGCCGTTCCGCACCGTGCTGACCGGCGACCGCGAGGCGATCGCCAAGCTCGGCCTCGAGCCGCTGCTCAAGGTCGTCGCCGCGACGCTCACCGGCATCGACGTCGACACGTTTCGCGACGAGGTCGCAAGCTGGATCAAGGACGCCCGCGATCCGCGCTGGAAGCGGCCCTATACCGAACTTGTCTATCAGCCGCAGATCGAGCTCCTCAAATACCTGCGCGGCTTCGGCTACCGCACCTATATCGTCACCGGCGGCGGCCAGGACTTCGTCCGCGTCTATGCGGAAGAAACCTACGGCATCCCGCCCGAGCAGGTCGTCGGCTCTGCGGGCGCCGTCAGCTATCAATATGGCGCGAAAGGGCCTGTCCTCATCAAGGAGCCGAAGCTTCTCCTCAACGACGACAACGCCGGCAAGCCCGAGGGCATTCACCTGATGATTGGGCGGAAGCCTTACTTCGCCATCGGCAATTCGACCGGCGACCGGCAGATGCTCGAATATGCCAAGGCGGGGACCGGCGCGCGGCTCGCCATGCTCGTCCTGCACGACGACGGCGCGCGCGAATACGCCTACGGGCCCGCCCAGGGCCTGCCCGACACCAAAGTCGGGACCTTCACCCAGGAGCTCTACGACGAGGCGACCAAGGACGGCTGGATCGTCGTCAGCATGAAGAACGACTGGAAGCGCGTGTTCGCGTTCGATTGATCACCAGCGGATCAGCGCCGCGCCCCAGGTGAAGCCGCCGCCCATCGCTTCGATCATCACCAGGTCGCCGGGCTTGATCCGGCCGTCCTTGACCCCGACGTCGAGGGCGAGCGGGATCGAGGCGGCGGAAGTATTGCCGTGCTTGTCGACCGTGACGATCACCTTGTCGCGGGCGATACCCAGCTTGTCGGCGGTCGCGTCGATGATCCGGCGGTTGGCCTGATGCGGCACGAACCAGTCGATCTCGTCCGCCGTCACGCCAGCATCGGCGAAGCAGCCCTGGATCACATCCGTCACCATGCCGACGGCGTGGCGGAACACTTCCTTGCCTTCCATGCGCAAATGCCCGACCGTCTGGGTGCTCGAGGGCCCGCCGTCGACGTAAAGCTTCGACCGGTGCCGGCCGTCGGCGCGCAGCCGCGAGGCGATGACGCCGGGCGAGGCGAGCCGGCCGTCGCTGGCGCGCGCTTCGAGCACCATCGCCCCCGCCCCGTCGCCGAACAGGACGCAGGTCGTGCGGTCGGTCCAGTCGAGAATGCGCGAGAAAGTCTCGGCGCCGATCACCAGCGCCCGCTTGTGCGAGCCAGAGCGCAGGAATTTGTCGGCGGTCGCGACAGCATAGACGAAGCCGGTGCAGACCGCCTGCAGGTCGAAAGCCGCGCCCTCGACGATACCGAGAGAGCACTGGACCTGGGTCGCGACGGCGGGAAAGGTGAAATCGGGCGTCGAGGTCGCGACGATAATGAGATCGATGTCGCGCGCTTCGAGTCCGCCGGCGCCCAGCGCAGCCTCCGCCGCCCTGGTCGCGAGCGTCGATGTGGTCTCGCCGGCGCCGGCCACGTAGCGCTGGCGGATCCCGCTCCGCTGCACGATCCATTCATCCGAAGTGTCGACCTTGGTCGCCAGTTCCGCGTTCGGCACGACGCGCGCCGGCAACGCGCTGCCCACGCCGCGCACGCACGAGCGGATCGAGGCGGGAGCGGGCCCAAGGGAGAGGTCCGCACCCGAACGGCGCGAGCGGCGGGTTTGGGGCGGAGGCGATGCAAGGTTCATGAGCGGGGCGGGTTCCAGTGTCAGGATCGGGCGGTGCCGGAATGGGCGGGCGTTGGGCGGAATCCATTGGCGTGGGCGATCATTTCGCCGATCTTGTCGAGCAATTCCTGGCGCACCATGTCATAGCCCAATTCCACCGCGCCGGCGTAGCTCTCGGCGTCGGCGCCGCCATGGGCCTTGATGACGACGCCGTCAAGTCCCAGAAAGACGCCGCCGCTGGCGCGCGGCCCCATTTTGGCCCGCAGCGCCTCGAGCGCGGGGCGCGCGAAGAAGGCGCCGACGCGCGCCATGAGGCTCGAGCCCATCGCGTCGCGGATGTACTGGCTGAGCTGCCTCGCGGTGCCCTCGGCGGTCTTGAGCGCGATATTGCCGGTGAAGCCCTCGGTGACAAAAACGTCGACGGCGCCTTTGCCGAGGTCATCGCCTTCGACGAAACCGTGATAGCGCAGGTTGGGCAGGTTGGCCTCGCGCAGGATCCGGCCTGCCGCCCTCACCTCTTCGACCCCCTTGATCTCCTCGGCGCCGACGTTGAGCAGGCCGACGGTCGGACTGTCGATGCCGAGCACGATTCTCGCCATCGCCGCGCCCATCACCGCCAGATCGACGAGATGCTGGGCGTCGCCGCCGATCGTCGCCCCGACGTCGAGCACGATCGATTCGCCGCGCAAGGTCGGCCACATCGCAGCGATCGCCGGCCGCTCGATCGGCGCCATCGTGTGCAGGCAGAACTTGGCCATCGCCATCAAGGCGCCGGTGTTGCCGGCGGAAACGGCGCAATCGGCCGCGCCCGTCTTCACCGCTTCGATGGTCTGCCACATCGACGACACCCGCCGCCCGGTGCGCAAAGCCTGGCTCGGCTTGTCGCTCATCTTGACTGCGACGTCGGTGTGAAAAACGCGCGATTTGGCTGCGAGCTTGGGGTGGCGCTCGAGAATGGGCTTGATGGCGCTCGCCTCGCCGTAGAAGAGAAACTCAACGTCCGGCCGGCGGTCGAGCGCGACCGCCGCGGCGGGCACGACGATGGTCGGGCCGTGATCGCCGCCCATCGCGTCCAGCGCTATGCGAATATCGCTCGCCATTCCTTGGTCCGACCGCCCCGGGCTCGGCGCCCGGGCGGCGCCCGGCGCGGGCCGCGACAATAGCGGCTTCGCCGCGCAAGGCAACGCCCGGGACGCCGTTAAGGGCGTGGCGAGTGGAGAACCGGCCCTCAAACCTCGTCCCGAGGGGTGGGCACCCCGAGACGCAGCGCGCGCCGAGCGGCGGATTCGGGCTTTTCGGTCAACGCCGTGCGTGCGAAAATGCGGGCGTGACGCGGGCGCCGTTTTCCACATGTCCGATCGACTGCAATGCGCGCTCAGCGCCCTCGACGCCGCCAACGCGCGCGACCCTGCGCTCGAGGCCGGCGAACCGGCCGAACTCGTCTACGGCCGGCGGATGAGCGAAACGCTTGCCGCCTTCGCGCCATGCGCGTCCGAAGCTCTTCAGATCGCGGTGCGCGGGCAGCATCTCGAGCGCTGGCTGAACCCCCGCCGCGCCTATCCGGACGGCCGCGCGGGCTATATCGCCTGGCGCAACGCGGCCAAGCGTCGCCATGCCGAGCGGGCGGCCGAGATCATGGCGGCTTGCGGCTACGACCAGGGGACGATCGCCCGCGCCGGCTCGCTCGTGCGGAAGGAGAATTTGCGCGGCGACCCAGAGGCTCAGACGCTCGAGGACGTCGCCTGCCTCGTGTTCCTGCGCTATTACGCCCTCACATTCGCCGCCAAGCACGCCGAGGAGAAGGTGCTCGACATCCTCGTCAAGACCCAGCGCAAGATGTCGCCCCGCGCCCGCGCCGTCGCGCCTGGTTCTGGCCTGCCGGCGCCGGTGCTGGCGCTCTATGAGCGCGCCTTGAAGGCGCCCGACGCCGCGCCGGCGCGCTAGGGTCAAGGCTCGATTGGGCGCCTGCGGAGCGTCCGCCTTGGGCGGATCCCGCCCGTGCACCGCTCGCCTTAGAAAACGACCGCAGTCCGCGCCACAGCCGTCATGTCTGGATGACGCCCGCTGACCAGGGGCTATTTTCGGGGTTGCGCCGGTCGTGGGCGCGGTCATATGCAGAACCAAGAAGCGGGTATTGCTTCTCCGCAAGTAGCGGCAACCGTTCAATCAAACCACCAATATCGCCAGAAGTCAGAAATAGTACGGCGTCGTCCATACGTAACTCAGCGCCGATTTTCGCTAGACCCTCGTCGCAGGAATGTACCGGCGTGGCGTCCACGCCCGCGGCGCGCACGCGTTCCATAATCTCGTCAAGGCTTGCCTGCTCATGGGTGCCGGCCCCTTGGTTCGCCGGCTCGAATATGAAAACGCGATCACAGCCGCTGAATACGTCGTCGTACCATTCAAGCTTGTTGCGGTTGCGCCACGAGAACGTGTGCGGCTCGAACACGACAAGCAGGCGTCGCTCTGCAAAATGCTTTTTCATCGCGGCGATTGCGCTTTTGGCCTTGTCATAAGATGATCCGAAGCCTTCGAACATTTGCACGCTGGTATGGTCTGATTTCCTGTCGAGCCGGCGCACCACGCCGCGGAAGCTCGCCATCGCCGCCGCGTATTGCTCGACGCTGGCAAGGCCGCGGCTCAGCACAAACGCCCCGATCCCCACCATGTTCTCGATGTTGTGCGCGCCGAGCTGCGTGGTCTTTACCCGAGCGACCTCACGACCCTGGTCGGTCAATGTGAATTGTGAGATTTCGCCATACTCGATATTTTCTGCGCGCCACTCGCCTTTTGTGAGGCCAAAGGTCACGACATCGCGTTTCACTCCGGCGAGAAATCGCTCGCTGAGTTCGCCTGAGGTCGCCGCAGCGATGAGCCCGTCGCGCGGCGCCAGATCAAGCAATTGATGGAACGGCGCGAGATAGGATTCGGCCGTCGGAAAGACGTTGACGTGGTCATGTGATAGCGGCGTCAGCAACACGTGCGCAGGACGATAGTGCAGGAACTTCGACCGATTATCGGTGTTGGAAGAGGGATATTCGTCGCCTTCAAGCAAGAATTGTCTTCCCGTACCGGCATGGGACGCCCGAGGAGGCGACAACGGTACGGCGCCGATCATCCACGAGGGATCGAGCCCCGCGCCCGCAAGGCAATGCGCCATCATCGAAACGCTCGTCGTCTTGCCGAAAGATCCCGCCACCACAATGTTCTCGTGTCCGCGCGAAAGAAGCGCGAGCACTTCCGCGAAGGACAGAATTTTTGGCCCTCTGGGCTTCGCGGCGCGGGTGAAGGCCTCCGCCACTTCATCATTCTCGTTCGGGACCAACCGCGCGTTTTTGCCGATGACAATGAGATCGGCGTCGTCAGGAATATTCTGCGCTGCATAAGGCGTCCGGCACGCGAATTTCTCACGCGCCAATACATCCGAGATCGGCGGATAGATGGCTTCGTCAGAGCCGGTTACGGCAACGCCGCTGTCGCGCAGCAGGACAGCTGTCGCACTCATGCCCACGCCAGCAAGACCGACAAAGTGAGCTTTACGAAATGGAAATGTGGTCATTGTTGATTGGTCTGAAAGTCCCTCGATGATGCGCCACCAAGTTCATCGAATCAGAGCGGGCGACAGCGAACACCTGCGTTATGCCAGCGACCCGAGCAACAAGGAATTTACGCTTTGTCGTCCCTTGGCCGAGGGCGGTTCGCGGCGTCCGCCGAGACGCCGGAAAAACCGGGAATGTGGTGCTCTTCGTCGCATCCTTATCGGGAGCAATGGGCGGATAGCGGACAAGGGCCACGACGGGTCATAGCGCCCGGTCTCGACATCAGGCAGACATAGCGGATCCCGGCGTAGGGCCGGGTCGCTGACGCGGCCGCGGCGCGGTCAGGAACCGCGCCCCACAACACGCCGCGCCAAGCACGAACGCCTCGGCTAGCGCTTCCCCCGCCTCGCCGCGAGCGGCGCGAACGGCGACTCGCCCGGCGCCGGCTCGGCCGGCGCGACGAACTCCGCCCCAGGCTTGCGCGGATAAGGGTCGAGGCCGAGGGCGAAGAACTCGGCTGCAAGCGCGCCGAGATCGATCTTGCCATCGACAATAGGGTCCGGGTCGTCCTCGTCGGCGAGCGACAAAGTCACGGTCTCGCGCGCCGCCCGGCGGGCCGAACCCTCTTCCGCCGCACGCGCGAAGCAAACGTCGACAGGCTCGTCGACCGTCGTCTCGAACGGCTCGAGTGAAACGACGCAGATCTGGGTGAGCTCGCCACGGACGTCCCCGGTCACGCGCGCGCCGCTGCGCCCGGCGGGTTCGACGCGCAGCGTCGCCGTCAGGGCCGCGATGGCCGGAAGCTCATAAAGCTTGGCCAGCGCCTCCCTCTCCGCCGGGCCCGCTTCGATGGTCACGGTCTGCCCCTCCTTCGGAAGCGCGTCGACCCGCACAACGCGAGACAACGGCTGAGTCTCAGTCATGAGGGCCTCCGGCGGTGATCGAGCCTGAAGGGAAACGGAATCGGCCAGTCGCAAACTCTTCCATTGGGATCGCCGCGAGCGCGGCGTCAAGCGAGGCGACGTAGCAGGCGAGCGCGCCCGCCGCCGGCGCGCCGTCGAGACTCGCGGCGCCATAGACGTTGCGCGCGAGCGCCGCGGCGAGCCGCGCCGGCGAGCCTTGGTCGAGCGCGGCGGCGTAAGCGGCGTTGCGGCCGTAAAAGGCGCGGCCCATCGTCTTGAGCCGCTTCGAGACGCCGATGTCCGAGTGGCCCATCTCGCGCAGCGTGTCGTCGAAATGGAGGAAGAGGCTGTTGACGAGTTCCTGGGCCATGGCGTCGGCGAGGCCGCCGAGCGCCTTGAGCCGGCGGAGGACGAGCCCGGCGTGCAGCGCGAGCAACTCGAATCTACCATCGATCCGGTCGGGCGCCTGAAGCGCGGAATAGAGCGCCGGGCGACGGGCGGCGGCCACGATCTCGCCAAGAATCTGCTCGATGACGGCTCTGCTGGCGCGCCGGGCCCGCAACCGGGCGAAGATCATCGAAGCGCCCTCGCGTGGCCAGTAAGCTGAAAGGCTTACGGGCCAAAGCCTTGCCTTGGCAAGGGGGCATGAGTTAGGCATCCCGGCACGGTCTGGCACGCCGAAGGGCTGGTCATGGAGAAAGGCTGAATGCAGTTCCCGCCCAAGGTCCATCGTCGCGGAGCGATGGGATTGGCCGTTTGCGCCGCGCTCGCGCTCAGCGGCTGCATCGGCTACGACGGCGACTTCGATCGCGGCTATCAGGTCGACGAGGAGACGCTGTCGCAGGTCAAGGTCGGCGCGACCACAAAGCCCGAAGCGCTCGCCCTGCTGGGCACTCCCTCGACCACGTCCACGGTCGGCGGCGACGCCTGGTATTATATCGGGCAGAAGATGAAGCATACGCTGGAGTTCATGCCGGTCCAGATGACCGACCAGCATGTGCTGGCGGTCTATTTCACCAAGGACGGCAAGGTCGACCGGATCGCCAACTACGGCATGAAGGACGGCAAGGTGTTCGACTTCGTCAGCCGCACCACCCCAACCGGCGGCTCGGAGCCCGATTTCCTCCGCAACATGATGGGCGGCCTGTTCAAGTTCAGCTGAGGGCGAGGCGGCGCGCTGGTCGATTCGGAAATCCGATTTCGGCAGAATTATCTTGCAAAAAAACAGAAACCGCGCTATAGTGTGAACAAGAGGGTCGCGCCGGTTGGAGCGCCCACGAAAAAGCGTGGCGCGGCGATGCCGCGAAGCGAAACGGCGGCTAAGCTATTGAAAATACGAGAAGGCGCGAAATGAACGATTTCGCACTCCTAAGGATTTCAATGGGTTAAGGCCCGCGCCGCGAAACCCTTCATTGCGCAAAGCGAAGGTTTTGCTTCGTTTCGCGCGTTAAGACGCCTCCCGGCGCGGCGGATGCGAAACCGCGCCGCGATCCCTTCACCGCGCGAGGATCGCCAGCAGCAAGAGCGCGACGATGTTGGTGATCTTGATCGCCGGGTTGACGGCCGGACCGGCGGTGTCCTTGTAGGGGTCGCCGACGGTGTCGCCGGTGACCGCGGCCTTGTGCGCCTCCGAACCCTTGACCCACTTGTTGCCGTCCTTGTCGATGAAGCCGTCCTCGAAGCTCTTCTTGGCGTTGTCCCAGGCCCCGCCGCCCGAGGTCATCGAGATGGCGACGAAGAGGCCGTTGACGATGACGCCGAGGAGCGAGGCGCCAAGCGCGGCGAAGGCGTCGGCCTTCGAGCCCGAGATCCATAGCGCGCCGAAATAGACGACGAACGGCGCCAGCACCGGCAGGAGCGAGGGTACGACCATCTCCCGGATCGCCGCTTTGGTCAGCAGATCGACGGCGCGGCCGTAGTCCGGACGCTGCGTGCCCTGCATGATGCCCGGCATCTCCTTGAACTGGCGCCGCACCTCGAGCACGACCGATCCGGCGGCGCGGCCGACCGCGGTCATCGCGATGCCGCCGAAGAGATAGGGGATGAGGCCGCCGAAGATGAGCCCGGCGACAACGTAGGGATTCGAAAGCTCGAACGATACCTGGCCGAGGTCCTTAAAGTACGGCGCGCCGGTCTCGGTGAAGTGGCGGATGTCGTTGGTGTAGGCGGCGAACAGCACGATCGCGCCAAGGCCCGCGGAGCCTATGGCGTAGCCCTTGGTCACCGCCTTGGTGGTGTTGCCGACCGCGTCGAGCGCGTCGGTGGACTGCCGCACTTCCTTGGGCAGGCCGGCCATTTCGGCGATGCCGCCGGCGTTGTCGGTGACCGGTCCGAAGGCGTCGAGGGCGACGATCATGCCGGCGAGGCCGAGCATCGTCGTCACCGCGATCGCGGTGCCGAACAGGCCTGCAAGCTGGAAGGTCGCGACAATGCCCACGACAATGACCAGCGCCGGCAGCGCGGTCGATTCGAGCGACACCGCGAGGCCCTGGATCACGTTGGTGCCGTGGCCGGTGACGGAGGCCTGCGCGATCGACACCACGGGGCGCTTTCCCGTGCCGGTGTAATATTCGGTGATGACGACGATGAGGCCGGTGATGGCAAGGCCGACGAGGCCGCACACGAACAGGTTCGCGCCCGTGACCGGCTTGCCGGCGACGGTTCCGATCTCGCCCCACCCGACGACGAACTGGGTGGCGATGGCGAGGCCGACGATGGACAGGACTCCGGTCGCGATCAGCCCCTTGTAGAGCGCGCCCATGATCGAGCCATTGGCGCCGAGTCTGACAAAAAACGTGCCGGCGATCGAGGTCACGATGCACGCGGCGCAGATCGCCAGAGGATACATCATGGTCGGAACCAGCGCCGGCGTGCCCTCGAAGAAGATCGAGGCCAGCACCATCGTCGCCACCACCGTCACCGCGTAGGTTTCGAACAGGTCGGCGGCCATGCCGGCGCAATCGCCGACATTGTCGCCGACGTTGTCGGCGATGGTCGCCGGGTTACGCGGATCGTCCTCCGGAATGCCGGCTTCGACCTTGCCGACGAGGTCGGCGCCAACGTCGGCGCCCTTGGTGAAGATGCCGCCGCCGAGACGGGCGAAGATCGAAATCAGGGAGGCGCCGAAACCGAGCGCGACCAGTGCGTCGATGGTGATCCGATCCGAAGGGGCGTAGCCCAGAACGCCGGTCAGAACGCCGAAGTAGCAGGAGACGCCGAGAAGCGCGAGGCCAGCGACCAGAAGGCCGGTCACCGCGCCCGAGCGGAAGGCGATGTCGAGGCCGCCGGCGAGCGATTTCGTCGCCGCCTGGGCGGTGCGCACATTGGCGCGCACCGAGACGTTCATGCCGATGAAGCCGGCGGCGCCCGAAAGGATGGCGCCGATCGCGAACCCGATCGCCACGGTCCAGGACAGCAAGAGCCCAAGACCGATGAAGACGACGATTCCGACGCCGGCGATGGTTGTATATTGGCGCCTCAGATAGGCCTGCGCCCCCTCCCGCACCGCGCCGGAGATCTCCTGCATCCGCTGCGAGCCGGCGTCCGCCGCCATCAGGCTGTTGATCGTGTAGACGCCATAGACGATCGAGAGGAGCCCACAGACGATAATCAAGCCCAAAAGCATGGCGAAAAGCCCCGTTGGTAGGCCGCAGGCTCTCTCCCGCGGCTAGTTTGTGGGCGCCTCTTGCCAGAAACCGCGCTCTGCCGCAACGCGGCGCGGGGCGATGAGGGGCCGTCTCAGACCAAAGTCGCGCTGCGGCCGACCGCCGCAGCGCGGAGGCGGGGGAAAGCCGGTTCTCGGGCAGATTTCCGCTCGCCGCCCTGTCGGCCGCGCCGCACGGAGGGTTCAGCGCTTCGGGCCGTCGCGCTTCCAGGTCTTCTCGCCGATGCGCAGCGAGACCACCTCAAGTTCTCCCTTGGGCTCGAACAGGTCAGGGCGCGCGGAAAATTTGCCATCTTCCTGCTCGACGCCGATGAGGGCGTAGGCGGCCGAAAGCATCCGCGCCGCCGAGCCAGTGTACCAAGACCAACCGCCTCGACCGGCATGGCCCCAGCCTTCGTAGATGTCGGCCGGCTGCTGGATGGGAATGAGGCCATAAGTCGCGAGGTTCTCGGGATCGGTCTTCTTCATCGGCGAGATTTTTTCGAAGATCTCGAAAGCACGGGCGAAGAGGCGGGCGGCCAATTCGCCGTCGGCCCTGGCGCGGGCGGAAAGCGCCAGGCGGAGGAAGCCATCGACGATCCAGGTCGCGCCGTGGCTATACTGGGCGCCATTCTCACGTACGCCGGGCGGATAATCGGCGATGCGTCCCGGATAGGGTTGCGAATGCTCATAGAAAGGCGTCTCCAGGAGCAGCAAGCGGTTCCGCCGTTCAATCCCCTTCAGTCCCCCCTCGATCGCGACCAGGGCGCGCTTGTCGTCGCAGGCGCCGGAATAGGCGGCCCATCCGGTCGTCATCGCGTTGCGAAGATCGACCTCGCCTCCGTCGTCGGCGAAGTCGAGCAGATAGTGGTCGCCGCGCCAACCGACTTCGAGCGCCTGGCGCTGCCCGGCGAGCGCCGCCTCGCAGCGGGCGGCGAACGTCTCGTCCCCTTTCAGGCGCGCGACGGGAATGAAGTCGTCGAGGACGTTGAAGAGAAAGAAGCCCATCCAGACGCTGGTCCCGATGTCGCGCCGGCCGAGCGCGTCGATGCCGTCGTTCCAGTCGCCGGCGCGCAGCAGCGGCAGGCCGTTTGCGCCGAGATGCTTCAGGGCGAAGTCGATCGCGAGGCGCGCATGCTCGTAAACGCTCGCGCTTTCGCGCGAGACGCGCGGAATGACGATCCAGGTGTCCTCGTTCGCCGGGACGGCCTCGGCCTCGAGGAACGGCGTCGTCTCGTCGAGCACGCTCTTATCGCCACTCTGGCGCACATAGCGGGCGAGCACGTAGGGCAGCCAAAGGTGCGGATCGCTCGCCTTGGTCCGCTGGCCGAGACCGGTGCCGCCGCCGGGCGCGCGATGCCACCATTTGAGCACGTCGCCTTCACGGAACTGCTGGCTGGCGTGCAGCACGATCTGAGCTCGGGTGAGCCGCGGCTCGATGAACGCAAGCGGGAGCACGTCCTGCAGCTGGTCGCGATAGCCGGTGGCGCCGCCGAGCTGGTTCGGGCCCAAGCGCCCGAACAGCCGCGAGGCGTAGAGCTGGTAAGGCAGCCACGTATTGACCAGCCGGTCGAAGTCCGGCCGGTTGGTGCGGACCTCGACCCGGCCGAGCCGCTCGGCCCAGGAGGCGCGAGTCGCCGCGAGTTCGCTCTCCGCTTCGGCGACGCCGACTCGCGCGGCGGCGGCGAGCGCTTCGCCCCGACTCGGCGCCTGGCCGAAGGCGATTGCGATCTTCGCTTCGCACCCGGGCGGGAGGGTGATCTCGCCGCAGAAGGCGGCGACGCGCCGCCCGTCGTCGGGCGCGGAACCGTCGCTCGAGCCGGTTTCGACCATCGCCGGGGTCAGGATGTTGCGCCCCGGCCCGCCGAAGAACCGGGCGCGAATGGTCTCGGTCGCGGGATCACGCAGGCTCGTCGCGGCGAAGGCGAAGCCGCGCTCGAAATCGTTGTTGGCGTTCTGGAACAGGAGCATCGAGCCAACCGTTTCGTCGCGGATCTTGTCCACGCTCGCGTTGGGACTGTCCTCGAGCGCGAGATCGAAGAACGGCGCAACGCGCAGCCGCTTTGGGCTTGCGCCGCGATTGCGCAAGGTCAGGAGCCGCATATCGCCGGGATAGTCGGGCGGGACGAAGACGACATGGCCGATCGTGAGATCGCCGCGGGTCGAGACAAAAGTGGCGACCCCGGGCTCATAAGTCGCCTCATGGGTCGCGTCCTCAGGCTGGAACGGCGTGAAGCCCGCCGCACCGGTCTTGCCGCTGTCCAAGTCGCGCAGGTAAACGATCTGCCCCGGCTGGACGACGGTCACGCTGTCGAAGCGGAAAGCTGAGAGCCCGTTCTGGCGCGCGTTGCCGAAGGCCGAGAAAATCTCGCCGTCGTTGGAGACCATTGTCGCCATGCCGCGTTCGTTCGCCATCACATGCGCCCAGGGGCGCGGCGTGCGCTGAGTGAGGCTGAGCTGCCTGCCGTCGGCCGAGAAGCCGAATGGCCAGCGCGAGTGCAGTGCTGGCGAGGGCTCGACGGCGCGGGTTTCGTAGAGTCGCTTCTGCAATTCGGGCTCGGGCAGAGACGGGAGGCCAAGGCGCCTGGCGATCAAATCGCCCGCCCAAACCGCGTTGTCGGAACGGCCGACGATGAACTCTGCTTCTGCCGCGGCGCCGGGGGCAAGCGCCGCTTCCAGGGTGAAGCTCGCGGCCGGATCGAAGGTCCAGACCTTGCCTTCGTCGTCGAGCTTGCGCCAGCGCCACGGCTCGCAGCCGGTAGGTTTGAGCAGCGAGCCTTCGCCGATGAAGCGGATGCGCGAATCCTCATAGCCGACGAGCTCGACCCCTTCGCCCGGCCGGACGGCGAAGAAGGCGGTTTCGCCGCGATCGGCGCGCGCCGACCGCAGGAGGCGGTTGCGCGCCAGAATGGCGTTGAGCGCGCGCACGAACACGGTCTCCAAATGCATGCCGGCGAAATCGAGGTCTTTTGCGTAAGCCCCGGTTTCGGCTTGGGCGATTTCGCAGAAGCTCGTCAGACGAAGGCGCCGCATCCGGGCAGAATTGTTCTCGAGCCGGACGCGCCAGCTCAGGATCGCGCCGCGCGAATCGGGCGCGATCTCCATTCGCGCCTCGATCCCGTTCAGAGCATTGATGATCGCAAGGCGATTGAAGCCCGGCTCCTCGATCCTGTAGTCTCCCGCCCGCCGCGCCGGCTCGAAGCCGATCGACCATGGCGGCTCGCCATCCTCGCTCACGTAGAAGAAATGGCCGCGCGCCTGCAGCGGATCGAGCGGCCGGCGGAAGAGATCGATCGGGCCGCCGCCGCGCTCGGCGCCCATGACAAAGGCCGCCCCGCGGCCGTCGCGCTGAACCTCGATGCCGACCGCGCCGTTGTTGAAGACGAAGCGATCGGGGCGCCGCGCGAGCTCCAGCGGCGCGCCTTCGAGCCACCGCGCGGCCCGGCCCTTTCTGGCGCGCTCTTTGACGACCGCCGCCACGCCGGCCGCGGCGACGGCGGCGATCGCCGCGCCATAGGCGAAGCCGAGCGTCTTGACCGCGTCGGGCATGGGCGCGCCGCTGCGCGCCAGCGTTTCCGCCCCCGTCCAGGCCTTGTCCCAATCGGTCCCGCGCGGGATGTAAAATGGAATGAGCAGCGGCGCCCAGGTGCCGAAGCGGCGGATTCCGTCGGGGATCGCGCGGGTGCGTCCCCTGTGGCCGATGAAACGCGCGGCCGCCTCGTCGGCGCGGTCGCCGCCAAGAAAGGACAGGTTGACCAGAGTCGCGACCCTGAGGCCCATATGGTCGAACCAGATGAGGATGCGAAGCCAGTCGTAGGCGAGCAGGCCGAGAAAGAGGGTCAGACTGAACTGCCGGAAGTTGGCGGAGTTCTGGGTCGCATCGGTCGCTATGGCGACGCCTGACCGGATCGCGCCGTCCTGGTTGTACCAGGTCGGGTCCGGCGACTGGCGCAGGAACGAGTTGATGATCGGCGCCATCCACAGGCCCCAGCGCAGGACCCGCACGCCCTGCTCGACCAGGCCCTCGACCCCGCTCGGGCTGAAGAGGGTCTTGATCGGCCGCAGGCTTCTTTGCAGGCCCGCGTCGAGCAGCACGTAGTTGATCGAGAAGAGCGGCGCTGCAAGGGACCAGTTGATGACGCCGGCCACGGATTCGGCCCAGAACAGCCTGACCCCGCCCGCGACCTCGCCGAGGTTGATCATCCCGTATTTGTTGAAGATCGGATAGGTCGTGAAGTCGCCAAGCCGGCGCCCGTCGAGGCGGTAATTGACGTCGGCGTAGGCCCAGAATTTGGCAATCACCACCTGGAGCTGGGCGGCGTCGAAATACCATCCGAGCGCGCCCGCGACGAGCCCGCCGAGCAGGAGCCCCAGCGCATAAAGGCGCCAACTTTGGAGCTTCCGCCGCTCGCCCCTTGCGAGGCTAAAGGCGTCGAAAATAAGATCGACCCCGCCGTAGCAGAGCGCCCCGACCGCGGCCATCGCCAGGAAGCGCGTCCCGCCGTCGCAAGCGGCAAGACCGGCGCGGTAGGCCAGCGCAAGGCCAACACCGGCGACGACCCCGCGCGCGGGCCCGCGCGGATCACTGTAGGCGCGCTTGAGCCGGCCGAAGAACGGCGCCGTCCCGTCGGCGCTGCCCATGGTCGTCTGGGCGAGCGGATAGACGAGCGCGCCGGCGATAGGACCGATCAGGAGAGCGGCGCGGCCGAGGATCGTCGCCGCGCCGGGCGGGCGCAGGATGAGAGCCGCAACGAGGATGAAGCCCATGAACAGGGCGCCGTAAATCGCGCCCTTGATGAAGCCGGTCCGCCAATGCTCCCAGGCCGCGTCGAATCGCGGCGGACGGCCGCCGAGCCAATCGAGCACGATGCCGGTCAGAAGATAGACAATCGCCCAGAGGCCGCCTTGCGCAAGCGCGGCGCAGAAGCTGGAGAAAAAAATCGCCAGGAACGGCTCAGCGACGCTTTGGGCCGCATTGGCGATGAGTGGGGTCGCCGCGGCGACCGCGCCGCTCAGGGCAAAAAGTCCATGCACGCGCGCCGAGCTCGGGAGCCGATTCACGCTGACTAGATCGATCATTGTCAGCATCGCCTCGCCGACGAACCAAAGCGTGAGCGCGCGCCCGATCGCGACCTGGGCCGAGAACGGCAGGCTTGCGTGGGCGGTCGCCATGGCGCCGAATTCCGCCATGTGCCAGTCGGCGCCGGTCGTCATGAGCAGGTTGAACAGGAAGGGGACCGAAACCAGGCTCACCGCCTCGATGAGCCGCAGTCCGCGAACGCCGCTGATGAGGGCCATGATCGACCCGCCGGCATAGATGATCAGAGCAATCGTCGCCCCGGCCGGATTGAACCGCCAGACGTCGGCCCAGGGTCCGGGCAATTGCCAGAACGCGATCGAATCGTTGCGCTGAAAGGCGAAGATCGCGAACGCCGCAGCGTCAATTGCGATGAGCGCCGGGGAATACGGCCGCTCGGCCCGCGCCCAGCGCAGGAGAGCGAGCCCCGCGGCGCCGGCCGCCGCTGCGACAATCGGCTGGCGCGCGGCGATCGCCGCGTAAAAGCCAAGCGCGAGCAGCGCGGCGCCGCCCGCGGCCAGCAGAGCCGGGGCGACGGGGCGCGCGGAACGGCGCGCAAAAGGGGACGTCATCTCCATTCCTTGCGCGATTCCCGCTTCGCCTTCGGCCTTTTCCTCTTGAACTGCTCGCCTAGTCGCAAGCTCGTGTCAAAGAGCTTGCCCGCCGCCCCATAGCGGCCCAATATGGCGCCTATGCGCCTCCAGGGCGGTTCAGGATTTGGCCGGCGTCTCCCGCGCAGCGCCGTCGTCAGGATGAAGCTCATGATTGTCGAACGATGCTTCGCTTGCGCCCTCGCGGTCGCGGTCTTCGGCGCGAGCGCCGCCCAGGCGGCCGAGCTGCCGGCCCAGAACAAGAAGCCGACCAAGGCGGAGCCCGCCAAGACATGCGACATTGCCGGCAATCCGGGCGTGCTCGCTGCGAATGGCGTCTGCGTGCGTCTCAGCGGCTATATCTCGACCCAAGTCAGCGGCGGGAACCTGAACGGGCAATATAAATAGGCTCGCGGCGGCATGAGTTTTGGGTCTAAACGAGGCCCATGAACAGAAAAGCCCAACCCGCCTTCGCCCACCTCGGACGGCCGTCGAAGATTCCCGAAGCGCCGGATGCCATGACCCTCGACCGGGCGCCGAATCCGCAGGCCGACACCGACTATGTAGCCCGTTTCACCGCGCCCGAATTCACCTCGATCTGCCCGGTGACGGGTCAGCCGGACTTCGCCCATCTCGTCATCGACTATGCGCCCGACAAGTGGATCCTCGAATCGAAGTCGCTCAAGCTTTACCTTTGGAGCTTTCGCAATCACGGCGCCTTCCACGAGGATTGCACCGTGCGCATCGGCAAGGACCTGGTCGGCCTGCTCAAGCCCCGCTGGCTCAGGATCGGCGGCTACTGGTTCCCGCGCGGCGGGATGCCGATCGACATCTTCTGGCAGAGCGGCAAGCTGCCGAAAGGCGTCTGGCTGCCTGACCAGGGCGTCCCCCCCTACCGTGGGCGCGGTTGAACGACCTCGGGGCTCGGGGCTGGGCGGAGGCGGAACCGTGACTCTTCACGCAGCGCGGTCCGCTCGATGCGGAGGCCGCAAAAGCTTGTGCGGGGCGCGGCGGGGCTTGTCGAGCGCCGGAGCGAGCCTTGACAGCGCGTAGACGCGCGCGCGCAGTTCGTCGGCAAGCGCCTGCCGGTTGCGAATGGCGGAGATCGAGAGAAACGGCAAAGGCGCCCCGATCACTGCGGGCGGGCTGGTCCCAATGCGGGTCTTGACTTCGTGGAAGATTAGGGAAAGCCGTAGGGTCAGGCTCAGATGACTGGCGATCTGGAAGAGGCGGCTGTTCTGGCCGCCGAACCAGACCGGGATGACCGTCGCCTGCGAGCGCTGGATGAGCTGTGACACGAACGGTTGCCAGCGGCCGTCGACCGCAGGCTTGAGGCCGAGCTTGTCGGGCGTGGTCGAAATCGCGCCGGCGGGAAACACCACCACAGCCCCGCCGCGCTCGAGCTGGGCGCGCGCCGCAGCCCGCGAGGCGAGGTTGGTCCGCTCGGCTTCCTCGCCGCCCGAAAAATCGACCGGCAGGATATATTTGGCGGCCTCCGGCGCCCGGGTCAGCACGATGTGGGTGAGAACAACGAAATCGCTCCTGACCTTGCTCACAAGCCACGCCATGACAATGCCGTCGAGCACGCCGTATGGGTGATTGGCGACAAACACGACTGGGCCCGTCCTGGGAACGGCGGCGAGCGCGTCGGCGTCGTAGCGGACGTCGAGCTCGAGCGAGCGCACCGCAGCCTGCCAGAAGGTCTCGCGCAAGCGCGGAAAGCGCTGGTTGTGGACATACATCCGCTCGAGCTTCGGCTGGCCCGTGGCTTTCTCGACCAGGCGAATCAGCCCCCGTTTGAGCGGGGGATCGCTCGCGGTTGCGTAGCTGAAGAGATATTTGTCCATAGGAGTCGTCTTCGCAGACCGATCGTGCCGATTATCTGGCCCGCGCGACCGTCATATGACAGCCCTTTGCCCACGGCGCAAAGCTCAGCGCTTGGCGAGCCGGTCGAAATCCTGCAATTCGGCGATGAGCGCCTCAAGCTCTTTCAACGGCACCATGTTGGGGCCGTCTGAAGGCGCGCGGTCGGGGTCCTGATGAGTCTCGATGAAGACGCCAGCGACGCCGACGGCCACCGCCGCCCGCGCCAGCACCGGAACGAATGGGCGCTCCCCGCCCGAGGCTGTCCCCTGCCCGCCCGGCGCCTGGACCGAATGGGTGGCGTCGAAGATGACCGGCGCGCCGGTCTCGCTGGCCAGGATCGGCAGGGCGCGCATATCGGAGACGAGCGTGTTATAGCCGAAGCTCGCGCCCCGCTCTGTCACGAGGACGTCGACGGCGCCGGCCGCGTCGAGCTTGGCGACCACGTTCTTCATGTCCCAGGGCGCGAGAAACTGTCCCTTCTTGACGTTGACCGGCCGGCCGGTCAGCGCCGCAGCGACCAGGAGATCGGTCTGGCGACACAAGAAGGCCGGAATCTGCAGCGCGTCAACAGCTTCCGCAACCGGCGCGCACTGGCCGCTCTCGTGTACGTCGGTGATCACGGGAAGGCCGAGCGTATCGCGGATTTCGGCGAAGATCGGCAGCGCCGCCTTGAGGCCCACCCCCCGCCTGGCCGAGCCCGACGTCCGATTGGCCTTGTCAAAGGACGATTTGAACACAAGCCCGATCGCGCGCCGCGCGGCGATTTCCTTCAGAGCCGCGGCCATTTCCAGAGCATGGCCGCGGCTTTCGAGCTGACACGGGCCAGCGATGAGCGCCAACGGCAGCTTCGGGCCGAAGCGCGCCGCGAGCGGCCCTCGGCCGATCTCAACGATGGCGTTGTTGCGCAACGAGATATCCCAGCTCCGTGGCCTTTGTAGACTTTTGTAGACGCGGTCGCCAACCGCGTCCGCCGCGCTCAGCGAGCGCGGCTACAACCGGGAGCGCTTGATGGCAAGAGCAGGAGGCGAGCCGCAGGCCGCTCGCCGCGACCCATCAGCCCCGCCCCTCCACGGTCTCGCTCGCGGCAAAGTCGATCTCGACCCGGGCGCCGCTTGGATCGAAGAAGAACAATTGCCACACTCCCGCGGCGTGGCCTGACGCCGGCAACCGGCGCAGGTCATGTTTGATCCCGCGCGCCTCGAGCTTGGCGAGATAAGCCGAGGGGTCGGTTCCGAAGAAGGCGATATGGTCGAGCACCCCGCCGCCCTCCGGAATGGACGATTTTTCGACGACGTGCAGCACCGCCCTGCCGCCATTATAGAGCCAGGCGCCTGGGAACGAGAAGTCCGGTCGCGGCCCGGGCGTGAAACCGAGGATGTCGTAGTAGAAGGCGACGGTCTGTTCGGTGTTGGTGGTGAGGATGGTGAAATGATCCATCCGATCGATCGGCATCGGTCTCTCTTCCTTTATGCCGGCAACGGACCAGCGAAGTTTGCCAGAGTCCGCGGCTCCCGCCGCGGTTGTCAAGGCGATAGTCGTCGAGAGCCGATATTTGACACCCGCCCGGCGCCCGGCGCAGGCTTTCGGCCCATGGAAGAGCGCAAGGACGATGAGCTCGGCATTCTGGCTCGGCGCAGGATAGAGGCCGCGATCATCGCGCCGATCTATGACGAGATGCGGAAGGCGATTGGCGAAGAGAAGGCGCGCGACATCCTGCGCCGCGCCATTCGCCGCGTGGCTATCGAAGCCGGCGCCGCGATGGCTTCGCGCGCGGCAGGCGGCGCGGACCTAGAAAGCTTCAAGGCGATTCTGCCCTTGTGGACGAAGGATGATGCGCTGACGATCGAGGTCGTCGACGACAAGCCGGGCGTGTTCGATTTCAACGTCACCCGCTGTCGCTACGCCGAGACCTATCGGGCGATGGGCCTGGGCGAGATCGGCCACATCCTCTCCTGCGACCGCGACGGCGCGTTCTGCGAGGGCTACGATCCGCGGATCAAACTGACCCGGACGCAGACAATCATGGGCGGCGCGAGCCATTGCAACTTCCGCTATCGCTCGAGCCCGCGGGGTGAGACATAGGCGCAGCCGAGGAGAGTCTGACATGCGCCCGTTTCTGTCGCTCATTGCTTTCCTGCCGGCGCTCGCCGCCGTCTCGCCCGCGCAAGCGCTTGAGCGCGTAGTCGACATCAGTAACGATCGCTGGGTCGAAGTCACCGGCGAGGGCGTCGTCACCGCCGCTCCTGACTTCGCCCGGGTGACGCTTGGCGTGACGTCCGCCGGCAAATACGCGAGCGAGGCGATGGCGGCCAACGCCAAGGCGGCGAGCTCGCTCGTCACGCTCGTCAAGTCCGAGGGCGTCGCGCCAGTCGACATCCGCACCTCGGCGATCTCGATCTCGCCGACGTTTTCGCAGCCATCGTCCGGTCAACCCCGTGAACCGGAGATCACCGGCTATAGCGTGAGCAACGAAGTGACCGTCACGGTTCGCGACCTTTCCCGCCTCGGCGCGCTGCTCGACAAGGCGGTGGCCGCCGGCGCCAACACGATTTATGGAATCGCCTACGGCGAGAACGATCCGGGGGCTCTCCTCGACAAGGCCCGTCCCCTCGCAGTCGCCGACGCCCGGCGGAAGGCGGAAATCTACGCCAGCGCCGGGGGCGCCAAAATCGGCCGGCTGATGCAGCTCAGTGAAGAGACCGGGACAGAGCCGGTCGGTTTCGCCACACGGGCCTATGTTCCGAGTTCGCCGCCCTCGACGCCGATCGAGGCGGGACAGGACAAGCTCAGGATCAACATCACCGCGCGGTTTGAACTGACGCAGTGAACCGCGACTTTGGTTCAAGGCTAGCTCGACGAGGCTTTCATGTGCCGCAACATCCGCCCCCTCTTCAACTTCGAGCCGCCCGCGACCGAATCAGAAATCCGGGCGTCCGCGGTCCAGTTCGTGCGCAAGGTCAGCGGCTTCACGAAGCCGTCGCAGGCCAACGCCGAAGCGTTCGAGCGCGCGATCGACGAGATCGCCGAGGCCGCGCGCAAGCTGATCGCGTCCCTCCACAGCGCCGCCCCGCCGCGTGACCGGGAGGCTGAAGCGCGGAAGGCGCGGGAGCGCTCGCGGCTGCGCTTCGGATAGGCGCGTCGCTCATTCGCCCGAATAGGCGTTGACCTCGGGCGGCCGCCATCCTTCCAGCGCGCCGTCGCGCGGGCGGAAGACCTCGACCTTCAGCGGGTGGCAGCGCGCCGCATCGCTCGAATGGGTTTCGCCGCAGTCGCCGCCCGGACAGGCCGACAGTGCGCCGATGAGATCGATCTCGGCGAAGAACTCGATGTAATCGCCCGGCCTGACCGGGCTCGCCTTCATGAAATAGCGATGGGACTTGCGCTCGAAGCCGGTGCACATGAATACGTTCAGCACGTCATGGACGTGCGGCTCCGCCTCGCGCTGCGAGAGCTTCATCCGCTGCGCGAGCGCGCGGGTCAGGTTCGAATGGCAGCAATGATCGTAGTCGCCGCCCGTCAGAAGGCGGTTTGTATAGGGGTCGCAGCGGGTGCCGATCACGTCGTGAACGCCGGCGCCGTCGGCGTCGAAGCCATACCAGTCGAGTGTGTCGCGGGTGATGGTCGCCATCGGCCGCAAATAGGGCAGCGCGCTCCAAAGCCGCGCGCCCGCGCTCACATGGGTCGCGTTGAGCGCCCGCGTCTTGCCGCTGAAGAAGCGCTCGGCGAGATTGGCGGCGTTCCACAGGTTGAGGTCGCCGACCTGCGGGCCTTCGATGCTGACGATGCGGAAGAAATGGCCGGCCGGAACGTCGAACGCACGGCCCTCGCGCGGCGGCACAATCGTCTCGCCAATCTTCGCCATGCCCGCTCGCGCCTGGTCATAGAAGGCCGCGTCGCAGGCCGGCAGCCGGTCGAGGGCATAAACGACAATGGGCTTGGCGGCGCGCCGCTGGGCGGCGTCTGACGGAGGAGGGCTCGGCATGGCGGAATAGCGTAATCGAACGCCCGGCGGCCGGCAAAGGCGAGCCTCGCAGCGGCTTCTCGTCGCGGCCGAGGCGTTGTGCTAGGCGTTTCTTCGGAGCCGCCCGCGGTCCCGCGGGCGGCGCGCGTCGAGGGAGCGAAGCCGTGCGGCGGCGAAGCGACGAGTTCCGCCGCGGTCGGAGTGCGGAGAGATCGTATGCGTGGCGAACAGCGGGTGATCGAATTCCTCAACAAGGCGCTGCGGCACGAGCTCGCGGCGGTCAACCAGTATTGGCTCCACTACCGGATTCTCGACAATTGGGGCTACAGGGACTTCGCCAAGACGTGGCGTGAAGAGTCAATCGAGGAAATGCGTCACGCCGACGCGCTCGTCGCCCGCATCCTGTTCCTCGACGGCGCGCCGAACATGCAGTCGCTTGACCAGCTCAGGATCGGCAGAAGCGTCAAGGAGATCCTTGAGTGCGACCTGGCGGCGGAGATGACCGCCCGCGAGCTCTATCTTGAGGCTGCCCGATATTGCGACGAGGTCAACGACCGGGTCTCGATGAACCTGTTCGAGACGCTGACTGCGGATGAGGAAAAGCACATCGATTTCCTCGAGGCGCAGCTGACGCTGGTCGAGCAGCTTGGCGTTCAGCTCTACGCCCAGAAGCACGTCGGCAAGCTCGAGGCCGACTGAGCGCGCGATATTCGCGGGCTGGCGGGGCCAGAGCGGGAGATTGCGGCCTCGATCCGGGCCGCTGTTGCCCTGCCCGCATTGTCGTCGACGCCGCCTGGCTCGCGCCGACGGCGGCCGACGCGGCGGCTCGCGCTCGAGGACGCCGGTGAGTTCTTGAATTCGCTGCAACCGGCGGCGGTCGGCGACGACCGCATATCGCGAGGAAAACCATGACGTCCAAATGGATCAAGTGCACATTGACCGAAGGTGGCAAGATAATTCGCGTAAACATGGCGCTTGCCGCAACCTTTGTCCCCCACGGCGCAGGCACAAGGATTTGGATTCCCGGCGATCAAATCGGCATCGATGTGACCGAGACGCCCGAAGATATCGAGGCGGCGATCGCCGACTGGCCCGAAGACGCATCTCAGACCTGAGCGCGAGCGGCTCGCCGGACCGTTGCGAAACTGCGCGCCCATGGCTAGGCTTGTCGGTCACGTCTCACAAGCACCGGAATTGAAGTGGCTGCGCAAACCGGATTGCCGGAGCCCGCCCCCGCGCAGTTCTTCCAGCGCATGCCCTCCTATCCGTGGCTCGTGGTCGCCACGGTCTGCATCGGCGCATTCATCGGCCAGGTCGACGCCAGCATCGTCCAGCTCGCGATGCCCGCGTTCGAGGACGCGTTCGACGCGCCCCTGGAGGCGGTGAGCTGGGTAGCGGTCGCCTATGTGCTGGCTTTCGCTGCCGTGCTGCCGGTCTTCGGACGGCTCGCCGAAATCGCTGGCCGCAAGACGCTCTACCTTTGCGGCTTTGCACTGTTCGGCCTGTTCTCGGCCCTCTGCGGCCTCGCGCCGAGCCTGCCGCTGCTCATCGCCTTTCGCGTGTTGCAGGGGATCAGCGGCTCGATTCTGGGGGCGAACAGCGTCGTCATCCTGGTCGCGT
>Ga0335073_10000352_pt1 | contig 60539 bp, 48 predicted proteins | sample Lox_Sample_22_FD_207093 | JGI IMG/M metagenome (GOLD analysis project Ga0335073, IMG submission 207093) | Soil microbial communities from Loxahatchee National Wildlife Refuge, Florida, United States - Lox_Sample_2.2 | ecosystem: Environmental > Terrestrial > Soil > Wetlands | place: USA... | reverse complement strand
TGCGGATTAGGCCGGTTTTTTCGCCCGCCGCACCGCATTCCCTCTTCGCCCTCTCGCGAGGGACCATCGATGCGCTAGTGATAGATTTCGCGGGGCAGGGCTGTCAATCTGGCCGCGAAGTTCCGGTGGCGGAGATTTATGTCCAGCGCAGCAAAACTCACGCTCGTCCTCGGCGGCGCCCGGTCCGGCAAAAGCCGCTATGCGGAGAGCGTGATCGCCGCCCTGACGCCGCCTTGGACCTATGTGGCGACGGCGGAAGCCGGCGACGCGGAAATGGCGGAGCGCATCGCCGCGCACCGATCGCGGCGTGGCTCGAACTGGCATACGGTCGAAGCGCCGCGCGATCTTGCCGCCGCTTTGAAAGCGTGCGACGGCCGGCCTGTGCTCGTTGATTGTCTCACGCTTTGGCTGTCAAATCTGGTGCTGGCGGACGCCGATCTCGAGGCCGAGACGACGCTTCTGGAACAAGCCGTGGCGGCGGCGACGGCGCCTGTGGTGCTGGTCGCCAATGAAGTCGGCTCCGGTATCGTGCCGGAATACCCGCTCGGCCGGCGGTTCCGCGATTTGCAAGGCATCCTCAATCAGCGTATCGCCGCGCGCGCCGACCGCGTCGTGCTGGTCGTTGCCGGCATACCGCTTGCGGTGAAGGGAACGCTCTGATGACCCAGACGACCGATCAAGCCGAGGCCGAACGGCATCGCGCCAAAATGGCCAAACGCAAGGCCGTGCAGGACGCCGAAGTTGCCGAAAAGACCGTCGAGAAGGGCCTGTTGATCGTTCATACCGGTCCGGGCAAGGGCAAATCGACGGCGGCCTTCGGCTTGGCGCTTCGCATGCTCGGACGCGGTCATCGCGTCGGCGTGGTGCAATTCATCAAAGGCGCCTGGCACACCGCGGAGCGAGATGCGCTGGCCAAATTCGGCGATCAGCTGGTCTGGCACACGATGGGCGAAGGATTCACCTGGGAGACGCAGGACCGCGCGCGTGACGTCGCGGCGGCCGAGCGCGCCTGGGGCAAGGCGCAGGAACTGATCGGCGATCCGGGCTTCGCCATGGTGGTGCTCGACGAGATCAATATCGCGCTGCGCTATGATTATTTGAATCTCGACAGCGTCATTGCCGCACTGACGGCGCGGCGTCCGGGCCTGCATGTCGTCGTCACCGGCCGCAATGCCAAGGCGGAAATGATCGCGGCTGCCGATCTCGTGACCGAGATGACGCTCGTGAAGCATCACTTCGCCGCCGGCGTGAAGGCGCAGCCCGGTATCGAGTTCTGAAATCATGCCGGCGCGCGCGCTGATGTTTCAGGGCACCGGTTCCGACGTCGGCAAATCGCTCATCGTTGCGGGCCTGGCGCGCGCTCTGACGTTGCGCGGACTGAGCGTGCGGCCGTTCAAGCCGCAGAACATGTCCAACAATGCCGCCGTGACGGCGGATGGCGGCGAGATCGGCCGGGCGCAGGCGCTGCAGGCGCGCGCGGCGCGCGTGCCGCCGGGCGTGCACATGAATCCGGTGCTGCTCAAGCCGCAAAGCGAAATCGGTGCGCAGATCGTCGTGCAGGGCAAGGTTCACGGCAGCGCCAAAGCGAGCGCCTTCCAGCATATCAAGCGCGAATTGATGCCCTATGTGCTCGAAAGCTTCGAGCAGCTGCGCAGCGAAGCGGATATCGTTCTGGTCGAAGGCGCCGGCAGCGCTTCGGAAGTGAATCTGCGGCAGAACGACATTGCCAATATGGGCTTCGCGCAGGCCGCCGGCGTGCCTGTCGTGCTGATCGGCGATATCGACCGCGGCGGCGTCATCGCAAGCCTGGTCGGCACCAAGGCGGTGATCGCGCCCGAGGATGCCGCGCTGATCTGCGGCTTCATCGTCAACAAGTTTCGCGGCGATCCGGAATTGTTCGATGCCGGCATGGAGCGCATCGCGCAATTGACCGGCTGGGAAGCGCTCGGCCTGGTGCCGCATTTCGGCCAGGCAAGACTCCTTCCTGCTGAAGACGCATTGGCTCTGGAACAAGCCGAGCTCAGGAAATCGGGTGCAAAGCTGCGCGTCGCGATGCCGCTCCTGCCCCATATCGCCAATTTCGACGATTTCGACCCGCTCGATGCCGAGCCCGCGGTCGATCTCGTGCGCGTACGCCCGGGCCGGCCGCTGCCCGGCGACGCCGATCTCATTGTGCTGCCGGGATCGAAAGCGACCATCGCCGATCTGAAAGCGCTGCGTGCGGCCGGTTTCGACATCGACATTGCCGCTCATCATCGCCGCGGCGGAACGGTGCTGGGCCTTTGCGGCGGCTATCAAATCCTCGGACGCAGCGTCGCTGACCCGGATGGCGTCGAAGGGCCGCCGGGAACGATCGAAGGGCTCGGTCTGCTCGATGTCGAGACGACGCTGTCCGATGAAAAACGTCTGGAGCCGGTGCGCGGCGCGACCAGCGATGGCGTTCCGTTCTACGGCTACGAGATGCATATGGGCGTGACCCAAGGTCCCGATCGCGTGCGGCCTTTTGCGCATCTCTCCGGTGGAGCGCCGGAAGGCGCGGTTTCGGCCGATGGGCGCGTGATCGGCACCTATATCCACGGCCTGTTCGCCGACGACCGGCAGCGCGCGGCGTGGCTTGCCCGTTTTGCCGCCGGCCCGGCGAATATCGCCTACGACGCGCTGGTCGAAGAGACGCTCGATGCGCTGGCCGCGCATCTCGACACGCATCTCGATATCGACCGCCTGCTCAAACTGGCGCGTTGAACAGCGCGGCCAAAAGCGCAAGCAGAACGATCAACGCCGCATCGGCGCGGCGGAACAGCGCCAGCGCGCGGCGGATATCATCGGCGTTGGCATCGCGGCGGCCGGAGCCCATCATGGCATCGTCGACCTCGACGCCGGCATAGATCCGCGGACCGGCCAATGCGAGGTCGAGCGCGCCGGCCATTGCGGCTTCGGGAAAGCCGGCATTGGGCGAGCGGTGATGCGAGGCGTCCCGCCATGTGGCGCGCCATGCCGCGCCGGCATTGAACCGGTCGCTGGTCGCTGCGAGCACGAGCAAAAGCGCCGACAGCCGCGACGCCGGCAGGTTGATCAGATCGTCGAGCCGCGCGGCGGCCCAGCCGAAGGCCGCGTAGCGCTTGTCGCGATGGCCGATCATACTGTCGGCGGTATTGATCGCCTTGTAGACTGCGGCCCCGGGAAGCCCGGCAATGACCATCCAGAAAACCGGCGCGACGATCGCGTCGGAGAAATTTTCGGCGAGGCTTTCGATCGCGGCGCGTGCCACGCCGGCGGCGTCAAGCGCCGCCGTGTCGCGTCCGACGATATGGGCGACGGCGGCGCGGCCGGCCTCGACGCCGGCGGCGTCAAGCGCCGTGGCGACGTCCGCCACATGCCGGTACAAGCTCCGCTGCGCCAGCAAAGTGCTGGCCGCAAGCGCTGTGGCAAAAAGCCCGAGCGGCAGGCGCAACAGCACGTGCTGCAACGGATAGGCGGCCGATCCGGCCATGGCGAAAACAACAAGAACCGTGATAATGCCGGCGATCCGCCGCCTGATCCGGCTGTCCGTGTCACGATTGAGCAGCCGGTCAAGCACGCTGATCAGGTGGCCGATCCAGGTCGCCGGGTGGCCGACCATCCGGAACAGCCATCGCGGGTAACCGAGAGCGAGCTCGATCAGCATGGCGAGAAGGGCAAGCGCTGCAAAAGGCATGGCGATCTACAAAACCACAGCCGAAGCGCTTCGGCACGTCCGCGAACCGGACGTTGAACACGGCGGCGATATCGGCGCCGCCCGGACGATGTTCCCGGGCGCGCCCGAACCCTTTGTCGATCTTTCGACCGGGATCAATCCCAATCCTTATCCGCTTCCGGCGTTGTCCGGCGATGTCTTTGCGAGGTTGCCGGAGGCCGCGCCGCTCGCAAACCTGGCGAGAGTTGCGGCGGCGGCCTACGGCGCGCCGTCGGCGGAGCATGTCGTGGCCGCGCCGGGCACGCAAATTCTGCTGCCGGTCATTGCCGGGCTCGAGCCGCCAGGACGTGCCGCCGTGCTGGCGCCGACTTATGCCGAGCACGCCCGCGCCGCGCGTCTGGCCGGACACCGCGTGACAGAAGTCTCCGACATCGCCGCTCTTGCCGATGCCGATCTCGCGATCTTGACCAATCCGAACAACCCGGACGGACGACTGTTGGCGAATGACGAACTGTTGGCCCTTGCCGACAAGCTCGCGGCGCATGGCGGGCTCCTGGTCGTCGATGAAGCCTTCATTGACGCTGGCCCGGCAGCGGCGGGCCTCGCCGGCGACGTCACGCGCGGCGGTATCGTCGTGCTGCGATCATTCGGCAAATTCTTTGGTCTGGCCGGGCTGCGGCTCGGCTTTGCGGTTGCCGCGCCGGCGCTCGCCGAACGCATCGCAGCGCTTTTGGGACCATGGGCGGTCTCGGGTCCGGCGCTTGCGATCGGCACGCAGGCGCTGGCGGATCGGGCTTGGATCGAGGCGACGCGATTGCGGCTGGCGCAGGCCGCCAATCGTCTCGATGCGATCCTCGCCGCATCAGGTCTCGACATCGCCGGCGGGACGTCGCTGTTCCGGCTGGTGCGCAGCCGCGCGGCAAACGAGTTGTTTCATCACCTCGGACGCGCCGGAATCTTCGTTCGCAGGTTCCCCGATCGCCCGCAATGGCTGCGCTTCGGCCTGCCGGCGGCGGAGCCCGATTGGCAGCGGCTCACGCAGGCCATGGCCGCCTTTGCCGGTCATCAGCCGATTGCCAACCTCAAAGCCAGCGCCGATCGGAAAAGCGAAAGCACGGCCATGGCCGCGCCGCCATCGATGAGCTTCGATGACGCCTTCCGCGCGCGCCTGCGCGATCTGCTGGCCTGGCGCCGCGACGTGCGCCGCTTTCTGCGCGATCCGTTGCCTGCCGGCACGCTGGAGCAGCTTCTCGAATGCGCGTGCCTGGCGCCGTCGGTGGGGCTGAGCCAGCCCTGGCGTTTCGTCATCGTCGACGATTCTGCGCGCCGCGCCGCGATCCGCGGCAATTTCGCTGGTTGCAACGCGCAGGCGCTGGCGGCGCAGAGTCACGAACGCGCCAGCCTCTATGCGAAGCTGAAACTTGCCGGTTTGGAAGAAGCGCCGGCGCATTTCGCCGTCTTCGCCGATCGTACGACCGAACAGGGTCACGGCCTCGGCCGCCGCACCATGCCGGAAATGATCGACTATTCGGCGGTCACCGCGGTGCACACGATCTGGCTTGCCGCGCGCGCGCAAGGCATCGGCATGGGCTGGGTGTCGATCCTCGATCCCACAGCGGTGACGGAAATTCTCGACGTGCCGCAAGACTGGAAATTCATCGGCTATTTCTGTCTCGGCTATCCGCAGACCGACGACCGGGTGCCGGAACTCGAGCGTGCCGGATGGGAATATCGCCGCCTGCCGCCGTCGACCGTGATCCGCCGTTAACCGCTGCGCCGCGCGCACGATCGCGCCGCCGTTTATCTTAACGTCTTGTGCCAAAACAGGGCACGTTTGCTGGCACCCGCCTTGCTCCCATGAGCGCAGCCGTTCGCGCGTGTTTTCGCGCCGACGGCAAGCGCCCGGTATGCCGACTGCACAAGGTCGGCGCACGTTTGAGGGAGAGAGCGGTGTTAACGCTACGTTGTGCCAGAACGATCTTGCGGTCCGCGTCTGGGTCTGCGCGGCTTGCGGCCGGCTTCGCTGCAGCGGCCACATTGTCGGTCCTGGTTTCAAATTCAGCTCAAGCCAACGGCATTGCGGTCGGCGGCTGCGTCGGATCGCGCTACTCCATCTCCTGCGTCGCCCACTGGGGCGCGTACAGCGATCCCTATATGCGGCTGGTGCCGTCACCGCAGACCGAGGCCGAAAAGGCGCTCAGCACCGAGCGCGAGCGCAAGTGGCAGGCACGCTGCCGGCCGGCCGTGGTTCAGGACGTCTATGGCGTTCCGCGCTATGAATACGCCGCCCGCGGTTGCGAGTTCGGCGTCGTCGAATAGCGGTCGGCTGTTTCTAGCGCTGGCCGTTCGCGGGCCGCTGAGCGCCTTGCCCGAGCGCAGCAACCGGCCGTCCGACCCTGACCTGACCCGCTAGGTTCTGCGGCGGCGCATGCGGCCCGGGCGCATGCTGGCCCGGCAAGTATTTGGCGACCACCATAGGATCGAGTTGCCGCATCGCATTGTCCGGGAGGCGATGCCAGACCTCGTCGCGGCCGAATAGCGCGATGCCGAGATAGCCGCGCACCGTCAGCGTCTGCCCATCGGGGCTCAGCGTCATCATCGCGTTGTAGATATTGCCGTCGCGCGGATCGAGGATGTTGCCGCCGTCATAGGACAGGCCGTTGCGCGCCATATTTCTGATCAGCGAAATGCCCAGCAACGGTTGGTTCTTACGGTCGTCCTGACATGCCGAACAGATCGGATTCTTGGGATCGCCCGGCCGCTCGAATGTCTTGGCGATGGCGCCCTCATAATAGCCGTCGCGTTCGACAAAGAGGAACCAGCCGACCGGTGCGCCGGTCTGCTCGTCCGTCTTCTGCCATAACCCGACAACCGAAGGCTCGGCCGCTGCCGCGCGCGGGACGGCAACCGACGCAAGGAGTCCAACCAGCAGTGCCGCAGCGAGCAGCCGCGAAATAGCGTTCGTGCTTTGCGTGACCACGACAGTCTCCATTCGCCCCCAGACAGAGAATCAACGACTCAACCTATCGAAAAATCTTGGGAGACAATGCGGTGTTTTCGGGACGATTTTTCCGCTCCCGTCGCCGGACCGCGCCAGAATTCCGCCACGCCGCGTCCGACTGCGGAGCGGCGCCGGAGCAAATTGTCGCCAAAGGTGTGGCGCGGCTGGCAAAAGGGTTTGAACCCGGCGTGGCTGGTGTTATGTGGTCGCGGCAACCACGTTTGCCGCCCGAGTATCGCCAATCTTGGGGCCGCGGGGCGGCCCGCATTCACATTTCGACTTTCACGACAATTCCGTGACGGTCAGTTCCCGATCGTCAGTTCCTGAGTGCTAGGCCGGACACATGCGCGTAAACGTCCCGATTTCCGCAGGCGCCTGGACCGGCCTGTTCAGCCGATGGGACATCCTCGCGTTTCTTTTGATTCTCGGCATGCTGGTGTTTCTCGGCGAAGCCAGCCGGCATTTGTTCGAGCCGCTCGCCGAATTGCAGCAGCAGCCGCTATCGCTCGATCCGCGCCATCTGCCCGAATACGCCGCGCGCACCACGCTGCGCATGCTGATCGCCATGGTCGCGTCGCTGATCTTCACCTTCACTTACGCGACGCTGGCCGCCAAGAGCCGGACCGCCGAGCGGTTGCTGGTGCCGCTGCTCGACATTCTGCAATCGGTACCGATCCTGGGCTTCATCTCGGTCACCGTCGTGTTCTTCATGGCGCTGGCGCCGGGCCGCGTGCTCGGCGCCGAATTCGCCTCGATCTTCGCGATCTTCACCAGCCAAGCCTGGAATATGGCGTTCAGCTTCTACCAGTCCTTGCGCACGGTACCGGTCGAGCTGGAAGAGGCGACGCGCAATTTCCGCCTCACGGCGTGGATGCGCTTTTGGCGGCTCGACGTGCCGTTCGCCATGCCACAGCTGATCTGGAACATGATGATGTCGATGTCGGGCAGCTGGTTCTTCGTCGTCGCCTCGGAGGCGATCAGCGTCGGCAATACGACGGTGACGCTTCCCGGCATCGGCTCCTATATCGCGCTCGCCATCGACCATCGCGATCTCGTCGCGGTGAGCTGGGCGATCGGCACCATGCTGATCGTGATCTTCATCTATGATCAGGTGCTGTTCCGGCCGCTGGTGGCCTGGGCCGATCGCTTCCGCTTCGAGCAGGAACCGGGCACTTTGGCGCCCGAATCCTGGGTGTTCGACGTGTTGCGCCGCTCGCGCTTGATCGAGCGATTGATCACGCCGTTTGCAGCGCTGTGGCAACTCACCTTCCGGCCGCAACGCGCCGACAAGCCCGCGTCCTCGCCGCGCTTGTCGGCGATCGCGGAGGGCCGCTTCGCCTTTCAGGCCGGGTTGGTCGTCTTTGCGCTTGCGGCGATTGCGCTGTGGCAGATCGTGCGATTCGCCATCGAGGGCATCACGCTGGCCGACGTGATGACGACGCTGGTGCTCGGCCTCGCGACGCTATCGCGGGTCGTGGTGCTCATTGCCCTCGCGAGCATCATCTGGGTTCCGATCGGCGTATGGGTCGGCGTGCGGCCGCGCATCGCCAATATGGTGCAGCCGGTGGCGCAATTCCTCGCCGCCTTTCCGGCCAATCTGCTGTTTCCGATCGTGGTGTCGATCATCGTCGCCTGGAAGCTCAGCCCCAATATCTGGCTCAGCCCGCTGATGATCCTCGGCACGCAATGGTACATTCTGTTCAATGTGATCGCCGGCGCGACCGCGATCCCGAGCGAGCTGCGCGCTGTCGGCATGAATTTGCGCGTGCGCGGCTGGCTGTGGTGGCGGCGTATCGCGCTGCCTGCGGTGCTGCCGTATTATGTGACCGGCGCGATCACGGCTTCGGGCGGTTCGTGGAACGCCAGCATCGTCGCCGAAGTCGCGTCATGGGGCAACGAGCATCTGCAAGCCGACGGGCTTGGCGCCTATATCGCGCAGCAGACCGATGCCGGCAACTTCCACAAGATCGTGCTCGGTATCGCGGTGATGAGTCTCTTCGTCGTCGTCGTCAATCGCTTGTTCTGGCGTCCGTTGTACTACTATGCCGAGCGCAAGTTCCGGCTGGGGTGAGGATCGCAGGTGAGAATCGCAGGTGAGGATCGCATGAGTGCCGCATTGCTCGATATCCATGGCCTGCGCCAGGCATTCCCGCGCGCCGACGGCGGCGAGCATTTGGTGCTCGAAGGCGTCGAACTGCAGCTCAATCAGGGCCAGATCGTCGGCCTGCTCGGGCGCACCGGATCGGGCAAATCGACGCTTTTGCGCTTGATCGCCGGCCTGTCCCAACCTGTCGGCGGCAGTGTCACTTATCTCGGTCAGCCGGTGAACGGGCCTGCGCCCGGCATCGCCATGGTGTTTCAGTCTTTCGCGCTGTTTCCCTGGCTCACGGTGCTTGAGAACGTGCAGCTTGGGCTCGAGGCGCTCGGCCTGCCGCAGGCGGAAATCCGCAAGCGCGCACTGGCCGCAATCGACCTGATCGGGCTCGATGGCTACGAGTCCGCGTTTCCGCGCGAATTGTCCGGCGGCATGCGCCAGCGCGTCGGCTTTGCGCGCGCGCTTGTCGTGCATCCGAATATTCTGTTGATGGACGAGCCGTTCTCCGCGCTCGACGTGCTCACCGCGGAGACGCTGCGCACCGACTTTCTTGAACTGTGGGGCGAAGGCAAGCTGCCGATCAAAGGCGTGATCCTGGTCACCCACAATATCGAGGAAGCGGTGCTGATGTGCGATCGCATCCTCTTGTTCTCCTCCAATCCCGGCCGCATCATCAGCGACATCCCGGTCGATCTGAAACAGCCGCGCAACCGGCTCGACCCGCAATTCCGCGACATGGTCGAGAAAATCTACGTTGCCATGACCGCGCGCAAAGCCGCGCCGACGCAGATCGGCATGGCGCCGGCCATGACCATGAACACGGTGCTGCCGCGGGTCTCGGCGAACTTGATGTCCGGTCTGATGGAGACGCTTGCCGCGCCGCCGTTCAACGGCAAAGCCGATTTGCCGGTGCTCGCCGACGAGCTCGCCATGGAGTCCGACGAATTGCTGCCCGTCGCCGAATCTCTGCAGATGTTCCGCCTTGCGGAAATCGAAGGCGGCGACATCAAGCTCACCGATATCGGCAAGCAATTCGTCGAAATGGGCACTGACGACCGCAAGAAGCTCTTTGCCCGTCAGCTGCTCGCCCAAGTTCCGCTCGCCTCGCATATCCGCCGCGTGCTGCAGGAACGCACCAATCACGTGGCGCCGAAGAGCCGGTTCCTCGACGAGCTCGAGGATCACATGAGCACCGAGGATGCCGAACATACCTTGCGCGCGGTGATCGCCTGGGGCCGCTTTGCCGAGCTGTTCGCCTATGACGACGATTCCGAGGGCTTCAGCCTCGAAAATCCGACATAGACGGCGCCGGCTTTCTGATGCTGCTCCGTCGGCCGGAACTGCGGGTTCCGCGAAGGGTCTTGCAAGCCCTTGTTCGGCTCCATTACCGTGGCAATGCTGACTGGAGCCCGATGGCGCGGAGATGAGCGCAGCCGGTGCTCTGGAATTTCGAGACTGCGTGGTTTTCTGGAACGGATTTCCAGAGTCTTGGCTTCTTGAGCTGAATTGTTCCAGAAAACGACGCTCGAAAAGACGAGGGCGACTATGTCAGTTCTTCCGCAAAGCGAAGGCGGCGGACGCGCGCATTGGCTGTTGCTGGGCTCGCTGGCGCTGAACCTGTTCTTCGTCGGCGCCGCCGGCGCCGTGGCTTACCGCTACAGCAGTCCGGTGCCGCTAAAGGCCGTATCCCACATCGATCACAATTTAATCGAGAGACTCGGCCGCGTCGCCGAATCACTGCCGCCCGCCGATGCCGATATCATGCGGGCGCAACTTCACACGGATGAGGTCAAGATCGCCGCGGCGCAGGCTGATCTGCGCTTGTCGCAGGACGACGTGCGTCGGAGCTTGCGCGCCGAGCCGTTCGACGCCGATGCGATGCGCAAGGCGATGGCGGTCAATCATTCGGCTCATGAGCGTTTCGATCAAGTGATTCACGATATGCTGGCGTCGGCGGCGAGCAAGATGTCGGTCGTCGGCCGCAATAAGCTTGCCGATTGGCCGGCGCAGCGTGCCAACGCGCGGCCGGTGCAATAAGCTTTGCGCCTTTCGAGGATGATCGCTTCCAAAACCGGTTTTTGCCTTTCGCGATCAGGCTCCAAGGCACCAAGGTATCAAGGCTCAGGCGGCGCTGCGCCGGCCGTTGGCCGCGATCGCCAATAAAGCGCGCTCGGCGATGGTATCGGCAAGCGCGGGCTTGCGGCGCGAATCCAGCACCGCCTCGGCAAGCTCGGCCATCGTTGCGGCCAGCCGCGCGGCGTTCCAATTCTTCAGCGTCACGCCGATGAGATCCTTGCGGCGAAAATGCAGCGGCGGCTGCACCGCATCGAGCGAAAACGGCGCGCCGTCCTCGATGGCAAGCCGCCATTTGTGCAGTTGCGCCACCTGACGCTGTGCCGCAAACAGGAGCGAGCCGGCATTGGTGCCTGCGGTGCGCGCCTTGGCCAGCTGCGTTTCGAGCTCAGCCGGGCGGCCGGCAAAGGCTGCGTCGACGATATCGTCGAGCCCGAGCGCCGAAGCATCGGAGACCACCGCCAAGACGTCGTCGGTGCCGATCTGTTTGCGGCCATGCGCATAAAGCGCGAGCTTGTTCAGCTCGCTGCGCGAGGCCGAACGGTCGCCGCCAAGCAGCGGGATCAAAAGCGCGCGGGCATCCGGCGCAACGGCAAGGCCGGCGGCACGCATCTCGCTGTCAATCAGTTGCGCCCGGTCGCGCTCGCTGTCGGCATAGCAGGGCAGTGCCGCGGCATTCTTGGCGCGTTCGCACAAGACGCGCAGCGGCGCGTTGCGCCGCAAGTCACCCGCCTCGATGATGATGCGGCAATCGACGATGTCGATGCCGAGCAACGCTTCGACCGCCGGCGCGATGTTGCGGCCGGAGGCCTTCACCCAGACCGCGCGGCAGCCGCCGAACAGTGGAATGGTCTGGGCCTCCTCGACCAGCCGCGCCGGGTTGGCGGTGACATCCTCGCCCTCCAGGCGCGCCAGCGTGAAAGGGTCGCTGACGTCGTTCACCGACGCCTTGACCAGCGCATTGACCCTTTCGCTCACCAGGCCCGCGTCGGGGCCGAAGACCAGCACCACCGGCCGCGCCGGATCGGGGCGCGCGACAAAGGCATCGGCATTGGCGGCCTTGATCGCAACCATGCAGCAGATTTAGAGCATGAGCCCGAAAAGTGGAAACCGGTTTTTGGAACAGATCATGCTCAAACAAATAATCCAGCTTTGATCCGGTTCAACTGAATTGCATCAAGGCTCAGCGCGGGACCGAAAAAGAAAACGGCGCCGGTGAAAAATCGAGGACGGGGCGGACTAGGTCCCGGCGACGAAATAGGACGCGAGCCTGTTGCGGATGGCCTCGGCGACCGCCTGGATGGCGCGATCTTCGGCATCGCGCTTGGCCCGCTGCACGGCGAAACGCTGCTGCGAACCGGGCGCGTCGGTATCGACATGCGAGAAGGCGTTGTCGGTGAGCACGACCTTGCCGGTGGCGATCTCGGTGAGCTGATAATTCGCGGTAACGCCGTCGATTTCGGCGGTCGGCCGGCCGCTGGCGACGTCGACGATCACCGACAAGGCGGTCGGCGCGACCGTCATGGTCAGGCGGTAGGTCGGCGCATTGGCACCGGCGCCGCCATTGAGATCGTATTGCAGCGCATTGCGCATGCCGACGGCGATGCGTGCGGCCGGCGAGCCCTGGCGCGCCGGGATCGGCGGAATCTCGACCTGGGCCAGCTTGTCGTGGACGCTGTCGGCGTCGGGCCCGGTGCCGATGCGGCCGTACAGCGGCTGGAAGCAGCCGGCGGTCAGGCCGGCCATTGCCATTATCGCGGCAACCCGCACAACGGCGCCCATATTTTTACGCTCAAACCACGACATTGACGATCCGCCCCGGCACGATGATGACTTTCCTCGGCGCCTTGCCCTCGAGTGCCTTTTGTACCGCGTCCAGCGCCAAAACGGCAGCCTCGATTTCGGCATTGGCCGCCTCGCGCGCAACCGTCACGTCGGCGCGCTTTTTGCCGTTGATCTGGACCGGGAGCGCGATGGTGTCTTCGACCAGCAATTCGCGCTCGGCCTGCGGCCAGGCGGCCTCAGCGACGAGGTTCCTGTGGCCGAGCGCAGCCCAGCACTCCTCGGCCAAATGCGGCATCATCGGCGCGAACAATTGCACGAGAACATCAACCGCTTCCCGCATCGCCCAACGCAGATCGGGCGCGAGTGCGGCCCCCTCTTCGACCCCGTCATCGGCCCCCAGGTCGCCAATTACCTCATTGAGCTTATTGGCGAATTCATAGATCGCCGCCACACAAACATTAAAGTGCAGCTTTTCAATGTCATCGCTGACTTTGGCGAGCGCACCATGGGTTGCCTTGCGCAAAGCCGTCGCGGTCGGAGAGAACTGCGCCGGGCGCGCGTCGGGCGCGCCTTTGGCGATTTCGCCGGCCTCGTCGGCCAGCCGCCACAGCCGCTGCGCGAACCGGAACGCGCCCTGAACGCCGCGCTCGGTCCATTCCACGTCGCGATCGGGCGGCGAATCCGACAGCATGAACCAGCGGGCAACATCGGCGCCGTAACCCGAGATGATCTCGTCGGGATCGACGGTGTTGCGCTTTGACTTCGACATTTTCTCGATCGGGCCGATCTCGACCGCTTCGCCGGTCGCGATCAGCGTGGCGCGCCGCGCGTCGCCGTCGGCCTTGATCTCGACCTCGGCCGGCGCGATCCATTCGCCGGTCTTGGTGCGATAGGTTTCGTGCACCACCATGCCCTGGGTGAAGAGGCCCTTGAACGGCTCTTCCAGCCCGACATGGCCGGTCATTTTCATGGCGCGGGTGAAGAAGCGGCTATAGAGCAGATGCAGGATCGCATGCTCGATGCCGCCGATATATTGATCGACCGGCATCCAGTCGTCGACCATCGGCCGGTCGGTCGGCGCGGTGGTGATCCACGGATCGGTGAAGCGCTCGAAATACCACGACGAGTCGACGAACGTATCCATCGTGTCGGTTTCGCGCCGCGCCTTGCCGCCGCATTGCGGGCAAGCCACGTGCTTCCAGGTCGGATGATGATCGAGCGGATTGCCCGGCCGGTCGAATGTCACGTCTTCCGGCAGCGTCACCGGCAGGTCCTTTTCCGGCACCGCTACCACGCCGCATTTTTCGCAATGGATGATCGGGATCGGGCAGCCCCAATAGCGCTGCCGCGAAATGCCCCAGTCGCGCAGCCGGAAATTGACCTGCCGTTGCGCCACCGGACGATTGCCGGCGGTTTCCTTTTCCAGGCGCGAGGCCACTTCTTCCTTCGCGGCAGCGATCGTCATGCCGTCGAGGAAGCGCGAATTGATCATCGTGCCGTCGCCGTCATAGGCGGTCTTGGTGATGACGAAGGTCTTCGCATCCTGGCCCGGCGGACAAACCACGGGTGTATTGCCAAGTCCGTATTTGTTGACGAAATCCAGGTCGCGCTGATCGTGGGCCGGGCAGCCGAAGATCGCGCCGGTGCCGTAATCCATCAAAATGAAATTCGCGACATAGACCGGCAGCGTCCAGTTCCTGTCGAACGGATGGATGGCGCGGATGCCGGTATCGAAGCCTTGCTTCTCGGCGGTATCGATCTCGGCCTGCGCGGTGCCGTGACGGCGGCATTCCTCGATGAATTCGGCGAGCTTCGGATTCTTCTTCGCCGCGGCCAGAGCGAGCGGATGATCCGGCGCCAGCGCCATGAATTTGGCGCCGAACAAAGTGTCCGGCCGCGTCGTGAAAATCTCGAGCTCGCTTTCGCCGTCCGGCGTGGTTTTCGGATCGAGCGCGAAACGGACCAACAGGCCTTCCGAACGGCCGATCCAGTTCTTCTGCATCAGCCGCACTTTGTCCGGCCAGCGGTCGAGCAGATCGAGCGCGTCGAGCAAGGACGGCGCGAATTTGGTGATGGCGAAGAACCATTGCGTCAGCTCGCGCTGCTCGACGAGAGCGCCGGAGCGCCAGCCGCGGCCGTCGATCACCTGCTCGTTGGCGAGCACGGTCTGATCGACCGGGTCCCAGTTCACCTTCGATTTCTTGCGCTCGACCAGGCCGGCGCGCAGGAAATCGAGGAACATCTTCTGCTGATGCTTGTAATAGCTCGGATCGCAGGTCGCGATTTCGCGGCTCCAGTCGAGCGACAGGCCCATGGCTTTGAGCTGCGTCTTCATCGCCGCGATATTGGCGTAGGTCCATTCCTTGGGATGGACCTTGCGCTCCATCGCGGCGTTCTCCGCCGGCATGCCGAAGGCGTCCCAGCCCATCGGATGCAGCACGTTGAAGCCGCGCGCGCGCTTCACCCGCGCCACCACGTCGCCCATGGTGTAGTTGCGCACATGGCCCATATGGATGCGCCCCGACGGATAGGGGAACATTTCCAGGACGTAGTATTTCGGACGCGGATCGTCGTTCTTGGTCGAGAAGATGCCGCGTTCGTCCCAGATTTTCTGCCAGCGGCTTTCCGCGTCGCGGGCGTTGTAACGGTCGGTGGCCATTGGAGTCGTGGTCTTTTCCGGCTGCTTTGGGGGCTGCGGGACGTGACACGAAACGGCGCGGCGGGTCAATGTCAAGCGGCAAAGTCGCGGCGCGAAAGCGCCCCGTGCACGCGCGTTACAACCTCATCCCAGTCGCCCGGCGTTTTTTGATGAAACAGGCGTGCGGTCGGATACCACGGACTGTCGTTGCGGTGATCGAGCCAGCGCCAGCAGCCGTCGAGGCGCGACAGGATCCAGACCGGCTTCGCCATCGCGCCGGCGAGATGGGCGACTGCGGTATCGACGCTGATGACGAGATCGAGATTGGCGATCAGCGCCGCCGTATCTTCAAAGCCGTGCAGCTCTCCGGAAAAATCCGTCAACGCCAGGCCTTCCGGCGGATGCCGCGCCTGCGCGGCGGGCTCGCCTTTCTGCAGGCCGAAGAATTGAATGCCGGCCATTCCGGCCAAAGGTGCAAAATGCGTCAAGCTCATGCTGCGACGCGTATCGATCGCAACGGCGTCGGCATTGCCGGCCCAGACCAGACCGATTTTGGTCTTGCCGGCGAAGTCCGATAATCGCGCCGACCAGTGCGCGGCGCGTTCGCGATCGGCGGTGACATAGGGCACGTGTGCCGGGACGGTCTCGGGGCGCGTGCCGAACGCGAGCGGCAGGCTCATCAGCGGACAATACAGATCGAATGGCGGCAGCGGATCGCCGCGCGCGATGACCATGGCGGCGCCGGCGATTTGCGACAGCACGGCTTTGAGGCGCGCCTGGACTTCGAGAATGACCGTGGCGCCGCGTTCGGCGAGAAGCGGCACGTAGCGAACGAATTGCAGCGTATCGCCATAGCCCTGCTCGCAATGGAGCAACACAGTCTTGCCGGCGACATCCTGTTCGCCGCGCCAGTGCGGGCCGGCGAAATTCCGCCATTGCGGCTCGAATTCCGCAAGCGCCCAGCGCGACTCGTAGGCGGCAAATCCGCGCTCGAAATCGCCGAGCGCCAGCAACGCAATAGCCTGTTCGAAGCGCGCGGCGGCGTAGCCGGGCCGGGCGCGAAGCGCCTGCTCGGCGCTTGCGAGCGCGTCGCGCGGCCGGCCGAGATGGCGCAGCGCCACGGTGCGGTTCTGCAGGATCTGCGGATGATCCGGCGCGAAACTCAGCGCCTGGGTAAAGCTCGCGAAGGCTTCCTCGATGCGATTGAGCTTCATCAGCACGTTGCCGCGATGACAAAGCGTATCGGCATGGTCAGGCGCGAGCACCAGCGTCGCCTCGAAGCTCGCCAGCGCCTCGGCGAAACGTCCGAGCCCGAGCAGGGTCGAGCCGTGATTGAAGCGCGCGAAGATATGATCGGGCCGCAGCGCCGCCGCCCGCGCGAAGCTTTCGAGCGCGTCCTCGTGACGGCCAAGGCAATTGAGCGCGGTGCCGCGATTGTTCAACACCTCGGCATGATCGGGCTTGAGCGCGAGCGCGCGGTCGAAGCTGCTCAAAGCCTGGGCGTAATCGCCTTGCGCGTGGAATACCAAGCCGAGATTCGACCAGGCGTCGACCGACTTGGCGTCGCTCTGCAACGCGGCCTTTATCAGCTTGATCGCTTGCGGCAGGCGCCCGCGCTGATATTCGAGGAGGCCGAGCATGTGCAGGGCGTTGAACTCGTTCGGGCGCTTGCGCAGGATCGCGGTGTAAAGTCCCGCCGCTTTTTCAACGTGTCCGGCGCGTTGCGCAGCGACCGCGTCGTGCAGCTTGCGCACAAGACTTGAATGCAGAGACGGAGCGTTGCGGGCGACAGCGGCGCGACTTGTCATCTCTCGGCGCTAGTGTTCCTGGGTCACGATCCGATCAGACCGCAGCGGATCACGGTCTGGTTTTCGTTGCAGCATGATCTTTGGGAAAACCGGTTCCCACTTTTCCGTATTACGCTGTGGCGAGGCTTGTTCTGACGAGGCTTGTTCTGACGAGGACTGCTTTGACGAGGCCCTGCTCTGACCAGGCTTGGCGGACGCAAGGCGACACCGGCACTAAGTGATTCGCGAGCAGAAAATATAACGCGTTGCGCGTGCGGCGCGCACTATTCCTCGTGATTTTCCGACCAGCCGTTGCAATGGGCGCGTTCGTGACGGACGTAAGCCCGCAAATCCTTCACCGGACCGCCGCGCGGGATGACGAGAACGCAGGTGTGACCGGTCTCCCAGGAACAGGCGTCGGCATGCACGCCGCGCTTGGCGCAAGCCTTACGGGCCTCGCGCAACGGCAGGACATGCTCGATGACCGTCCCCGCATAAGCGTGGTTGTAACGCATCGGCGGTTCGAGAACGTAGATCGGCAAGGTCTTCGCGCCTCCCAAGTCGCTTGTCACCAAGTCGCTTGTCACCAAGTCGCTTGTCACCAAGCCGCCCGCAATTGGTGTCACGGACGGATTTTTGCAAGCGTGCTGTTGCCGCCGGCTTTGCCTGGCAGCTTTGCAGCCGACTTTGCCAGTTCGGCGTGGCCGCGGCTATAAGCTTGGCGCCATGCAAGCTCACGGTGCGGTCGGGCCGCCATTGAACATTCTACCCGATACGTCCTGGGACGTGTTCGCTCCCTATGGCTGGCTGCATGCCGTCACGGTCGGCATCTGCCTGCTTGTCATGGCCGGGCTCGTTCTTGTCGGCCGTGCTCTGGCCAAAACGTCTGAAACGCGGCTGCGGCGCATGCTGGGCCTGTTCGGCCTGGTCTATTGGCTCTCCTATAATGCCTGGTGGAACTGGCACGGCATCGATTTCACGGGCGGCCTGCCGCTGCAGATTTGCGACATCAACGGCGTGATCGCGCCGCTGGTTCTGCTCACCCAGCATCGCTGGCTGCGCGCGACGCTGTACTACTGGGCCTTTGCGCTATCGACCCAGGCCTTCATTCAGCCGGCACTGCAAGTCGGCCCGGCCAACCCGATCTTCTATTGGTTCTGGGCGCAGCACACGATCATTCTCGCTTACGCGAGCTATGATCTCGCCGTCCTGCATTTTCGGCCGCAATGGCGCGACCTCGTGCGCTGTTACGCCGTCGGTGCGATTTATCTCGCTGTCGTCGTGCCGCTGAACGCCATGCTCGGCGCCGACTACGGCTATCTCGGCAACTTGCCGCCGCAGGACATTCCGCCGTTCGTCGCCGCGCTTGGACCATGGCCGGCCCGCGCCGTCATCCTGGTTCTGCTCTGCATCGCCGCCTGCGCGATCGTGCAACTGCCGTGGCAGATCGCCGGACGGCGTAAGCCACCCTAGACGTCTGATCCGGGTCAATGCTCTAGGCGCGCGCCGCCGCGGGAACGTGGCGCGGCCGCTCCAGCCCGATGAGCGCGTCGAGGCTGTAGGGACCGGCCCCGAAGCAGAAGACGTAGAGCATGCCGCCCAGCATCGCGAGGTGTTCAAGGAACGCAACGCGCTGCGCATGCATTTCGGCCGCCGGCATTGCCCAGTAGCCATGGAACACCAGGGCCAGCGTCAGCAAATAAACCGCAAAAATCAGCGCCAGCGGACGCGTGAACAGACCGAGCATCAAGGCCAGGCCGCCGCCGAATTCGAGTGCGACCACGCCATAGACCAACAGATGGGGCATCGGGATGCCGTGGCTCGCCATCTGCGCGGCGGTCGCGTCGAGTCCCCATATTTTGCCGAAGCCAGCCAGAACAAAAACCAGGGCCAATAGAAAACGGCCCAGAACAGGAACGAATTTCTCAACCGAGTCCATCGTATCTTCCGTTTGGTATCCGGCCGCCCCAGCGTGAATGTCTTCACGGTTTCGCAGGTGTCAACGCCGCGTAACTCACGCATCGATCAAGGAGTCGTGATGACGGCAAATTGGGCAATGACTGACGCGAAGAGATGCGGTTCGAGGCAAGGGCATGCTTTTCCGGAACACGCGCTAGGACACGAGACTCATTTCCATCGTGTCCTGAATGATGCCGCGCAGCGTGTCGCTGTCAAAAGGCTTGCGCAAAATCTTCAAGTCCGGCGGCGCGGCTTGCGCGGCGTCGCTGTAGCCGGTGGTCAGGATCACCGGCAGATGCGGGTAGCGCGCCCGCACTTCGGAGGCGAGTCCGACGCCGTCAATCGTGCCCGGCATCACGATGTCGCTGAACACCAGATCGATCTTGGCGCCTTCGCCGAGAAGCTTCAGCGCGGCCTCGGCGGAATCGCGATAGACGGTGTCGTAGCCGAGATGCTCGAACAGCGACGAGGTCACTTCCGCGACTTCCGGACTGTCGTCGACAACCAGCACCATCGGCCGCTGCAGATGCGGCGCATCGGCGATGAGTTCCTCCTCCTCCGCCGCCTCGTCGCCGCAGGACGGCAGATAGACGGTGATTGTCGTGCCTTCGCCGATCTTGCTGTCGGCCGTCACCGTGCCGCCGGCCTGGTGGGCAAAGCCGTAGACCTGCGACAGGCCGAGCCCGGTGCCTTTGCCGACCTCCTTGGTGGTGAAGAACGGATCGAAGATCTTCGACAGCAGGTTCGGCGGAATGCCCATGCCGCTGTCGGAGAACGAGATCGCGACATAGCCCTGATTGTGCTCGTCGTCGCGCAGCGCCTCGTCGGTCTCGACATTGCCGGCGGTCAGCGTGAACGTGCCGCCGTTGGGCATGGCGTCGCGCGCATTGACCGCGATGTTGACGATGGCGAGCTCGAGCTCGGCGAGGTCGACCCGGATCGGCCAGATGTCCTGCGCGATATTCTCGTTATAGACGATGTTGCCGCGCAACGAGCTCTCCAGCATGGTGCGCATGTTGCGGATGCTGCTCGAGAGGTCGACCACGGTCGGCGACAATTGCTGGCGGCGCGAGAAGGTCAGCAATTGCCGGGTCAGGCTTTCTCCGCGTTTGGCCGCGGTCTGGATCGCCTCGATGGCGCGCGGCAGTTTCGGATCGAGCAGGCGCTTGAAGGTCTGGGCATTGCCGCCGATGATCATCAGGAGATTGTTGAAATCGTGCGCGATGCCGCCGGTCAGCTTGCCGATCGCTTCCATCTTCTGCGAGGTGGCAAGCTGCTCGCGCGCTTCGACGAGCTTCTCCTGGGTGTCGCGGCGCTCGGTGGCGTCGCGGATGATATTGGCAAGCCCCAGCAGCGTGCCGTCATCGTCGCGGATCGCGGTCAAGGAACCCGTCATGAAGAACGGCGTGCCGTTCTTGCGGATGCGCCAGCCCTCGACTTCGTGCTTGCCGTTCTGGATGGCGGAAGCGAGCGCGCGCTTGGGCTCGCCGGCGCGGCGCTCGTCGGGCCGGTAGAAGATGCCGAAATGCTTGCCGATCACCTCGCCGGCCTTGTAGCCGATGATGTTCTGCGCGCCGGGATTCCAGCTCGCGATGCGGCCCGACGGGTCGAGCAGAAAGATCGCATAGTCGGTGACGCCATCCATGAAGATCTGGAAATGCCGCTTGGCATTCCTGAAGGCGAGCTGGGTCTGTTCGACGCGGCGCTGCATTTGCTCCTGGGCCAGCAACAGGCGTGCCTCGACGTCGCGATGGCCGAGGATGGTGGCGCCGAGCACGAGCGGGGCGAGCGAGGTGGTGACGGCGAGCGCCAGCAGCAGCACCAGCGAATTGTTCAGATCGGCCGTGGAGCCGAGACCCGCCGAGACGCCGGCGATGCCGCAGAAGACCAGCGCGGCGGTCGCGGCATCGCGCTGATTGCCGCGCAGCGCCGCCGTCATCAGCGGGATGACGACGAGGAAGGCGAGCAGGCCGCGATAGGGCATCAGGGTGTCGAGCGCGCCGCCGAGCACCGGCATCAGCGGGCTGAAGGCAAGCAAGCCGATCGCGGCCGCAGACAAAACGATGGCCGCGGTTTCGGCAATGCTCGGCGCGGCGGCGGGCTCGGCTTTGCCGGCCGCCGGCTCGTTGGCGCCGATCTCGGCGAGGCCGATTTTGCCGAATCCGATTCCAGCAAATCCGGGAGCCGTCGCCCACAGCACAATGGCCGGTATCACCACGATGCTGCCGCCGGCATCGGTCAGCCACCACCTGTCATAGCTCGACAGCAAGGTCGGCCAATCGGCGAAGGCATTGGTCAAGCTGAAATCGCCGGCGGCAAGCTTGCCGGCCATGGTGCCGGCCATGGTGCCGATCATGGCGAGCGCCGAACTGATGACGGCGACCGGGCCGAAGCAAACCAGCGCGAACCGGCCGATGCTTCGCGCGCCGGCAAAGGTCTTGCGCCCATGCGACCAGCGCTCCAGCACCCAGGCGCCGGTCAGCGCGGCCAATGTGGTGCCGAGCGCGGTCGCGCTCGCTTCCACGATCGAACGGAGATCGATCGTGCCCGAGACGACAACATGGCCGGCGAAGCCGCCGACGAAGATCGCCGGTGCGACGCGATAGCCGCACAGCAGGATCACGGCGAGCGCGACGCTGGTCGCCGGCCAGAGCGGCGTTGCCGCCGCGTTGAGCGCCGGCACGAGCTGCGCGGCGACGGTCAGGCCGAAGAACAGGACGGCGATCAGGACGAGCACAATTGCAATGGCCGCTGCGTCCAGAACCGCGCGAAGAGGGGGCAAATGCTGCGGTTCGCCAGTTCCAGCTCGTGTCATGCAAAAAAGGCCTCGCGCTGGGAACTTCAAAGATACTCGATATCGCCTCTTTGGCCACAGTCTTGTTGAGCTTGGCCGAATTACGGCGACAATGTGCAAGAACTGACTAAGCAACTGCGGTCAAATTTGTTTTTACCGGCACGCCATAATTCATCCACTGCGGGACGGGTTCTCGGCCGGAACTCGCTGCGCGGCGGCCAAGGAACACGGCAAGGAACACGGCAAAAAACGCGGCAAAAAACGCGGAAGGCAACGCAGCAGGGCACAAAGCTCCACACGCACCGGAGTCCAAATCATGCCGAATCATGTTCGCCAACACAGATACTCGGTCACCGTTACGTGGCATGGCAACCGCGGAACCGGCACATCCGCGTATGGCGCCTATGCGCGCGACCATGAGATCACGGCGGACGGCAAGCTGCCGATCAGCGGTTCCTCCGATCCCGCCTTTCATGGCGACCGCACGCGCTGGAATCCGGAAGAGCTTCTGGTCGCATCGCTCTCGACTTGTCATCAGCTCTGGTATCTGCATCTCGCGGCCGAAGCCGGGATCGTCGTGATTGATTACGTCGATTATGCCGAAGGCGTGATGCAAGAAGACGCCGACGGCGCCGGCCGCTTCATCCGCGTCGTGCTGCGCCCCGCGGTGACGCTCGCCGCCGGCAGCGATGTTGCGCGTGCGCGTGTCCTGCATCACACCGCGCACGCGAAATGCTTCATTGCCAATTCGGTGAACTTTCCTGTCATGTGCGAGCCGAACCTCGTCGTCGCCGATTGAGTTTGTTGTTTGCGAAATGCACAGCCGATCTCGTGCGGCGGACCCGCGCGAGTCATCCTCGGCCTTGCGCGGCAGCGACGCGGCCATCCAGTGCGGCCGATGCGCCGATCTCGGCAGGTTCGGTTCTGCGCCGCTGCGCAGGATTGCTTCGCTTGCGCTTGCAATCTTGCGCTCGCAATGACGAACGAAGGGAAAGCACGGACCAAAGAACGGGAAGCGGAACGCCGACAGACGCGTAGTCCAATCGTCCGCATCATCGGATGCGGCCGCGTGCTCGGCGGAGCACGCTCGCCTGTCGGCGTTCCACCGCGGCTCTTGCTGGAGATGTCGGAACATCTCCGTCCAGCTTCAGGCCAGGCTTCCTGGGACGCGGCCGCCACGATTATTCTGCTAGGCGGGCGTTACCCGCCCCTGCCTGTCCCAGTCCAGTGCGCACCGCACGGCCGGCCACGAATTACCGGCGACATGATGCCCAAAGCCGCCCGGGAGCGGTTTGCGAGACCGCCCGCGGGCACCGCACTCGCTCCGTATGTCGGATCGCATCCGGATACGTCCCGCAACGAGCGAGCGGGACTGTTGTATCCAGATCAGTGACAATTGTCAACATAAAAGAGACAGCGATCGGAGAGGGCGTAACAGAGCCGCCCGGCACGGGGCGCCGATGAGCATCAATGGGCGCCTCGCATCGCGGCGAAAACGCGCGAGGCGAAGGCCGGCGTCGAGGATCATCCTGGTGACGAATTGGATCATTCCCGCAGCAACGCCAGATTCACCGGCCCCTTGAACAGGCTGCCGATCAGCGTCAGCGCCGCGCTCGCGCGTGCGTCGTTCCAGCCGCCATGCCTGGCATTGAGCAAAAACTTCTGCTCGATGTCGGCGCGGGTCAGCGGCTCCTGCGCGCCGCCGCGCATATAGGGCTGGCGCTCTTCGATCACCGAGCCGTCGCGCAAGGTGGCGCGGATGTGGCCGGTGAAATTCTTCGGATAGGGATTATTCGGATCGATCGCAAACCGCACCTTGCCGGCGAGCGCTAGCACTTGCGGATCCTTCACCGCCGCATCGGCGAAATCGCCCAGGCCGACATTGCCGCGGACAAAACCCGCGGCGATGCAATAGGGCGTCGAGAATTTTCCGGCATAGCCGTTGGCCGGCTTCTGTTTGGCCGCGAGCGGCTCCCACAGGCGGTGCACCGTGCCCTCGCCGACTTCGCAGACAATGTCGGCGATGTCGTCGGCCTTGACGCGTTTCGCCAGACGCCGCGCGCAATCGATATAGGGATGCGTCATGGTCCCGCAGGGATAGGGCTTGAAGGCCAGCGTCTCGGTCACCCATTCCTTGCCCAACGTGTCCGCGATCAATGCATAATCGCCTTTGGTCGTATTGGCGAAACCGTGAAAGAAGCCGTGCACGCCTTCGAACACCGTGCGCGGACCGAAGAAACCGGCGCGGCCGAGCAGCGCGGCGCGCAGGCCCGATTGCGCCGCCCAGCCGGCATGCAGCCGCTTGGTCCAGGCGCCTTCGGCGAGATATTCGATAATGCCGGATGCCATCGAGCCGACGGTGCCGAGCGCATCGACCATCTGCCGTTCGGTGAGCTTCAGCGCCGCGCCGACGCCGGCGGCGGCGCCCACCGCGCCGAACACCGCGGTCGGATGAAATCCGGCCTTGTGCGTCAGCGTCGGCGCGACGGTGGAAAGCCGGCACATGGTCTCGACGCCGACCGCAATGCCGAGCAGGGCCGCGTCGCCCGAGAGCTTGTGCCGCTCGCACGCCGCCAGCACCGCAGGCACCACGACCGCGCCGGTATGAATCGGGCCGCCTTCGAACGTGTCGTCGAAATCCTCGCCGTGGATCGCCGTGCCGTTGACGATGGCGGCCGCCGCCGCGCTCAACGTTCGGCCGTGGCCGATCGCGGTGCAGGGCCCGTCGTCGTCACAGGCCGCCAGTACGGCCCTGACATAGTCTTCGTTGCGGGCGGTGACGGCGAGACCGACCACGTCGATGACGAGTTGTTCGCATTTCTCACGCACCGCCGCCGGCAGTTTCGCCGCATCGAGCGCGCAGATTTTCTGCGCCAAGCGTTCGGCAATGGCGATTTTGGGCAACGCGTCGGAAGCCATATTCGGTCTCGCTTTCAAGGAATTGGGGCCGAATTGGCCCGTCGCTGGATGTCCCGCCCCGGCAAGCACTTACCCCAGCCGAGAAACCTTTTCGAGCCCGCAGGCGACTAAGATGCGGCCGGCCTCGGCGCGACGGCGATTCAACGCTTCGCGCGCTTGGATGCTCTGGCCGACAGGAGACCTCCATGTTCCGCGCCGTTCCGCTTCTCGCCGCCTGCCTGCTCGGTGGCGTTTCGTCCTTCGCCACGCTTTCAGCGGCCGATGCGGAGGCCGGCAATGCCGACATTTGCGCGTCGAAGGACGATGAAGCGTTTCCGCCGCAGCGGCGCATCGAGGCCTGCAGCGCGCTGATCGACGCGCTCAAGGACCAGCCGGCGGCGCAGGCCGCGGCTCTGGTCAACCGCGGCACGATCTACTGGACCATCGGCAGGACCGAGACCGCGCTGACCGATCTCAACCGCGCCGTGGCGCTCGATCCGAAAAACGAGCCGGCCTGGCGCGAGCGCTCGAACACCTACCGGACCATGGGCCGGCTCGACAAGGCGCTGCCCGACGCCAACGAAGCGGTGCGGCTCGATCCGAACGATGCGCAAGCCTTCGAGAAGCGCGGTGACGTCTTCTTCGACAACAAGCAGTACGATCGCGCCATCGCCGATTACAACGAAGCGCTGCGGCTCAGCCCCGGCGATTCGCTCGCCTATATGGATCGCGGCGCCGCCAATTATTCCAAGGGCGATTACCAGGCCGCGATCGCGGACCTGAACGACGCGATCAGGCTCGATCCGAAGAATGCGCGCGCCTACACCAATCGCGGCGCAGCCTATAAGAAGCTCGGCCGGATCGAGCAGGCCATCGCCGACGAGACCAGCGCGATCAAGATCGATCCGTCATATCCGGAGTTTTTCGACAACCGCGGCCTCGACTATGCGGCGAACGGCGACTACGACCGCGCCATCGCCGACTACAACGAGGCGATCCGGCTCAAGCCGCGGGCGAATTTCCTCACCAACCGCGGTGATTCGTACAATCGCAAAGGCGATCTCGACCGCGCCATCGCCGATTACGATCGCGCCATCGCGCTCGATCCGGGATTTGCGCTCGCCTACAACAATCGCGGCGCCGCCTATGACAAGAAGGGCGATCTCGACCGCGCCATCGCCGATTATCAGGCGGCGCTGCGCATCGATCCGCAATCCGACCTGACCGCCGAAAATCTCGCCGATGCGCGGCAGAAGCGCGACCGGCGCCTTGCCGCCGGCGGCGACGCTTCCGCCATCGTGCTGCCGACCTTCGACTGCGGCGCGGCGCACCGCGCCGTCGAAAAGGCGATCTGTTCCGATCCGGAACTGGCGCGGCTCGATCGCGAGATCGACGCCGCCTACCGCGCGGCGCTGGCGACGCACAGCGGCAAGGCGCTCAAGCAACTGCGCCAGGAGCAGCGCGACTTCATCGCCGCGCGCAACACGTCGTTCGGCAATCCGCAGTATAATCTCAAGCACGCGATGGAATTGCGGCTCGCGGCGCTCCAAGGCACGAGCGCGAATGTTGCGCATTAGCCGATCGCCTGACCGTCATTTCCGCAATTCGCGACCGGGCTGTCGGCGGTTTCCGCCGACTCACCCCGTGCCGATCGGCGCGTGAATTTTGCCGGATATCCGACGCGACCGATTTTGCGCCGTGCGCGGCGCCGGCGTGCCGGGCTCGCGCGGCGGAACTCCGGCCCCGGCCGGCGGCGTGGCGCTATGGTGAAAAGATAATGAATTTCAGTAACTTGATACCGCACGGGGGTGTGGCGGCAAATCCACAGGCCGGGAAATTCAAACAATCGGCTCGGCAAAAGCCGGACCATGACGTTTGTTCTCAAGCATTGTCCGGCAAAGACCTGTATATTGCGCGCGGATGCGACGGGAGGCGGGGATGAAAAAGTTTCTTCTTGGCAGTGCGGCTCTGTTGGCTTTGATCGGTGCGGCGAATGCCGCCGATCTTCCGGCACCTGCACCGGCGCCGTATGTGGCGCCGGCAGTTGTGCAGCCGCCTTCATGGACCGGCTTCTATGTCGGCGGCGGCTGGGGCTACGGCGTGTGGGACATGAATTCGAGTGTCGTCCCTGCCGGAGGCGTCATCCAGGGCACGACCAACAATGGCGGCAGAGGCTGGCTCGGTCAGGCCGTGGCCGGCTACGACTATCAGTTCGCCCTGTGGAATTTCAATTTGGTCGCCGGCGCGTTCGCCGATTACGACTTCGGCAACATGACCGGCACGTCGAATTTCACGGCGGCGCCCGCTGGCGGAGGCTTCACCACGCTGACCGGCGTCGAGAAGGAGAAATCCTTCTGGGACGTCGGCGCCCGCATCGGCTGGCTGATCACGCCCGACATCCTGTCGTATTTCAGCGGCGGCTACAGCCAGGCGCATTTCAACGGCATGAACCTGCAGCCGATCGGCGGCGTCGCGTTGTCGACCGCCTCGCACAATTTCGGCGGCTGGTTCACCGGCGCCGGTATCGAGACCAAGATCCAGTCCATTCCGGGACTGTACTTCAACACCGAATATCGCTTTGCGAGCTACAACAGCACGACCTTGCCGGTCGTCGGCTCGACGTTCGCTCTGAAGCTGCAGCCGTCACAGCAGACGGTGATGTCGGGCATCCACTACAAGTTCAATTGGCAGTAAGCGCCGCACTATCGCTGAAACTAAAAACGGCCGGGTCGATGCCCGGCCGTTTTGATTCTGCGTCGCCTCGTAGCGAAAGGAAGACGTGACGGCCGGAACAAGTCCGGCCATCACGGACCGCGTGGCTTAATACTTCGCCGAAATCGGCAGGTCCTCCGCCGGGAACAGCGAGATCAACGTGCAGCCCTTGTCGGTGACGACGACCTCTTCCTCGATGCGCGCGGCCGAGTAGCCGTCCTTGGCCGGGCAATAGGTCTCGATGGCGAACACCATGCCTTCCTTGATCTCGGTCGGGTGATCCATCGACACCACGCGCGAGATGATCGGCCGCTCGTGCAGGTTCAGGCCGAGCCCGTGGGCGAATTGCAGACCGAAAGCCGCCATCTCGTCGGGGAAGCCGAACTCGTGCGCCTTCGGGAACACTTCGCAGATATGCGCGGTCGAGGCGCCGGGCCTGATCCGGTCGATGGCATTGTCGAGCCATTCGCGCGCCTTCTTGTAGGCGTCGCGCTGGTCGTCGGTGGCGCGCACCACGTTGAAGGTGCGGTAGTAGCAGGTGCGATAGCCCATGAACGACTGCAGGATGTCGAAGAAGGCCTGGTCGCCCGGGCGGATCATGCGATCGGTGAAATTGTGCGGGTGCGGCGAGCAGCGCTCGCCGGAAATCGCATTCACCGCTTCGACGTCGTCGGAGCCATGGGTGTAGAGGAACTTGTTGACCTCGGCGACGATGTCGTTCTCGCGCACGCCGGGACGCAGTTTCTCGTTGATCAGATCATAGGCGCCGTCGACCATGGCGGCGGCGCGGTTGAGCAGCGCGATCTCGTCGGCGGATTTCACCTCGCGCGCGCTGAGCATGATCTGCTGGCCGTCCTTGATCTTCAGCCCGGCCTTTTCCAGCTCGAACATCATCGGCGGCTCGATGATGTCGACGCCGATCGGCATTTTGGCGACGCCGGCCTCTTTGAGGATCGAGGCCATTTCCTCGGCATGGCGCTTCATCAGGCCGAAGGCGGGATCGACGGTGCCGCGCAGGCCGACAAGGCCGGCTTTGCAGTTCTCGGGCTTGAGCCACGGCGAATAGAGCTTGTGATGGACGGCGGCCGAGCCGAAATCCCAGAGGATGGGATCGCCGCCGCGCACCAACAGCGCGAAGCGCGAAAGCTTGTCGCGCGCCCACTCGCCAATCTTGGTCGAAGTGACGTAGCGGATATTGTTGTCGTCAAACAGCAGCAGCGCGCCGAGATCGGAGGCCTCCAGCGCCGCCTGCGCGCGGCCGAGCCGATAGCGGTGCATGCGCCGGTAATCGACGCGCTCCTCGAAATCGACCCCCATCGTGCCGAGCACCGGCAAATGGCGGCCCCAATTGTAGCGCGGATTGATGTCTTCTGCGGTGATCTTGACCGGATCACGCCTGGTGATGTCGTCCATGGCAGGCTCCCTGGGTTCTCTTCACTATATCTGTTTCTTGGACGCTGTGCAGCACATAGCATAGCGGGCGATGCGCCGCGGATTCCAACACTCGCAAGTTCAGAGCCTTGAACCGCCGCGCCGGCAAGGCCCCCCGGATCGGCGGTGCACCGCGCGCCGAAGCGCTGTTGGCGCTGCACCGCGTCCGGGGAAACGTAAGCTATCTTACGGACTTGTGTTGCGGGGTTGTCTCGCGACCCTGTTTTGCGACCCGGCCTTACGGCATGGGAATCGGCCCCATATCCTTGGGCACCTTGTAACCCTTCTGCACCGCCGGACGATTGGCGATGGCGACATACCAGCGCTTGACGTTGGGGTATTTGTTGAGATCGACGGTCTGCCACTCGAAGCGCGAGACCCACGGCCAGATCGCGATATCGGCAATGGAATAGTCGCCGGCGACGTAGTCGTGCTCGGCGAGCCGCTTGTCGAGCACGCCATAGAGCCGGTGCGCCTCTTTCAGATACCGTTCCTCGGCATAGGGCGCCTTGCCCGGGTTGTATTTGACGAAGTGATGCACCTGACCGAACATCGGGCCGGGCCCGCCCATCTGCCACATCAGCCATTCGATGGTGTGGTAGCGCGCCTCGCCGGACTTCGGCAGAAGCTTGCCGGTCTTGTCGGCGAGATAGATCAGGATCGCGCCGGATTCCATCAGGCTCATGCCGTTGTCGCGATCGACGATCGCCGGGATGCGGTTATTGGGGCTGATCTTGAGGAATTCCGGCTTGAACTGCTCGTCCTTGGAAATATCGACCGGGTGCACGGTATAGGGCAGGCCGAATTCCTCGAGCGCGATGGAGGCCTTGCGGCCGTTCGGCGTGGTCCAGGTATAGAGATCAATCACGGTATGTTTTCCTGTCCTGACTTTGAGATTACGCGGCCGTCCTTTTACCCCAAAGCCGGGCGGATGCGATATCCGCGCCGGCGCGGATCGCCTTGAGCTTGAGCCACACCACCGGCTCGATGACCCATTCGCGCCGGGTGAAGGTGCCGAAGCCGCAATCGCTCGAGGCGACGACGCGCTCGCGGTCGCCGACGGTGGCGACCGCCTCCTCGATCCGCCGCGCCACCACTTCGGGATGCTCGACGAAATTCGAGGTGGTCTCGACCACGCCGGGAATAAGGATCATGTCTTTCGGAAACGGCACGCGCTTGAGCGCGGCATATTCGTGGGCATGGCGCGGATTGGAGAACTCGATCGACAGCGCGCCGACCTTGGCCTGGTAGAGCGCCGGCAGAATCTTCTCCAGCGCAATGTCATGGATGTGCGGGCCTTCCCAGTTTCCATAACAGATGTGCAGCCGCACGCGGTCCTTCGGAATGCCGTCGATGCCTTTGTTGATGGCCGCGACGTGGCGCTCGCAGCGTTTGACGAAATCCGCATCCGACAGGTCGCGGTACATCATGGTGCGGTCCATCGCCAGATCCGGCGCGTCGATCTGCAGCACGATACCGGCTTTGTGGATGGTCTGATATTCATTCTTCATCTCGCGCGCCAGCGCATCGAGATAGGCGTCATGCGTGTCGTAATGCGCGTTCAGCATCGTCGTCGAAATGATGCCGGGCGACGGCGCGGTCATGAAGCGCTCGGAGAAGGCGTGCAGTTCGTCGGCGATCCTGTTGAAGCCCGACGTTTCCTCCTGAATGGGCTTGAGATCGTTGTAATGGATCTCGCCTTGCGCTTCCGGCGCGCCGTGCTGGCTCTTCGGCGGATTGGGGAAACGCCGCATCAGATAGGCGACCAGGTCGGGAAATTCCTCGAACTCCCTGCCGCGGCGGCGCTTCGACACCCCGGCAAAGCCGGTCATGCGCTGTGGCACATAGGTCTGGAAGCCGATGCGGCGCTGTTCGCCGTCATTGCCGATATCGATGCCGGCCTCGACCTGCTTCTGCACGACATGGCGGACCGCCTTGTCCATCTCGGCCGCCATCCGCTTTTCGTCATAGGCCTTGCCCTCCTCCTGCGCGATCAGAAGGTCGCTCAAGGTTTCATTGCGCGGCAGGCTGCCGACATGAGTGGTGAGAATGCGGTCGCGACTGAGAATCATGCGATGAGCTCCGGCGGGATGGGTCTGGCAGCGATTTCATAGCGCAATTCGGCGGCGAAGACAGCGCCCATACCGCGCCAAACGATCGGCCCCGCCAAAGCGCGCCGTTGCCGCCGAACTTTTAGATCGGCATAATCCAAGCGATGGGCAGTGAGTGGGCAATAGACCAACAGACCTGTCCGATGGGAACGCCACAATGAGTGCCGCTCTGCAGGCTGCGAGCGCGATCCCGCGCGACTACAATTTCGCCGCCGATATTCTCAAGCGCAATCTCGATGCCGGCCGCGCCGGCAAGGCCGTCTATATCGACCATCGCGGCGGCATCACCTACGGCGAGCTTGCCGAGCGCGTCGAGCGTTTCGGCCACGTGCTGCGCTCGCTGCACATCCGCCGCGAGGAGCGCATGCTGATGTGCCTGCTCGACACCATCGACTGGCCGACGGCATTTCTCGGCGCCATCAAGGCCGGCGTGGTCGCGGTGCCGGTCAATACGCTGATGACCGAGGACGATTACTGCTTCATGTTGCGCGACAGCCGCGCCCGCCTCCTCGTCGTCTCCGAAGAACTGCTGCCGAAATTCGGCAAGGCGATCCGCGAAGCCGACGACCTCGAGCACATCATCGTGTCCGGCGGCTCATCGCACGAGAAGCCGCGCTTCGAAGATCTTCTGGTGCAGGCCGCTACCCGGCCGGTGACGGCCCCGACCACGCGCGACGACATGTGCTTCTGGCTGTACACTTCGGGCTCGACGGGCAGGCCGAAAGGCGCCGTGCACACCCACGCCGATCTGAAACTCACCGACGATCTCTATGCCGGACCCGTTCTCGGCATTACCGAAAACGACGTCTGCTATTCGGTGGCGAAATTGTTCTTCGCCTACGGCCTCGGCAACGCGCTGACCTTCCCGATGTCGGCCGGCGCCACCACGGTCTTGCTGGCGCAGCGGCCGACGCCGGATCTGGTCGCCGATATCCTGAAAAAACACCAAGTCAGCGTGTTCTACGCCGTGCCGACTTTCTATGCGGCATTTCTGGCAAGCCCGGCGGCGCCGCAGCGCGCCGAGACCAGGCTGCGGCGCTGTGTCTCGGCCGGCGAGGCGTTGCCGTCCGACATCGGCCGGCGCTGGAGCGAACGCTATGGGACCGACATCCTCGATGGGCTCGGGTCGACGGAGATGCTGCACATTTTCCTCAGCAACCGGCCGGGCGACGTGAGATACGGCACCACCGGCAAGCCGGTGCCGGGCTACGATATCAGGCTGGTCGACGACGACGGTGCCGTCATCAAGAGCCGCAGCGAGATGGGCGAATTGCAGGTGCGCGGCCCGACCAGCGCCATGATGTATTGGAACAACCGCGAGCAGTCGCGCACGACCTTTCTCGGCGAATGGACGCGCTCCGGCGACAAATATGTCGAGGACGACGACGGCTATTACGTCTACTGCGGCCGCCGCGACGACATGCTGAAAGTTTCCGGCATGTACGTCTCGCCGTTCGAGGTCGAGGGCGTGTTGCAGAGCCATCCCGACGTGCTCGAAGCGGCCGTTGTCGGCTGGCCCGACACCGACGCGCTGATCAAGCCGAAGGCCTTCGTGGTACTGAAGACGCCGAGCCTCGCCGGCGCCGACTTTGCGCAACGGCTGCAGGACGAATGCCGGCAGAAGCTCGCGGTCTACAAATATCCGCGCTGGATCGAATTCCGCAGCGAATTGCCGAAGACCGCAACCGGCAAGATCCAGCGCTTCAAGCTGCGCGCGGAAGCCGGGAAACGGTGACGCCGCCGCGCGTCGCCTGGCACGCGTCTGGCATCTCCCATGTCGTGGCATGTCGTGGCGCCGCGTGCGGTGCAGCGATTGATGCAGATCAAAACTGGCTGCGGCGTTTGGTTTCACAAAATGATTCATGGGCGTCACGGAACGCCCGCATCATATGATCAAACAACCCGGATGAAGCGCGGCGGACCACGGTGAACATCATGAAAGCTCTCGTCTATAACGGACCGGGACGGAAAACTGTCGAAGATCGACCGATACCTAAAATCGCCGAACCGACCGATGCGATCGTCAAGATCGCCAAGACCACGATCTGCGGCACTGATTTGCACATTCTCAAGGGCGACGTTCCGACCTGCGCTCCCGGCTGCATCCTGGGCCACGAGGGCGTGGGCGTTGTCGAGACAGTCGGCGCCGCGGTCACCGCGTTCAAGCCGGGCGATCACGTCATCGTGTCGTGCATTTCGTCCTGCGGCAAATGCGACTATTGCCGCCGCGGCATGTATTCCCATTGCATCAGCGGCGGCTGGATTCTGGGCAACAAGATTGACGGCACCCAAGCCGAATACGTCCGCATCCCGTTCGCCGACACCAGCCTGTATCACATCCCGCCCGGTGCGGAGGAAGACGCGCTGGTCATGTTGAGCGATATTTTGCCCACCGGTTTCGAGTGTGGCGTGCTCAACGGCAAGGTCCAGCCCGGCGCGACCGTCGCCATCGTCGGCGCCGGTCCGATCGGGCTCGCAGCGCTGCTCACCGCGCAATTCTATTCGCCGGCCGAGATCATCATGATCGATCTCGACGACAACCGTCTGCAATTATCGACGCGCTTCGGCGCCACTGCCGTGATCAACAACAAGGATGGCAAGGCCGTCGAGAAAATCCTGGCCATGACCGGCGGTCGCGGGGTCGACACCGCCATCGAAGCCGTCGGCGTGCCGGCGAGCTTCGTCACCTGTGAAGATATCGTGGCGCCCGGCGGGACCATCGCCAATATCGGCGTCCACGGCATCAAGGCGGATCTGCATCTGGAACGGCTCTGGGACCGCAATATCGCGATCACGACGCGGCTGGTCGACACCGTGACGACGCCGATGCTTTTGAAGACGGTCCAGTCGCGCCGTATCGATCCCAAACAATTGATCACCCATCGCTTCAAACTCGACAACATACTGGAGGCCTATGACACTTTCGGCGCGGCGGCCAAGACGGGCGCGTTGAAGGTTCTGGTCGAGGCTTAGAAACGCGATCAGAGCGCTCATCTGGTTTTCGCGGCGGATGGGGACGCAAGAGAAACGTCTTTCCTTCGGAGCTTTCTAATGCTGGACAAGCAAGAGGCCGGCAACACCGCCGGGCGAAACCCGGCCGTTGAACCTAGTCCCGATGGCCTGTCGACGGCGGAAGCTCAGCATCGGCTCGCTCAATACGGTGAGAACGCACTCGCCGAGCATCATGTCAGTGTGCTTGAACGTCTCGCGCGCTTCTTCTGGGGGCCGATCCCGTGGATGATCGAGATCGCGGCTGTCCTGTCCGGAGCGCTCCGCCACTGGAACGATCTCGCCATTATCCTGACGATGCTCTTCATCAATGCCGGCGTCGGCTTCTGGCAGGAATTCAAGGCCGACAATGCTATCGCACTGTTGAAGCAACGGCTGGCGTTGAAGGCGCGGGTCAAGCGCGACGGCGCTTGGCAAGACATTCAGGCGCGCCTGCTTGTGCCCGGCGATCTCATTCTCATCAAACTCGGCAACGTCGTTCCGGCCGACGCCAAGCTCGTCGGTGACGGCTACGTGAGCGTCGACCAGTCGGCGCTGACCGGGGAATCGCTGCCGGTCGACAAGAAGGCCGGCGACGACGCCTATTCTGGTTCTATCGCCAAACAGGGCGAGATGGAGGCCAGGGTCACTGCGACCGGGATGAAAACCTATTTTGGCAAGACCGCCAGCTTGGTCCAGCAGGCCGGAACGGTTTCACACTTTCAACGCGCGGTGCTGCGTATCGGCAATTTTCTCATTCTGATCACCGCCGGCCTGGTGGCGGTCATCGTGATCGCCGGCCTGTTCCGGCATAATCCCCCGCTGGAGCTGGTCCAATTTGCGCTGATCCTGGCGGTTGCCTCAATTCCCGTGGCGCTGCCGGCGGTGCTGTCGGTAACGATGGCAGTGGGCGCCGAACGCCTGGCCAGAATGCGGGCAATTGTCTCGCACCTAGTCTCGATCGAAGAAATGGCCGGGATGAACACATTGTGCTCGGACAAAACCGGCACCCTGACCAAGAACCAGCTGACGCTTGGCGAACTGCAGCCGGCGCCCGGCGCCGCGCCTGGCGAACTCATTCTGACGGCTGCATTGGCCTCGCGGCGGGATGCGCCAGATGCTATCGACGCCGCGATTTTGGCCGGCGCGCCCAAAGATCAAAACCTCGATGGATATGAGGTGAAGGCGTTCCATCCATTCGATCCGGTAGCCAAACGCGCCGAAGCGGAGATCGAGCACGACGGCACACTCTTCAAAGTGGTCAAGGGCGCGCCGCAAGTTGTCGTCGCCCTCTGCTCGCCCTTGCCCCACGAGCGCGCCGCGATAGCCAAAACTGTCGACGAGGATGCCGCCAAGGGTTATCGGACGCTCGGCGTCGCACGCACCGACGATTCCGGCAAATGGCGCCTCCTCGGCCTGTTGCCGCTGTTCGACCCGCCGCGCGATGACTGTAAGGAAACCATCAATGCCGCCCGGGCCATGGGTGTCGATATCAAGATGGTCACCGGCGACCACGAGGCAATCGCCAAGGAGGTCGCCGCGCAGCTTGACCTCGGACAGAATATCGTGGTCGCGGAAGCGGTATTCGGCGACGCGGTTCCGGCTGATCGGTTGCGGCAAATCCTTTCCGCTGACGGCTTTGCCCGCGTCTTCCCGGAGCACAAGTTCGAGATCGTCAAAGCGCTGCAAGGCGCCGGCCGCATAGTCGGCATGACCGGCGACGGCGTTAACGACGCGCCGGCGTTGAAACAAGCCGATGTCGGCATCGCCGTCTCGGGCGCAACCGACGCGGCACGCGCCGCCGCCGCACTCGTGCTAACGGCGCCTGGACTTTCGGTCATTACGACAGCGATCGAGGAAGCGCGGCGCATCTTCGAGCGTATGACGGCCTATGCGATCTACCGCATCGCCGAGACCATGCGGCTCCTTCTGTTCATGACAGCCGCAATCCTCGTCTTCAACTTCTACCCGGTCACCGCGATCATGGTGGTGTTGTTGGCGCTGTTGAACGATATCCCGATCATGATGATCGCTTACGACAATGCACCGTTCGCGCAGCACCCCGTGCGCTGGGACATGGAGCGGGTGCTGACCGTGGCTACGGCGCTCGGCGTCTACGGCGTGCTCGAGAGCTTTGTTCTTTATTGGCTGGCGCGAGATTATTTGGCGCTGCCAAGCCCGCAGCTGCAGGCCGTCATTTTTCTCAAACTGCTCGTATCCGGGCACATGACGATCTATCTGACCCGAAATAAGGGATGGCTGTGGGAGCGGCCGTGGCCGAGCTGGAAGCTTGTAGTGCCATCCGAGGCGACGCAGGTCCTCGGGACCTTGATCGTCGTCTACGGTATCGCCATGGCGCCGATCGGATGGTGGCTGGCAATCCTGGTTTGGACCTACGCCATCATTTCGTTTTTTGTCGCCAATGGGGTGAAGGTTTTGACGTATCGGCTGCTGGGCCATCTTGTTTCTTCCCATGCGCGCCACCTTGCCCGTGTTGAAGGTCGCATTACGCCATGACTTCAGCCACGCCCTCCGAATTCTCGCGCGCCAGCGTGCCGGCGTTCTGGCCGATGGCCATGGCCGCCTCGCTGATAGAGCAAGGCGTCGAGCTTTACGCGCGCAATCTCAAGTTCGTCGAGGAAGAGATCAAAATCCACGATGAGCTACGGCCCAATCTGGCGACGCCGAACACGGTGCGGCTCGATCTGCGCACCATGAAGCTGCGCGACTACGGCAAGCCCGGAGGAATTCCGACGCTGGTCGACGCGCCGCATGCCGGACATACGGCCATGATCGCCGACTACCACAAGGGCCAGAGCCTGATCGAAACGCTGCTGGCGAACGGCATCGGCCATGTGGCGCTGACCGACTGGAAATCGGCTACGGCGGACATGAAAGATCTGGAGATCGACAACTATCTCGCCGACCTGATCGTGGCGATCGACGACCTTGGCGGCCGCGTCAATCTCGTCGGTCTCTGCCAGGGCGGCTGGATGGCGACGATGGCGGCGGCGCGCTTCCCGGACAAGGTGAATGCGCTGGTGCTTGCCGGAGCGCCGATCGATACCGATGCCGATGACGGGCCGATCAAACGCATGGTGCACCGCTCGCCGATGTCATTCTACGAGGACCTGGTGCTGCTCGGCGGCGGCCTGATGAGGGGAAGGCTCATGCTGCAAGGCTGGAAGAATATGCACCCCGAGCAGCATTATTTCGAAAATCAGATCGACCTTTACGAACACATCGACGATCCCGTCTATGTCAGCAAGCAAGAAACTTTCGCAAGCTGGTACGAAAATCCGATCGATCTGCCCGGTCGCTGGTATTTGCAGGTCATCCGGCAATTGTTCAAGGAGAACCGTCTGGCCAAGGGCACGTTCGTCGGTCTCGGCCGCCGCCTGGACCTGAAAGACATTGCCTGCCCGGCCTATCTGCTGGCCGGCGAAACCGACGACATCACCACCACGGGACAGGTCTTCAACGCCGAGAATCTTTTCGGTACGCCGAGGAACAAGATCGCAAAACAACTCGTTCCCGGCGGCCATATCGGCCTGTTCATGGGCGCGCGTACCTTGACCAAGGCGTGGCCGGCCGTCGCCCAGTGGATTGCCGCCCAATAACGCCGAATGTCAGCGCCGGGGAGACCGGCGCGCCGCCGCCGCTCAGTCGACCTTCACGCCCGCGGCCTTGATCACCGGCGCCCAGCGCGCGACCTCGGCATTGATCACGTCACGAAATTGCGCCGGCGAGTTGCCGACCGGTTCCATGAACTGCGCCGCGAGCTTGTCGCGCACGGCCGGCGCGCGGATCGCTTCCGCCACGTCCTTGTTGATCTTGGCGACGAGTCCCGGCGGCGTCTTGCCGGGCGCGATCAGGCCCATCCAGGCATCGGCTTCGACGTCGACGCCGGATTCCTTGAGCGTCGGCAGGTCGGGCAGAAACGGCGAGCGCCGGGCCAGCGATACCGCGAGCATCTTGACCTTGCCGTCTTTGGCGAGGGGAACGACCGACGCGGCCGGCAAGCAGGCCATCTGCACATCGCCGCGGATCACCGCAGTCATGGCTTGCGGCGAGCTGGCGAACGGCACATGCACGATCTGCGTGCCGCTTTTCAGCGCGATCGCCTCCATAGCGAGATGCGAGAGCGAGCCGTTGCCGATCGAGCCAAAGTCGTATTTGCCCGGTTCGCGCTTGAGCAGCGCGATGAGGTCGCTGACGCTGTTGACGCCGAGATTGGGATTGACCGCGAGCACGCTCGGCATGGTGACGAGCTGCGTCACCGCGGCGATGTCGGTCTTGGGATCATACGGCAGCGAGGAAAACAGCAGCGTGTTGATGGCGAGCGGCCCGCCGATACTCACGCCGATGGTCGAACCGTCCGGATCGGCCTTGGCGACGGCATCGGTGCCGATATTGCCGCTCGCGCCCGGCTTGTTCTCGACGACAAAAGCGGACGCGGGATATTTCTGCTGCAGGCTCTGCGCGACCAGCCGCGCCACGATATCGGGCGTCGAGCCGGGACCGAACGGCACCAGGATGTGCACGGTCTTGGCCGGCCACTCTTGCGCGGCAGCAGGCGACACCAGGGCCGGCGTCACGGCGGCTTGCAGGGCAACAAAGAAAAAGCCGAGGAGAACGAAAAATCTTTTCATGTCTTGTCGCCTAGATCCTTCGTTTAAGCATGATCTTTTCCGAAAACCGGTTTCCGCTTTTCGGGATCATGCTCTAGGTTTCCGTCCCAAGAAAGACGCCGTTCTTCTCGAGCGTCCGTTGCAGGCGTGCAACATCGATATCCGCCGGATCGGCGTCGGACGCAAGCGCCAGATCCGCCGCGACGGCGGCGGCTTCGCCCATGACAAAACACGCGCCGGAAACGCGCGCCGCCGACTGGCCCTCATGCGTCATCGAGGCGCAGCGGCCGGCGACGAGAAGATTCTCGACCTGCAACGGCAAAAGCATGCGATACGGCAAATGATTGAAACCGCGCGAGCCGGGGATGTCGGGCCAGCCCCAGACCACGTCGCCCGCGACATGGGCTTCGATCGGCCAGCCATTGACGCCGATCGTGTCGTCAAAGCTCGCGCAGCCGAGCACGTCGTCGCGGGTCAGCACGTAGCGGCCGGTAATGCGGCGGGTCTCGCGGATGCCGAGTTGGGGCGGGATGTCGACGACGTAAGCCTCGGCGAAGCCCGGCGCATTGGCCTTGAGGAATTCAAAGAAAGCCAAAGCTTGCCGGCGGCCCTCGCTTTCGCCCGCGCTCAATTCACGCGCATCGGTGCCGTCGATGGCGCGGCCGTTGCCGGTTTTCAGCTGGGTGACGTTCACCCGCCATTCGGTCTCGTGTTTCATCGGCCGCACGATGGCGCCTTTGCGCGGAAAGCGCATGCCGCGTTTCTCGGCCTCTTCCATCAAGGCCGGAATCGTCTTCCAGGCCTCGCCGGCGGCGGCCGGATCGACGCCGTTCAAGCGGAACATCATGGTCGGATAGAGCATGTTGCCGTCGGCGTCGCCGATTTCGAACGGCGCGCCGGCAAACTGCGCCAGATCGCCGTCGCCTGAGCCATCGATGAAGATCTCGCCGCGCACCGCGCTGCGTCCCGATCTGGTCTCGATCAGAAGCGCATCGATCCGCGCGCCGTTCATCACGACGCCGACGGCGAGCGCGTGAAACAGCACGTCCACCTTGCGTGCGAAGAGGAGATCGTCGGCGGCGCATTTATAGGCCGCCGTGTCATAGGCCTGCGCCTTGGTCTTGCCGAAGATCAGGTGCGGCGCATTGAGCCCGCCGAGCGCATCGATCCGGCCAAGCAGATCGTCGGCGACGCCATGCACGACCTGGCGGATATCGCCGTGCACATTGGCGTGCAGGCCGCAGAAATTGGTCACGCCGGCGGCCGTGCCCATGCCGCCGAGAAAGCCGTAGCGTTCGATCAGCAGCGTCTTGCGGCCCTGCGCGCCGGCGGCTGCGGCCGCCGCAATTCCGGCCGGACCGCCGCCGAGCACGACGATTTCGTAAGCGCCGAAAATCGGCGTCTCGCGTGCAGGCTCGATGATATTCGGCAAGACGGCCGCTCCCGGCGAATGCTCCCCGCCTAAAGCCTATAGCGGCTGCGGGACCCCATCCACCAGGATCAAATTCCGGCTCAGCCCGGCGTCGCGAAACGCCAGCGCCTGCGCGTATTCCGGAGAGCGGTACCAGCGATGCGCCGTCTCGCGGTCGGGAAACTCGGCGATGATGAACATGCTCGGCAGCCAGGTTCCCTCGAGCGCCTCGGCCTCGCCGCCCCGCACCAGATAGCGGCCGCCATAAAGCGCGATGGTCGGCGCCGCGCGGGTACGATACGCCTCCATGGCGGCACGATCCTTCACTGTGACGTCCGAAATTATGTAGACGGGCATGATACTTCCCCGAAGCTTCCGACTTTGCCGGCATCTCACTCTAGCTATGCCTGGGCCGCCGGCTTGCAACGGCCGAAACCGTTCCGATCGGCGGTAAAGTTCGAACTCCAAGCGCGCTGCAGCCGGGAAACGCCGTCCTTCTTGCGTTTACAGTTTCCGGGTATTAGGAGGGGCACAGCGCAAATGGGCCGCGGTAGCTCAGCTGGTAGAGCACCGCATTCGTAATGCGGGGGTCGGGGGTTCGAATCCCTTCCGCGGCACCAGCGTTTTCTCCCGGCTCACCGGCAGAGTTCTGTCACCGCACTCGTAATGCGGGGGTCGGGGGTTCGAATCCCTTCCGCGGCACCAGTTTTCCCAGCCATCATCCCCAAAGTTCGGCCAGGCGCTCGTCCTAAGTAGAGTCGGGGCTCGGGACGTCTTTTTTGACGCATGATCACATCCAGTCAGCGTGCCGCGATTGCGGATTTAAGTCTTGAAGGTGAACGCAGGTTGTGGCCGACTCAAACGCTGCGGATTCGACTCACTGGGCCGTCGCGTAACACGATTTGCCGCGAAGCATTTGGCTTCGATTGATCCGCCCCACGGAAAATAGGGGCGCCGATCGGCGGCCCGGTCCAGCTCTATAGAGCGGAAGTTGACAGGAAACTACACCGGCCCATCCGGGGACTTGCGATGTCCATCAAAATCGATCTGGCCAACCAAGTCAGACAAACCACGATACCAGCGTGGCGACCGCTTCTTCCTTTGTTCGAAGCAATTATGAATTCGTTTCAGGCAATCAAGGATGCCAACCTACCCGCCCATACTATCGGCAAGATATCTATCGACGTATATCGACAACCGGACCTTCTCGGAGAAAACGCGCCGCCAATCGTTGGCTTTCGAATCTCGGACAATGGCATTGGTCTAGACGACGACAATTTCGATTCCTTCAATACCGCATACTCGCCACACAAATTAAAAAAAGGGGGCAAAGGCCTCGGACGCTTTACATGGCTCAAGGCATTCGATTGCGCAAAAATCGAAAGCACATTCCTAACGGAAGAAGGATACCTCACGCGATCATTTGTATTCGACGAACAATACGACCTTGATGATCGCGGCTTGCCGCATGCAAACGGAGCTTCCAAATCTGGAACAATGATTGATTTAGTCGGCCTTCGATCCGAGTTCGTCGGCAAATGCCCGCGCGACCCAGATAGGTTCGTTCAAAAAGTTATCGAGCATTTCATTCTGGTCCTGCTCGAGCCGGATTGCCCCAATGTCACGATTCATGACTTAGGCAAAGTATACGACATCAACTCAATATTCGTTCGAGACTATCAAGGGACGGCATCGACTCATACGTTCAAAATCAACGAACATCTCTTCACAATGTATGGCTTTCGCCTGCCAACATCACGCACAACCAAACACACGCTTCTGTACGCCGCCGATCAGAGGGCGGTCCTGAGCGAGAAGCTTGAAGCGTATCTTCCAAATTTGAGGTCGCGCCTAGAGGATGAGGATGGGGAGGCCTTTTTCTACTTGGCAATTATTCAGAGCTCTTATCTGAGCGCACATGTCAGCGCGAATCGTGCCGACTTTGATTTTGATTCATCTGAAGACGCAGAAATGGAATTAGACTTTGGCGACGAACTCATCCCACGCTCAGATATTCGAGACCGCGCCGTCGCCTTCATTGAGGGAGATCTCGCTGGCATCATAGAAAGTATCAATGCAGCCAAATTGCAGCGCGTCCGAGCCTATATACGGAGCCACGCCCCCCAATATCGAATCCTTTTGAAATACGCCAACGAATTCCTCAACCTGCTGCCGCCGCACCCTACAAGGAATCAAATCGAGGCCGCTCTACACACGGAGCTCCACAAGCGCGAAGTGGAACTTAGAAGAGAAAGTACGCGCATAATAAAAGAAGCGGATAAAATTGATAATTACGATGAATATCATCGTCGCTTAAATCAATTCATCGACCAATATAATGAGCTCGGCGTTTCCGCACTTGTGCAGTATGTAGCGCATCGAAAGATCATTCTGGAGTTTCTGCAAAAAGCCGTTGAGATTCCAGAAGGCTCAAGCAAATATCCTTTGGAAGAGGTAGTTCATCGCCTCGTATTCCCGATGCACAGCACCTCTGATGATATCCCCTATCACGAGCAAAATTTGTGGATGATCGACGAGCGGCTAACCTACCATTCGCTAATCGCATCAGATAAACAATTGCGATCGCTTGAGCTTCTGCGCACAAACTCTGCTCAAAGGGGCGATATAGTAATCTTCGATGAAAAGATCATTTTCTCTGACGTCGATCCGTCAGAACATCCAATCAACTCGATCACGACCATCGAGTTCAAACGACCGGGCCGCGATGACTACACCTCTGCAGAAAACCCGCTTGAGCAGGCTTTCAAACTAATAGATGAAATCAGAAATTCCGAATTCGAAATTCGTGGACGTTCTGTTTCGGTTTCTAACAGAGATATCCCAGCCACTGCTTACTGCATATGCGATATGACTCCAACAATGCGGCAGGTCTTGAAGACTTTTGATGCATTCACAACACCGGATAAGCAGGGCTATTACGGATTTCATCGCGGCTATAACACCTACTATGAAGTCGTCGATTACAGCAAAATGCTTCAGGACGCGAAAAAGCGTAATCGCATCTTTTTCGACAAACTAAACATTCCCCCTACATCGTGATATTTGCCACGCGCCTACCCAAAGTCTCAACTTATATGCGCGACGCCACCATTGATGCCGATGCGGATGATGATTCTTTGAGTAATAACATATGAACAAACAGCGACGTCACTTGCTATGATCGCGCAGCAATGGAGTGCCTGAGGAGGAAAGTCTTGCCCGTGATGTCCGGAAAACGCGCCTTTCTCGATCTGCTCAAGCAGGAGGGCGTCACGGTGATGTTCGGCAATCCCGGCACCACCGAATTGCCACTGATGGACGCTTTCGCCGTCGAGCATGACATCCGTTACATCCTCGGACTGCAGGAAGCCGCCTTGATGGCGATGGCCGACGGCTATGCGCAGGCCTCCGGCAATCTCGCCGTGCTGAACCTTCATGTCGCGCCGGGGCTCGGCAACGCCATGGGCATGCTCTACGACGCGGCGAAGGCGAACGCGCCGGTGCTGGTGACCGCGGGCCAGCAGGACCTCGAATATGTCGTCACCGAGCCGGTGCTGACAGCCGACCTGCCGACCTTGGCGCGGCCCTTCGTCAAATGGGCCGCCGAAGTGCAGCGCGCCGAAGACCTGCCGCGCTATGTGCATCGCGCGGTGAAGACGGCGCTGGCGCCGCCCTGCGGGCCGGTCTTCCTGTCGCTGCCCGGCGACATCTTGAAAACCGACGCCGCGATCGACCTGCTCGAGCCGACGCGAGTCGCGACGCGGGTGCGCGGTGATGCCGCGGCGATCGCCAAAGCCGCCGAGATGCTGGCCAAGGCCGAGCGGCCGGTGATCATCGCCGGCGACGCGGTGGCGCAGAGCCGCGCCCACAAGGAACTCATCGCGCTTGCCGAAGCGCTCGCCGCGCCGGTCTATGTCGAGTTCATTCCCAACACCGCCTCGTTCCCGGCCTCGCATCCGCTTTTCCGCGGCGCCATGACGCGCACGCAGGCCGGCGTGCGCGAGGTGCTCGACAATCACGATCTGCTGTTCTCGGCCGGCGGCGATCTGTTCACCTGGTCGCTGCCGTCGCCGATCGATCCGTGGCCGAGCGGCCTGCCGCTCATTCATCTGGATTCCGATCCCTGGCAGATCGGCAAGAACTATCCGGCACAGGCGGCGATCCTCGGCGATCCGAAGGCGACGCTGCCCGACATCACCGCCGCCGTCACCGCGCGCATGAGCGCGGGCGCCAAGAGCGCAGCAACGGCGCGGCTCAAATCGCTCACCGAGGCGATCAAACAAGAACGCGAGGCGTTTCGTGCCAAGGCGCACGCGCTGTCGGGCAAGACCCCGGTCGCGCCGCTGGCGCTTCTCGAAGCCATCGGATCGATGCTGCCAAGGGACGCGGTGGTGATCGAGGAGATTCTTTCGTCGGCGCCCGGCGCACGCTCGCTGATCAACAGCAACGACGAGCAGAGCTTTTTCGGCCTGCGCGGCGGCGGCATCGGCTGGGGCCTGCCGGCGGCGATCGGCGTCAAGATCGCGCTGCCGGAGCGGCCGGTGGTGGCGCTGGTCGGTGACGGCAGCGCCATGTACACGATCCAGGGACTGTGGACCGCGGCGCGCTACCGGCTGCCGATCGTCTGGGTGATCTTCAACAATACGAGCTATCGCATCCTCAAGCAGCGCCTGGTGATGCTGCGCGGGCTTGCCGAGCAGGCCGACACGTTCGTCGGCATGGATCTCAACGACCCGGCGATCGATTTCGTCGGGCTCGCGCACGCGCTCGGCATCGACGCCCATCGCGCCAAGACGGTGCAGGACGCGACCGACCTGATCGGCAAAGCGCTGGCGAGCAATGCCGCGATGCTGATCGACGTCGACATGGAGCGCGGCTACAAGCCGCTATGACAATGAATGGCCGGTCATCCCGCAGTGGCCGCGCCTTAGGGTGGCGGAATGCAGCTATGCGCCGGCCTTGGCAATCGGCACATCGGCATAGAGCTTGTAGCTCTGTGACTTCGGCTTCGCCTTGTCCGCCTCGTTGAGATATTCGATCGAGCTCTTGCCGATCAGTGCGCGCGGCAGGATCATGACGCGGATGAAGCGCGTCGGGCGATCGAGCGCGGCTTGCGCAAAGACCGGATCGGGCCCGGTCTCGTACCACGCGCCGCCGGGCCCGTACGACGTCGACTTGCCGTGCGTGTCGATGCGGATCGCGCCTTCGATCACGCAACGCGTGCCGGGGCCTTGATGGCGGTGCAGATAGGCGCAGCCGCCCGGCGGAAAGGCGACGCTGTCGCCGCGCAGCAGAAGCTCGCCTTTGGGCAGCGTCTCGAGCGAGGCCGTCAGCTTTTCGCGCACGGTCATGCCGGGCACCGCGGCCACGGCGCCACCGGAGGTCAGAAACTCCCAGCGCCATACGGTTGCGCCCTCGCTGCCTGCTTTCAGCGTGATCGCCTCCTCGCCGCTGATTGCTTCGTCAGCCTTCACGGTGCGTTCGCTGATCGCCACCGACCCATGCGCGACAAAGATCATGCGCGGCGCGGCCGGTAGCGACGCCTCGCTGCCGTTCGACAGAATATCCTCGGTCAATCGCAATACCGGTGACGACATTTGGGGCACCATCCCACTCCTTCTGCCGCAGGCAACCGCTCTATGCGCGGAGCGAGTGTCTTCGTTCCACGCTGCGCGCGCAATGGCATTTACACCCATGCGGGCGCATTGCTAAATCGCAGCGAGCTACAATGACGATAAGCGCACCCGGCAACGAAAGGGCGCGCGCCGGGAGGACACATGCAGCGTATCACTCCGCCATTCCGCGCCGATCATGTCGGTAGCCTGCTGCGCACGGCCGCTCTGAAAGAGGCGCGCGCCAAGCGTGCGCAAGGCGCGATCTCGCCGGAGGACCTGAAGGCCGTTGAGGACCGCGAGATCGCCGCCGTCATCCGGAAACAGGAAGCCGTCGGGCTCAAGCTCGCGACCGACGGCGAGTTTCGCCGCTCCTGGTGGCATTTCGATTTCTTCCGCGGGCTCGGCGGCGTCACGTTCCACACGACGGATCACGGCATCCAGTTCGCGGGCGTGCAGACCAAGGCCGAGGGCATCAAGATCACCGGCAAGATCGGCTTTTCCGGCCATCCGATGCTGGAACATTTCAAGTTCCTCAAAGCCCACGCGCGCGTCACGCCGAAAATGACCATTCCCGCGCCGTCGACCTTCCACTTCCGCCAAGGCCGCGCCTCGATCAGCAAGGACGTTTATCCCGATCTCGACGCGTTCTTCGACGACGTCGCCAAGGCCTGGCGCACGGCGATCCGCGCCTTCTACGACGCCGGCTGCCGCTATCTGCAGCTCGACGACACCGCCTGGGCGATGATCTGCGACCCCAACGAGCGCGCGCAATCGCGCTCGCGCGGCGACGATCCGGACGTGCTGCCGCAGCGCTATGCGCGGCTCACCCAGCTTGCGCTGGAAGGCAAGCCGGCCGACATGGCGATCACCATGCATTCCTGCCGCGGCAATTTCCGTTCGACCTTCATCGCCTCGGGCGGCTACGAATTCGTCGCCGAACAGCTTCTCGGCAATACCGATCTCGACGGCTATTTCCTCGAATACGACACCGAGCGCGCCGGCGGCTTCGAGCCGCTGCGGTTCTTTCCCAAGGGCAAGAAACAGCTGGTGCTCGGGCTCGTGACGTCAAAAAGCGGCAAGCTCGAAAGGAAGGACGACATCGAGCGCCGGATCGAGGAAGCGACCAAATACGTGCCGCTCGATCAGCTGTGCCTGTCGCCGCAATGCGGCTTCGCTTCGACCGAGGAAGGCAACGTGCTCGCTGAAGACGAGCAATGGGCGAAGCTGCGCATGATTGTTGAAATCGCAGACGAAGTGTGGGGTTGAGAATGCAACGTGCTAAGCCGCCGTTCCGCGCCGATCATGTCGGCAGTCTGTTGCGCTCGGCCGCGCTGAAGGAGGCGCGCGAGAAGCGCGCCAGCGGCGCCTTGAGCGCGGCGGCGTTCAAGGAGATCGAAGACCACGAGATCGAGGGCGTAATCAAGAAGCAGGAAGCGGTGGGGCTGAAATCGGTCACCGACGGCGAATTCCGCCGCATTTCCTGGAATATCGACTTCCTCGAACAGATCGACAATGTCGAGTCCTATGCCGGCGAGCGCAAAGTGAAGTTCTCGTCGAGCGGCGCGCAGCCGCGCCAGGTGCTGCTGCGCGTCGTCGGCAAGCTCGGCTCCTACAAGCCGCATCCGATGATCGAGCACTTCAAGTTTCTGAAGACGCACACCAAGCAGACGCCGAAAATGACGATCCCGTCGCCGTCGTCATTGCACTTCCGCTACGGCCGCGATGCAGTGCCGACCTCGATCTATCCCGAGATGGAGGAGTTCTATCGCGACCTCGGCCAGTCCTACAGCAAGGTGGTCGCCGCCTTTGCGCAAGCCGGCTGCCGCTATCTGCAGCTCGACGAGGTCAACCTCACCTATCTGTGCGATCCGTCGCTGCGCAAATTCATCACTGATCGCGGCGAGGATCCCGCGACGCTGCCGGCCACCTATGCCAAGATGATCAATGCCGCGATCGCCGGCATTCCCTCCGACATGACCATCACCATGCATCTGTGCCGCGGCAATTTCCGCTCCAACTTCGTCGCCTCGGGCGGCTACGAGCCGGTCGCGGAAATGCTCTTCAACGCCATCGATGTACATGGCTATTTCATGGAGTACGACAGCGAGCGCGCCGGCGGCTTCGAGCCGCTGCGTTTCGTGCCGAAGGGCAAGACCGTCGTGCTCGGGCTCGTCACCTCCAAGACCGGCACGCTGGAAAAGAAGGACGCCATCAAGCGGCGGATCGAGGAGGCAACCAAATATATTCCGCTCGATCAGCTCTGCCTGTCGCCGCAATGCGGCTTCGCCTCGACCGAGGAAGGCAACGTGCTGGCCGAAGACGAGCAATGGGCGAAACTGAGGATGATCGTGGAATTGGCCGACGAGGTCTGGGGCCGCTAACGCAAACGGGAGTGAAGTCATGAGTCACCGCACCAAGCCGCCGTTCCGCGCCGATCACGTCGGCTCGCTGTTGCGGCCGGCAGCGCTGAGACAGGCGCGCGAGCAGCACGCCAAAGGCGAGATCGATGCGGCGGCGCTGCAGGCCGTCGAAGATCGCGAGATCAAATCCGCCATCCAGAAGCAGGAAGCGGTTGGCCTGCAGTCGATCACCGACGGCGAATTCCGCCGCTCTTGGTGGCACCTCGATTTTCTGTGGGGGCTCGATGGCGTCGAGCGCCACGTGATGAATACCGGCATCGCCTTTGCCGCGGTGACGACGCGCAATGAAGGCGTGCAGGTCACCGGCAAGATCGGCTTTTCCGGCCATCCGATGATCGAGCATTTCAAATTTCTTAAAGCCAACACGACGCGCACGCCGAAAATGACGATTCCGGCGCCGTCGGCTTTGTACGGGCGTCCGACCCCGACGCCGATCAACAAGGCGGTCTATCCGTCGCTCGACAAGATGTTCGACGATCTCGGCCAGGCCTACAAAAAGGCCGTGCGCGCCTTTGCCGACGCCGGTTGCCGTTATCTGCAGCTCGATGAAGTGTTCATCGCCATGCTGTGCGATCCGAAATATCGCCAGCAGATGAAAGACCGCGGCGACGATCCCGATGCGCTCGGGCCGCTCTATGGCGACCTGATCAATGTCGCGATTTCGGATATACCGGCCGACATGACGGTGACCATGCATCTGTGCCGCGGCAACTACAAATCGACCTTCATGGGCGCAGGCGGCTACGAGGCGATGCAGGAGGTGCTGTTCGATCGCATCAAGGTGCACGGCTATTTCATGGAATACGACACCGAGCGCGCCGGCGGTTTCGAGCCGCTCAAACGCCTGCAGAAGGGCCGCCTCGCCGTCCTCGGCCTGGTCACCACCAAAACCGGCACGCTGGAAAAAAAGGACGCCATCAGGCGCCGGATCGAGGAAGCGGCGAAATACGCCGATCTCGACCAGCTCTGCCTGTCGCCGCAATGCGGCTTCGCCTCGACCGAGGAAGGCAACGCCTTGGCTGAGGACGAACAATGGGCCAAGCTGCGCATGATCGGAGACATCGCGCAGGAAGTGTGGGGGTAATGCCCAATATCGTTGCCGGCAAAGTCGCCATCGTCACCGGCGCGGGTCGCGGCATCGGCCGAGGCATCGCGCTGTTGCTGGCGCAGGAGGGCGCAAGCGTCGTCGTCTGCGACATCGGCGCGAGCCTCGAAGGCGCCGGCTCCGATGCCGGCCCGGCGCAGGCGGTGGTCGACGAGATCAACAAGGCCGGCGGCAAGGCGATCGCCTCTACATTGTCGATCAGCGAGCCGGGCAATGCCGACAAGATCGTGCAGTCGGCGCTCGACGCCTTCGGCCGCGTCGATATCCTGGTCAACAATGCCGGCATCCTGCGCGACCGCATCTTTCATCGCATGAGCTGGTCGGACTGGTCCGACGTGATCAATGTGCATCTCAACGGCAGCTTCCTGATGAGCCGCGCCTGCGCCACGGCCTTCCGCGAGCGGAATTCCGGCACTTACGTGCACATGACCTCGACCTCGGGCCTCGTGGGCAATTTCGGCCAGGCCAATTACATGGCGGCCAAGCTCGGCATTGTCGGCCTTTCGCGCGGCATCGCGCTCGACATGGCCCGCTTCAATGTGCGATCGAATTGCGTGGCGCCGTTCGCCTGGACGCGGATGATCGATTCGATCCCGGCCGAGACCGAAGAAGAGAAGGCGCATGTCGCGGCGTTTCGCGAAATGACGCCGGAGAAGATCGCGCCGCTCGTGGTCTATCTCGCCTCGGACAAGGCGTCCGGCATCAGCGGGCAGATCTTTTCGGTGCGCAACAACGAGATCTATCTGTTCAACCAGACGCGCCCGATCCGTACCTTGCAGCGCTCCGACGGCTGGACGCCGGAGAAGATCGACAAGCAGCTCAAGGGTGCGTTCGCCAGTTCGTTCACGCCGCTCGATCGTTCAAGTGACGTCTTTTCGTGGGACCCCGTTTGATGGACCCGGTGTGATGACCGACGCCGCCGAGCTTGCCGCGATCCGCGAATCGGTGCGCGCGCTGTGCAAGGAGTTTCCCGGCGAATATTGGCGCGCCCTCGACCGCGAACGCGGCTATCCCGATAAATTCGTCGCGGCGCTGACGCAGGCCGGCTTCCTTGCTGCGCTCATTCCGGAAGAGTATGGCGGCAGCGGCCTGACGATGACGGCCGCAACCGCCATCATGGAGGAAATCCAGGCATCCGGCTGCAACGGCGCGCCCTGTCACGCGCAGATGTACACGATGGGCACGGTGCTGCGGCACGGCAGCCCGGCGCAGAAGGCGCGTTATCTGCCCGGCATCGCGCGCGGCGAATTGCGCCTGCAGGCCTTCGGCGTCACCGAGCCGACCTCCGGCACCGACACGCTCAGCCTCCGCACCACGGCCGTGCGCGACGGAGATCACTACCTCATCAACGGCCAGAAAATCTGGACGTCACGCGCCGAGCATTCCGACCTGATGCTGCTCTTGGCCCGCACCACGCCGCGCGATCAGGCGACCTCGCGCACCGGCGGGCTTTCGGTGTTCCTGGTCGACATGCGCGAGGTGAAAGGCAAAGGGCTGACCATCCGGCCGATCCGCACCATGATGAATCACGCCACCACCGAAGTGTTCTTCGAGAACATGCGGGTGCCCGCCGATAATCTGGTCGGCGAAGAGGGCATGGGCTTTCGCTACATCCTGTCCGGCATGAATGCCGAGCGCATTCTCATCGCGGCGGAGTGCATCGGCGACGCCAAATGGTTCATCGAGAAGGCTGTCGGCTATGCCGGGGAGCGTGTCGTGTTCGGCCGGCCGATCGGCCAGAACCAGGGCGTGCAGTTTCCGATCGCGCGAAGCTACATCAACATGCGCGCCGCCGAATTGATGGTGCGCGAGGCGGCCTCGCTCTACGAAGCCGGCAAGGATTGCGGCGCCGAAGCCAACATGGCCAAGCACCTCGCCGCCGAAGCATCCTGGGCCGCGGCCGACATGTGCGTGCAGACGCACGGCGGTTTCGGCTTCGCGGAGGAATTCGACATCGAGCGCAAATTCCGCGAGACGCGCCTCTACACCGTGGCGCCGATCTCGACCAACCTGGTCCTGTCTTACATCGCCGAGCACGTGCTCGGCCTGCCGCGATCGTATTGAGCCGTCATGGCCGGGCTTGTCCCGGCCATCCACGCCTTTAATCTCGCGAACCAAAGACGTGAACGGTCGCAACAGGGAAGGACGCCATGGACATCGGCTTCATCGGTCTCGGCAATATGGGCGCGCACATGGCGCGGCGGCTGGTCGAAGCCGGCCACAGGGTCATCGTCTATGACACCCGTCAGGAGGCGATCGGCGATCTCGCGGCGAAGGGCGCGCTCGCAGCACGCTCGCCGAAGGAAGTCGCCGACATGACCGAGGTGGTGATGGCGAGCCTGCCGACGCCCGACATCGTGCTCAAAGTCGCGACCGGGCCCGACGGCGTGATCGAAGGCAAGAAGGTGCGCCGCTTTGTCGATCTGTCGACCACCGGCGCGGTGACGGCGCAGCGCATTTTCAAGGCGCTTGGCGAACGCAACATCGTGCAGATCGATGCGCCGGTGTCGGGCGGCGTGATCGGCGCCGAGAAGGGCACCGTCGCGGTGATGGCGTCCGGCCCGCGCGCAGATGTCGAGGCGGTCGAACCGGCGCTGCGCGTGATCGGCAAGTTCTTTTTCATCAGCGAGAAGCCCGGCGCCGGGCAGACCATGAAGCTCTGCAACAACGTGCTCTCCGCGGCCGGCATGGCGGCGACATCGGAATCGATCCTCATGGGCGTGAAAGCGGGCCTTGATCCGCGGGTGATGCTGGAGGTGATCAACGCCTCGTCCGGCCGCAGCACCGCGACCGAGCAGAAATTTCCGCAAGTGGTCGTGCCGCGCAAATTCAATCAGGGCTTCACCGCCGGGCTGATGCTCAAGGACGTGAATCTGTTTCTTTCGGAAGCGAAAGCCCTCGGCCTGTCGAGCAGCGTGATCGACGCGGTGGCGGCAATCTTCAAGCTCACCTGCGATGAGCTCGGCCCCGACAAGGACATGACGCAGATCGTGCAGCCGCTGGAGAAGCGAGCCGGCGTCGAGATTCGCGCACCGGAAGGCTAGCCCGGCCAGTGGCCGACTCGGATTTTACCCGTCGCCGCGGCTCGCGACTCTCATTAAGTCATTGTATTTCAATAACTTATACCAAAGCGACTTTCTGTGACGACGGTCACTTTGCTTAAGCCGCAAACTCCCTAGTTTGGCTGCACCAAGCGATTGGACGTCATCAGGTCGGTCCCCCCAAGCCCCGATGACCGATGATGTCCGAGGGGTGAAAATCGGTCCCCATACACCCCGATGACCCTCAAACGGGGTCAGATAGCCCGCCCAGTCCCCCCTGGGCGGGCTTTTTCCTCCCCGTCTGGGCAGGACGCCAGGATGCACCCGCCACCCCGGCAGGCCTATAAAAATTTTCAGAAAGTTCGTTGGTTTTCAAAAGCTTAACGGCCCCCAACCGGCTCAATTTGAGCGTTGCAAGAAACGCGCGAGCAAGTTGCAACCGCCGCAATTGCGCTGCCGCTGTTTCTGCCGCATTGTCGCCGGCGGGGACCCGGGACCGGTCTCACAACAAAATGCACGGCCATAGCCGTGTCGTCATACGAAGATGCCCGCTACGCGTGTCAATCCGAGCCTGCTCTCGGGTTTGCCCGAGCACCTTTCGGCAGACCTGTTCAGCAGCGCGACGACCAAACAGCTTGCCGCCGACGAGGTTCTGTTCCTCGCCGGCGACGCGGGTGACGGCTGCTATCGCGTCGAGGACGGGCTTCTCAAAGTCACGATGATGTCGCGCTCCGGCACCGAGCGGATTCTCGCTTTTTTCGGGCCCGGCGCCATTGTCGGCGAGCTTTCGATCATCGACGGCCTGCCGCGCTCGGCGTCGGTGGTTGCCGTGCGCAGTTCCTCGCTGTCTTTTCTCAGTCGCGCCGCCTTCGAGGATTTCGCCAAGAAACACCCCGGGATATACAAGTCGCTGGTGACCCTGTTGGCCACGCGCTTGCGTGAAACCGATGCCGTGATCGCCGCCGGAAGCTTTCTGCCGCTGCGCGGCCGCGTCGCCTGCACGCTGCTCGAATTGGCCGAGGATTTCGGCCAGGATGTCGGCTCCGGCCGCATCGTCATCCGCCAGAAGATCGGCCAGAGCGACCTTGCCGCCATGGCCGGCATCGCGCGCGAGAATGTCAGCCGAATCCTCAACGACTGGAAGCGCCGCAAGCTGGTGAGCCGGCTGTCCGGCTATTATTGCCTGGAAAACAAAGCGCAGTTGCAGAACGAAGCCGAGCTTTAACCTTCAGCGCTCGCATTTCCTGCGCCCTGCTTTGTCCCTCTTGGCCTGTTCGCCGCCGCCGCTTAAACGTCCGGTCATGACAACGCCGAGACTCGCCGATTTTCGCCGCATCGTGGTCAAGGTCGGCTCCTCATTGCTGGTCGATGCCAAAGCCGGCCGGCTTCGCGAGACCTGGCTTGAATCGCTGGTCGCCGACATCGCGGCGCTGCATGCCGGCAAGCGCGATGTTCTGGTGGTGTCTTCGGGCGCGATCGCGCTCGGCCGCAGCGTGCTCAAATTGCCGCCGGGCCGGATCGAGCTCGAGGAGAGCCAGGCGGCGGCCGCCGTCGGCCAGATCGTGCTGGCGCGCACCTGGACCGAGGCGCTGTCACGGCGCGGCATCACCGCGGGGCAGATTCTGGTCACGCTCGGCGATACCGAGGAGCGGCGGCGCTATCTCAATGCCCGCGCCACCATCGACAAGCTCCTGGAATGGCGCGCCGTGCCGGTGATCAACGAGAACGATACGGTGGCGACCACCGAAATTCGTTACGGCGACAACGACCGCCTTGCCGCGCGCGTCGCCACCATGGTGAGCGCCGATCTGTTGGTGTTGCTGTCCGATATCGACGGTCTTTATGACGCGCCGCCGGCGACCGTGGCCTCGGCGCGGCATATTCCGCTGGTCGAACGGATCACGCCGGAGATCGAAGCCATGGCCGGATCGGCGGGCTCGGACCTTTCGCGCGGCGGCATGCAGACCAAGATCGAGGCTGGCAAGATCGTGACCGGCGCCGGCACGCACATGGTCATCGCTTCGGGCCTCGTGGACCATCCGCTCGAAACGATTGCCAAAGCATCGGACAATGACACGCGCTGCACCTGGTTCTTGACCGGCGCCAACCCGGTGACGGCGCGCAAGAAATGGATCGCCGGCTCGCTCGAGCCCAAGGGCACGTTGGGCATCGATGCCGGCGCAGTCGCCGCACTGCGCCGGGGCAACAGCCTGTTGCCCGTCGGCGTGGTCAAGGTGGAGGGCGACTTTGCGCGCGGCGATGCCGTCATTATCCGCGGCCCGGACGGGGTGGAGGTCGCACGCGGCCTGAGCGCTTTCGACGCCGAAGATGCACAAAAGATCACGGGCCGTTCCTCGGCGGATATCGATTCGATCCTCGGCTTCACCGGCCGGGCCGAGATGATCCACCGCGACGATCTGGTGGTTCGGGATTAACCGTGACTGAAATGGCCGGTCCTAAAAAGGGGAACCCCGGCCGTTAAAACGGCCGGGGTTCGACGCCGGGTGATTGAGGGTGAGGGGCTGGGGGGCTTCGCCCGGCGCCTGCCTGTCAACGGCGGTTGCGGCGGGGGGTTCCTCGATCCACCGAAATTTTCTTCGGCCTCGCGCTGCGGGGCTTGCCGCCGGCCGGCGTGCTGGCAGCCGCCACGGCTTGACGGCCGCGGGTCCGCCGGGCCCGCAATGCGGCCGTTCCGCCTAAATCCGCGTCGAGATTGATGCGCCGGCCGTCCGGCAGCATCACGTACCGTGAAAACACGCGTAAATGGCCGTTTTCTCCGCGGCGCCCCTCGACCACATAGGTCGAGCCGACCGGAAACCGCTTGGGCAGCCGGCGCGCGTCGCCGCTTAACGATGAATGCGTGGCACCCTCTAAATGCATGGCACCCTCCCGTCGATGGAAAGCTGAATTTGCAACGTTAATATTTTTTGTAAGGTTCCCTGAACTCTGTGACGGTTAGGCGAAATGTTGTGAATCAGTGTGGGCAATTCGGTGGGCGATTTGATCCTGGACCCGAGATCGGAACGCCTCTGCGGCCACCGGGAAGCCGCCTCGCCGCAGCGGCGCGGACGTGTTACAAAGTTCGCCGAATGCATGATGGATCAAGGCGATGGCCCTGAACATGACTGGAAGCATCGCCCCAACCAAACGTCGCCCCAAACCTTGGCGGCAAGCTATGAGGCACCGATGAACGCCCCGCTGAAGGCACTGGCCGGCTCCGAAAGGGTCGGCACCAAGAGTGCCGACAAGGGCGCCGATCTCGACACGCTGATGCGCGGCATCGCGCAGGATGCGCGCGAGGCCGCGCATGTTCTGGCGCTGGCGCCGGCCGCGCAGAAGGACCGGGCGCTGGCTGCCATGGCCAAGGCGGTGCGCCTCTCGTGCAACGCCATCCTCGCCGCCAATGCCGAGGATCAGGCTGAGGCGAAATCCGGCGGCGCCACGCCGGCATTCCTCGACCGGCTGTCGCTCGATGCGGCACGCGTCGCGGCCATGGCGGAAGGCCTCGATGTCATCCGCCAGCTCAAAGATCCGATCGGCACCGTGATGGGATCGTGGCGGCGGCCGAACGGCATGCGCATCGAGCGCGTGCGGGTGCCGCTCGGCGTCATTGGCGTGATTTTCGAAAGCCGTCCCAATGTCACCGCCGATGCCGGTGCGCTTTGCCTCAAAGCCGGCAATGCCGCGATCCTGCGCGGCGGCTCGGAAAGCTTTCGTTCCTGCCGCGCCATCCATGCCGCGCTGGCCGACGGCCTCGCCGAAGCCGGATTGCCGCGGGCTGCCATCACGCTGGTGCCGACGCGCGACCGCGCGGCCGTCGGCATGATGCTGGCCGGGCTCGACGGCGCGCTGGACGTGATCGTGCCGCGCGGCGGCAAAGGCCTTGTCGCGCGCGTGCAGAAGGAAGCGCGCGTTCCGGTCTTCGCGCATCTCGAAGGCGTCTGCCACGTCTATGTCGACCGGAAAGCCAAGCTGCCCATGGCGAAAAAAATCGTGCTCAATGCCAAGATGCGGCGCACCGGCGTCTGCGGCGCGGCCGAGACACTGTTGGTCGACCGCGCAGCCGCCGACAAGCTGCTCAAGCCGCTGATCACCATGCTGCTCGACGCCGGCTGCGAAATCCGCGGCGACGAGGCGGTGCTGGCTGTCGATCCCCGCGTCAAGCCGGCGAGCGAAGCCGACTGGAGCACCGAATATCTCGACGCCGTCCTGACCGCGGGCGTGGTCGACGGCGTTGACGCGGCGATCGCGCATATCGAGCGCTACGGCTCGCACCATACCGACGCCATCGTCACCGAAGACAAGAAGGCCGCCGACAAATTCCTGCGCGAAGTCGATTCGGCAATCGTGCTGCATAATGCTTCGACGCAATTCGCCGACGGCGGCGAGTTCGGCTTCGGCGCCGAGATCGGCATCGCGACGGGGCGGATGCACGCGCGCGGCCCGGTCGGAGTCGAGCAGCTCACCAGTTTCAAATATCGCATACGCGGCACGGGGCAGACACGGCCATAACGAGAGCATGAAACAAACACTTGCCGTCGGATGCGCTCCGGGGGCGGCGACCGGGTTCCCGCTGTCGCGACATTTGCGGCGGCGGACGACGGCAAATCGGACCAGGTCATGCTCGCGCAAAAGATGCCGCCGACGCATTGGGAGGGGGTTGTTTTTCAAAGGCCATGAATTGTGAGTTCCCTCCTGTGCGCACCGTGCAGGCGCCGCCGAACGACCGCGCCGGCGGCCGCGTGAGCGATCGGCAAGCCGGCCGCGTCGTCCTGCCGCCGCATGCGCCGGGCATGCGCATCGGCCTGTTCGGCGGCACGTTCGATCCACCCCATGCCGCGCATCGTGCGGCGTGCCTTTTGGCGATGCGGCGGCTCGGGCTCGATCGCGTCTGGTGGCTGGTCACGCCGGGCAATCCGCTCAAGGACACGTCGGGCCTGACCCCGCTCGCCGAGCGCATGGCGGCGGCACGCGCGCTTGCCAGTCATCCGCGCATCGATGTCACCGACCTCGAAGCCGATCTCGGCACCAGCTACACCTATGCGACGATCCGCTATCTCACGCAGCGTTGTCCGGGCGTGAAATTCGTCTGGATCATGGGCGCCGACAATCTGCGCCACTTTCACCGCTGGCAGCGCTGGCGCGATATTACGCGGCTGGTGCCGGTCGCGGTGATCGACCGGCTCGGTCCCAGTCTCTACTCGGCGGCCGGCGTTGCCGGGAACGCGCTGGCCTGGGCGCGGATTCCGGAAACCGCGGCCAGGAGCCTGGTCGGACGCAAGCCGCCGGCCTGGCTCTATCTGCATGGATTGAAATCGCCGCTGTCGTCGACGGCGTTGCGCGCCGCGCGGGCCCAGCAGGGGCTCAAATCATCCGTGCGCAAATGACCTTAGCCGAGATGGCGGGGTCCGATAATCCGGCCCGAAACGGCGCCGGGCGGAACGCCGGATTGAAGCAAAGAGGTTGAAACTGTTAACTGGCCGTGACTATCTTAAAGGGGCCCTCGGATTCGGTGGCCGGGGAGCTTACAGGAGCGATCGGGAACCTTGTAGCGATCAAGAATCACACGAAGTGACAGTCACGCGCGACAAGGGGATCTTGGAGCGACACCGAGAGTGGTGTGGAGTGCTGTAAGAAGGTTGTGTGACAAAACGCTGCGTGAAAGTCCGCACCGGACGCTGCGCAGAAATCTTGGAGCGAAAGGATAAATAGCCCTGTCGACAGTTGTAATCTCCCGGGCCGAACGTCGCGAGCCCGAAGCGGTCTCCAGAATGCGTGCTAACGCCGAGGAGATCCTCCGTCTGGTCCTCGCCCGCCTCGACGACATGAAGGCGGAGGACACCCTCACCATCGATCTTCGAGACAAACCATCAATCGGCGACTACATGGTCGTGTCCTCCGGCCGGTCGCAGCGCCATGTCGGATCGATGGCCGACAGGGTCGTTGAGGATTTGCACAAAGCTGGCGTTCGCACGCGCGTCGAAGGCATGCCCCATTGCGATTGGGTGCTGATCGACGCCGGCGAAGTCGTCGTTCACGTCTTCCGTCCGGAAGTTCGGGAATTCTACAATCTCGAAAAGATGTGGGCGTCGGGCAAACAGGCCAAGCGCGCGAGCTGACGCGCTACAGCCGGCGTCCGATGATCTCGGACAAGCCGTCTGGATACCGGCTCGCGGGATCGATCGAGGTGGCTATTGAGGGCATTTCGCCCCTGCGGCTGCTTTTGTCTTCAGTCGTGATTGTCGCCGAGCTGTCATTTTCGCCCGCCGTCCATGTGGCTGTCATGTTGATCTCATGCGCATTGTCATCGCCGCGGTCGGCCGCCTGAAACAGGGCCCTGAACGCGAACTTGCTTCCGTCTATCGCAAGCGCGCCGAAGCGGTCGGGCGCAATTCCGGTTTCCGCGACATCGAGATTGTCGAGATCCGGGAAAGCCGCGCGCAGGATGTCGAGCGGCGCCGCACCGAAGAATCGATCGCGATCGCCAACGTCATTCCCGAGCGCGCGATGGTCGCGATGCTCGACGAGCGCGGCGAGAATCTCGACAGCGCCGCGATCGCGGCGCTGCTGCAACAATGGCGCAGCGAAGACCGGCCGGCCGCCTGTTTCATCATCGGCGGCGCCGACGGGCTGGCGCAAAGCCTGCGCGAGCGGGCCAAGCTCAAGCTTGCCTTCGGCGCCGCGACCTGGCCGCATCAGCTGGTGCGGGTGATGATGCTGGAACAGATTTACCGGGCCGGCACCATCCTCGCCGGCCACCCCTATCACCGGGGCTGAGGGTACCGGCCGGCCCAGATTTCCGGCCCGGCATCTTAGGGGCTGGGTCTTTGGCCTAGGTTTTTGGCCCCGGTCTTTGGCCTTGGCTTTTGGCCCAGGTTTCTGGCTCAGGTTTTTGGTCTGCGTCTTTGGCCAAAGTCTCGACCGGAACCGGCCTTATTCCGGTCCCGCTGCGATGTCCTTTCAGGACGCCCCGATTGGGGAATTTATAGGTGTTGTTGCCGATACTGTTGCAGGGGCTTTTCCTTGCCTTCGCGAGGCTGTGGTCTAGCGTGAACCGGATGATTCTCCGACCGCCGCTCTGCGCTGAGCATCAGATACCGGGACTTGAACCGGTATGCAGACCGCTGTTTGCGCCGCTGTTTTGGCTGTTGGCATTCATGCTGTCGCTCGGCTTGAACATCGCCACAGGCCCGATCGCGCTGGCGCAGTCGAAACCTTCGCCGCCGGCCCCGCCGCAAAGTTCGCAATCCCCCGGGACGCAGCCGGCGGCCACCGCGCCGGCAAACAACGCCGACGCGCTCCACCAGCGCGACCAGGAACTCAGCGCAACGCTCGCCAAGCAGCGCGGCTCGGCGGAGAGCCAAGCCAAGCTGAAAATCGAGATCGAAGCGCTGAGCGACGACCGGCGCAAGTTCAATCAGCAGCTCATCGGCACCGCGGCGAAGATCCGCGACACCGAAGCCAATATCGACGCCACGCGAGCGCGGCTCAGGCCGCTCGATGAAAAGCAGGCGCTGTTCCAGAAATCGCTGGCCGAGCGGCGCAGCATGATCATCGAGATTCTGGCAGCGCTGCAGCGCGTCGGCCGTCAGCCGCCGCCGGCGCTGCTGGTGCGGCCGGAAGATGCGCTGCAGGCGGTGCGCACCGCGATCACGCTCGGCGCCGTGGTTCCGGAAATGCGCGCGCAAGCCAACGCTTTGGCCGGCGATCTCGCCGACCTCATGGCCGTGCGCAAGCAGATCGTCGCCGAGCGCGATCGGCTCTCAAGCGACATCGAAGCGCTCGGCCGCGAGCAATTGCGCATGACGCTTCTGATCGACCAGCGGCAGAAGAAACAGACCGTCGATGAACAGGCGCTCGACGGCGAGCGTCAGCGCGCCGCCAATCTCGCCCGCCAGGCCGACACGATTAAGGATCTGATCGGCAAGCTCGAACAGGGCCTCGATCCCGCCGCGCGCGCCAAGCGCGATTCGGCGCGCGCCATCGAAAGCGACGCGACCAAGCCCGACCTTGCCGCCCTGGGCGATCCCGGACGGCTGTCGCCAGCCGTGGCTTTCGGCGACATGCGCGGACGCATGCGTTTGCCGGTCAATGGCGTGCGAATCCGCGAATTTGGCGGCTCCGATGGTGCCGGCGGAACCCAGAAAGGACTTTCTATCGCTTCCCGGCCCGGTGCCCAAATTACGGCACCGTGTGATGGTTGGGTGGTCTATGCCGGGGCGTTTCGCAGTTACGGACAACTCTTGATCCTGAATGCCGGCGGCGGGTATCATGTTTTGTTAGCGGGAATGGAACGAATTTCCGTCGATCTCGGCCAATTCGTGCTAACGGGTGAGCCCGTGGCGGTGATGGCTGGCGCGTCGCAAGCGTC
>Ga0335073_10000351_pt1 | contig 60637 bp, 60 predicted proteins | sample Lox_Sample_22_FD_207093 | JGI IMG/M metagenome (GOLD analysis project Ga0335073, IMG submission 207093) | Soil microbial communities from Loxahatchee National Wildlife Refuge, Florida, United States - Lox_Sample_2.2 | ecosystem: Environmental > Terrestrial > Soil > Wetlands | place: USA... | reverse complement strand
TATCCAGCAGCTGCGACCCCGGAACCGGACGAGAAGGAGCAGAGACATGGCTGAAACCGAGACGGCGATCCTGGCTGGTGGGTGCTTCTGGGGTATGCAGGATCTGATCCGCAAGCTCGACGGCGTGATCAGCACGCGCGTTGGCTACACCGGGGGCGACGTCCCCAACGCGACCTACCGCGACCACGGGACGCATGCGGAGGCGATCGAGATCGTGTTCGACCCGGACCGCATCTCCTACCGCGATCTGCTCGAGTTCTTCTTCCAGATTCACGACCCGACGACGAAGAACCGTCAGGGCAACGACATCGGCCTCAGCTACCGCTCGGCCATCTACTACGTCGACGACGATCAGCGCCGGATCGCGGAGGACACGATCGCCGATGTCGACGCATCCGGCTTGTGGCCCGGCAAGGTCGTCACCGAGGTCGAGCCCGCTGGACCGTTCTGGGAGGCGGAGCCCGAGCATCAGGACTACCTGGAGCGCTACCCCAACGGCTACACGTGCCACTTCCCCCGTCCGGGCTGGAAGCTGCCGAAGCGCGCGGAGCAAGCCGCGCACTGAGTCGCCGTCAGCGACGGGCTCAGAGCCCGCGCCGAGTACAGATGTGGCCGACCGTCCTCAGGAGGATCTTGAGGTCGGTCCAGAGCGACCAGTTGGCCGCGTAGAGGTAGTCGATCTTGACCATCTCGCTCAGCGGTGGTCGCCGCGGGCCGAGCACCTGCCAGGGCCCCGTCATGCCCGGAGCGAGTTGCAGCCGTTCCCGGTGCCACCCCTCGACCAGTCGATCCTCGCCTGGCACCAGGGGGCGGGGGCCAACCAGCGACATGTCCCCACGTAGGACGTTGACCAGCTGGGGCAGTTCATCGAGGGAAGTTCGGCGCAGCATTCGGCCGACACGGGTGACGCGAGGATCGACGGTCATCTTGAACGTACCCTCCGTCTCGTTGAACTGCTGGAGCGCCTGGCGCTGCGCCTCTGCGCCGTCGACCATGCTCCGGAACTTGATCATCGTGAACACTCGGCCGTCCCGCCCGATGCGCTTTTGAAAGAACAGGACGGGCCCGGCGGCGTCGAGCTTGATCGCGATCGCCATGAGAAGCCACAACGGGGCGAGCAGCGCTAGCGCTGTGGCGGCACCGACGACGTCGATCGCGCGCTTGACGGCGCGCGATGAACGGGTCAGGCCGGGTCGGCGAACTCCGAGCACGGTGACGCCGCCGACGGTGTCGAACTCGACCGCGGAGCCAACCACCTCGAGCAGGCGGGGGACGATCGAGACCTTCACCCCGATCGCGGTCGTGCTCCGCACCGCATCGAGCATCGTCTCCGGGTCTGCGGTCGTCGGGATCAGGAACACGCGATCGACGACGAACTCGCGCACGACCTTGGCGAGATCCTCGAAGGCCAGTGGCCGCGTGCGCCGCGAGCGGTCACCCCAGTCGCTGTCGAGGCGGCGCTCGTCCTCGAGCGGAAGAAACCCGGCCACCTCGATCCGAGCGCCCGGGTCGGCAGCGAGCGATTGCGCCAGCCGCGTCCGGGCCTTCGCGCTACCGACGATCAGGACCCTCTCGCGCGATGCCGAAGCCTGGGCAACAGCGCGCGCGCTGGCGCGAAGCGTGACGAGGAGCACAAAGGTGGTTGCGCACAGGACGATCACGCCGCCACCGCCGAGGCGCATGGGCAGGCTCGCGACAAACGCGATCAGCGACCACACGACGGCGTAGGCGACCGAGAGCCCGAGCAGTGCCGGCATCTCGTCGAGCGTGGACTTGCGCAGCACGACCTCGTCGTGGTCGTAGCGGCCCATCATCTTGGCGACGAGGACGAGCGCGGGCACGGTGAGGAGGCTGACGAGGGGGAGAGTGTGGCCGTTCAGAGCGGCGATCGTCGCGAGTGCGCCGAGCGCGGCGCCGCCGTCGGCGAGCGCCAGCAGCCGACGAAATACCGCGTCGCGGCGCACCGGTCGAGCCGGGGCATCCGGTTGGAGCCGAAGCCCGACAGGTCGCGCGGGGTGCGCGGTCAGTGAATTGTTATCCGACCCCTGCTCGAGGAGTTGCACGCCGGGTCACCCGGTCCTCACCAATGTGAACAGACCGCAGGGACCTGGATTTCCCTGCCAGCCTCAGGTTCTTTAAGACCTCGGCCTCCGCACACGCACCCGCATGCATGTCGCAGACCTGACCGGGAAAGATACGGAGGTGTAGGAGAACGCGCAACTCCGAACCGTGGAACCGTTCAAAACCCACATTTGCCGCCGCGATCTCGGCCGTGATGCCCAAGATGGAGGACAAGAGGCGCCGGCGTTGGGCTGGTCGGTCACTGATTCGACTGCCGCTCTTTCGTCTGCTACTGCCGGTGCCGATAACCGCACGAGATGCTACGAACCTGGCACCAGCCCCCGAGATCCCTGCTCGTGCTGGCGCTTGCGTTCAGCATCGTGACGCTCGCGCTGAGCGGGGCAAGTCCCGCCGTGGCCGTGCCGGGGGCGAGCGCGAAGCCGCTGCCCGCGAACTTCTTTGGCGTGAACGCCGGGACGCTGTTCGACGCCCCGCAATCGGAGTGGGGGGCCCAGCTCGCCGAGATGCAGCAGGGCGGGATCGCGGTCGTCCGCACCGACGCCCCGTGGAGCGTCGCCGAGCCGATGGCGCCCGTCGCCGGGATTCATCACTACGACTTCACCCAGTTCGACTCGATCATCGCCGCGCTGGCCGCTCATAACCTGAGGTGGCTCCCGATCATCGACTATTCCGCCCCTTGGGCCGCCTCCGAGCCGGGCAACGATTTCTCCCCGCCGGCTATTGATGCCGACTACGCCGCCTACGCGCGCGCGCTCGCGCAGCGCTACGGCGCGGGCGGCAGCTTCTGGGCCGCGCATCCCGAACTGCCGTACCTTCCGGTCGAGCAATGGGAGATCTGGAATGAGGAGAACGGAGGCTACTTCTGGCAGCCGGGCCCCGATCCCGCGCGGTACGTCGACCTGTATCTCGCCGCGCGGGCCGCCCTCCGCTCGGTCGACCCGAACGCGCAGGCCGTGGTCGGGGGACTGGCCGACGCGGGCAACGTCAACAGCTTCCTCAAAGGGATGTTCCTGGCCCGTCCCGACGCGCTCCAGAACGTCGATGCGATTGCGCTGCACCCGTATCCGCTCGACCCAACGCACACGGCCGCTTCGGCGATGCAGCAGATCATGAGCACGCGCCAGTACCTGAACTCGCTGGGCGCATCCAGCATCCCGATCATGGTGACCGAGGTCGGCTGGACCACCCAGGGCGATGGCGCGGTCAGCGGGGCGCTGCGTGCGCAGCAGCTCTCCGGGCTGGTCACCGATCTCGCGATCGCACACACCGGTGTCATCGCCCTGATGCCATATGCGTGGGTGACACGCGAGCAGTACACACAGGCCGGCGACTGGTACGGGCTGTTCAACCCAAGTGGCGCCCCGACGGTTGGCGGCACCGCATACCTCCGCGCGATCAAACTGGCGCGCGCGCCGCAGAGCCGTGGCAAGATGCCGCCTCGCGGTGGGCGTCACAAAAACGACTCGCACTCGAGCCGGCGCGTTCACGCGCGACGGCACAAGCACCGCAAATAGCGCCGCGGCCGCGCTCGCCGGTGCGCCCCGGGCGACCGAGGACGGGCCAACCTTCATCGAGCGGCGCGATCGGCCGGGGATCCTGCACGTGATCCAGCACTGCGAGCCGAGCGGGGCGGAGGTCGGACACCTCCCACTGCTGCTCGCCGATCCCGACCCGCTGCTGGCCTGCCCGCCCGGCTCGCCCACCGAGCGCATGGCACGTGAGCGCGGTATTCCGACCGTGCCGCTTCCCTACCGCACGCTGCGCATGAGCGCCGGGTGGGGCGAACTCGCTCGGTCGATCGTGCGGGCGGTGCAGATGGCGCGCGATCTCCGCGGCCTCCTCCGAGCGCACCCCGAGCGGCCGATCGTGGTGGGCAACACGTTGACGCCGTCACTCGTCGCGTCGATCGCCGCCGCGGGCATGCGGCGCAAGCCGGTCTGGGTCGCGGCTCAATTCATACCGCGTCGATCCGTCCGCGCGGCGGTGAGGCTGCTCGCCCGCGCCACCGCCGAACGCGTGCTCGTGCCCTCCACAGCGGTTCATGACGATTTCGTCGGCCGCTCCCGCGGACTGCGAGGCCGCGCCCACGTGACCCATCCCGGCATCGACATGCAGCGCTTCGCGGTCGACCGGCCGACCGACACCGCGGCGCGCGTCGCGCTTGTCGGCTACATCTCGACCGTCAAGCGCACGGACATGGCGCTCGAGATCGCGCGCGAGGTGGCCGCGCAAGTGCCCGAGTTCGAACTGCAGATCGTCGGTTGTGCGCAGTACAGACCCGAGGACTTCGCCTTCGAGCGAGCCCTTCAGGAGAGAGTCGCGGCAGACCCGTTGCTGCGGAAACACGTTCGCTTCTGCGGGTATGAGCGCGACGTCCCGGCGCTGCTGGCGAACGTCTCCGCACTGCTGCACTGCTGCCCGGTGGAGACGTTCGGCGTGGCGCTGGTAGAGGCGATGGCGGCGGGTGTGCCGGTCGTGGCGCCGGCCGCGGGCGGGCCGCTCGACATCGTCGAGCACGAGCGCACGGGGCTGCTGTATGCGCCCGGTGATGTCTCCGAGGCGGCCTCTCAACTGGTGCGCTTGCTCGCCGAACCGGCCTGGGCGCGCGAGATGGGCATGGCGGCAAGACGGCGCGTCGAGCGGCGGTTCACCAGCCCCGCGTACGTTGCGAGCGTCAGTTCCGCGCTCGAGGGACTGGTCGATGCTTAGCGCCGCGCCGGAAGCCGTTGCGCGCGCTCGTCGCGTGAAGCTCCAGCAGCAGCCGCTCGACTTCGGCCACGTGAGCCTCCCAGGTGAAGCGCCGGGCTCGCGTCGCCCCCGCGCGACCCAAGCGGGCCGCGCGCGCCGGATCGAGCAACAGCCCCTGGACGGCCTCGGCGACTGCGCGATGGTCTCGGGCGTCGACGAGCAATCCCGTCTCGCCGTCCGCGACCGCGTCGAGCGCGCCGCCGACCGCTCCGGCCACGACCGGGAGGCCGGACACGGCCGCTTCGAGGAACACGATCCCAAAGCCCTCGCCCGCGTGGTTGGGCAGCGCGAACACGTGCGAGCGGGCGAGCCAGGCGTTGCGCTCGGCGTCGGACACGGCGCCGAGGAAGCGCACCGCGGACTCGAGTCCTTGGCGTCGCGCGGTCGCCTCGAGCTCGGACCGCAGCGGCCCCTCGCCGATCACGATCCATTGCACCTCGGGGACGTTTCGACGGATCAGCGGCAGCGCGCGCATGAGGATGTCGTGGCCTTTTTCGCGGTCGCGCAGGCGGGCGACCGTGACGATCGTCGGCCGCCTGCACTTCGGAGCATTGCCCGGGCGTGCGAGCTCGACGCCCGGATGAACGCGGTGCACTCGTTCGCGTTGCACTCCAGCACCGAGGGCAAGGCTTTCGCTGTAACGGCTGACGGCGACGACGCGGTCCGCGCTCCGCACGGCGAAGGCGGCGACGCGCGGGCGGTCACGGAACTCCTCAGCGTGCACGTACTGGAGCGAGGGACGCTTGAGCCACGAGCGAAGCGCCGCTGCCGCCGGCGCGGCGACGGCGTGGCCACAGATCAACACGTCGGGGCGTGCCCGCGCACCCGCGAGCAGGCCGCGCGCGTTGAGCAGCGCCACCGCCGCCTTGTTGCGATCGCGCTGCGTGCCAACGCGGATGATCGGGAACGGCTGGCGAGCGTCGAACGACGCCGCGCCCGCGCGTCCCAGCGTGACCACCTGCACGTCGATCGCCGCGAGGCCGGCCGCGAGACGTTGCATCACGAGCTCGATTCCACCGCCGGTCCCCGGCGGGAAGTCCGGCGTGAGCAGCAGCGCGTGCGGGTTCGGCACTCGCGGCATGCTGACAAACCGACCTCGTGATGGCGCCACCTCCGGCATTCCGGCTGCTGGTGGTCGCACCGTTCGAACGCGGACGCGAGCAGGGCGGCTCTCAGCGCGCCACGGCGCTGGCCGAGCGGATGGAGGAGCGCGGGGTGACGGTGGGCTGGCGGCGGGTGGGACAGCAGGTGAAATCGAGGAGGCGCAAGGCCCTCGACCTGGCGCGGCTCAAGCCGGGCATCGTGGGCGGCGTCTCGATATCCCCACCGGCCAACGGATCCTCGTGCCAAATCGCCGTGGCCGCGCACTCGTTCCTGGCGCCCCAACTCGAGGCTCTGCCGCCGCACGTCCCGCGGGTCGTCGACTTCCACAACCTCGAGTGGCAGCACATGGCCGACTCGGCGGCGCTCGAGCGGCCCGGCGCCGGCCCGCGGGGCCTGGTTCGCAAGGGCTACCTGGACGCGCAGGTCCGGCTAATCCGCCGGTTCGAGCGCTCGCTGATCAGGCGCAGCGATCTCTCGCTATTCGTCAGCGAGCCCGAGATCGACTGGGCGCATCGGATCCCCGCCCGCGGCGATGTGCTCCTCGTCCCGTCGGTACTCCCGCGAGCGACCGAGCAGGCGGCGCTCGAGATCGCCGCCCGGCGACGCCCGCTCCCGGCCGGCCCGCATCTCGTCTACGTCGGCACCCTGGCGTTCCCACCCAACGCGCTCTCGCTCGTGGACTTCCTCGAACGCAGCTGGCCCGCGATCAGGAATGCCTTCCCGGCCGCGTGGCTGGCGATCGCCGGAGGGTGCGATGAACACCTGCGAGCCTCGTTGGAGCGCCATCCCGGGGTGCGCGCGCTCGGCTACGTGGACGATCTCGGAGATCTGCTCGCGCGGTGCACCGCCGCGGTGATGCCGTTCGAAGGCCTCGCCGGCACCAGCCTCAGAGCGCTGTTCTACGCACTGGCCGGGGTCCCCGTGGTGGGGAGCCCCGGCGCCTTTCGGGGGCTGACGTTCCGACTCGGGATCGAGGCGTCGACGCCGAACGAGTGGGCAGAAGGCGTTGGACGCGCCGCGGAGGCCCCCACGGAGGAGGCACACCGTGCCGCGCTCGGCCTGCAACGGGATGCGGGGCCCTGGGACGACCTCCGCGACCGTTTCGGTGCGCTCGCACGCACCGGGGATAGGCGCGGCGCATGATCGCCGCGGGCCGCAACAACGCGGGTCTGGTCGCGGGCGCCGGGGCAGCCGTCGCGAGCGGTGCGCTGATCGCCCACGGCTCTCCCAAGCTCGTGTTCGTGCTTGCGGCACTGGCGTTCCTCCTGTGGGCGATCGCCAGCCCGGAGGACGGGGCGCTGGCGCTGCTGGTGATCGCCCCCTTCTCGATCTACCCGGTCACGGTTGGGGGCTTCTCAGTGTTCGCGATCGCTCCACTCGTCGGCGTCACTTCGATCATCCTCCTGCTGCGGTACCGGGGAACGCTGACGCGGCTCCATCGGCGGCTGCCGATCACCGCGGGCGCTTTGCTGATCGCCGTCGCCGCGGTTACCGCCGCACTGTCAACTCAGCCGACCACGGCGTTCTCGCGCGTGCTCTACCTAATGATCTTCGGCCTGTTCGCCGCGGCGCTCGCGAGCGCGATGTCGGCCGGGCGCCTGTCGGATCACACCGTCGCCCAGGCGATCGTGGCGGCGGCCGCTGCCGCGGCCGTGGCGCTGATCGTGCAGGTGCTTGCCCAGTTCTCCGTCGGCGCCACCGCCGTCACGAACTGGTTGATCGGGAAGCTGCCGCTGTTTGCCGGCGCTCACACGGCGAGTGAGCTGACGCAGCTCAACTGGACGGTCGGCGGACTGAACATCGTGCGCGGCATCTTCCCGTTCATGGACGCGCCGGGTGCGGGCCAGTTCATGATGCTCGGCCTGCTGGCGGCGGTGTGGTTGAGGAACGATCCCCGCAGCGACGGCTCCTGGCTCCGAAGCCGGGTCGGAGTGGCGGCGATCGTCCTGATTGCCGCCGGGTTACTGATGACTTTCTCGCGACAATCGTGGGTCGGCGCGTTCGTCGGGCTCGGTGCCCTCGCGCTCCGGCGCCGTCCGGGGTCGCTCCTGCTCGTGGTGCTCGCGCTGTTCGTGGTCATGACCGCCGTGCCCGCTCCCGGTGGGCACCAGACCTTCGCGGATTACCTGCTGAGCGCCGGGAATACGTCGACGACCTCGACCGCCACTCGTCTCGGTCTGTGGCAGCAGGCTTTGCAGCTCGTCCCGCGTCACTGGGTGATCGGCGTCGGCCCGGGGCTGTACTCGACGCTCAACCCCAATCCCGCCAATCCGATCTACTACGCCCACAACGTCTTCCTCGACGAGCTGGTGGAGCTCGGCGCGCTCGGCGGTCTGGCGCTGATAGCGGTGTTGGCCGCCGCGATGTCGTCGGCTTACCGGCGTCGGGCGATGCTCGGCTTCGCGATGCTCGCGGCGTGGGGGACGGCCAATCTCTTTGACGATGCGCTGTATGAGCCACGAACGTTGATCGCGCTTGCGGCTGCGTTTGCGCTCGCCGCCGCAGGCGACGGCTCACGCGTAGTCGGCGAACGCGTACGCGTATGAGTCGTCGGTGTCGCGGGGCCGCAGCCCGGTGACGGCGATACCGACTGCAAGCTGCGGAATGCGGCCGAGCACCTCCCGGGCAGCCTCGGCCTGTTCGCGGGTGGTGTGGGAGGATCGAACGCAGAGGACCGCGCCGTCGACGTGCGGCAGCAGCGCGAGCGCATCCGCGACCACGAGCAGTGGAGTGCTGTCGAGGATCACGACGTCGAAGTCCGCGGAGAGCGTGTCGAGGAGTGTCGCCATCCGCTCTGATTCGAGCAGTTCGCCCGGAGAGGCCGTGGTCGCGCCGGCGACGATGCAGGAGAGCGACCGCGCGGGAGCCGGGTCGCCGCCGCCGCCGTTGCGCGCGGCACCGTTCGCGAGGATGGAGCCGCCGGGCAGCGGGATGCGCTGCACCACGTCTTCGATCCTCGCGCCGTTGAGATAGTCGCTGACGCCGGGCCTCGCTGACGCGTGCAGCCGGTCGGCGAGCACGGGACGCCGCAGGTCGCACTCGATCAGCACTGCGCGGCTCCCCGTGGCGGCCAGCGACAACGCAAGCGACGCGGCCACCGTCGATTTTCCCTCCTGCGGCATGGCGCTCGTGACCAACAGGCGGCGCACGGGCCCCGCTTCCCGGAGCCCGGCCAGGTTGTGGCGGAGCATCTGGATCGCCTCCACATCCTCGGCCCGCGCGCGGCCGTCGCCGTTCAGCGCGCCGTTTCGCCCGGGTGCGAGCACCTGCCCGATCGCGTCGTCACGGATCCGGCCGAGCACCGGATAGTCGAGGGCCTCGTGGATCTGCCGAGAGCCGCGCAGGCGGCGGTCGAGCGAGTCCCTCACGAACGCGATGATCAGACCTATGAGCAGACCCGCCAGCGCTCCAAGCAGAACGTTCCGCTTGGTCTGCGGCGACGCCGGCGTCCCGGAAGGCTGCGCGCGAGTGACGAGCTCAGCCGGCGTCGCGGTCGTCTGCAGGAACTTCAAACGGCTGATCTGATCGATCAGCGACGCCCGCGTCGCCAGCGCATCCGGCCCGGTTCCAACCACGTGGTTCAGTTGCTGTGTCAGCACGCGCGTGGCGCCCGCGTAGCCGCCACGGGCTTGAAGGTTGGTGAGGTCGGCGGCCTTGGCGGCAAACGCATTGGCGATCTCGGCCGCGAGCGCGGGATTGCCGGCGTGCGCGGTGACGTCGACCAGTTGTGTCTTCGCGTCGACTGTGGCGCTGACGCTCGCGGCCAGAACGGCGTCCGGAATTCGGTGGTGCAGGGCTCGCGCCACGGCGGATACGACGCTCGGAGCGGTCACCGTCGCGGCGCGCGCGGCCGGCGACTGCTGCGGCGGAGTCAACGTCGGCGAGACCGGACTTCCCAGGAGGTTGAGCGCATAGCTGTCATCGACGTAGGAGACCGTGGCGGTGGAGTCGTACACGGGTTTCTCGAGCTTGGAGACAGCGAATGCCGCGACGGCCGCCGCCACCATCAGGAGCGCGATCGTCAGCCAGTTCTCGCGGAGGACGCGCAGGTAGTCGCGCAGGTTGGTGTACCTGACCGAATCGTCATGCGCGCCCTTCGAGCCTGAAGGGGCGCCGTTGGAAGACCACGTCGTCAAGCCAACACCTGGATCACGATGTCTCGAAGCCGACTGCGGAACCGGCCACAGTCGTACTGCTCTACCGCCTGCCGAATCGTCTCGGAATCATAGGCGTCGACGTCAAAGGCGCGCACCGCTTCCTCGACCGCCTCTTCGGTCTGTGCCGAGAACAGCTCGCCGGTCACACCTGGGCGCACCGTGTGACGTGCCCCACCCTGGTCATAGGCGATCACCGGTCGCCCGCATGCCATCACCTCCACCGGCACCAGGCCGAAGTCGTCTCGGCTCGGGAAGATCGCGGCGCGGCAGCGCTGCATCACGGGCACCAACTCGTGGTCATCCAGCGGTCCGAGGAATTCGACGTTCCCCGACGCCAGCCGCCGTAGACGCGGGTACGCCGGCCCGCTCCCCGCGATCAACAACCGATACGGGAGCTTGCTGAACGCTCGGACGACGATTTCCATCCGCTTGTACGGCTCGACCAGACGGCCGCAAAGCAGGAAGTAGTCCTCGGGTGACTCCCCTGAGGGACGAAACAGGCCGACATCGAGCGGTGCGCCGACCACCTCCGCGCTCCGCCCGTAGCAGCGCTCGATCAGCGCGGCGGTGAACGGCGACTGGGTCAGGTAGACGTCGAGGCCCTGCGCGCTGCGCCAGTCACTGCGTCGCATCGCCGCCGCGAACATCTTGAACATCGGTCCGCGCATGGTTCCTGGCGCCCACTCGCGCTGGTAGTTCTCGGTCATCGACCAGGCGAAGCGGAGAGGGCCATGGCAGTAGCAGACCCGCCGCGCGTCCGACCGGCTGCGAAGGCGGTGCGCGAACGCATAGCTCGAGCTCAACACCACGTCGGCGGCGGGCAGCCGCAGGTGATCGACGAGCCACGGGTAGGCGGGAGCGAGGACGCGGTAGTGCCGCAGCACATCGTTGCGTTCGGGCACCAGGCACCGGAAGCGGTCCTCGATCCCCATCCGCCGTGCCACCTCGCGCCGTCCGGTGATCGCGACCACGGGCGCGTCGGGAAACGCACGGGCCATCTCGGCGGTCACTCGCTCGGCACCGCCGTACGTCTCCATGAAGTCATGGGTGATGACGACTCGCATCTCCCGCCTGATCTGGCCGTGTTACGGCAGGCGCATTCCTCGCGCCGTCTGACCCACCTGGAAAGGTCAGCTGCCGGGGCGGGCGGGCACGTTACCGCAGGTCCAGCGAGCGATGTCGCAGTTCTCCTGCCGCCGGTGAACCTTCGCAAAAGCTCACCACAAGTGGTATATGTCCAGTCACGGGAAATCGGCAGGGAACGATGTCTACGTGAGAAAACGGTTCACACTCGCCGCCCTGGCGGCGACGATCTTCAGTGCACTCGCACTCGCCGTGACGGCGGGCGCGTACGTGACGGGGAGGAGCTACGTCGCGCGGCCATACGTCACGGGCTTTCCCGCATCGGCCACGAATCACTGGGGGCCGATCGGCATCGCCTTCGATCGCTCGGACGATCTGTATGTCGCCGACACTGTCGACGGCAACATCTACCGCTTTCCGCCGGGCGGCGGCACCGCGTCGCCGGCGACCCGGCTGACCAAGACCCGCGTGCCCGGAATCATCACCGGTCTCGCCTTCGACGCGGCCGGGCACCTCTACCTTGCGCGATACAACCCCGGCGACGTGGTCCAGATAAATCCGAGCAACGGCCGTGTGATTCGCGTGGTCGCTCGCGTGCGCTGCGCGACTGGCGTGACCGTTGATCCAGTAAGCGGCAGTCTGTTCGTCTCACAGGATCAATGCGGAACGACGATCTGGCGGATCACCCACTACCGACACGGTCCCGGCACGGTGAAGGCCTACGCCACCGAACCCGGCGTCGACGGGCTCGTGTTCGACAACCGCGGCAATCTGTACGCCGAGAGCGATGGGACCGTCACTCAGATCGACGGCACCCACAGCGCCACGCCTGGCGCCGTCACCGACCTCGCGCACGTCCCGTACGCCGACGGCGTCGCGGTCGCGCCCGCTGCCCGCGACGGTCGCCCCCTAGTGTTCGCCAACCGCAACGATGGGATCGTCACGCGAGTGGACTTCTCCACCCGGCCCGCGTCACAGACCGACATCTTCACCGGCGGCACCCGCGGCGATTTTGCGGCGGTCGATTCGCACGGGTGTCTCTACGTCACCCAGACCGCCGATGTCGTGCGGCTCGCGCCCAGAGCCAAGCGCTGCAACTGGGAACCGACGACCCCGACGGCTCCTTAGCGCGACGCCCCCCGTCTCCCGGCACGCCACCGTTCGATCGCCTGCTCGTGCGCAACCAGCGTCAGATCGGCGACGGTGGCCGGATCGCTCAACCGAGCGACGTGCGCCGCCCCCGCCGCCCCCATCGCCTGGGCGCGTTCGCGGTCGCGAAGCAGCTCGAGCAGCGCCGCGGACCATGCCTCCGGATCTTCGCGGCCGACTATCCGGCCCGTCTCACCGTCGAGCACCAGCTCGCGGAACGGTGGGATCTTCGACGTCGCGACCGGCCGCCCGACCGCTGAAGCCTCGGCGACCACGTTGCCGAAGCTCTCCCAGCGCGACGGGAACGCGCAGACGCTGGCACGTCGGAGTTCCTCCAAGACACCGGTGCGGTCGAGTTGGCCGCGCAACTCCACCGCATGGGCGACACCGAGTCGTTCGGCCTCGCGCAGAAGCCAGGCCGACGAGCACGGCGTTCCGGGCTCCATCACGTCGCGGCCCACGAACACAAAGCGCGCGGCGGGAAGTGCCGCGAGCACCCTCGGTGCCGCCGCCAGCACCACGTCGGGCGCCTTGCGCGGCTCGAGTCGCCCGACGAACGTGACCCGTGGCTCGGCGGCGTCGGGCAGCGATGCGAGCGGCGGCAGGCGAACCGGATAGGGGATCGCGTGCGTGGCGCGGTTATCCAGGCGCAGGTGGGCCGAGACCTCTTCGAGGTTCGAGCTCGTGCTGATGACGGCGTTCGCGCGCCGGGCGCTGAAGTCCTCGAGCCACGCCGCCAGGCGTCCATCGAGCCCGCCTGAGCTCGCGCCCTGGCCGGTGTGCGGGAACAGCTGCCCCGCGCTCGAGTGGAGGCGGACGACGAGCGGCCGCGTCCCGCGCAGCGCGAGCGCGAGGCCCTCGGCCTTCCACTCCGGGCACTCGACGACGTCCGGCTCGATCCTGAGCCGGTCGATCGCGCGCGCGACTGTGGCCGCAAGCAGGATCCGCGTCCAGGCCTCGGGTGCCACGCGGCCCGGACCGGGCACGTGCGGCGCTCGCACGCGATGTACGGTGACTCCCGCCCGCGAAACGGTGCCGGCGTGCTGCCCGTTCACCGCCGACAGCACGTGCACCTCCATGCCTTTAGTGGCCAGCGCTTCGGAGAGCACGTCGACGTACGTCCCGATTCCGCCCCAGGCGGTCTCGGGCGGGAACTCCTGCGAGACGAACAGGATTCTCATCGCGGCCGGCGCTCGGCGGCGCGGGCGATCTCCATCACCGTCAGCTCGGCGAAGCGCTCGACGGTGTGAGCGGCTGCGGTTCGAATCCCGCCTTCGATGAGGTGCGCACGGAGCGACTCGTCCACCGCCAGTCGCTCGATGCAGGAGGCCAGCGCGGCGGCGTTGTCGGCGGGGAAGAGGAGGGCGTTCTCGCCGTCGACGAGGAACTCGGCCGCGCCGCCGCGCGCCGTCGCGACGACCGGGCGGGCCACGCCCATCGCCTCGAGCGGTACCAGCCCGAAGGGCTCCTCCCAGCGGACCGGGAACACCACGACATCGGCGGCGCCGTAGATCGCCGGCAGGTCGTCCGCGGCTGCAAACCCCTCGAACCGCACTCGCTCCTCCACACCGAGACGACGCGCTAGCTCGCGCAGTTCGGCCGCGTAGCCCTCATCGCCGGTGCCCCACACCGCCAGTGTCGCGGCCGGAGGAAGGTTCGCGAGCGCCGCGACCGCCGTGTCGATGCCCTTGCGCCGGTCGATCCGCCCGACGTATGTGAGGCGCCAGCGCCAGGGATGCGGGGGCGCAGGCGCCGTGAACCGCTCGTGAATGCCGGGGTGCACCACGGTCGCTCCGGACACGTCGACGCCGGCTTGGCGGGCGTGCTCACGCGTGTAGCGCGAGTTGAACACGAGCGGCCCGGCTCCGCCGATGTCGACCACGGCCGGCACCCCGCAGAGCCGCTCGGCGAGACGGCTTGTCAGCGCTCGCCTGTCCTTCCAGGTCCGGCTCCAAGCGTCGTTGTGCCATCCGTAGGAGAGCCAGTCGTCGTGGACGACGTATACGCCCGGGATGCCGGCCCGCCTGACCTGTTCGATCAGCGACAATGACATGCAGCCCATCGACCACCACGCCAGCACGTCCGGACGAAAGTCGTCCAGGTGGCGCCGGAGTTCGGTGGCGTTGTGGCGCTCGAGCCATACGCGAGCCAGCCGACCCTGGCCGACGAACCGCTCCCGGGAGGGGTCCCAGTACCAGCGGAGCGTGCGGTGCACATCCGGGTCCTGCTCGTCGCGACCGGGCGCCGCTTCGTAGTCGGAGGTGAGGATCCGCACCGTGTGCCCGTGCGCCCGCGCGTGGCCCATCGCGGCCTGCCACACGAGCTCGTAGCCGCCGGAGTGGTGTGGTGGATACATGTTGCCGACCGCCAACATCCGCAGCGGCCGGTCGGCGTGCCACTCATCCACCGCGACTGGTCACCGTCGCTCCGAGCCGGCCACGGCAGTAGCTGGCCCACTGCCGGGCGTTCATCGTTCCACGTCCGGTAGCGAGTCCCCGGATCAGGATCGGTCCGGTCCGTGCGCAGCGCCATACCTCGCGCGCCACCCGCGCCGGGCGGGGATCCGTGTCGGCGGCCAGCAGCGCGTCCGACACCCCCTGGGCGTGGGCCCGGCGAAGGAAGAACTCGCGTGTGAGCCGTTCGGCGGGGACGCGATGGATGACTGCCGCCGCCGGCTCGTAGCGGATGCGGCCGCCGCTGCGGCGCAGTCGCCGGAAGAACTCAGTATCGCCGTTGGAGACCAGCGAGCTCCCGATCCGGTCGAGCCCTTCGGTGAACAGGCCGACACGGTCGAACTCGGCACGCCGTACCGCACAGTTGGCGCCGACGGGCACGGGTCCGCGGTCGAGCCACAGCGGTTCGCTGCCGAGGTCGAACTCGGCGAGAAACTCGCGCTGCGTGCTCGCCAGCCAGACCGGCGCGCCGCGGCCCTCGAACCCGAGCTGCACGCGACCTCCCACGGCAGCGCAACCGCTCGCCTCGAAGGCGTCGAGCACGGTGCCGGCCCATTGCGGGGACAGCAGCGTGTCGTCGTCCAGGAACGCGACCGCCTCACCGGTCGTCTCCTCGATGCCGCGGTTGCGAGCCGCATTCAGTCCGCCCGGGGCCTGACGCACGCACCGGACCGAGATCTCGCCGCCGGCGTCCGCGACCACGGACGCCAGCGGGGGCGTGGACCCGTCGTCGATCACGACGACCTCAACCGAGTCCGGCTCCAGGTCCTGGCGCTGGATCGTGCCCAGGCAGTCCTGCAGGAACTCCGGGCGGTCTCGCGTGGGGATGATGATCGACAGCCGCACCGCGACTCACAGGACGACGGATCGCCAGCTGAAGCTGCCGGCCACCAGGCCGGTCAGCGTGGCGGCGTCGATGACTACCGAGCCGACGGCAAGCTCGAGACCGCGCCTCACGCCCCAGCGGACGGCGTCGCGGGCGATCCAGTCGGCGTACGGAGCCGCGGCGAGCAGCCAGATCCTCTGCCGCGTGACCAGCGCCAGCAGGACTCCCGCGCCGGCCAGATCGAAGCGCGCCGTCTTGCGGTGAAAGAACCACCGCCGGTAGAACGCCGCCTCGCGTAACTCCGGCACCAGGCTCGCGAGGCCCGGCATGTCTCGCGTCCAGTGCCAGCGATCGGCGACCTCGTCGCCGAGGTGGCCGGGGACCACCTCGTGGTGTACGAGGGCGTCGGGCGCGAACGCGCTGCGAGCGCCGAGCCGTCGTGCGCTCCAGGCGAACAGCACGTCCTCGCCGATCGGCGTGCGCGCTGCCCGTCGTCGCCGGCGGTCGGCGGTGAAGCGCCGGCGCCGCGCCTTCTCGAGCGACCAGTCCCTGAAGCCGCCGACGGCGTCGAACAGGTCTCGCCGCACGAGCAGGTTCGCGGTCTGGTAGAAGCCGTCGTCGCGTTCGACGAGGAGCGTGCGGTCGAACGGCGTACGGACGGCCGTCGGGTCGGGCCGCACAGCGCCCTGGACGATGTCGGCGCCGCTCAGCGTCTCGAGACCGCGGGACAACCAGCGAGCGGTCGGAAAGCAGTCGGCGTCCGTGAACGCGAGCACCGGAGCGCGCGCCGCGTCGGCGCCGCGGTTGCGCGCGGCACCAGGACCCTCGCTCCGCGGGTTGTGGATCAGGGTTACGAACGAGCGGTGCTCTTCGGCGATCGCTGCCGTGTCGTCCCGCGAGCCGTCGTCGACGACGATCACCTCGAACGGCACGTCGAGTTCCTGCGCGCGCAGCGACTCGAGCGTGCGGCGCAGCGTAGGGGCCGCGTCACGGGCAGGGACGATCACGCTGACGGCGGGGTCGTTCAACGGCGCGAACGTACCAGCGCCCCCTGCGCTTCGCGCCACTAGCCTTTCGCAACTGTATGCGCGGGAGCATGCGAGCCTTCTGGGATCAGCGGGCGAAGGAGGATGCGTTCTTCTTCGTCGACAACCGGCTTGCCTATGGCGATCCCGACCTGGAGCGCTTCTGGGCCGACGGCGAACGCGACCTCGACACGCTGCTGGGCGCGCTGTACGTGGCGGTCGAGCCCGAGGACCGGGTGCTCGAGATCGGGTGCGGGGTCGGACGCCTCACCCGCGTCCTGGCGGCGCGCGCCCGGGCGGTGCAGGCGCTCGATGTCTCGGCACAGATGCTCGAGCTCGCCGGGCAACACAACCCCGAGCTCGGCAACGTCAAGTGGATTCTCGGCGACGGATCGACGCTCGCGGGGATCGAGTCCGCCGGTATCGACGCGTGCGTGTCGCACGTCGTCTTCCAGCACATCCCCGATCCCGCGATCACGCTCGGCTACGTGCGCGAGCTGGGCCGCGTGTTACGCCCCGGCGGCTGGGCAGCCTTCCAGATCTCTAACGACCCTCAAGTTCATCGCCGCCCGTCGCTGCTCGAGCGGACCAGGCTCGCGGGCAGGGCGCTCGCGCGCCACGCCCCTCAGGGCCAGCGCGATCCGCGGTGGCTCGGCTCGATGGTCGAGCTCGATGACCTCCGCGCCGCGGCGGCCGCCGGTTCGATGCGGATTGAACGCGTCGTCGGCGAGGGGACGCAGTTCTGCCTCGTCCTGACGCGCCGGCTCCCGCACGATGCCTGAGCTCGCCGTGCGCGAGCGCCCTGCCGGCGAGCGCACGGCCGGGATCAGGAACCTGCGGAGGCACACCGCCCGCGGGATGCTCGTCAACTCCGTCTACCAGCTCACCTTGGTGGGGATCGGCGTGGTCAAGGGGATTGTCGTGGCCGCTCTGCTAACCCGAGCGGACTACGGGCTGCTCGGCGTGCTCGGTCTCACGCTGTGGACCGGGCTCAGCCTCAAGAACCAGTTCGGCGCGGGCAACAAGTACGTCCAGCAGTCCGACGAGAACCAGGAGCACGCCTTTCAGGAGGCGTTCACGGTCGAGCTGATCTTCACCGCGGCGGCCGTTCCCGTGTCGGCGGCGAGCGTGATCGCCTTTGCGCTCCTCAGTGGCACGACCGCGGTCCTCGCTCCGGGCCTGGCGTTGCTCGCGCTGCTCCCGTCGATCGCCCTGCAGTTCCCGGTGCAGGCCTTCTACCGGCGCATGGACTACCGCCGACAGCGGACCCTCCAGGCGATCGATCCCGTGGGCGGCGCGGTCCTCACCGTCGTCCTCGCGGCGCTCGGCGCCGGCTACTGGAGCTTTGTGATCGGCCTGATCGCTGGATCGTGGGCCGGCGCGATCGTCGCGCTCCGGGCCTGTCCCTACCGGCTCGCGCTCCGCCTCGAGCGCGGGACGCTCCGCAGCTACGTCCACTTCTCGGTCCCTTTGCTGATCGCGGCGGTCGCGGGGCTGGCTCTGTTCCAGGTGCTCTACCTCGTCGGCAGTGTGCCCCTCGGCCTAGCGGGCCTCGGCGCGTTCACGCTCGTCGGCAACATCGTCCAGTTCACCGACCAGGCGGACGCGATCGTGACCGACACGCTTTACCCGGCGGTGTGCGCGGTGCGCGACCGCGTCGAGTTGCTGTCCGAAGTGTTCGTGAAGTCGAACCGTCTCTCGCTCATGTGGGCGGTTCCGTTCGGTGTCGGGATGACCCTGTTCGCCTCGGATCTAGTGCGCTTCGTGCTAGGCGCCCGGTGGGAGCCGGCCGTTCCCCTGCTCGAGATCATGGGCCTCGTCACCGCCATTCACCATGTGGGTTACAACTGGCCGGCGTTCTTCATGGCGCGGGGCCGCACATGGGCGATCGCACTCGGGGCGGTGATCCCGGCGGCAGTGGTGGCCGGTGCCGGCATTCCGTTGATGTTCAGCGCCGGCCTGATCGGGCTCGGGTACGCGTTCGCCGTCGGCGAGGCAGCCGGCTTCGTGACCAGGGCGATTCTGCTCGCGCGGTTCTTTCACGGCTTCCGGCTGCTCCGCCACCTCGTCCGCGCGTTTGTGCCCACCGCGATCGCGGCGGTCCCCGTGCTGTGCCTGCGCGCGGCGGCCGGACCGGAGAGCACTCTCGGCGGGGCCGGCGCCGTGCTGGTGCTCTACGTGGCGCTCACGATCTCTGCGACGCTCGCGATGGAGCGTCCGCTGCTAGGCGAGGCGGTGGGCTACCTGGTTCGCGGTCGCCCGCAGCCCGCTTGAGGGCGCCGCGCAGCACCTCGGCGTGGTACGTGCTCAACTTCCCGGCCCGGACGAAGACACCCAGGCGGTGTTCCGCTTGCTCGACGTCGCCGTCGTAGACGAGAAGCATCACGCGCGCGGCGTTGATCCCCGAGTGCTTGTCCGAACGCGTGATGCGCAACGAGTGCGCGAACGCCTCCTCGATCTCGCTGTCGTCGAATGCGTCCCGGCTGACGTCCAGTTCGTCGGTGACGCCGGACAGCGAGTGCACGAGCTTGAACACGACCGTCTCGGAATCCGGGATGTCGTTGACCGTGACCACATGTCTCCGAAGGCGATAGGTGAGGAGATGAATCCAGGGCGTGAAGCAGTTCCCGAAATCCTGGTGGATGACATGGCCCGCGCCCTCGGCCAGCGGCCGGAAAAACTCGCTGGCGATGTGATCGGTCACCTCCCACGACTTCATCGCGTCGACGAGCAGCACGTCGATGGGATCCTCCGGCCAGCGCTCGTCGCATAGATCGCCGGCGTGCACGCGTACACGTTTGGCCCAGGGCCCGACGGTGCGCTCGAACTCACGAACGAACGAGTCGCCTTCGCGGTAGGGCCCGAAGCGGGCCGCGGCGGCGTAGTCGTCCATCCACTCCTCCCACACGAAGCGGTCGAACGCATCGATCGAGGCCGAGCGCGCCGCCGGCCGAGGGTTGCGCTCGAGCCCCATGGCCAGTGTCGCCGTGGTCGAGCCGAACCACGAGCCGAGGTCGACGATCGCCCCGGCCCCAGTGAACACCTCTTGGCTGTGCCACTTGAAATACGCCCGTTCCGACGGCGAGGTCATCCCGGGGAGCCGTGCGCGATCCCACCGCTGGCGCGGGATTCCGACCCGGTACAGCTCTTGGGACGGCTGCACGCGGCGGCCGGAGAGACGGTAGGTCGCCCATGGAAGCGACCAGCGCAGATCGGACAATGAGCCGCGAACCGTCACAGGTAACCGAGCAGCCTCATCTTGCTCTCGATCTCCGATGCCTCCTCCGCCGAGACGACGTCGGCGGCCACGGTCACCGAGCTCTGGGCTTGAACGCGCGGATCGTCGAGTGCCGCCCGCAGCGGCGCTAGTTTCTCGCCCGCGCGCGCGGCGATCGCGTTCTGCTCACGCAGCGGCGCGGCCTCGAGCGGGTCCGCTTCGAGATCGAACAGCAGCTCGTCCTCGCCGTCGCGCATGAGCTTGAACCGGCCGGAGACCGCACACGTCAGTGGGGTGCGCAGGCGGCGGACGGCCTCGCCGTCGAGGCCCCAGCGGCGAACCAGTTCGTCGAGCCGCGCGTCGTCGAGCTCGAATGGATCCCACTGTGCGACCGCGACCCCCTCGACGAGGCCGGGCGGAAACGGGTGGTCGTCGAGATCGATTGCGGACGCCAGCCTGGCCGGGAGCTCGGCCAGGCTGAGCGTGCCGTGGAGCTCATCGTGGCTTGGCCCGGCGGCGATCAGGGGCACCCGCAGCAGGCGCTCGTCGAGCGACAGGCCGTGCGTCAGGAGCCCGCCCTCGCCGAAGTTCTCGCCGTGGTCGGAGCAGACGATCACGAGCGTGTCGTCGAGTGCGCGCACGTGCGCCAGCGACTCGAGCAGCCGGCCCACCCAGGCGTCGACGTAGCGCACCGAGCCGGCGTACAGTCGCCGCATCCGCTCCAGCGCTTCGGGTGGCACCGCGGCAACCCCGAGCCACGCGCGCAGGATCGAGTCGAACGTCAGGTAGCGCTGGGCCTCGTCCGCGGCGCGCAGCCTGTCGATCGCCGACAACCCGTCGTAAGGGCGCGGCGGCAGATAAGGGGAATGACACTCGACGAGGTTGACGAACCAGAAGAACGGCCGCTCGTCGCGCTCGCCCAACCACCGGGCGAACACCCCCTCCGCCTGACGCGCGCCGTCGTCGCCGCGGGCCCGCAACCCGTCCCAGTTCCACCGTAGCCGCCCGGCGATGTTCCGGCCGAGCGCGCCGTGGCGCGAGGCATCGAGCTCGATGTACTCCTCGAACCCCGCGCCGAAGCCGCTGCGCGGGCCGGCCCACACGTTCGTGCTGACGCCCTTGGTCACGTAGCCGGCGCGGCGCAGCACCTCGGCCAGAAGGCGGTCTCGCTGCTCTCTGACGACGGGCGCCGCGCCCTGGGGGGTCTGCCCGGGGGCCTGCCCGAGGCCGAGGCCGCGCGCGAGCTGCCCGGTGAACATCGCGAGGTGCGACGGGAGGGTCCAGGTTGCGGTCGCCCGCACGTCAGCCACGGCCAGGCCGGCACGTGCGAGATCGCCGAGCGCCGGGCTCGCGCCGGCCGGCGCTCCGTAGGGCTCGATCGCGTCGGCGCGGAGCGCGTCGAGCACGATCAGGACGATGTTCGGGCCGCCGGTGCGCTGACCCACTACGGGACCAGCCCCTCGACGAACGGCACCTCGAACACCTTCTCGTGCGTGATCGGGCCGTGACCGAAATATCGATCCTCGCCGAACAGCTCTCCGTGATCGGAGGTGACGATCACCCAGGTGTCCGAGGGGAGGACTTCAAACAGCCGGGAGAACACGCCGTCGAGGTACCTGACCGCCGTGATCTGGCGGTCGCGGAGCTCGGCGAGCGCGTGCTGATCGAAGAACTCGCGCGGTTCGGTTGGAGCGCCGGGACGGCCGGCGTCCTGACCGAGTGCCTTGAACACGCCGTGCACGCCCGAGATCCGCGGCCACCGGGAGGGGTCTTCATCCGGGAGCGCGTACGGATAGTGCGTCTCGCCGACGTTGAGGAGATGGAAACTGGGTCGATCCTCGTCGAACGAGAGCTTGTCGAGCATCGCCGCCATGTCGTTGTGCTTGGGCATCAGCTCGTAGCTGTCGAAGTCGCGATTGATGAGCGTGTGCCGGTTGAGCACCGGCATCGACACCATCGCGTGGGTCGAGTAGCCCAGGGTGTGCTTGAGATAGGTGGGGAGGAAGATCGACGGCAGGACCTTCGCGAACTCCATCCCCTCGATGCCGAGGCGCTCGGAGTAGCGGCGGAAGTCCTCCTTGTAGTACTCCGACGCATAGACCTCGCGCGGACTGGAGTGGGGGAGGAGCCCCATCAGCAGGTTGAAGTGCGACGGTGCGGTCCAGCTCGCGTAGCTCCAGCGGCGCTCAACCGGTCCGAGCGCTGACAGCGCCTCGGGCTCCGCCTGCACCCACGAGTCGTAGCGCAGGCTGTCGAGCACGACGAACACCAGGTTCCGTCCCTGCCTCACGCGGACCATGGCGCGGCAGTATCACACCCGGCGCGCCGGCCGGTCGCACTTACTACTCTCACCGCTGCCGATGTCCCCTCACGGTCTAGTCCCGCACCGTGGCTCGCTGCGCGCCATGATTGCCCGCGGGCGCGCGCGGCGCGCCGAGCGGCGTTTGAAACTCGCCGGCCCGGCGTTGCTTCGTGCGTTCGCCGACAGCTTCCCCGAGGCGATATTTGTCGAGATCGGCGCCAACGACGGTGAGCAACACGATCACCTGGGTCCGCTGATACGGGCGCACCGGTGGCGCGGCGTGATGGTCGAACCCGTGCCGTACGTGTACGCGAGGTTGGAACGCAACTACGCCGGGGTCGATCGAGTGGCGCTCGAGAACGTGGCCATCGCCGACGGCGACGGCACGAAGCCGTTCTTCCACCTGGCGGCGGTCGAGGACCACGAGCGCGAGGGGCTCCCGCGTTGGTACGACGGCATCGGCTCGTTCTCCCGCGCCGCGGTGGTCGACCACGCGCGCCTGATCCCCGACATCGAGCAACGGCTGGTCACGACGGAGGTTCCTTGCCTGACATTCGCGTCGCTGTGCGAGCGACACGGGTTCGGCGACATCGACCTACTCGTCATCGACACCGAGGGGTACGACCACGAAATCCTGCGTCACATCGATTTCACCCGTTACCGCCCGGCTCTCGTTGTCTATGAGCACTACCACCTCGAGCCCGACGACCTCGCTGGGACACGCCGACGTATGGATGCGGCCGGGTACCGCACGATGGCGGAGGGGTTTGACACCTGGTGCCTTGACCCCGACGCCGATCGAGCGCTCACCGAGGTCTGGGAGTCTCTCCGGCCGGGCCTGGGAGAGTTGACCGTCGATTCGGAGTCGAGGTGAACGCGGTCAGGCGGATTCGCGGTCTCCTGCTCCGTGAGGAGCCACCTCATCCGCTGCTGACGATCACGGACGAGGATCGCCGCTACGTCACGAGCCTGTACGACGATGCGGTCGCGCTGCCGGCCGAGGCCGAGCGGGAGCTCGTGTCTGACAACCCACGGCTCACTGAGCTCCGTGACGCCTACTCCGCGCTCGACCTGCCCGTGGTCACCAGGTCACGGTGGAACGACGGTGCCGTCGGCTCGTTCCTCGACCTGCGCTGGTTCCGCGGCGAGACGCTGTTTGTGTGGCACTACCGCGAGATGCCCCGTATCAGCCGGCTCAAGTACTACGTCTATGCGCGGTATGTCCGCGACAACGACGGGCTGGGACTGCTCGAGGACCTGGAGGAGGACGGCCGGTTCGGGTGCTGGACGTTCGCCTACGACGGCTGGAAGCCGGTCAGCCGCGATCTCCTCCAGTCTGTGAACGAACTCAACTTCCTGGAGCGCGCGCTCGGGCTGTCGAGTCGGCCGTCGTTCACGGTGCTCGACATTGGCGCCGGCTACGGCCGGCTCGCGCACCGGATGGCGAGCGCGTTTCCCAACCTGGCCGACTACTGCTGTGTCGATGCCGTCCCCGAGGCGACGTTCCTGAGCGAGTGGTATCTCGCATACCGTGGCTGGTCCCCGCCGGCCCGGGCGGCGCGTCTGGATCGCCTCGACGCGGAGCTGTCGCCCGGGGCGTTCACGCTCGCGGTCAACATGCACAGCTTCTCCGAGTGCCCGCTCGCTGCGATCGGTTGGTGGCTCGACTGGCTGGTCCGGCTCGAGGTGCCGAACCTGCTGATCGTGCCGAACGAACCCGACGAGCTCTTGAGCACCGAGCCCGACGGCCGTCGGCTCGACTTCGAGCCCTTGCTGCGGGACGCGGGCTATCGGCTCGCGAGGCGAGAGCCCGTCATCCGGGATCCCGCCGTGCGTGAGCTGCTGCCGTTGCCCGACGAGTTCCATCTCTTCCAGCGCGCGTGACCGAACCGCTGCACCTGTCCTGCGCCACCGACCGCCACTACCTCGGGCACGCGGCCACAATGGTTCGGTCGGCGCTCGCCAACGCCGGAGCGGAGGTTGTGGTGCACGTCCTGCACGGCCCCGAGCTGCCGCACGCCGAGTTGGTCCGGCTCCAGGCGATGTGCGCCGATGAGCGCTCGGAAATCGTGCTGCACGAGATCGATCCGGTATGTATTGCCGGCCTCCCGGTGACGGGTCGCTTCGGCGGCGCGATGTGGTACCGCACCCTGCTCCCCGAGCTCCTCCCGGACGTGTCCCGGATCCTCTACCTCGATGTCGACACGCTCGTCCTCAATCGCCTCGAGCCGCTGTTCGAGCTCGACCTCGGCAGCAACTACCTCGCGGCCGTCGCCAACGTGTTCATGGAGTTCCACCGCTACCGCCTGGCGCAGCTCGGCTTCGAGCCGGGCGAGTACTTCAACAGCGGCGTCCTGCTGCTCAACCTGTCGGAGATGCGCGAGGGCGAGTTCGCCGAGCGGGTACGCGAGGCGGTGCAGACGAGCGCGGGACCGCTCGAGTGGCCCGATCAGGACGCGCTGAACCTTGTCTCCCGCGACCGCTGGCACGCGGTCCACCCGCGATGGAACTCGATGAACAGCCTCCGCACACGGCCCTCGCTCGCGGACGAGCTGTTCGGTGCCCGCTCCCTCGCCGAGGCGGTGCGCGATCCCACGATCCGACATTTCGAGGGACCCGAGTGGGGTAAGCCCTGGCATGTGCTCCACGAGCGCGACGGTCGGCGGCTCTACCGCCGATACCGAGAGGCGACTCCGTGGCCCTCGTATCCACTCGAAGGCGGCGGCGTGCGCAACCACCTGCGTCGGCTGATGCGCGACGCGCGCGGGCGCAGCCGCGTTCGCTAGCGCTGTTGATGGTGGGCGCGTCGACCTTCCAGCAGGATCGTGGTGACGTCCGCCGGTTCCGCCGCTCGAACCGGCTCGCGTACATCGTCCGCGAGCTTCCGCTCCGCCTCGAGCGACTGTCCGGTGACCTGCACTGCCCAGCCGACGGCCGGGTGCTCGACTACGGGTGCGCCGACGTCCCGTACCGGCGCCTGTTCCCCGCCTCGGTCGACTACCTGGCGGCGGACCTACCCGGCAACCCCGACGCGACGGTGGAGATCCACCCCGACGGCACCGTGCCGGTCGCTGAGGGCGCGGTCGATGTCGTGCTCTCGACGCAGGTGTTGGAGCACGTCGCCGATCCCGCGCTGTATATCCAGGAGTGCCTGCGCGTCCTGCGCCCCGGGGGACGAATGCTGCTGTCGACGCACGGCTTCATGGTCTACCACCCGGACCCGGTCGACCTCTGGCGCTGGACGTGCGAGGGACTCCGGCGGGCCGTGGAGGGGGCCGGCTTTCGGATCGTCCGCTTCGAGGGAATCATGGGCCTGCCCGCCACCGGCTTGCAGTTCCTCCAGGACGGCCTGTTGTCGCGAGTGCCGTCGCGCGCACGCCCCGCGTTCATCGCCGGCTTCCAGACGATGATCGCGTTCGCGGATCGGCGGGAGCCCGCCGAGCGACGCGACCAGAACGCGCTCGTGTTCGCGCTGGTGGCCGAGAAGCCGGGAGCCAGCCCGGGTCCTTAGGCCTTGATCGCGATCCGTCCGGTGTAGTCGATGCGGTTGAGCAGCAGGGCGAGACCCTCGTCCCGCATGTACTCGTCGACGGCCTTGCGCGCGCCCTGCCAGTGACCGTAGTCGTCGACGATCAGCACGCCGGCGGTCGCCAATCGCGGGAACAGGTGTACAAGCTCGTGGTGCGTCGACTCATACCAATCGGTGTCGAGCCGGAGCAGCGCCAGCCGGTCCGGTGCGGCGGCCGGAAGCGTCCGCTCAACGGGTCCGCGCACGAAGTGCAGGCGCTCCGCCGGGTAACCGGTGGCGGTGAGCACCGCGCGCACGGCGTCCTCGTTGAACGTGGTCGGCTCGAATAGCGCTTCCCAGGGCACGCGGTCGGCGCGTTCGGCCTCCTGCCAGGTGTCGAGCGCGGGTGGGTCGAATGCTGAGGTGTCGTCGACTCGCGGCTGGGTCATGCCCTCGAATGTGTCGTACAGGTAAACGTCACGGTCACTGACACCGGCTTCCAGCAGTGTCAGCAGCATGGCGAGCACCGACCCGCCGCGCCACACGCCGCATTCGGCGAATGCCCCGTCGAGTTCGCGCGTGACGCAGTAGCGGACCGCGTCGACCAGCGCGAGCAGGCGTGCCGGGGTGGTCATGGTGTACGGAAGCGCGCGTTCGACGATGCGCCGGTCGGCCTCGGAGGCGTGTGCCACCAGTGATTCGGGAGCGGGTGCGCGATCGCGGCGAGCCCGTGTCAGGAGGGGTAACCGCAACATGAGCGGAATCGTGTCACGGCGGTGCATCCGGGGACGCCGGTTGAACCGGCGCCGCGCCGGATGGCGTGCGCTACGGTTCGCGCCCGTCATGGCCACGACCCAGGCACCACGGCCCGACCTCGCCGATCTCAAGCGGCGGATCGCCGGCAACCACGACTGGTACCACACGCTCGAGCTTGCCCCGGGCGTGCTGACACCGGGCTGGGTGGACGTGAGGCCGGTCGTCGGTCGCGTGCCGATCCCCGCGTCGCTTGCGGGGAAGCGGGTGCTCGACGTCGGGACGTGGGATGGGTTCTGGGCGTTCGAGATGGAGCGCCGCGGCGCCGCCGAGGTGCACGCCGTCGATGTGCCCGACCCGTACCGCTGGGACTGGCCGGCCCGCGCGCGGATCCGCGAGTCCTACGACGGCGGCAAGGAGAACCTCGAGCAGATCAGGCGTGCCGGGAATGGATTCCCGATCGCCCGCGACGTGCTCGGATCGTCGGTCGAGCGGCATGAGATGACGGTCTACGAGATCGATCCTGCGATGCTCGGCACGTTCGACTTCGTGTTCGTCGGGTCGCTGCTGCTTCACCTGCGCGACCCCGTCGGAGCGCTCGAGCGGATCCGTACCGTGGCCCGCGGCGAGGTGGTCATGAACGACTGCATCGAGTACGCGCTCACCAAGTTGCTTCCGCGCACCCCGATGGCCCGCCTCGACGCTGAGGACCGCGTGTGGTGGTGGCAGCCGAACCTCGCGGCGCTCCGCTCGATGGTGCAGCAGGCCGGGTTCGAGATCCTGGAAAGCGGCGAGCCCTACTTCGTTCCGTTCGGCAGCCGGTACACCGTTCCGCGGCTCCGGCCTCGGGAGGTCCTCCGGCGACTGACGAGCGCGCGGGGCTGGGAGGAACTGGTCCTCTACCGGCGAGGGATCGCCCACGCGGCACTTCGGTGCCGGCCGCTTCAGGGCTGACCGCCTGACAGCAACAGCGGTCTGACTGTCGTCGGGTATCCGAACCCGCGATCACAGGTTGTTAACACTCTCTTATTCTCGGCCTGGGAGGATCCCGCGGCCTCGGAGCCTCGGGAGCGGAGCTCTGGCGGCGCTATGACCTCAACGGAGATGAGGAGGGCCGGTGATTCGGGACGACGTCATCACCCCAGGAGTCCTGGGCAGGAAATGGGCGAGCCGGCGACGGCGGGCGGCCCTGTGCGCCGGGACGGCCCTGCTGGGCCTGCTGGCGTTGGCCGGTAGCGCGCAGGCTCTGACGTTCACTCCCGGTGACGTCGTCGTCTATCGAGTCGGCAACGGCGGATCGCTGAGCAGCAGCGGCGCGCCGGTGTTCCTCGATGAGTACAGCCCAACCGGCACCCTGCTGGGCTCGATCCCGATGCCGACCACACCGGTCACGCCGCCGGCGCCCGGCGCGAACGGCGCCCTCGTCGCGAGCGGCTCGGCCGGCTCCGAGGGACTCTTGACCCTTTCTCCAGACAGCACGACGCTCGCCCTGACCGGCTACGACGCCGCGGTCGGCACCACCAAGGTCGCGAGCACCGCCGTGGCCTCGGTACCGCGCACCGTGGGACTGGTGAACGCGAGTGGCGCGGTCGACACCAGCACGCTCCTGACGAATGTCGCCGACGGCAACAACGTCCGCAGCGCGGTCACCGACGGCAACGGGAACATCTGGATCGGCGACGCGACCAACGGCCTCAGCTACACGACGGACGGCACCTCGACCGCCACGACGCTCAGTAGCTCGAAGAAGAACAACAACCTCCGCGGTGTCCTGATCTCGGGCGGACAGTTGTATGCGGACGCCGATTCGACCAAGGACGGCTTCTCGTTCGCCCTGGTCGGCACCGGCCTCCCGACCAGCGGCAGTCCCACCTTCACCACGCTGATCAACGGCTCGATCCAGCCCTACGGCTACGCGCTTCTGTCGCTCGGCGGGGGCAGCGCTCCGGACACGCTGTACACGGCGGACGAGAGCACCAACTCGATCCTCAAGTACAGCCTGGTCGGCGGCGCCTGGACCGCGGAGGGGTCGATCGGCGTGCCGGCGGGCGTCACCGGACTCGACGGTCTCACCGCGAACGACGTGGACGGCCAGGCCCAGATCTACGCCACCGCCAACGGCAGCTCGAGCACCGGCGGCTACCTCCTGTCGTTCACGGACACGACCGGAGCCGGCAATCAGGTGAGCGGAATCGCAAGCCAGGTTGCCACGGCTTCGGCGGGTGAGGCGTTCCGCGGGATCGCGTTCGCGCCGGGGACGGTGATCGGCTCGGGCAGCAGCGGCGGCACGCCCGTGCCGGCCCCGGAAATCGAGACCAGCGACTCCGGCCTCGAAGGCTCGATGGGCGACCCGACCAATCCGACGCTCGGCGTCGAGGTCTCCGACCCCAACTACGACGCCTCCCAGCTGAACGTCACGGCCACGTTCATCAACAGCGGCGGCAACGCGATCTCAGCCGTGAACCTGACCGGCTCCGACAGCAACTACACGCTGGCGGTGACCCCGGGGACCGATGTCGGCGAGGGGGTCGTGACGATCACCGCGACTGCGCCCGACAACTCGAGCACGTCGGTCCAGGTGCCCTACGGTCTGTCCCCGTTCTACGGAGACACGGGCGACCGTTACTACGCCGACGCCGGCAACGCCTCGACCGAGATCGGCGTGGGCGACGGCTACTTCATCGCCGGCGATGACCTCACCAACGTGCTCCATCTCTACAACTCGGCGGTCTCCGGGCCGCCGGCGAGGTCGTTCGATTTCACCGGTGATCTGCCCGACGGCTCGACCACGATGGACATCGAGTCCGCCGCCGAGGTCGACAACGGCGGCACCGAAGACATCTACTGGATCGGATCGGAATCCAACAGCAGTTCCGGCAATCCGCGCCCCGCGGCCGACACCGTGTTCGAGACGCAGGTGAATCACTCGGGCGCCGACACGACGTTGACCTACCTCGGGAGCTATACGGGCCTGCGCGATGACCTGATCAACTGGGACACCAGCAACGGCAACCCGCTCGGGTTCGCGTCGGACTCCCAAGGCGACCCGAAGGCCGGCGACGACGGCTTCAACATCGAGGGCTTCGAGTTCGCGCCTGGCTCGACCACGACCGGCTACGTCGCGTTCCGCGCTCCGCTGGAGACCGTGAACGGTAACCACGACGCGTTGATCGTGCCGGTGACGAACTTCACCAGCCTGATCGGCGCGGCCGGTGGCAGCGCTCAGTTCGGCCAGCCGATCGAGTTCAACCTGGGAGGGCTGGGCATCCGCGAGCTGCGTAAGAACGCCGATGACCAGTACCTGATCATCGCCGGGACGCCCGACGACTCGAACAGCCAGTTCGCGCTGTACACATGGGACGGCAACCCGTCTGATCAACCGACGCTCACGAACACCTCGCTGCCATCGAACCAGTCGGTTCCGTCGGACACGCCTGTGCCTGACGGCGCGAGCTCCGCGGCCGACGCCCCGTACACGGGCGCGTGGGAGGGCGTCGTCTCGGTGCCCGATCCGCTCGTCGACGGCTCGTCGCTGGAACTGGTCCAGGACGACGGCGACACACCGTGGTACGGAGACGCCGACACGGCGACCTCCAAGAGCGGCCTACCGACGGGTCTGCAGAAGGATCTGGGACGTAAGTTCGAGCTTTCCCTCCCGACGCAGACGATCAGCTTCACCTCGAACGCACCGTCCGCGCCCGTCTACGGGGGCAGCTATAGCGTCTCGACGGCCGCCTCATCGGGACTGCCGGTAAAGCTGTCGATCGACTCATCCTCGGACGCCGGTGCGTGTTCGATCTCAGGCGGCACGGTGGCGTTCACCGGTGTCGGCCAGTGCGTGATCGACGCCAATCAAGGCGGCAACATCTCCTGGGCGCCCGCCCAGCAGGTGCAGCAGTCCTTCAAGATCGGTCAGGCGTCGCAGACGGTTTCGATCACGAGTTCGCCGGCCAGCCAGCCGGTGGCGGTTGGCAGCAGCTACACCGTGGCGGCGACGGCCTCCTCCGGCTTGCCGGTGAGCGTGTCGATCGACCCCTCCTCCGGCGCCGGCGTGTGCTCCGTCTCCGGGACGACCGTGACGTTCAATGCGGCCGGGACCTGCGTGATCGACGCGAATCAGCCCGGCAACGCCGAGTACACGGCGGCGAGCCAGGCCCGACAGACCGTCACCGTCGCGGCGGCGCCGGTGGTCACGATCGCGCACCCGCAGAATGGCCAGACCTACCGCGTCGGCCAGCTCGTGCCGGTGCAGTTCACCTGCGCCGAGGGAGCGAACGGAACCGGGCTGACCTCATGCAAGAGCTCGGGAGTCTCGCACAACGGACTGGGCCTGCTCGACACCTCCAAGCCGGGGACCTTCACCTACACCGTCACCGCGGTCTCGAGCGACGGCCAGACGACGACCGCGCAGATCAGCTACACCGTTCTCGCCTGGCCGCCGATCGCCTCGATCCTCTGGCCGTTCGATCATGAGACGTTCCTGTTGAACGAGCCGGTGCCCACGACGTTCACCTGCCTGGACGGCCTCGGTGGCCCCGGGATCGCCTCGTGCGCCGACTCGAACGGCACGCGCAGGTCGGCGGGCCAGTTGCTGGCCACGGGCAAGCTGAACACGTCGAAGGCGGGGACCTTCACCTACACGGTGACCGCTGTCTCTGGCGACGGCCAGTCGAGCACCCAGCAGATCACCTACACGGTTCTCCCGACTCGCTGGGTCGCGATCAAGGGGTTCGGCTAGAGGCTCCGCGCGGCGGCAGGGGCGTAGAGTCCGGGACATGGCGACCTATGTCCTGCGGCTGATCGCTCCGCGCCCGAACTTTGCGCAGACGATCACCGAGTCGGAGCGGGAGATCATGAACCGGCACGCGGCCCACTGGCGGCCGTACCTGGATCGCGGCGACATGGTCGTGTTCGGCCCGATCCTCACCGACGACGACTCCTACGGCCTCGCGGTCGTCGAGACGGATGACGAGCAGGCGCTCCGCGAGTTCGCCGCGCAGGACCCGGTGGTAACGACCGGCACGGCGTCGTTCGAGTTCGGGCAGATGGCCGCGGGAACCGTTCGCGGGCGCTGACCGCGTCTTGCGGATGCTCGGTACCCGGACGCGATTCGGTGTCGGAGTCGCCGTTCGCAGCGCTGATGGGCTCGTGTTGGTCGGCAGGCGGTACGCGGAACCGGGGGCGCCGCTCGCGCTTCCGGGCGGGAAGCCGGAATCGGGCGAGACGATCGAGCAGTGTGCGGTCAGGGAGCTGGCCGAGGAGACGGGGCTGGTGCTCGATCTCGCCGGCGTCAGGACGTTCGCGTGTGTGCTGATCGCAGCCGAGAAGCTGTCGTGGGCGGTGGCGGGTGTCGAGGGCTTGCTCGGGGCCGGCGCCCGGGACGCGAACCCTCAAGAGCTCGAGCCGGAGAAATTCGGCGGGTTCTGCTGGATCGATCCGGCAGCCCCGCCCGAGGGGCTGTTCGCGGCGACCCAGGCGCTGCTGGAACGGCTGCCGGCGCGATGAGGGCGCACATCTTCGACATGGACGGCACGCTTGTGCAGAGCACCTCGGCGCCCGTCCTGGTAGCCGCCGCGCTCGGTCGAGGTGACTCGTTGGCCGACCTGGAGCACCGGTTCGCCACCGGAACCGCGACCGCCCTTGACTTTGCTCGGGCGCTGCACGAAATGTGGGGGGTGGTCCCGCCCGAGATCGCCCGCCGGGCCTTCCTCAGCGCGCCGCTGATCGAGAACGTCCGCGAGGTGCTGGAGGACATCCGTGTGCGGAGCGAGGTGGCGTGCCTGATCACGATGTCGCCCGACTACTTCGCCGAGCAGTTCCTCGAGTTCGGCTTCGATGCCGTGTTCGCGTCGCCATTCCCCCGCTCGGCGGAAGTGGCGCTCGACGAAGCGGCGATCCTCAACCCTGAGGACAAGCCACGGCTCGCGGCTCGGTTCTGCGCCGAGCACGGTGTTCACCTACGTGACGCCGTGGCCTATGGCGACTCGATGTCCGATGTGTTCCTGTTCGAGGAGGTCGGGCTGGGCGTATCGGTCAACGGCGACCATCACATTGCGGAGCTCGCCGATATCGCCGTCGAGGGATCCGATCTGATGCTCGCCTACCGCGCCGCGCGGGAGTGGTTTGAGCGTCATGGGTGACGAGACTTCACTCTCCGAGACTGGTTCGCGGGCTGCGGCGCTTCGCCCAGGCGGTCGCGAACGCGACTGCGGAGCGGCTGCTGAGTACGGGCGGAAATGACACGTCGACGGTGAGTCCACCTTCCGGTCGGGGGCTCGCGCTGAGCTCGGCACCGTGAGCGGTGGCGATCGCTTGGACGATCGAGAGTCCCAGCCCGTGGCCGCTGGTGTGCAGGGTCCGGGGGCCGGCGAGTCGCTGGAAAGGCTCGAACAGGCGCCGGATCTGTTCGGGCGGGACGTTCGGCCCGGGGTTCGAGATCGACAGGAAGGCGTGCCCGTCTCGGGTTCCGGTGGTGATCTCGACATGCCCGCCGGGGATGTTGTGACGGATGGCGTTGTCGATCAGGTTGGTGAGCAGGCGCTCGACGAGTCGTGGATCGCCGGCTGTTGGGGCCGGGTCGAGCGTCAGGCGGGCGTCGAGGTCCGCGAGCTGTGAGTCGCGGGCGAGCATCGCCTGAGAGGCCAGGGCCGCCAGGTCGAGCGGCTCGCGGCGCTCGACCCCCGCTTGGCCGCGGGCGAGGTCGAGCAGTGCGTCGATGAGCTGCTCGAGGTGCTGCTCGGAGGCGAGCACGCGCTCGTGGGCATGACGGAGCGTGGTGAGGTTCGCCTCGGGGTCGTCGAGGGAGACCTCGATCAGCGCTCGCTGGCGGGTCAGTGGTGCGCGAAGCTCGTGCGAGGCGTTGGCGACGAACTGGCGTTGCGCCTCATAGGCGTCCTCGAGCGGTTGGAGGACTCGCCCGGCCATGAGCCATCCGAGCCCGAGCGACAACAGCGACATGCCCGCGAGCGCGATCCCGGACTGGATCACCAGCTGTTGCCGTGTGTGTGCGCGCTGGCTGTTGTCCTGAGCGATTTGGTTGCCATCCATGTATCCGCACGTGATCGCCGCGCGTATGAACGCCGACGACTCCTGGTTGACCGTATAGGGGATCGCGAGGATCGCCCCGTCGCGATCGGTCATGCTGCCCACAAAGCGGAGGTTGCGCGGGACCGAGGTGGTGGGGTTCGGGAACTCGGAGACGCCGCGCCGGCGCATGCACTGCGCAACCGCCTGCCAGTGCGCCATCGTCTGGGCGGAAGGACGCGTCTTCGCGCCGGGGAGAGGGAGCCCGCCGGGCGGCGGCGCGCTGACCAAGCCGGACTGCCCCGAGCCGACCCCCGGACCGTTCTGCAGGCTGAATACGAATCCGGCGTTGACCAGCAGCGCGTAGGCGATCGCCATCAACGCCGCTCCGGATAGAAGGAACAACCCGCCGTAGAGCAGCGTCAGACGGACGCGCACCGTCCGGTACGGGAGCTGTTGCCCGACAGCCAGCTGGGTTACCCGGCGGTTCAGCCTCGTCGGGATGCTCATATCCGGTAACCGGCCTTCGCGACGGTCTGTATCACGGGCGGGTCGCCGAGCTTGGCGCGTAGCCGGCTGATCGTGATCTTGACCGTATGGGTGAACGGGTCGGCGTGCTCGTCCCACACGCGTTCGAGCAGCTCCTCGGCGGAGACGACCCGGCCCTGGGCGGCGAGCAGCAGCTCGAGTACCCCGAACTCCTTGGGCCGCAGCGCGAGCGGCCTGCCGGCGCGCTTCGCCGAACGTCTGGCGCTGTCGAGCACGATGTCGCCGTGCTCGAGCACGGGGGGAATGCCCGGCTGCGCACGGCGGGCCAGCGCGCCGATCCGCGCGACGAGCACCGCGAATGCGAACGGCTTGGTCAGGTAGTCGTCGGCACCCAGCCCGAGTCCGTCGACGAGATCCTCGTTCTCTGCCGCGCCGGTGAGCATCAGCACCCGGCTGCGGGAGCAGGCGGCGACGAGCTTCGCGCACACCTCATCGCCGTGGACGGCCGGGAGATCGCGATCGAGCACGATCACCTCGTAATCGTGTACGAGCGCCCGCGCTAGACCGGACTCGCCGTCGAGCGCCACGTCGACCGCCATCCGCGCCCGGCGCAGGCCGGAGGCCACGGTCTCGGCCAGCTCCTCGTCGTCCTCGATCACAAGCACCCGCATCCGCCGCTCCTGTGACGTGAAAGTACACCCGGCGTGTTTCACCGCGGTTTCACCGGCCTCAGAAGTGAAACCGGGCGGAAACCGGTCGGCGCGTACAACCGCCGCACACACCCGAAGCACGGCAGGAGGACACCGATGCGGAACAGTAGGAATACAAAGGGGCGGATCCCCTCACGACGAGCGAGCCTGTTCGCGCTCGCCGCGCTGGTGAGCGGGATCTTCGTGGCCGGATGCGGAGGCAGCTCGAGCGACACGACCGCGGCGTCGGTGGCCGGCGCGAGCACCACCCCACCGACCGTCGCCGTCGGCGGCAGCGCGACCACTACCGGTTCAAGCGCGCCCGACGACGTAGCGTCGCAGGCGCTCGCCTTCGCCCGGTGCATGCGGGCCAGCGGCGTGCCCAACTTCCCGGACCCGGCAGCGGGCGGCGGCGTCCTCTTCGGCACGTCCGGACTCGATCTCGGCGCGCCCGCGGTGAAAGCGGCACAGGCGAAGTGCCGGAAGCTGCTCCCGGCCGGTGGTCCTCCCGTCCCGGGGACGCAGACCCACCCCACCGCCCAGACGCTCGAGAAGCTGACCAGGATCGCGACGTGCATGCGCGAGCACGGCGTCCCCGACTTCCCCGACCCCAGAACCTCGGTCCCGGAGAACCCGTTCGGCCCAGGTCAAGGAGGCGTGATCACCGATTTCGACAACGCCATCCTGCTGTTCCCGTCCACGCTCAACATGCACTCGCCGGCGTACGACCAGGCGACGGCCGCGTGCGGCGTGCTCGCCGGCAAGTTGGGCCGCGGTCCGCACTCATGAGACGCGACGAACGACGCTTGTGCGGCTCGGCGTCTGAGGTGTAGGTTTGCGACACCCTGGTGCTCGCGCCATCCCTGCACTCGCAGTCTGACCGTCCACCGCTAGACGCGTGCGTTCCGGTCGCCGCCGGGGTCTATCGCCTGGGCGACGGCGACGGTCGCGCCGTCGAGCTGGACGGCGTGCTCATCGGAGCATGGCCTGTCACGGTCGCAGGTATGCGCGCGTTCGTCGACGCGACGGGCCGAGGCGTGACCCGCGCGCTGGCCGCCCGACTCGCCGCCGATCCGCTCGCCGATCATCCGGTGACCGAGGTGAGCTTCGCCGATGCCGCCGCGTTCTGTGCATGGGCGGCGGCGGAGCTGGAGCGTCCGGTACGCCTCCCGCTCGGCGACGAGTGGGAAGCTGCGGCGCGTGGAGCCGACGGTCGGGTGTGGCCCTGGGGCGACGTATTCGACCCCGAACGGTGCAACTGCGTCGAGTCGGGGTGGGGGTGGACCGTTCCGGTGCACGCCCATCCGGCTGGAGCCGCCGCCGGCGGCGCCGAACAGATGGCCGGCAACGTGTGGGAGTGGGTCGGTGACCCGCCCGACGGGGACGGCTGGCGGACGGTCCGGGGCGGGTCCTATCTCGACACCGGCTGGGGTGTCCGCGCCGCCCGGACGCTGGCGGCCGACCCCGAACGGGCAACCATCACGACGGGCTTTCGCGTTGCGATCGACGGCGGGGGCTCGCGGTGACCACGGTCTCGGCTGACACCGTCCGCGATGCGCTCCGCGACGTTTACGACCCCTGCTGCGCCGACCGCGGCATCAGCATCGTCGACATGGGCGTGGTCGAAGACGTGCGCGTCGCCGGCGGGCACGTCGAGGTCGATCTCGTCCTGACCACCGGCTGGTGCCCGTTCGTCGCCAGCATGTCCACCGCGATCCCGGACCGCCTTCGTGACCTCGACGGCGTCGACAGCGTCGAGGTCCGGACGGTGTGGGACCCGGTGTGGACGCAGGAGCGACTTTCGGAATCGGCGCGCCAGAAGCTCAGCATGCCGCTCGAAGAACTCATCCCTTACCGCGAGGAGCGGATCGCCCAGGAGAAAGGAGCCTGACCAAATGGCCACCACAGAGACACAACCGCGGGACACGGGCGAGCGCAAGGTGTCGGCGTTCGTGTTCGACTGCGTCTGCCACATCTTCAACTTCGATCCGGCCAACGCGCTCGGCTCGCCGGGGCTGCTGTTCGACGAGCACCTCTACGCGTTCCATCAGCTGCTGACCCGCGAGGGCGAGCAGATCCTGTCCCGCGAGGAGTTCATGCGCGAATGGAGCGTCGACGAGATCTACGAGATGATCATCGAAGGCTCCGACACCGACATGATCGTGGCCCAGCCGCTGCCGCTCACGGACCTGTTCGAGGACGGACTGTCGGACTGGCAGAAGTGCGCCGAGATGGCCGCCAAGCATCCCGACCGCGCCGTCTTCTGGGCGTCGATCAACCCACTCGAGGGCAAGAAGGCGCTCGACCTCCTGCGCCGCCAGGTCGAGGATCACGGCGCGCGCGGTCTCAAGCTCTACAACGTCCGGTACGACTACGGACAGCCGTTCCCGTGGCGGATGGACGACCCGCGGATCGCGTATCCGGTGTTCGAGCTCGCGCAGGAGCTCGGGATCAGCGTGGTCGGCGTCCACAAGGGAGTTCCGCTGGGTCCGCAGCCGATCGAGCACACGCGCACGTTCGATATGGACGGCGCCGCGGCGAACTTCCCGGACATCAACTTCATCATCTTCCACGTCGGCCTGCCCTGGCTCGATGAGGTGCTGTGGCAGATCGTCCGCTATCCGAACTTGTACGCCTCGATCGCGGCGACGGTGAACTTCATCGCGCGCCAGCCCCGCGTGTTCGCCGAGACGCTCGGCAAGATGATGTGGTGGTGTGGGGAGGACAAGATCATCTATGGCGGTGAGACGCCGATCTGGCATCCGCAGTGGGCGCTCGAGGAGTTCTGGAACTTCGAGCTGCCGCGGGACATAGTCGAGGAGCGGGGCTACCCGCAGCTCACCGAGCAGGCCAAGCGCAAGATCCTCGGCGAGAACCTGGCCCGGCTACACGGCATCGACGTCGACAGCAAGAAGGCGGAGCTCGGCGCGCCTTAACCCTGCCCGGCTCTAGCCGGCTCTCGTGCGGCCGGATGTGGCGTGTCGCCGTCCGTCGCGTCCTCCAGCTGCCGCCACAACGTGCGCATGGTGGGGGCGAGGTGGGCGATTTCTTCCAGGTGCGCCTCGGCGAGCGCGTCGAGCCTGGCGGCGCCCGCGGGCGTGAGCGTGACCCGGACGATGCTCTTGCTCAAGGGATCCGGAGTGCGGCGGACGAGTCCGTCCTGGACTGCACGACCGATCAGCTCGCCGGCGCTGTGGTGGCGCAGCACGAGATAGTCGGCGAGCTCGCCGATCGTCGGGTCCGAAGGGCCGGGGTGGCCCCTGACCGCCATCAGCAGTTGATGCTTGGCGGGAGTCAGCCCGGCTGCCTTGGCTTGCTCCTCGCTCCACCGCAAGAAGCGCCGGAGCCCGGTGCGGAGTTCGAGGAGGTGCTCGAAGTCGGCCTGATCAGGGTCCATATCGCGGGACGATATCGTGTGTTATCGATCGCGATAAGCGTCGCCGGCGGCCCCGCCGACCCGGGTCGTTACGAGTCTCGGAGCGATGGGTCCTCGGCGATCGCCGGCATCGATTGCGAGAAGCGGTGTATGGCCGTCGCTTGCTCGCGGGTCACGAACACGGTCACGAACGCGCCGCAGCCCTCGCAGAAGATCCGCATCCGGTTCATGCTGATCCAGTGGTGTGCGGCCGCTGGGTCCTTGTGTCCGCACGCCGGGCAGGACAGATCCTCGAGGATCCGGTCAAGCGAGTCGTTCGCGTCGAACGTCGCGGTGTAGGAGACCTGTGGCACGGCGTGACCGGCCTAGGCGACCGGCGGTTCGAGCCGGCTCCGTCCGCAGTCCGGATTGGTCGGATCGAACACGCGTCCCGGATCGGAGAGCGCATCGTCCGCAACGGGAAACATCCCGAAGCGCGTATCGGTGGGGTCGAGGATGCGCACGGGGACGGCGGGACCCATGCGAATCGCACGAGCTCGCTCACCGGCAGTGGGATCCAGCATCAGTGGTCTCATCTCGGACCTTCCTTCCGTCGACGAACCCTATCGTAGCACGATATCGTCCTCCGATACGATCCTGCCACTGTTGGTTTCCGACGCTCTCGCGCAGAAGGTTTGAAAACCCGGGCCAGTCGTGGAACGATATCGTGCTGCGATAAGGCGTTGCCGTAGTCGCGCGCAGGGACCGGCTGCATGGAATCCCCGAATTCGGAGGAGGCTTCGTGGCGACCGTAACCGAACCAGGAGTGACACGGGCCCTACCGCTCCGCTGGCGTAAAGGCGTCGTCGGCGAGTTGTGGGCCGAGTTCTTTGGGACCTTCGTACTGATCTGCTTCGGGGACGGGGTCGTGGCGATGCTGTGGGCCCTGGTCGGGTCAGGGCGCTCGGTCCCGCCGGTACAAAAGTCTGGGGCTGGGATCTTCGCTGCATCATCGTCGCTCCTCGGCGCCGGCGACTGGCTGCTCATCACCTGGGGATGGTGCCTGGCCGTCGTGTTCGCCGTCTACACCGTGGGCGGAGTGACAGGCGCGCACATCAACCCGGCGGTGACGCTGAGCGCGGCGATCCGGAAGCAACTGCCGTGGAACAAGGTCGCCCCTTATTGGATCTTCCAGGTGCTCGGAGCCTTCGTTGGCGCCGCGCTTGTGTTCCTCGTCTACAACAACGCGCTCAACCACTTCGACCAGACAATCCACGCCGTCAAGGGGCAACCTTCGTCGCTAGCCACATACGCCACGTTTGCCACCTTCCCGGCGCCTTACTTCCACAGCGTCTTAGGCCCGCTGGTCGACCAGATCGTGGGCACGTTCTTCCTCGTCCTGTTCATATGCGCGGTGACCGACGAGTTCAACCTCCCCGTCGGGGTGAACCTGGCGCCGTGGATCATCGGCATGATCGTGATGGCCGTCGGCATCTCGTTCGGCGCCAACGCTGGATACGCGATCAACCCGGCTCGCGACTTCGGCCCGCGCATCTTCGCGTGGATCGCGGGGTGGGGGAAGCTGGCCATGCCAGGCGACTACGGCTGGGTCAACACCTACTTCTGGGTGCCGATCGTCGGGCCTCTGATCGGCGGCGCGCTGGCGGCGTTCTTCTACGACTTCGCGATCCGGGACATCCTCAAAGCTCGTAAACCACCGGAGCCCGGGGTCGAGGCCGAAGGAAGGACGGTCCAACGTGAGATCCCATAAGCGACAGGACACGATCGAGGGCACCCTGCCCGGGCCCTCAAAGACGATCACCGTCGAGCCGCTGCGGATCCCCAAGGCTCCGGCACTCCCGCGGCGCGAGCCGGAGCCGCTGCCCGAGCGACCCGAACGGGAGCCGGCGCGCAAGCCGGAACGCGAGCCCGTCCGGGCCGGGTGAGTGTCGACGTCGGCCGCGTTCGACGCGCCCGATCTGTTCGTCCCGGTTGTCGGGTTCAGGCAGTGGGCTCTCGAGGAGAGCCGCCTCTGCTCTCCGTTTGCGGGACGGCCGTGGCCGGGTCCTGAGCAGCGCGCGATCTGTGGCGTGGGCTGCCACGTGCCGACGAGCGCTCCCGCAAAGGAGTGCTCGTGCGGTATCTACGCCTGGTACGCGCCGTGCCCGGTGCTGAGTTCGGTCATGAACTCGCTCGTCGCCGGCGTCGTGATCCTTTGGGGCCGGATCGAGCTTCACGGCACCGGCATGCGAGCCGCCCAGGCTCGCATAGTGGGACTCGAGTTGCCCGTGTGGCGCGGCCGCAAGCGCCGGCTGGTCGAACGGGTCGCCCGGGAACTCGGCGTGCCCGCGGTCGCGCACCGGAAGCTGAGAACGCTCGGGGCGGAGCACGGCGAGCCGATTGCCGGCTCGTTCGCGCAGGCCCTCAGTGCTTGAACCCGGCGACCTCCTCGGTCGGGCGGCCGGGGAGCGGCGAGGCCAGACGCTCGAGGCTCTCGGTCTGGTTGCGCAGCGCGTCGATGAACAGGTCGGCCATGTCGCGTGACATGCCCGCGCGCACGACGACCCTGAGGACGGACAGATCCTCGCGGTTCGCGGGGAACGTGTAGGCCGGAACCAGCCAGCCGTGCTCGCGCAGCCGAGCGGATACGTCGAACACGGTGTAGTTGGTCACCTCGGGCTTCAGCGCGAACGCGAACACCGGCAGATCGCTCCCGTCCGTGATCAGCTGATACGGCCCCATCGCGGCGACCTCGCGCGCGATGTGCTGTGCGATCCGGCTCGAGCCCTGCTGGATGTTGCGATACCCGTCGGCGCCGAGCGCCACGAACATGAAGTACTGCGCGATCACCTCGCTCCCCGGGCGGGAGAAGTTCAGCGCAAAAGTCGGCATCGAGCCGCCGAGGTAGTTGACGTCGAATATGAGATCGCGCGGGAGCGCATCCTGGTCCCGCCAGATCGCCCAGCCGACGCCCGGATACACCAGCCCGTACTTGTGACCGGAGGCGTTGATCGACTGAACCCTCGGAAGGCGGAAGTCCCACTCGAGCTCGGGCTGTACGAACGGCGCGATGAATCCGCCCGAGGCGCCGTCGACGTGGACCGGGACGTCCGGGCCGCCGCCGGCCGCCAGCTTGTCGAGCGCGGCGCAGATCTCGCTCACGGGCTCATAGCTTCCGTCGAATGTCGACCCAAGGACCGCCACCACGCCGATCGTGTTCTCGTCGCACAGCGCGACGGCCTGCTCGGCATCGAGGTGAAAGCGATCGCCCTCCATCGGCGCCAGACGGGGCTCCACTTCCCAGTAGCGGCAGAACTTCTCCCAGCAGACCTGCACGTTGATGCCGGTGACCAGGTTCGGGCGGTCGGTTGGCTTCCCAGCCGCCTTCATCCGTTCCCGCCACCGCCATTTCAGCGCCATCCCGCCGAGCATCGCGGCCTCGCTGGAGCCGGTCGTGGACGTGCCGGTCGCGTCCCCCCTGCCCGGGACGTGCCACATCCGGCCGATGATGTTCACGCACCGCCGCTCGATCTCCGCGGTCTGCGGGTACTCGTCCTTGTCGATCATGTTCTTGTCGGCGGTGAGCCCCATGAGCGCCGCGGCGCGCGGAGGCATCCACGTGGTCACGAATGTGGCCAGGTTCAGCCGCGCGCTCCCGTCGAGCAGCAGTTCATTAGCGATCAGGTCATAGGCGACGTCGGTACCGACGCCGTGCTCGAAGATCTCGTCGCGGCACAGGTCGCTCATGCCCTCCTCGAGCACGATCGCCGCTGTCGCGGGGCCAATCTGGACGCTCATCAAGTTCTCGCTTCCACCCGGTTGTCACAAGCCAAAGCGAGCGTGGAGCGTGCCCTGCTCGGGCGCATCATCCCGATCAGGTGATACCTGTGCGCGGTGGCGCGAGCGGGAACGGAACCGACCAACGGCCGTAGCGATCCGGGCCGCGGGGCTTCGTTGCCCCGCGGCCCGGACGTCGCTATCAGGACGATGCGGCTCGGGTTAGCGCGCGGCGCGAAACGGACGACTGCTGGCTGCGGTGCCGCTGCGCGATGTCGTGGATGTAGCTGGCCACGACGGCTTCAGAGATCAGGCTTTCGCTCGGCCGGCCGGTTGCCCGGCGAGTCCCGTGCTCTGAGCGCCGGCCGGGTTCGCGCGCGCTCGAGGTGTGTGGGCGGGGGGCGTCGACATGTGTCATGCGGCCTCTCTCTCAATTTCGAAGTGGGTGTCGGCGTCGCCTCGTTGTCCGTCGCCGACGTTCGCCAGCCGGAGGGCCGTCCGCGGGCGGCGAGGCGTCAGCAGCGCGAGGGCGACGAGGATGCCGGCGCTGATCGTGGCCGCGCCGGCGAGGAACGCGACGTGATAGCCGCCGATCAGGGACGTGGTGAGTCCGTGGTGGGCGGACAGCAGTCCCTTGGTGTGGTTCGCCGCGATCGTGCTGAGCACGGCAAGTCCGAGGGCGCCGCTGATCTGTTGTGAGACGTTGGTGATCCCCGACGCGAGCCCGGAGTCAGCGGGGGGAACGTCGGCCATGGCGAGGGTCAGCAGTGGCATGAACGCGGTTCCGATCCCGAGGCCGATCGCGAAGCACGCGAAGAAGATCGTCGGGAAGAAGGCCGTGTCCGGCCCAACGGTGCTGAACAGGACCAGGCCGACGACCGCGCTCGCCATCCCGCCGGCGAGGACCGGAAGAGCGCCAAACCGCTCGACGAGGCGAGCGGTGACGCCCTGGGACAGGATCGCGATCGTGATGGTCCAGGGCAGGAACGCTGCGCCCGTCTGCAATGCGCTGTAGTGGCGGACGTGCTCGAGGTACAGGCTGCCGAGGAAGAACGTGGAGTACATGCCGGTCACGAGGAACCCTCTGACCACGCTGGCGTCGATCAGCCCGCGGAGATGAAGGATCCGCATCGGCATGATCGGGTTCTGGATCCGGGTCTCGAGCACCAGGAACGCCGCCATCAGCCCCGCGGCGAGGGCACCGAAGCCGAGGACGTGAGTAGAGGTCCATCCGTAGGTAGTCGCCTCGACGATGGCGTAGATCGCGCTCATCAGCGACGTGGTCACGAGCAGCGAGCCGGTCCAGTCGATTCCATGCTCGAGCCCTAGCCCTCGGTCGGCCCGGATCAGCCTCTGGCCGAGGACGAACGTGGCCACGCCGATGGGCAGGTTGACGAAGAAGACCCAGTGCCAGCTCAGGGCCTCGGTGAGCAGGCCTCCCGCGAGGAGCCCGAGGGAGCCGCCGGCGACCGACACGAACACGTACGCGCTCATGGCCCGGGCGCGTTCGCTGGCCTCGGGAAACTCGGTGACGATGATCGCGAGGATCACGGATGCCTGGGCCGCGGCGCCGATGCCCTGGAGGAAGCGCGCGCCGATAAGCGCCGCTTGGCTTGGGGCGAGTCCACACAGCAGCGAGGCGCCGGTGAAGGTCACGAGGCCGGCGAGGAATACGCGCTTACGCCCAGCGAGGTCGCCGAGGCGCCCCGCGAGCAGCAGCAGACTCCCGAAGGTGACGAGGAATGCGTTGACCACCCAGGTCAGGTTGGCCTGGCTGAAGTGGAGGTCGCGTTGGATGGAGGGGAGGGCGACGTTCACGATCGTGACGTCGAGCACGATCATGAGCTGCGCCAAGCACACGACCGCGAGCGCTGCCCAGCGCTGGCGGTCGGATCGAGAGGTTTGCGAAGAGACGAGGTTCATGCGGATCCCAACTTGTAGGGGGTTCAATCTGGCGCTAAAATGGAGGCCACCTCCGAAATAACTGGAGGCTCCCTCCACAAATATATGGAGGGTCCCTCCGTTTGTCAAGGGAATTTGCCATGAGCGCCACCGAAACCGCCGCCGAGACCCTGATCGAGCGCCCCAAGCGCGCCGATGCCCGGCGCAACTACGAGAAGGTGCTCGCCGCCGCGCGGGATGCCTTCGCGGAGGGCGGCGAGTCGACCGCACTCGAGGAGATCGCCCGCCGCGCGGGCGTGGGTATCGGCACGCTGTACCGCCACTTCCCGAGTCGCCAGGCGTTGCTCGAGGCCGTGTACGTGAATGAGGTCGAGGGGGTCTGTCGGTCCGCGGCCGAGCTCGACGGAGCCGATCCGTGGGACGCCCTGAACGACTGGTTCGAGGGCCTGATGGGCTATCTCGCCACCAAGCAAGCGCTCGCGGCCGAGTTGCTCAACTACATGGACCGGGATGCGGCGCTGTTCCAGCTCTGCCGCACCTCTCTGTATGCCGCCGGCGAGCCACTGCTCAAGCGCGCCCAGGACGCCGGCGTCGTCCGCTCGGACGTCGACTTCCCCGAGGTCATGCAGATGGTGATGGGGATCGCGAAGATTCCGAGCAGCGATCCCAGCCAAACCGCGCACATCCTCCGCATCGCGCTCGACGGGCTTCGCTACCGGCCCGAGGGCTAGCTGCCAGCGACCCCGGGCCGGTCTCGGGTCTCGACTCCGCGGCTACGACGCGGAAGGTGCCGGGACGCCGGCGGTCTGCTCGACCCGCGCCCCGCCGGCCAGCCGCTGGCTGCTCCACACCGGTTCGGTCTCGATCCGCTCGAGGCGCCAGCCGTCCGCGGTGCGGCGCGCTCCGAAGCGGTACACCTCGCCGAGGGTCAGGTATGCGTTCCGCTGCTCCTCGCCGTTGATCACCAAGCGCGAGCCCGGATCGGGGGCGAACGTCGCGATCAGGTTCGCACGGGCCTGGGCCCGGTCGCCGTCGAGCTCGATCAGCACGTTGCTGATCACGTGCTGGGTGCGCACGGTGTGATTACGGCTTGCCTGGGCCGCGACGGCCTCGCGCCCCTGCGCGGAGCCGCCCGGCGTCTTCACGGTCACGTCGTCGGCGAGGATTGATGCCGTCTCGCCGAAGCGCTTCTCGTCGAGCATGAGGCCGAGTCGCGCGATCAGGTCCGCGATCTCCCGCCGGTCGCCGAGCTCTTGGGTCTGGTCGGTGGTGATGGACATTGTTTCTCCTGTCTGTTGGTGGCGGCAACGTTGGTCATGCCAACGATACCGTATTCGTTGGCGTTGTCAACGTTGGTACCACCAACCTATAATGCGAGTCCATGCCCTGGTCACAGTCGGACCTCGCCGAGTACGACCCGCCCGATCGGATCAGGCGGCTCCCGAGCTGGCTGTCGGGCCGGGTCGCGGAGAGCGCCGCCGGCCTTGTCGCCGAAGCACTCGCGGCGGAGGGCCTTCGCCGTCAGCATTTCGTGGTGCTGAGCGCGCTCGCCGAGCGTGGGGCCGCGAGCCAGGCAGCACTCGGTCGACGCCTGCTGATCGACCGCAGCGACATGCACGCCCTGCTCAGCGAGCTCGAACACGAGGGGTTCGTCGCGCGGGTGCGTGATCCGGACGACCGCCGGCGCATGCTCGTCGAGCTCACCCCCGCGGGCGCGCGCACCCTGAAGCGCCTCGACGGTCGAATCGAGGCGGCCCAGGAGGCGCTGCTCGCGCCGCTGTCAAGCGCCGATCGCCGGGAGCTGCAGCGGCTCCTTGCGCTGCTGGTCGAACATCACGCCCGCTAGCGGCGCCGGCGCCGGCGCGGGCGCTCAGGCGCCCTCCGGTACAGCCATGGCCTCGGTCGCCACGTCAGAGACAGGCTCGCCCCGGGTGTTGGTGGCACGCAAGGCGATGAGCGCGGCGGCGAGGAGGAATACGGCGCAGGCCAGCAGGGCGCGGCTGAAGCCCCCGACGAGGGCGTGCGCGACGGGCTCGTGGTCGGCCAGGAGATTCTTGGTGTGAGACGTTGCGATCGCGGAGAAGATCGCGAGCCCGAGCGCGGCGCCGATCCAGGTCGAGGTGTTGATCAGCGCAGCGGCCAGCCCGGCCTTGTCCGGCGGCACGCCGGCTTGCGCCGCAGTGGTGACCGCCACGAATACGGCGCCAAAACCGAGGGACATGATCACCAGTCCGGGCAGGAGATCGTGAAGGTAGGAGCCGTGAACGGGGATCCGCGAGAGCAAGTAGATCCCGAAGGCGTCGATCAGCGCCCCCGCGACGATGATCGGCCGGGTGCCCGTGCGCGGGAGCAGCCGCGCGCAGATTCCAGCGGCAACGGCGACGCCCAGGGCGACGGGAACGTACGCCGCCCCGGCCTCGAGCTGCGAGAACCCGAGCACGTTCTGCATGTACAGGGTGATGAAGAAGAACATCGAGTAGGAGCCGGCCACGGCGACGATCTGGGTGACGTCCGCAGCGGCGAGGCCGTTGATTCGCAGGATCGAGAAGGGGAACAGCGGATCGGGGTGCCGGCGCTCGTTCAGCGCGAACGCCGACAGCAGGCTGGCGGCGCCGGCGAGCCCGCCGATCGTCCGGGCCTGTCCCCAGCCGACCTGAGGCGCCTTCACCAGCGAGTAGATCAGCAGCAGCATCCCCGCCGTGGCCAGGATCGCTCCAAGGACGTCGAAGTTTCGGGACTGGAGGTGCCGACGGTCGTCCGGGATCAGCCGGAACGCGGCGAACAGGTCGAGCGCGCAGATCGGCAGATTCACGAAGAACACCCACCGCCAGCCAGGCCCGCCCGAAAGGACGCCGCCGAGGAACACGCCGAGCGCCGATGCCAGGCCGCCGGTCGCTCCCCATGCGGCGAGCGCCTGGGGCCGATCGCTCCCCGTCGAGAACGACGTCGTGAGGATCGACAGCGCCGCGGGCATCATCATCGCGGCCCCGACGCCCTGGACGAGGCGTGCCCCGATCAGCGCGCCTTCGCTTCCGGCCAGCCCGGCGGTCATTGAGGAGACTGCGAACACCAGCGTTCCGGTGACGAGCACGCGCCGCCGGCCAATCAGGTCCGCCGCGCGACCTCCGAGCAGCATGAACCCGCCGTACGTGAGCAGGTAGCCGCTCAGCACCCATTGGAGACTCTGGATCGAGAAGTGCAGGCTGTGGCGGATCGACGGCAGCGCCACGTTCACGATCGAGGCATCGACGAAGTCCAGGAAGGCCACGCCGCACAGGAAGGCGAGCGTCAGCTTGCCCCGGCGGGTGGCGAGAAACGAGGTTTGGGGGGCGTCCGGTTGGGGGGCGTCCGGGTGGGGGGCGGCTAGGGACACGGCAGGCCTCCGGTGCTTCGACTCAGTTAGTGAGCTGACTAACTTACCAGACGGGGCTATTATGAGTGGGATGACTAACTCAGTGAGCAGCCGAAGCGGCGGAGGGGCCGGCGCGACGCCCGGCAAGCGGGAGCGGCTGGTGGAGGGGGCGCGTGAGGTTCTCCACGCGCAGGGTGTCGAGCGGACGACGCTCGCCGATATCGCCGAGGCCGCCGACGTGCCGGTCGGCAACGTCTACTACTACTTCAAGACCAAGGACGAGCTCGTCGAGGCGGTCGTCGCATCACGCATCGCCGAGACACAGGCCGCGCTGACGGCGCTCGACCAGCACCGCACCCCAAAGGCGCGCCTGAAGGCGTTCGTCCGGTTGCTGATGGGAAACGCCGATCTGACGGCCGCCTACGGGTGCCCTCAGGGGAGCCTCTGCTCCGAGCTCGACAAACGGCCCGACGGGCCCGGCAGCGAGTGCGCCGAGCTGATGCGCCTCCCGATCGCGTGGGCCGAGGAGCAGTTCCGGGGCCTGGGGCGCCGCGATGCGCACGAACTGGCGGTCGCCCTGATCGCTTCCTACCAGGGGATCGCGCTCCTCACCAACACGTTCCGAGACCCGGAGATGATGACCCGGGAGGGCCGGCGGCTCGAGCGCTGGGTCGATTCGCTGAGCAGCTAGCCGTCGCCCTCTCCTGCTGCCGGGCTAGGGGACGAGGACGACCTTGCCCGTGTTCCGGCGCTCGGCGATGAACCGGTGCGCCTCGGCGCCCTGGTCGAGGGGGAATGACTTCGCGACTACGGGCTTGATCGCGCCGCTCTCGATCAACTCGGTGAGCGGCCCCGACCAGCGTGACGATCCGTGTTCGTCCCACAGCGTGAGGACGTTCAGCCCGATCACCGCCTTCGACGCGGACATCTGCCGGACGATGCTGAACCACGGCATCTGCACCGCGGTCTTGGCAGCGGCGACGAGGTTTCGCTCAGTCCCGGCGACCAGCCCGGAGGCGCCGAAGCAGACCAGCCGGCCGCCGGCGCGCAGAAGCTTGTAACTACGCCTGAAGCTGGCGCCACCGATCGCGTCCATCACGAGATCGAGGTCCGGCACGCTGCGTTCCCAGCCCGGGGCCGTGTAGTCGATGGGGTGATCGACCCCGAACCCGCGGATCGCGTCGTGCTTGCCGGGCGACGCGGTGCCCCACACCTCGGCGCCGGCGCGCTTGGCCAATTGGGTCGCGGCGATGCCGACCCCTCCGCCGGCCGAATGGATCAGCACGCGCTCGCCGGGCTGGACGTTGCCGCCACGGACGATCGCTTCCCAGGCGGTGGCGTAGTTCACCGGAATCGCCGCGCCGTCCTGGAAGCTCATGGCGTCCGGAAGCGGGAACGCGCCGTCGGCGGCGGTCACGGCCCGCTCGGCGTAGCCGCCGAACCGGACCGGCGCCGCCACGCGGTCGCCGATCGCAAATCGATCGACGCCGTCACCGACCGCGGAGACCGTGCCGGCAACCTCGTAGCCGACCACGCACGGCGGCTTCGGCGCGTCCGGATATAGACCCATTCGCGCCATCAGGTCCGCGAAGTTGATCCCCGCGGCGCGGACGTCGATCAGGATCTGACCCCGGGCCGGAGTCGGGTCCGGTCGCTGCTCCACCTGAAGGACCTCGGGAGGTCCGTGGCGGGTGATCACGAGCGCACGCACACACGGCAACCTACTTGGTGGCGCGCACGATCACGGCGGCGGTTGTCCGGCGGACCGGCTCTCGGGGCGACTCCGGATGGAACCGCCGCAGCAGATCCGCCCGGAGCGACTCGCTCTGCTCCCCCGGCAACGCGGCGACGACCGGCCCGAACGGGGTCCCGAGGATGCCGTCGGCTGCCGCGCCCGGGTCCGGAAAGGCGACGGTCCGCTCGACCACCGACACGTCGACGGCCTCAAACCCGGCGTCCTCGAACAGCTTCCGCGCGGCGCCATCGCTCATCACAAACGCCGAGTTATCGAAGGCGCGCGGGAACGGCGGCTCGACGCCGGTCGCGGCCAGGGCCTCGGCGTAGTCGTCGAACGGCTCGAGCCGGTATCCGGCGGCCCACACGGCGGCGCCGACCGTCCCGCCCGGGCGGGCGACGCGGTGCATCTCGCGCGCCGCCTCGAGCCGCTCTCCGAAGAACTGCAGCCCTTGCTGGCAGAGGACGGCGTCGAACGAGTCATCGGGAAACGGAAGGCGATCGGCGCGGGCCTCGAGGTACTCGATCGGCGCCGAACCGTCGGGCAGCGGGCGCGCGGCCGCGAGCGACAGCATCGGCTCGCTCACGTCGGTGCCGACGACGCGGCCCTCGGGCCCGGCACGACCCGCGGCCGCGCGGGCGACCACACCGGTTCCGCTGGCGACGTCGAGGACATCGTCGCCGGGGCTCACGCGAACCGCATCCAGGAGCACCTCGGCCCACGGCTCGAACACGACGGGCCCTAGGCGCATCGAGTAGTTCCTGGGTACGGATTCGGCCGTGAAAGCGGTCGAGCGTCGATCAGGTTCCCCTGCGGCCATCCCCGTACAGTCTGAACAACCCGAGATCAGAACGACGCGAGCCAGAGAGGAGCATTGAGCATGGACTGGACACTGGAGGTCGTCGTCCTGCCCGTTAGCGACATCGGTCGCTCGATCGCGTTCTACCGCGACCAGGTCGGCTTCGAGCTCGACCACGAGACCACGAATGAGCACATGCACGTCGCGCAGTTGACGCCGCGCGGCTCGGGCTGCTCGATCGTGTTCGGCGATCTGCCGGCGCAACGCCAGATGGAGCCCGGCTCGATGAGGGCGCTGCAGCTATGTGTCCCGGACGCCCAGGCCGCCCGCGACGACCTCGTATCTCGCGGCGTCGACTGCAGCGAGCTCACGTCGTTCGGCGACCAGGACGGCAGCACGTTCTTCGGGTTCTCCGACCCGGACGGCAACACCTGGGCCGTTCAGGAGCTGAAAGTGCGGGGCGAGACGCCGCTGATTCCGGTAGAGGCCCGGGGTCGGTTCGGCGGATAATCGCCCGCTCGCCGCGCGCCTCACTTAGGATCCGTCAACGGTGCTCACCGATCTGCCTCCCGCGACGCTCTGGACCAACTGGGTCGGGAACCAGTCGTTCACCCCGGGCTACGCGGCCGCCCCGCGCGACGAGGAGGAGATCGCGACGCTGGTCCGCGACGCCTCGGAGCTGGGGTCGCACGTCCGCGTCGCCGGCGCGACGCACTCGTTCACGCCGATCGTCGAGACCGACGGCCTGCTGCTCGATCTGTCCGGGCTGCGAGGTGTCGTCGAAGCCGACCGGACGCGCAAGCGCGCGACCGCGCTGTCCGGAACGCTGATCCGCGACTTCTACGAGCCGCTGTGGCGCGAGGGTCTCGCGCTCAAGAACCAGGGGGACATCGACACCCAGCAGATCGCCGGCGCGGTCTCGACCGCGACCCACGGATCCGGGATCCGGAACACGTGCTTCTCGGGCGTGGTTCGAGGTGTCCGGCTCGTCACCGCGGCCGGAGAGATTCGCGACATCGATGAGAGCGAGCCCGAGCTTCTTCGCGCCGCGCAGGTGTCGGTGGGGATGCTCGGCGTGATGACGCGGCTGGAGCTCGAGGTGACCGACGCCTACCGGCTCACCGAGCAGATCGACCTGTGGCCGTGGGAAGAGGTGCTCGAGCGCTGGGACGAGCTCGTTCACGAGCATCGCCACTTCGGGTTCTTCTGGCTGCCCACCGAGGAGTCGGCTGCCCTCTACAACCTAGCCTCACACGATCAGACGATGGCCGACAAGTGCTACGTGAAGATCTATGACGAACCTGCGCCGGATCAGCCCGACAGTGACGTCGAAGGGCGGCGTACCGATCGCTGTTACCGCATCTACCCGATGGTCTACGACCCCAACTTCCACGAGCTCGAGTATTTCGTTCCGCTCGAGCTCGGGCCTGCCGCCCTGTCCGCGATGCGTGACCTGATGCTCCGGAGCCTGCCGGACTCGATCTTTCCGCTCGAGGTGCGAACGGTCGGGCCCGATGACGCGTACCTGTCCCCGAACTACAAGACGGCCACGACGGTCATCTCGGTGTCAGGAAAGCCGGGCACCGACTACTGGGACTACCTGCGCTCGGTCGACTCGCTCCTGTCCGACTTCTCCGCCCGCGTTCACTGGGGAAAGCTCCACTTCCTCACACCAGAGCGACTCCACGCGCTCTACCCGGAGGCAGACGCGTTCATCAACGTGCGGCGGGAGCTCGACCCCGGCGGGACGTTCCTCAACGACCACCTGCGCGAGCTGTTCGCCTGACGGTGGATGTCGCCTACTGACACGCCGTCCATTCGGCGGATGCTCGCGAGCGACCTCGTACAGGCGGCAGAGGTCGCCGCCGCAGCGTTCTCTCGCGATATCGCCGATGAGCGCGCGGAGCGCCGATGGCGCGAGAGCCTCGCGTACCCATTCAGCACCGACCCCGAGGGCGCGTTCGTCGCGGAGCTCGGCGGGCGCGTGATCGGGGTGGCGCAGGCGCTCGTCCGGGAACGGCTCTGGATCCTGTCGAGATTCGCCGTCCAACCCGGTATCCAGAGCGGCGGCGCGGGACGCGCGCTGCTCGAGCATGCCGTCGGCTACGGGCGCGAGACCGACGCCGGGCTGATCGTGAGTTCAAACGACCCGCGCGCGCTGCGCCTGTACGCGCGCGCCGGGTTCGCGCTGCGGCCCGCGCTCCGGGCCGACGGCCAGGTCGACCGCCGGGCTCTGCCCCGAAGCGACGCCCGGGTCCGGGTGGACGATCAGGGCAACGACCTCGAGTCCCTCGCCGCGCTCGCACGCGCAATTCGCGGAGCTTCGTACACGGGCGAGTTGCGCTACGCGCTCAACCGGGGTGGGCGGCTGCTACGCATCGAGGACCGCGGCTTCGCGCTCGTCAACGAGGACGGCTCGCCATGGGTGCTGGTGGCGCGCGACGAAGCGACCGCGATCACGCTGTTCTGGAACGCCCTGGCGATGACCGACGGGCGGGCCCGGGTGCGGTGGATCACCGGCGCTCAGCAGTGGGCGGTCGACGTCGCCATCCAGGCACGGCTGGAAGTCGTCGCGTACGGCGCCTTGTGCGTGCGGGGCACCCCGGGAACGCTCAAGCCCTTTCTGCCGAGCCCTCCGTTCGCGTAGTAGTATCAGGCAATCTGATACTAGACTCCGCAGGGAGGGCGACATGACGATCTCGACGAGGTGTACCGGTGGCTGATCTCCGGCTGGACGACAAGGTCGCGATAGTCACCGGCAGCGGGCGCGGGCTCGGTCGTGCCTATGCGGTGGCGCTGGCCGGAGCGGGCGCCGCCGTGGTCGTCAACGATGTCGATCAAGAGGCCGCCGACGGGACCGTCGCGCTGATCGAGAGCGGGGACGGCCGGGCGATTTCGCTCGTAGGCGCGGTCGGCGACACCGCCACGGCGGAGGCGCTGGTCGACGGCGCGGTCAACAACTTCGGACGGCTCGACGTGATGGTCACCAACGCCGGGGTTTTGCGCGACAAGGTGCTGTGGAAGATGAGCGACGACGACTTCGACCTGGTGATCCGCACGCACCTCAGGGGGACGTTCACGTGCGCGCGCGCCGCCGCGGTCCGCATGCGCGATCAGGGAGATGGCGGCAGCATCATCGTGGTCGGATCGCCGGCCGGTCAGTTCGGCAACTTCGGGCAGACCAACTACGCCGCGGCGAAGGCGGGCATCGTGGCCTTCGCGCGGACCTGGGCGCTCGAGCTGGCCCGAAGCCAGATCACGGTGAACGCGATCGTGCCGACGGCCTGGACCGAGATGACCGGGAGCATTCCGATCTACGCCCCGCTGGCGGATCTCGTCGAGGCAGGCGAGCCGCTTCCCGGCAGTGTCCGCCGCGACCACGCGATCGGGATGCCGGACGAGTGCGCGCCGCTCGTCGTCTTCCTTGCCTCGGACGCCGCCCGCGAGGTCACCGGTCAGGCAATCGGCCTCGGTGGCGACAAGCTCACGCTCTACGCCCATCCATCCGAAGCGGTGGTCGAGTATCGCGACGGAGGGTGGAGCGCCGATCGTGTCGCGGAGGCGTGGAGCAGCACCCTGTCCGGCGAGCGGCAGAGCTCGGGCGTTCAGCTTCCGCCGCTCGAGCTCGAGGCCCAGCCACAGAGCTGATGTCATACGTTCTCGCGCCGACCTCCCACGGGGACGTTCGGGGACGCATGAGCGACGGTGTATCGGCGTTCAAGGGGATCCGGTACGGCGGGCCGACCGGCGGAGCAAACCGCTTCCAGCCTCCGCAGCCGCCGGGCCCGTGGAGCGAACCGGCCGACGCGCTCGAATTCGGCTTCTGCGCGCCCCAGACCGTTCCCGGCGCCGGTTTCCGCAACCCGTCGAGGCCGGGCCTGGTCGCGCCAGGCCTCGTGCTATTCGAGGAGGTCGGGTTCCTGCGCGGGTCCGAGCCCGAGAGCGAGGACTGTCTGTTCCTGAACGTCTGGACCGGGGGAGCGGACGCCAGCCGAAGCCGACCGGTCATGGTGTGGCTCCACGGGGGCGGTTTCAACGCGGGCGCGGGATCCTCTCCGCTGTACGACGGGGCAAACCTCGTGCGACGGGGCGATGTCGTGGTGGTGAGCGTGAATCACCGACTCGGGGCGCTCGGCTTCGCAGATCTCGCGGGAACGCTCGGCCCTGACTTCGCTCGGTCGGCGAACGCGGGGATGCTCGACATCGTGATGGCGCTCGAATGGGTTCGGGACAACATCCCAGCCTTCGGCGGCGACCCTCGCCGGATCACGATTTTCGGGCAGTCCGGGGGCGGGTGGAAGGTGTCGACATTGTTGGGGATGCCGCGCGCCGAAGGGCTGTTTCACCGGGCGGTGATTCAGAGTGGACCCGGTGTGAGGATGGTCGAGCGAGACAACGCCAACGGACTCGCCGAACGATTCCTCGCCGAGTTGCACGACGGGGCAGGCGGCGGCGATCCGCGGCGGGCGAGCGCCGAGGACATCCTGCGGGCGCAGTTTGCGGCGGAGTCCTCGCTCGGACCGCGCCCAGTCCCGAACATGATCGGGGGATTCGCGCCCGTGGTGGACGGCGACACCCTCCCGCTACATCCCTTCGATCCAGTCGCCGCCTCCGGAGCCGCCGTGCCGCTCATGATCGGCCACACCCGCACGGAGATGACCCTCTTCCTCGACGCGGACTCACTGTCACTACGGCATGAGGCCCTGCGCGACCGTCTTGCGGCGTTCGGACCACGAGCCGTGGACGCCCTGGAGGCTTACCGGGATCGATATCCCGATGCTTCCGCCGCGCGGCTGTTCGCCTACCTGCACTCGGACATCGTGATGCTCCCGTTTGCGCCGACGATCGCCGAGCGTCACGCGTCACTCGCGGGCGAAGCCGGGTTCTACTACCGCGTCGATTTCGAGACGCCCGTTCTCGAGGGAAAACTGATGTCCCCGCACGGAGTCGAAGTCCCGCTCGTGTTCGCCAATACGCGTGCGGGGACCTCGTTCACCGGGGGAGGCGCCCGCGCTCAAAGATTGTCCGACGAGATGAGCGCGGCCTGGCTTGCCTTCGCCGAAACCGGCGATCCGAATACGGAGGCCGGCGGACTGCCAATCTGGCCGCCGTACCAGCTGGCCGAGCCGGCGGCCATGGTGTTCGACGAGACGTGTCACGTCGAGCGCGATCCCCAGGCTGCGGAGCGCCGCATCGCGGACGGAATCGTCGAGGAGCTTCGACAGGCGGCCGTGACCGCCCACCACGCCGGCTAACGCCGCTCGAATCGGAGTGGCAGGACCTCGGGGCCGTACAGCGGCCAGTAGACCGGTGCCACGTCGCCGGCGACCACGAAATGGTCGGTCGCCGCGAGCAGTTCCTGCAGCGCGAGCCTGATCTCCGTCTCGGCCACGTGCTTGCCGGCGCACTTGTGAGAGCCCCAGCCGAAGGCGATGTGCGGATTCGGGGAGCGGCCCAGGACGAAGCAATCCGGGTCGGTGAAGACGTCTGGGTCGCGGTTGGCCGAGGTGAGCACAAGCGCGACCTGTTCACCCGCCTCAATCTGCTGTCCACGTACCCTGGTGGCGCGCGTCGCGGTCCGCGCGAACCCCTGGTTGGGGGTATAGAGGCGGAGCAGTTCGTCGCAGGCAGCAGGAATCTGATCGGGCGCTTGGCGCAACTCGTCCTGGAGCACCGGATCCTCGGCGAGGTGGCGGACGGCGCTGGCGATCGCCGCGCTCGGCGCGACGTGAGCAGCGATCAACAACTGGCGGATGCTGCCCGCGATGAACTCGTCGTCAAGGGGCGCGCCGTCGACGCTGACGTCGAGCAATGCGCTAACGACGTCTTCGCCGGGATCCATCCGATTCGCCCGGCGCTCGGCGACGAGTTCCCGGAATACGCCGTACAGGTACAGGTTCTCCTCTTCGGCGATCTCGGGTCGCTGGTGGAACTGCGCGGACTCGAAGCGCTCGCTGTGGGCGTTCAGATCACGGGCGAGCTCGGGTGAGATCCCGATGAACATGCCAAAGATCAGCCCGGCGAGCGGAGAGCTCAGCCCCCTTACCGCGTCCCCGCCGCCGGTCACGACCATTGTGGAGACCAGCTCGCGCGCGGTTTCCCGCATCTTCGGTTCGAGCGACGCAACGCGCTCCTTCGAGAGCACGGCGTTGAGCGGCCGCCGGTAGCGCGGGTGCTCGGGAGGGTCGAAGTGCAGTGGAGCCCGGCGCCCCGACACAGGGTTCCGCGGAACCGTGATGCCCAGTGAGCTCGTGAACAGCTCGGGCCTGCGACTGGCGAGCTTGACGTCCTGGTACTTGGTCAGCGCCCAGAAGTCCCAGCGAGCGCCGCGCGCGACCGGGCAGCGCGACCGGAGGTCTGCCCACACCGGGTGGGGATTCCGGGTGAAACCCTCGTCGAGCGGGTCGAAATCAGGTTCGCGGGAACGCTGGGGCTCGCTCATGCTGGTGCAAGCCTGACCGGTACCGACAGCGTGCCTATCTCCGGCCAGCCGCTCATCCGAATCTTCCCGTTCACTTCGATCCCGCTGGTCCGGGCCAGGAGCTCCTCGAGGGTGATCCGGAAGAGCTCGACCGCGAGCGGGGCGCCGGCACACCGATGCGGGCCGCCGCCAAAGGCGAGATGGTCACCGATGTTCCGTCGGTTCAAGATGAACTGATCCCCGTCGGGGAAGACATCCTCGTCCCGGTTGGCCGACGCGTAGGCCAGTGCGATCGGCTCATCCTTCGGCACCACGCGCCCCGCCATCTCGACGTCGTTGCGGGGGGTCCGCGCAAAGCCACGGTAGGGCGTGAACAGTCGGAGGTACTCCTGCACCGCGGCGGGGATGAGGCTCGCATCCTCGCGCAGCTGCTGCTGGATCTCGGGATGCTCGCTCAGGTGAACTACGACACTTCCGAGGAACACGATCGGCGCGATCATCCCGACGACGATGAACTGGCGCAGGGTGCCGAGCACCATCTCGTCCGGTAGCGGCTCCCTGTATTCATCTGTGGCCGCGAGCAATGCCGAGGTCGGATCGTCCTCGACCGGCAGAGGCTCGACCTTGCGCGCCGCGATCATCTCGCGGGCGATCTCGTACAGATCCAGGCTGGCCTTCTTGACCAGCTCATCATCGAAATCCTGCAACGCGGCGTCGTAGCCCTTGACGATCTCGCGGATCTTCATCCCCGTTTCGAGCGGGAGGTTGAAGAAGACGGCGAAAACCCGACCGGGAAGAGGGTGGACGAAGTCGACGCAGAAGTCGCACTCGCCGGCCGCGATCAGCGGATCGAGGAGGTCGACCACGATCTCCCGGATCGGGCCTTGCATCGCCGCCACTTTCGCGTTCGTGAAGAACGGATTGAGCGCGCGGCGGTAGGGCGTGTGCTCGGGTGGATCCAGGTGGAGCGGCGGCCGGCGTCCGGTGAACGCGACCTTCGGGACCACGTTCTGCACGGTCGTGGTGAACGTTCGCCAGTCCTTGAGGATCCGTGTGACGTCCTCGTGCTTGGTGACGAGCCAAAAACCGTTGAAGGCGCCGCTGTGCGCCACCGGGCACTCGCCCCGCAGTCGCGTCATCTCTCGGTGTGCGCTCTCCCAGGTCTCCTCGACAAGGGGATCGAAGTCGTCGACGACAGGTTTCGTCGTGGGCTCAGCCATCTCAGGTAAGCTGATACTACCAGACGCGGCGGGCGGGGGGTGACGGGACCGGGGGCGCCGGGACCGGGGGCGCCGGGCGTGACGCGACGCCGGCCGCGTCAGCCGGGTGTATCGCCCGGCGGCAGCCCGAGGTTCCGTGCCGCCCGGGCGACGGACCGTCGGAAGCGGCGAGCTTCCTGCTCGCTGAAGCCTTCGAGCAGCCTCTGCTCGAGCTCGGCAATCCTGGCTTCCCACGCGTCGATCACCTTCTGCCCGGAGCGGGTGAGGTGGGCGCGGAGGATGCGCTGATTGCTCGGATCGGGCTCGCGGGTCAAGAGCTCGCGCCGCTCCAGCTCGAGCACGACCTCGTTCATCGACTGCGGGGTGACGAAGCAGCGGCGGGCGAGCTGTGCGTTCGACAGCCCAGACTCGTGATGGAGGGTCACGAGCGCGATCACATGAGGACCGGAGAGGTCATACGCCCGCAGATCGGCAAGGTTGCGCCCGATCTGCCGTGAAAGGCGGGTGAGCGCGTAACTAAGGGGTGGGGTGCTCTCCGGCTCGCGTGACACCGCCGAGAAGCTATACGAAGCCGGAGTTCAGTGAAGCCGCACGGGTACCGAACGGGGCCCGATGTGGGGCCACCCGATCTCGGGCGCGGGGCCGATGAGCTCGAAACGCGTGGTACGAGCGAGCAACTCCTCGAGGGCCACGCACATCTCCACCCGGGCGAGATGAGCTCCGAGGCAGCGGTGGATCCCGTAACCGAAGGCAACGTGGCGGTTCGGGGCGCGAGCGAGGTCGACGCGGTCGGGATGTGGGAACGCTTCGGGGTCACGGTTAGCCGAGGCCCAGGACAGCCCGACCTTGTCGCCCGGGCATAACGTCCGACCGCTGACCTCGACCTCACGTGTGACGGTTCTCGCCAGGAATTGGGCGGGTGAGAACGCGCGCAGGATCTCGTCGACGGCGGCCGGGATCAGCGACGGATCCTCGCGGAGGCGAGTCTGCTCCGCGGTAGCCGCGCCGAGGTATCGGAACGAGCTCCCCAGGCCGTTGGTGGTCGTGTTGTGTCCCGCCTGCAGCAGCAGCCGGACGACCCCGGTGACTTGCCCATCGTCCAGCTGCCGCCCATCGACAACCAGCTCGAGGAGCCCGGTGATGATGTCGACGGCCGGGTCGAGCCCTGCGGTTCGCCGGCCCTCGACCACGGAGTGGACATAGGAATACATCGCGTCGTTCGCGCGGGCGTGGCGCTCACTGGCTCCTGCTCGGCCGGCCTCGATCACCTCGGTGGTCCAGCGCTTGAGGAAACTCCAGTCCTCGGCCGGAAGGCCGAGCACCTCACACAGCACCAGCGCGGGCATGGGGAGAGCGACCGCCGGGACCAGGTCGCATTCACGCTCGGCGACGGCGGCGTCGATCAGGTCGCCCGCGATGCGGCGGATGCTCGGCTCGAGCTGCCGGGCGCGCTCGGGCGAGAAGTAGGGTGCCAGCAGGCGACGGTAGTGCGTATGCTCCGGGCGGTCGACCTCGAGCGGCGGCCGGGGCGGGCGATCGGCGCCGGTCGAGTCGGGGATCGTCGTCTTCTCACCGCTGATGAACGTCTCAGGATCGAGCGCGGCGGCGATCACGTCTTCGTGGCGCATGAGCGTCCAGAACCCGCCCCAGCGGTCGGCTCTGGCCACGGGGCATTTGTCGCGGAGCCGGGCGTGCGCCGCGAACGGATCGGCCAGCGCGGCCGGATCGAGCGGGTCCCAGTCAGCGACCGGCAGTTGCCGAGTTTGCGGCTCCATCGGAATCCGGATGCTACCAGGCATCGCAGGTAGCCTGATATCTCGCTGTTCAGCGCGAGCGGAATGTGACCGGAAGGTACGAAACGCCCTGTCGCACGAAAGTCGTGCGGGTCGGCGTCCCAGCGAGCGAAATCCACTCCGTGCGCCCAAGGAGCTCCTCGCATGTCACACGCAGCTCCAGGCGGGCCAGGTCTGCGCCAATACAGCGGTGGATCCCCCGCCCGAACGCGAGGTGCGGGTTGGGCCGGCGCTCGATCACGCACTCGTCCGGGTCCCTGAACACCGCCGGGTCACGGTTGGCAGAGGCGAGCAAGAGCATCAGCTTCTGTCCGGCGTGGATGGTCCGCTCACCGACCTCGGCATCCTCCCTGGCCCACCGCGGCACGGCCTGCACCGGTGTCTCGAGCCGCAGGAGCTCGTCAACCGCGGCGGGAACGAGCTCCGGCTCCGAGCGCAAGCGCGACTGCAATTCTTCATCGGTCGCGATCCGCAGCGCACAGTTGCCGAGCGCGCTCGTGGTCGAATTGTGGCCGGCTACCAGCAACAGACGCACGACCTGAGCGGCGTCGTCGACGGTGACCGAGCGCTCGCCGTCGGATCTGCCGATGATGCCGCTGATGAGGTCGACGGCGGGATCAGCAGGTAGCTCTGCGCGCTCCTTTACAAGCCGGTGGCTGTAGGCATCGAGCTCCTGCGCGCAGCGTCTGACGGTCTCCGGATCGTTCCCGCGCCCCTCCTCGGCGTTGAACAGATCCTCGGCGACCCGCTTGAGGTAGGTCCATTCGGTCTCTGGCAGCCCGAGCCAGGCGCACAGCACGCGGGCCGGCAACGGATACGTCAGCTCGCCGGCGAGATCACCGCCACCGGCGGCGATCATCGGCTCGAGCATATCGCCGACGTAGCCCCGGACCCGGCCTTCGAGTTCGGCCACCCGGTTCTTCGTGAAGTAGGGCTGCAGAATCCGCCGGAAGAACGTGTGCTCGGGACGGTCGACCTCGAGCGGCGGACGGCGGTTTCCGAACTGTGGTCCGCCGGAGTTGTTGAAGCGATCCGCGGCTGTCGCGATCGACGCGACGTCGTCATACCGGCTGACCGCCCAGAAGCCTCCGGCAGACAGAACTGCGCGCTCAGACCACGCGACGGGACAGCTCTGCCTGAGCTCCCGCCACGACGACGGCGGGTCGGCGACCGCGTCCGGGGCGTAGGGGTCCCACTCCGCGGTCGCGGCCCGATCCGTCTCGGTCATCGGCCCGCGGGATCCCCCAGCCAATTGAAATGATCGTCGGGCAGCGGGTTCGACGTCGCCGCCACCCAGTTGTCAGCGTCATCGACGTTGCCGGTGCCTGTGTATTTCGCGCGGGCGGGGTAAGGATAGAGCGGATACGTCCGGGCCACCCCGCCGCTGCCGTTGGTTTCCGTCGCCGTGATCTCTTGCGGCGCTTGGCCGCTCTCGACCCAGGACACCAGGTTCGGGAGGATCGACTCGTCGTAGGGGACGCCGGCTGCCGTCTGTCCATGGCTCCCGCCTGGGAGCACGAACAGGCGCGCGAACGTCTGCGTTGCGGCCAGCCTCTGCGCGGCCGATCGCCCGGGGGCGTGGTCCTGGATCTGTGCATACCAGTCGAGGGTCGAGTACGGACCGGCCGCCTCGTCCTCCCAGCTCTGCCACACGAGCAGCTTGCCGCCGGCCCGA
>Ga0335073_10000350_pt1 | contig 60674 bp, 61 predicted proteins | sample Lox_Sample_22_FD_207093 | JGI IMG/M metagenome (GOLD analysis project Ga0335073, IMG submission 207093) | Soil microbial communities from Loxahatchee National Wildlife Refuge, Florida, United States - Lox_Sample_2.2 | ecosystem: Environmental > Terrestrial > Soil > Wetlands | place: USA... | reverse complement strand
TTAAATTGCGGGATCGGCTCCAGTTCCTTGAATGCCGAGGTGAAAGCATTGGAGAGGCTCCAGATCGTACGGGGCCGGAATTCCTCGTACTTGGGCTCGAAATACAGATCATGGACGGTTCGGGCAAGATGTTTAGGAGCTTCCAGTCTGCCCTCGACGAACGCTTCATATATGACCACCTTCGCGGTGACGCCGGTTAATTCACTTTTCTGCCAGGCTTCCACCTGCTTCCGCATGGGCTCGAAGTTGCGCTGCATTCGATCAACGCCAACCGAAATGCAATCGATCAGCGAAAACGATTTTGAATGTTTGGCGAGTACCGGCGTAAAATCCCCGCTGAACGCCATGTTTGAGCACACGAATACGCGGTAGCCACAGGTCATCGCCAATCGCATGCTCTTGTCATGTGAATTCCTTAGGCCGATGGAGAAGCGACACCCTTCCATTTCGGCCGCAAGATCGAGCACGCCGAACATTTTCGTCCCGTCCGACGATACCGCATATTCGTCGTGGACGACTCCGATGTGGCGAAACCCGAGCGTTTCGATCAATGCACCGATGATCTCGTGATGGGGGATCGGGCGGTGCGTTTCGGTCGCTGGTGGTGTGGGTACCAGCACCAGTTCTTCACGGCCAATCGTCCGGCCGCTATAGCCAATGAGCGTACTTGTTTCTGACATACTGCTGTTTCCTCCTTGTTGGGGTGAAGTGAACTGCAAAACCTGAGAAGTGAAAGCCGACCGCCGGCGGGCGCGAATGCCACACTGGCGGGAGTAGAGTCTACGATGACCTAAGGGATCAAGTTTTCTTGCGACCGAAAGGTGAGGCGATGAAGAAGCCGATTCTACGGGTCACGAAATGGCTGGCTGACATCCCGGTCGAGGCTCACTGCACATTCTGCCCCGCCATATCATTCAAGGCGGAGGGGACCAGCCACCGCCCGAACCGCGAGGAATATCAGAAGTCGTTGCCGGCTCAATTTGACGCGCACTGCAAGGCGGTGCATTCCGAAGGTTGATGGAGGGCCTGGCGCACTACCCGAACAATGAAGGTTGTTCCGGAACCGGGGCTCTGCTGCGGGGTTTTCTGCCCGATCCGGGTCTTTGTCCGAAGATTAGGACCGGCGTCGCATTGATCAGTTCCTGGACTAGTACAGGCGTATCGGAATCGTTGGGAATCGCGTTGCCAGACAATTCGCGAGACGCCACTTCATCGACTACTTCAGAAGCGGTCGGAAATAGTTTCTGATGTTCTGTGTTGAGCGCTTTCCAGACAGCATCCGCGGTTTCACCAATACCGTTCCTTTCGACCAGTTCCCGCGCCATGGATGACAGCATGTCATCATCTTCGTCGATCGACTGCAATCCTTCCCCGGCAAATTTACCCTCCATGGTGAGCGCCACCAGAAGTTTCTTTCCCATGAGGCGTAAGCACGCCGTCTGCATCGTCCCCTCGCAGCAAAGGAACTTTACGCGCACCGGACGCCTCTGGCCGATTCTCCATGATCGGCGGCTCGCCTGCCGCAAAGTGTGCAGGGAATATCCCGACTCGTAGAAGATGATGGTCGGAAAATCGAGGAGGTCGAGCCCAGTTTCCACTAGCTTCGGATGGGAGATTACAACCTGCACGCCTTCCTTGATCTGCCGTGCATACCATGCTTCACGTTTCGAAGTATCCACCCTGGCGCGTAGAACTACTGTGCGAATTCCCTCGTTCGTCAGAATTCGCTGGAGTCTGGCGGTGACGTCATGTTTCTGCGTGTAGACCGCAAACACCTGGCACTTGCGGCCTTCGGCTAATTCTTTCTTGATCTCTTCGATGAGCTTCCTTTCTTTCGAATAGAGTTGCTCTTCGGGAAGATCACGTGTCTCGGCAATCACAAACCGAACATTGCGCTTGAGTTCGGGATCAAACTCCGTTCCGTACAAGGTTCCCAAGCTATACGGGTGATCTGGATAAAGCAGCAGAGTGTTGAGCATCGTGCTCAGCACGGACCGATTGCCTCTGTGCTCCTTCAATGTCTTGCGAATGGCTTCTTCCAATTCGCGGTAGGCCGCCATCATCAGTGGATCCATCGAAACGCTCACATAATTCTCTTCGTATGGCGGAAGTTCTCCCGAAATGTCTTCCAAGAAAACAAAAGCGCACAACTGCATTAGGAATTCGCCGAAGAGCAGGGGAGAAGCTCCCGGCTTGCGGCGAACCATGCTGCTGGTCTTGGCTTTCGAGCAACGGTTCTCGGCTGGCTCGATTTTCGTTATCGTTTCAAGCACACCGTAGTCCTGGGTGAACGAGCTTCGTCCCGTCGTGCCCCATTCGTACCCGTGCTCTTTCATCCTCGCTGCTTCCAACCGAAACAAGGTGTTGAACAAATCGTCCGCATATCCTCCCAGGAGCGTTCCTGTCAGGCCCACGATCCGGTCCGTACAAGATGCCAAAGTACCCAGAGCATTCCCTTGAGCGGTGTCGCCCGCCAACTGGTGAATCTCGTCGCAAACCGCATAGTCAAACCATCCCGGCATATAACGCCCGATGAACTCAATCGGTGCCATGCGGCGGATCCTGTCCGCGTCGGCCTGCCATAAGGGACTGTGAAACGGGCGGCATTGTTTGTCACCTCTGGTTTCGATGGTCTCGGCAATCTTGACCTTCTCAAACTCGGCGACGGTCAGCCGGCTTTCATCGATGATGACTGGTTTGCCCGTCTCAGAGTTCACCACGCAACCGAGGTATGGTCCAGAGCGCGCCACGAGGTAAGCATGGCGCCAAAAATAGCCGAGCTTCGCCCTCTCCCGTCCCACGATGAACAAGGAAGGTCTTCCACACAGCGACCACCACCGCTTCCGGGGGCTGGAACATCCCCTCCGCAAACGCAGTTCGCTGAGACTCGTTTGGAAGCCTTCTCGCACGATTCGGCCTTGCCGGAGCCGGACTTCGTTGACCCCATGCGCTTTGCTCCCATCTCCCCCACTGCGCAGATCATCGATCAGGAACACGCGCACTCCCGGCAGGGTCAGAAAGGCTTCCCGTGCCCACTTTTCCACCAGATGGGGAGGGACCATCGCGAGCACGGTGAAGGGTTTGCCTTCGCTATGGACATGGATCGCCCCAAGTGAAATCAGCGTCTTGCCCGTGCCGCACTCCGCGACCACCATGCCGGTCCGCGCCTGTTGCCAGCGCTTCGCGAGTCCCATGATCGCGATCGCTTGTGCCGGAAACGGCCTTCGCAGCAATCCTTCGATTCGCGGTGAAAGTTCATCGTGAACCTGGTGGAGAGCGGGAAATTGTTCGAGTATCCGCGTTCCTAGTAAATTGACGTTGGCCCTCATGTAGTCGTAGATCGTCGATAGCTCTGGCATGGAAGCTCGCTCATAAAACAGGGATGGTGTGGGGACAAAAAATCAGCACAGCGGAGAGCGAAAAGAGAGAGGCAGTGCGTGAGTTGCCGGAATTACTCAGGTTGCACGAGGATATCTTTGAGACTCATAGCGGGCCATCGAATCGGACCTTGTTCCTTGGGAAGCCGGACCGCATCACTCTCGACACCCCAACTGAGCCAGTCCAGAAACAGCTCTTTCTCACCTTTAATGATGACGGCGTTACATCCAATGCCTAAGGCCGGCGCGACGGCATGATGTGTGTTCAGTTCGCCTTCGAACCAATCGGCCCATTCGGGAATCCCGGGTATTCCATAGATATCGGCGATGGAAGCCCAAACAAATGCTTTGTCCGAACTTGCTAGCAGCGTCCTTCCCGAAGCTGCCAACGTATTCCCTGACGCGAACTCCTCCGACAAACCGATAAGGTGACGCAAAGGCTTCTTTCGTCCCGGAAGCTGTATGGACCCTTTGAAACATTGAGCGTTCCGCTCCAGGCACACTCGGGTGGGTGAGACCTCCGGGCCTTCGATCATGAACCGGTCTCCCATGGAAATGGCCGCGCTAATTGCAGAGATCTGCGTATCCCCGCCAATCGCGGAGATAAGATGAGCCTTCGCCTGTCGCGGTGGATCGGGCAACATCTCTCCGATAAAACGATCCAGATGCAACTTGATGCTGGTCGTAGTTTTCTCCGTGCTCTTCACATACGTCAGCCAGCCGAACCGAAGATGTGCATTCTTCATTCGGAGTCCTTCTTTTCGTGGGTCAGAATCTGGGTCTTGCCATTGGCAAAAACCAGTGTCAGTTCATGGGAGAACCGCTCTCGGTCATGCAGTATCTTCGTGCCGTCTTCTTCCTCTTCTTCCCAATGATCGGTGAACTTCACGGACCGCCAATGGGCAATGTGGCGATTTTCTCCTTCGCCGAATATCCCGTTGAGCATTCCTGCAGTGCACAGCAATCCGACATGCCCACCATGCAGTGGCGTGAGTGGCCGGCCGCGCACGTCTCGTTGTTTCGGAAGAAGGATTCGGCTTGCCTGGCGGTAGGCGGCGGAATCAAGCAGCAGATCCTCCACTTCATCTAATGGAATGCCCGCGTTGGTGAGTACAACCGGTCCAGACGGCGGGACTTCGTAGGAGACTGCCGCGCCGTCCCTCAGATCAGCGAGATCAGGTTTCCAAGCCAGCATCTCTAACCAGCGCACGGAGTTGAGCAACTCGGAATCGCGAAGCAGTTGGTGACGTTTGCGGCGTCTTCCCAGGACCGCCACCTGCTTGTACTGCACGCTCGCCGGTTCGGTGAGCCGGTAGACCGTCAGATCGCTAAAGTACTCGCTCAGGATTCTGGCGCATGGCTTCAGTTGCGGCTGCGGGATCACAAAGATCAGCACACCACCCGGTTTCACCCACCGGTATGTATGCTCCAGAAACACCAGTTCCAGACGCTGATTATTCGTTTGTCCCACCTCCAGGTCGTACGGAGGATTGAGATATAGGAAAGAGATTGAATCCGCCGCGCCGCGCACATCCATTGTGTTCGCGTGCACAGTCTCAATCCCCAGACTTCTGGCCTGTTCAGCCCGATACGCATCGATTTCAATCCCGTATCGCCGTGCGTGTGTGCCCTCGAGCAAATGTGTGAAAGCCACACCATCTCCAACACACGGGTCAACTGCGGAAAATTCATTTGGGAAAGTCACGCAACTTCTGAGACGCTCGGCTTCAACCGTTGGAAGGGGAAAGAAGCCCAATTTTGCTTTGCCGTGAGGACGCATGGAGAACCTCTTTTGCGTGTGAGCAGGATGGGCAGGAAAACTGCGAGGAGAATGCTTTAGCCACAGATTGTCAGGATCGCGGCCGGAAGGCGATCAGGGGAAGTTGGCCAACAAGTCGCCGGCGATCGTCGTCGGACCCGCGATATCGCCAGCCGAGGAGTCGACTGAGAACCCAGCGAATCAGTGGAGCCATGAACCGGTTTCGGAGTTCGTAGTTACTGACAACGTTGACTGCTTCCGCTTCACTCAGAAAGCGGTGAGATGCCTGGAAGTGCCTCGCGCCGACAACTACTTCTTCGTTTGGGGTTGTCTCGATATTGCGAAACCAATCGGAATTGCGGCCAAAACCGCTCATCACCACAGCTTCCGGGCCTTCCTCTCTGTATTCCATCACTTCCAGGACCGTTTGATGGCGGACGCCGGTACGCCGGCCAGTGTGCGTCAGGAGCAAGAAACGTTTTCCGAACAGCGGGCCCAGGCGCCAACGATAGAGATAGACCGGCGCACGAAGCAGATGCCGCAGTACACTCTTCTTCTGGATCGTGCTCATGCTGAATGGGCCCTCTTCGATTCTAATTCTCAGGCATTTCATGGTCAGAATGGCTCTCGAACAGAAAAGTACCATCAGTATTCCTCGGGCAATAGCAGCGTGGTCACTGATCGATCCGCTTCGGTGATCACCCAGACCTTCTGGGTCTCAGTCACCTGATAGCTGCTCAGCAATCGGAAGCCGTGCTTGAGGCTCAATTCATTCTCGGTCTTATCCTCTTGATCTAAACCTCCCCAGTCGCCACGCAGGTGACGTGAAAGATATTCCAGAGGGGACTTGTTGACTTGCTCCAACAGGGCAAGGGCACCTGGCGTCGCGACCAGGCGGCCTGCTGTGAAAAGCGGAATTTTTGGTAGAGAGTTCATGACTCGGCTCCAGTCTCAGAGCTTGGCTGCTTATCAGTGACTTGTTGCTCCTCACGATCGGAGGGCGCTCGGACCACGATGAGGTTCGCGTCTTCCGCTCTTCTTGCAGCAATCTTCGTGTAAAGGTGAATGACGTACAGGGACTCACATCCTTCACACTTGCCATCCGATGGGTGTCCATCGCGCCTGGGGTCGTAGCGGGGATGACGTGTGCAACGTCCATCAAAACGAAAACGGATTTTGAGCGACATCTGGCACCTCACCAATCTCCACAAGGAGCGTGGTTTCCGTTGATGGCCTCAGCCACGAGGTCAGCCAGCCGATCCGACACAGATAGCTCTCGCACGGCGACGAACGAACAGAAACCGTTCACAGGAACAGGTCTTTCATCCTCAACGCGGTAGCCGCGTTCGATGTGTTCTTGTTTGCGTTTCTCGAACAGGTTGGCTCTGGTGGTCACACGAATTCTCATGGGCATGTCTGCACTCTTCGTTTTTCTAAGCGTTGGGATTGCACAACGACGACACCACCATGAAGATCCTGGCCCTGATGGGAGAAAACCTTCCGCGCCAGCCATCGCCCGAGGAGGAGTCGGAGCGCAAGGGGGAATCTTCACCTCCGGAATCGTGTCAACGCAGGCGGGACAGAAGATCGCGCTGTTCTTTACCGGGCGAAAGCAAGCGGGCGAAAATCTGGCAGCGGTGTTGGCGCAACGGGCGAAGGAGTTGGGAACCACTGGAACAAGCTGACGTTGTTTCTGCGCCAGCCGGGGGCCCCACTTGATAACAACCTTTGCGAAAGAGCGTTGAAGATAGCGATTCTGCACTGCAAGAACGCACTCTTCTACAAGACCCAGAACGGTGCCCGTGTTGGGGACCTGTTCATGAGCCTGATTTACACCTGTCAACTTTGTGGGACTAATGCTTTTGAGTATCTGACCGAACTGCAGCAGCACGGCGAAGAACTGTCCTGTAGTCCGGAGCAGTGGATGCCCTGGAACCATCGCGAGACGCTTGTGCGGGTGTCACAATAGATCAGGGCAGAGAGTAAGAATCGCATATCAGTTGCGGGTCGGCGTCGTCTGCAACGCGACTGCAAACCCTGTCGAATTCCTGAGCCTCGATCCCGTGCTGGCAGTGGCCGCCAACCGTAACGGTCTCCGAGCAGAACGATGAAGTTCGGCTTGATGCCGGTCTGCTGGCAGCGTTCAATCTCGGCAGGCGATCTCCATGGTCTGCTGGTCGAGCGCTGCCTCGTCGCGGACACCCCAGCGCAGGTCAATGGCCTGGAAGCGCGCTCCGTTCTCTTCACAGAGCTGGCGCAGCTTCGGGAGCGCGACGCGCTCCGCCTTCAAGTCTTCGAAGGTGGAACTGACAAAAACCCGGAATGTGGGTGTTGCGGTCGGCATTGGGCAAGCTCCAGATAACTTCCGGCCCCAGTGCAAGGGAATGGCGATGTCTGAGTAACTTGTGAAGCAGCGGTCAAAGTTATCCCGCGGAGGTCGAATAAGAGATCCGATTCCGCTGGTCGGTGTTCAACTCGGACTGCGAAGGTTGGTTCCTCATTATTATTGTTCGCTCGATCAGAGGGAGTCGCGGATGCGCTGGAACTGGGGCACGAGTTGCTCGTAGCCGTGAAGGTTGGCGATGGCCAGAGCTTCGTCCGCGAGTTGGCGGGCTTCGCGCCTGCGATCTGGAGTACCGCTCAACAGCTTGGCCTGATTCGCGAGCGAGATCGAGAGCCCTTCCGGATTGCTGAGTTCGCGGCACAAGCGCTCGCTTTCTTTGTGCAGGGCCATGGCGCCTTCCAGGTCTCCACGGGCGTAGAGGATATTCGCCTGGTTGCCCAGCGAGTACGACAGCTCCTCCTTGTTCCCCAGTTCGCGGCACAAGCGCTCGCTTTCTTTGTGCAGGGCCATGGCGCCTTCCAGGTCTCCGCGGGCCTTGAGGATCAACGCCTGGTTGCTCAGCGATGATTGCAGCACTCGCTTGTTCCCCAGCTCGCGGCACAGGCGCTCCTGTTCTTTGTGCAGGGCCATGGCGCCTTCCAGGTCTCCGCGGGCCTTGAGGATCAACGCCTGATTGCCCAGCGCGATTTGCAGCCCATCCTTGTTGCCTAGCTCGCGGCACAGGCGCTCCTTTTCCTTCTGCAGGGTCATGGCGCCTTCCAGGTCTCCGCGGTCGAATCGGATCAACGCCTGGTTGCCCAGCGAACTTTGAAGTCCACCCTTGTCCCCTAGCTCGCGGCAGACGCGCTCTTCTTCTTTGTGTAGCGCCATTGCACGGTCCAGGTCTCCGCGGGCCTTGAGGATCAACGCCTGATTACCCAGCGCGATTTGCAGTCCATCCTTGTTCCCCAACTCGCGGCACAGGCGCTCTTCTTCTTTGTGCAGTTCCATTGCACCGTCCAGATCTCCGTGGGAATAGAGGATATTCGCCTGGTTGCCCAGCACGATTTGCAGCCCATCCTTATTCCCCAGCTCGCGACACAGGCGCTCCTTTTCCTTGTGCAGCGCCATGGCGCCGTCCAGGTCTCCGCGGGAGGAGAGGACCAACGCCTGGTTGCCCAGCGTCGCTTGCAACCCATACTTATTCCCCAGTTCGCGGCAGAGGCGCTCTTGTTCTTTGTATAGCGCCATTGCACTGTCTAGGTCTCCGCGGGCCTTGAGGATCAACGCCTGGTTGCCCAGCGCGCTTGCAAGGTTACTGCGATCGCCCTGTTCCCGGTAGTGTTCCGCCAGACCCGCACGGACGCGCAGCGCAGCTTCGGGTTTGCCCGTGTCGTGGAGCAAGGTCCCGATTCGCCACGCGTGATGGGGATCGAGGGTAGGCTGATCAATCACTGGAGCGTAGACCTGCTCCATATGTAGTGGGGAATGCGTCTCGATCCCTGCCCAGTAGGCCTTTACCTCAAACTCCTCCTTCTTCCAGAGCGAGCCGAAGAAACCGGGTTGCGACAGCAACTTCGCTAGACTTTGCCACTCGCCGGCTTCCTGGCACTGCCAGGGCAGTTCATCCAGTTGCCGGGAACCTTGCGGCTGGCCATGGAAATAGGCAACCAGGGTGCGATGCGCTCTCTGTTGATCGCCGGCCGTGGGCAGGTATGCCTTACGGACCGCCTCGCGCAGGAAGTCGTGCGCGAAAGTCAGCAGGCCGCCCCGGTTCACCAAGGCATCGCCGACGGCCAGATACAACGGGCTCCACAGCGCCCGCGGCAGCGGCGAGCCTGCCGGACCCAGCGATTCGAGCAGCTCGGTCTCGGAGAGGCCGCGGCGCGCCGCCCATAGGCGCATTAGACTCTCGCGAACGACGTTCTCGCACGCCGGGTCGGGCTTGCCGTAATCCTGCTCCCAGCGTTGAATGACCTTGCCATAGAGTTCGAACGGGTTCGCCGCTCGGAGGTACCAATCGATGCGTTCGTTCAATCTCTCGTAGCTGCCGAACTGTCGCAGTTCATTCAGCAGTGTGCTGAGATACAGGCCATTGCCTGTTTGCGGCGCGACGGCGATGCGGTGAACAGGCCCCGGACTCAATGCCTTGGAGTACCGATTCAGGTATTTGACAATCAATTCTTCGCGCTCGACCGGCGTGAGTGGCTCTACAGTCAGTACCGGCCAATCGCGCTTCTTCAGGTCATCCAACGGTCGTCCGGGGAGCGTCGAGACTACCAGGCGCACGTTGGCCGGGATGACTGGCGGCAGCCACACAAGGTCCGGCGCGCCGTCGCGGTCTTCGATCTGGTTCAGCGCGTCGAGTACCAGCACCACACGCCCGTGCGCCGCCACCATGTGCAGCGCGTTGGCGAAGGCCATGCGCAGGGCGTCGGGTTGGTCCGGAATCTCGATTTGAATACCGTATTTGCGCTCGAACTCGCGTAGCAACCGCCGCAGCATGGCCATCCAGTTGGCACTGTCGGGCGCGGCGCCGATGAAGTGAACCAGAATAGGGGTTTCGGGGTGCCGCTCTTGCCATTGGTGCGTCCAGTTGGCCAGCAGCGCCGATTTGCCCCCGCCGGACGCGCCCAGCACCACCAGCGGCAGTCCATCCCTCGCGGCATGGGCGTCAAGTCGTTCGACGTACTCCTCGCGGCCGATGTAGACCCGGCGGCGGCTGGCCGCATACGCTTCATGATCAGCCGCGGCCCGGTCCAGCGGATCAGGGATGCTCTTCTCGGGATAGAGGTTTTCGATGACGGCAGTTAGGTCGCGCAGTACCCACTCGCCCAACTGCTTCGGCGTGGCAAAGTTGTCGGAGACCGGGAAGCCGCTCTTGCGGATATCGTCCTTCAGCTTCGTTAGTCGCTCGCGCCCAGCGGGGTCCTCTTCGGTGAAGCCCGCGTGCGCCGCAGCATAACGCGGGTCGCGAAAGTAGAAGAACGCGTGCGCGGCCATCTTCGGATTCCGCAGCACGCCGTGGAGGATCTCGAGGGCTGTCACTGACTGCTTGCGATGCTCATGGAGCCAGGGCTGCGTTTCGATAAGTTCTTTCGGAATCTCCTCTGGCACCCAGCCATAGCGCTCGCCCAGCAGACCGATGAAATAAGGCCGACAATGCTCGATTTCCGCCAGGCACATGGGCAGGACCTTCCCTTCGGCCTTGGCTTCGTCGGGCACGCCCCAGCGCAGGTCCACCTCGCCCCAGGTGACACTGCGGCTCTCGCACATGCGGCGCAGTTGCGGGAAGATCTGCTTCACCAACTCCTCGCGCTCCTCCTGCATATCGCGGAAGGTCGAAGAGATGAACACGCGGATCTCGCGCGGCGGGGAGGCGACAGAAGCAGCGGGGCTAGCCATAGGATTGGCCCCTTTGAACGGAATTATTGCTTCGATTTGGGTTTGGCCGCTGTGATCTCAGTCACTTCGCAGTAGGAGCCTTTGGCAGGGCCGATAGCTCGCGACTCGTGACATGAATCCACTGCTCGTCTGGCTTGGAACAGATTTCAAAAAGGCAATCGCATCCCCTTCACCGAATGGCGCGCTGGCATCCGCATGGCGGTCGGCGGCCATCGCAAAGCGCGCAATGTCCTGTTTGATCTGGAATAATGAGGTGTCAAATGGAAGAACTGATGTTCGATCATCTTGTGTTACGGTATTGCCGGCAAATCATCATGCAGGCGATGGATTATGTGCGCAGCCGGATGCGCGAGGAGAACCTACCCGCCCTCAAACGGCAGGTGCAGAACGTTCATATCGAGAAGTCCGAATTGAATCTGACCAAGGCGATCGATCAGGAGGTGGAAGACCTCATCCTCGAGCGTTGCGGTTCAAGTTCGCAAAGCTGCCGGGCGTGAAGGCTTACACGGTGTTTTCCGAGGAACTGGGTATCCAGACATTTCCCGAAGGCGCCAGTGAGGCCGAAGCGGATCTGGTCGTGTTCGTGGACCCAATTGACGGGACGGAATTCGTCGAGGCGCTGCAAGGCGGTTGGTCGTTGATCGCCGTTTATGACCGGCGCGAGAACGATGTGATCGCCGCCGTGGCGGGCGACATTTTTCTGGATCGGATCTATTGGGCGTCCAGGAGCGGCTACGCGGAATGTCTAGATTTTATAACGCACTCGTGGTTTCGGCTGGATGGCGGTGCACAGCCTAAATCATGCCTTGCGGGCGCACGGGTGAATGTGCTGACGACCAAGGTGGACCGTTATCGGGCGCTGTCGGAGCAGACGGCTTTGATGGACGCCATCCGCGTACAGGACGGTCGCGTGAATCTTTCGTGGGGCTCGAACACCATCATCCAGGTGGCGGCAGGCTATGCGGATGTGGCGATTGAATTCGCCAGGGGTTTTCGCAACCTACGACATTCTGCCGGGACTTTACATCGGCCTGAAAACCGGCCTGACGATTCTCGACCTCCATGGGAATCCCATCACGTCGCAGCTCAACATCGACGAAATCTTCGCCGCCTTTCGTAAGGATGCCAAACATCCGAAACGCACGCCGTTTGTCGCGGCCAAGAACCCGGCGCTGGCCGAACAGGTAATCAGGTTGCTGAGGACAACATGAATTGCCAGACTGCGGATCTGGCCCAGCAGAAGGCCAGGCACAGGAAAAGGTGGCCACAACCGCACCAGTTTCCAAGCCCCACACCTTCAGCGTCTTGTCATAGAACGCCGAGACCGCCAGCCGCCCGTCCCCACTTCTACGACCTGGACTGAGGTGTGGAACGCGCAAGGCGTCCGGAAGGAACGACTATGTGAGCTAACCAATCACGGGAATCCTTGTCAGATACTGTCTGATGATAGCCACCGGATTAGTAATGTGAAGTCGGCTTGTAGTCAGCGAGTCGGCCTATACTAACTCCCTAAACTCCACAGTAAACCCTGTCTGTTTCGTCACCTCCGTCGCAAAACGCTTTACTCTGTCGGTAGGCTGACTAAAATGCCTTATCCGAATAGTCGGGATGGCGGATGCGAACTTGTCGCGGTAATCACTGCTTAGCGCATGTCGCACATAATTTTGCAGTTTTGCACTGAGCAATTCAAGGTCCTCGGGTTTTTCGTAATCTAGCCAAGCAGCATTTAAGTCCAGAAACACCCGTGGCCCCTCTGGAATTATGAAGTCAATAGTGTCAACGTCAAATTTTGATGAGGGTGTGAATTGAACACCGTTCCCTAGACTTATAGTTTTCTGAGGCGTCATATGTTATTGCTCCAGTCCTAAGATCTCTACATTCTGCAATGCCACTCGGTTTAATCAAATTTGCGGCCAATCTGTAACTGGATCATGAAATTCTTCGATTTCGCATTGTAGTCGGGCCGCCAGCTTCCCTAAGCCATTCTCTATAGCAATGTGATGCGCTCTTTCGAGAGCAAGCAAAGCATCTTGCGGTCGTTTCAATTCCTCATACATAAACGCTTGGTTGCTGAGAACGTTTACTAGCAACTCGTTATTGTTAGTCGCCTTGCTAATCTGTTCTGCCCTCTTCAGCAAGTCTCTTGCCCTTGAGAACTGCCGTTTGCGACGGAATACATTTGCTTGATTGCTCAGACAAGCACCTAGACTCGCCTGATCGCCCGTTTCATTGCAGTGCGACTCTTGGGCCCGAAAGCAGCGGAGCGCTCTGCGTAAGTCGCCCTTGTTCTTCCATATCAATCCCTGCATCTCCAAGGATTTAATGAGGGCTTTAATGATTCCCAGTTTCCGAGCCCATGTCTCCTGTGCAAGCGACACTGCTAGGCACTGATCATAATGATGCTGTTCAAATAACATGTCTGCCCTGCCACAAATCACCCTTAAGAGACGTTCGTTAGCACCTAGACATCGACAGAGGCCCTCCGCCTTATCGTATAGCTTTGCGGCTGCCAAGTAGTCGCCCTCCAGCTGCGTATGTCTTGCGTGATTGAGCCAGTTACGGGATAGTTCATCTTTGTCGCCGACCGCTTGGCAATAATTCTCTGCTTCACAAAACAATTTCATAGCCTCAGCGGATCGACCCAGAGCGGACAATATGATCGCCTTGTTTCCCAATACGTCGGGCAGCGTGGGGCAGCCAAGAGTTCGTAGTAGTGCCTCTTCTTTCTCAAGATATGCCAAGGCACCCGGTGGATCATTTTGCGCGAGCAAAGCTGCGAGGTTCCCCAAAGCCAAAACCTTGCCCAATGCTTCCTCCGCGTGGTCCGCGCAATTCAATATTTCCTCAAACAGCAGCCGGGCTCCGTTCAAGTCGCCCACACTTTGCAACGCCAGAGCACGTAAATTCAGGGCATCGATTAGCTGTTGGGTGGTCGCGGGTTGCTTCCGTATGTTTTCTAAGTGAAGTTCGCTTGGGACAACTGTCTCTGCTCTGTAGCCCATCTGGAGCATCAGATGTAAAAGTACAGGAAGAAGGTCAGCATATTCACTCTGAGACTGCAGAACTTGAGAATAAGCATTAACTAATCGATAGGGCGTTTCGCCTTCAATCGCAGACCAGTACCGTAAACACCCATGTGGATCCCAATCCCAAAGTTGACGAAGAATGTCCGGAAAAGACAGGTACTCGTACAGGCGCTTCCACGACTTCAACTGTAGTAGAAGCCAAGGAAGCTCATCGGCCTGCCTCATGTTTCTGTTCTGTAAGTGAGCAAAGGCGTCGACGGTAAGGAACGCCGAGTATAAATCTGAGAGGCTACCCGTCCCGAAGTGCTCGGCTAACCGCTGGCGCACGTCATCCTTGCAGTTCAAGTCGGGCAGGAACTCTTCCATAACCACTTGCGCCACCGGGCGGTGATAGAAGTGCACCACGGTCGCGCCCGGCGCGGCCTGCTCGGACACGTAGGGATCTAGATCAAACCTTAGCCGTGACCATAGTGCAACCGGGATACGCTTGGCGTCTCTTGGCAGTTCGTGATGGAACTCGGCGGAAGCTCGCTCCAAATGTGTCTTGTACTCAGGGTCGGCCCGTAGCACTTCCAGAAGTTCGTTTTCGCTCAACCCCCGTCGCGCCGCTACCAAGTATCCCAACGCAGCCGAGACCAGTTCTCTCCCGTGGACGGAGGGCTCGCTGAGACGGTGCAGCAGCCTCCGAAGCTGTGCCGAAGTGTCCTCACCTAGTTCCTCTGACACGACCTTCTTCCACGACGGCCACTGCCGGCACTCCTCGAATAACACCCGCAGGTACATCGGTCGCCGGCAGGCGGTAGCGCCAGGCGGACCAATGCGCTCTTCGATAGCCTTCCATTGCGCCGCGGTGAGTTTGCGCTTCTCCGTTCTTCCCACATCCCGGTTCGTGAGCCAACGCTCCAGCAGTTCCCTCGCCTGCTTCGCGGTCAGAGACTCAACCGCGATTGCCCGATCCACTAGCTGGCGACCTTGAAGCGAGAGATAGGGCTGGTTTACCGTGCTTGCTTCTCTTGATGGCGTGTTCGTCGCTCCATTGTCATCCTCGGTGCTCGACTGGCCGAGGTCGGGGTCCCAAAGGCACGAGACCACCGTCTTGATGCCGGGCGGCAGCGGCGACCGTAGCCAGTAGGTACCGTGGGCGTTGTCGGCCGGGTCGAGTTGATCGAGCGCGTCAATGAACAGCGCGACCGGCTGCCTCCGGCCGGCAGCGATCTGCAGGCGGTCGAACTCCGCCTGAAGGGCGGCGGTCATGTCCGTGGGCAGGGACTGCGGTGCGGTGCTAGGCTCTCGCAACTCGCAGCACAAGTTGACCAGCAGATCCCGTAGGGTGGAAGAGCGAGGCGTGATACCGAGATAGCGCGTGATGACCTTATGGTTGCCACTTTCTGCCAGCGTCGCGGCGCGAGCCAGCAGTGCCGTTTTACCTGTCCCTGATGGTCCGTACACCACAAGGGGCTTGCGATCTTCGTCGTCGAGGTACTTTTTGATGGCTGCCAGTTCCTGCTCGCGTCCGACGAAGTTGGCTTCCCGCTCGGTCCCGAACCGCTCATGCGCCTGCTGCTCCAGTTCCAACTTGCGAAGTTCCAAAAGGTTGATGGGAAGATCGGGTGCTTGGGCTGCCAAGTCTTCTTTCTGCCGGGGCTTGCTCGCAATCGGTCTCTGCAGTTTCCAATACTCGCTGATCTCCTGATCGATGAGCCGGGTTAGTTCGTCCTGGATGTAACAACACATCTCCGGCAGGTGATCGTCAGTGACTTCGAGTCTCTGCTTGCTGGCGGATTCACGCAGACTGACAGGAACAGGAGAAATGACTTTGCCGAGCTTGCGCTCCAGGGCTTCCCGAAGTTCGCGCGCCGCCTGCCTGGGTGCGTCATCCCCCTGGAAAAACTCGTGGTCGAAGAAGTCCTCGGCGCGCTTGTCGATGCGATACTGCTCCGGCTCGCGAATATCCCGGAACCAGGCAACCACATGCTCGGACGCATCCTTTACCGCGAGCGCCCCCAGCCAGATCTCCTGCTCCGTCGCCGAGGCCTGAAACTTGGCGATTGACGGCAAAGGCTCGCTTAGCTTCGGGGTGTGTGCGAAGCGATTCGCCCGGTCGATAGCCGGATAAGCCTGAGTGATGACCGCCCAGAGAAGCTGCTGGACTGCCTTCCAGCTGGGGTTGTCCTTCTGCGGATTCGCGTAGTCCCGACCGTCCGGCAACTCATGGCGCGAGCGCAGCAGGTAGACCGGGGGAACCGCATTCTCGTCCCGGCGATACCACTGAGCGAGAACCTCCCGTGCATTCGAAACTACCTTTGGCGAGTTCGCTTCCAACTCAGCATGCTCCTTCTCGCTAATCTCTTCGGGCAGTGGCTGCCAGCCATAGCGGTCGCCCAGCAAAACCAGGAAGTTGGGCTTGGGAGAAATCTGTTGCGAGCGGCGCAATTCGTCAAAACAGATGCGCATGGTGCGGTGATCGAGCGCGGCCTCGCCCGGCACGCCCCAGCGCAGGTCAATCGCTTGAAACTGAAACTCCCGCTCGGCGCAGTACCGCTCCAGGGCGGGAAACACGTCCGCCTGCAGAAGGTTCCGTTCCTTCTGCAGGTCGCCGAAAGTCGAGCTGACAAATACGCGGATGATGGTCCGGAAACGGGTACTCATGGCTACCCTCGGCGACTCAAGGGCTAAGGTGATAGGAGCAGCGGCGCTACTCATGGCTCGGACTCCCGTGATCGAACTACTGCTTGAACTTGAGTTTGGCGCCCGGAATATCGGCTCTCATGTAGCAACCATCTCCGAGACGATCGATGGCTCGTAACCTGCGAAGTTGATGAACTCGACTGTGCCGTGTTTTTCCGCCACGTCAGTCCTCTTCTCGGAATCCTTCTTATAGTTGCCCGCCCAGATATGGCAAATGGGCTTCCCAAGTTCTTTAGCCCTCGCGACAATGTCCGCTGTGCCGCCACGGCCCTGGGAGGGCAGCCCGTCCCAAACGGCGATCATCACGTCGCTGTGTTTGGCCACGTAGAAGCCAACCTTCTCATAGGCTTCGTTGCGCGTCGCTGAAGGGGGCATGACGATGGTCTCGATGGCGCGGTGCGACAGCCAGTACTGGAACTCCTGTCGCGCCTCCGCTCCCTCGTAATTCTTGGGGTCGCGGTGAAGATCTGTCGGTCCGAAGTCGTCAAGATAATCGGCTTTCGGAAGGGGCAGGACAGCGATAAGACGGGAGGCTTTCCGCGCGAGAAGTTTGCCTGCAACCAAACGGTCTGCTCCGACGGCCAACGGAGAAAACACCGTGAGATAACGCTTGGGGAATGTATGTTCGATATGCTCGATAGTCTCTTCGATGCCTTGGTGAAGCTGCTCCATCTTGGCTGGATCCAGGCCAATATGGCCGGTGATGCCAATGCGGAGCATCTCCCAGCTGCACATCTCCGCCAACTCAACGAAGTCCCTGGCATCGACATGCATCGAGAGGAGGTGCTCGGGCGGCAGGCTCGACTGCTCGAATTTCCCGCGGCCCTTTAGGGAACTCATGGTGACGATGCTCTCCATGGATCGCGCGCCATGCCGGTACTTGGTGGTGCGCAGGAAGGCGTCCAGCACCCCAGCCCCGATCTGAAACTGCTTGTTCTTCTTGAGTTGGGCTCCGTATTGCTCCAGAAAAGCGTTCAGCAAGAATGAGCGGCGAATCACATACAGATCGTCCTCAACCAGATTGGGATCGCCATTCGGACCGCGCACATCGATGAACGCCCGCAGTCGGCTAATGAAGTCCGGTTTCTTGGCCGCGCGATCCTCGTCGGTTAGTGCCTGGCAGAACTGCTTGAACGAAGGCTGCGTCCCGCCCGCGAACACATAAATGCCACCCCCAGTCGGGTGAGATAGACCCTTGTCCGAAAATTGCCCGTCCTGTATCGGCACGAGGAAATAGCGCAACCAGCCCAGAGGCACGCCTTCGCATTTCGTGTCGAATTCGTCCCAGAACACGAGTGGCATCTTGCCCTTCAGGTGCAAATCCCGGATCTGATGGAAAGCCCCAGAAAGTTCTTCCGCGGACTCGAACTGTGAAAGGTTGAAAGTCAGTTGGGCTTCCTTGTCGATTCCCAGATCCTTGGCAATCTGCTTAATGGCGAATGACTTTCCTGAACCGGGAGGGCCAAAGACAGCCACAGCCAGCGGGGTTCCGGTCTTAGGTTTCTGGAGATACTCCTGCATGGCGTTCTTAACGCTGCGCACGCCTTCGATTTCATGCCGGTCGGCGCTTTTCCAAGCTCCGATCGTCTCTATCGGGACATCTCTAAGTGCTGCAGATGGTCCTTGCCGGACGATGTTGCGTGCGCAATTGCAGACCCTGGCAACCAGCTCCGATCGCGAGTTCTCATTGGCTCCGCCCAAGACCGCTTGTTCCAAAATTGTCCATGCGCCATGCGAGTTCTCGACCAGATGCGACGAATCCTCAAAAATGCCGAGATCCCAGACCTTTTCGCGCTCACCCATGCGCGCATCGGGCCCCGTATCGCGGCTAGCATATCCCTGGGCGAGCCGCTCACACGGAAACTTCAACTTGCCTTTGTCGGCGTCGTAGCCGCCGAGCTGGAGAAGGCGCGCCAGCGCGATGCCATCGCGGGCGGCTTGTTTCCAGTTAATCTCGGTCGGGTTTGCGGCCCAAGCAGCCGCCAGCACACCCATCACACACGTGTTGTAGCCCATCATCGAGCCCTTGAAATGGCGCTCAAAATCCCCCTCCTGCCCGGAGCGGTCCAACACTAGCGTGGCACTGTCATTTTCGACAATCACCGCACCCGCAGCTCCAACTGTGACAATCACCCTTTCAAACATGAGTTGTGCCGTCGACGGATCAATGTATGGACAGGCAGAACTGCGAACCGCCGCGACCACCTGCTCCAGCAGGCGCTCCCAGGAAAGCGACTCAGAAACGCACACTGCGCAGGCCCGGATGTCGCTAATAGCGGTCAGGATTGTGGTACGTCTGGCAAGCCCGCGCTTGATGATCTGTTCGAGAACCGGCGAGCGTTTGCCATCGCTGTAGAGAGCCAGCTTGACGATAATGTGGCTTGGGACACGGTCACAACCATGGGAGAGAGCTTCCGGCCACCCGGCGGGACATTCACGAAACCCCAATCCGCTGTCTTCGATCACTAGCAGATCCGGAACCTCGTTGGCCCTATGGGCAGCATAGTCCCACATCCCAGGCTCGTAGCTGGTCCACTCCGCAAGACGGAATGCCGACTGACTATTCCCGCTGCCTTGCTGCTGCCAAACCGTCCAAGCCCGCGTGATTGGTGCTTCTGGTTTTTCCAGTAGCGCCGGATCGAGCGTGATGCCATCGACTGTGGCCACCCCCGGAGGGATAAGTGCCTGGAGAAACTGCGTAATTAGCGCAGAGCCGCCCGGCTGCACACTCAGGCCGACCTTGGGCGCGGGCTGGTTGGGCATCCAAAAGAAAGGCCCGAGGCCTGGTTCGGTCTCTTTGCGGATGGTCATCCAGTCCACCGTCGGATCTCCGCAGATTTGAATCACACGTTTGTCCATAAAGTCCTCCGGTTTTTCCGTTGAGCCGTTGCGCGTGAATGGCAGCCTTTACGTTCCATTCTCTTCCGTTCCGATAGGGTTTTAGCGTTCGTGGAAGATTCCAATCTGTGCCAAAACTGCTTGCAATAAGGGGAGCAGCTGCAGAATAGTGATGAGGATTCATAGCTGCCCTCCAGTACGCCACTGCGGACTGGCGTGGGGGAGCGAAAGAAGCGTTCTTCTTAAGAATGCTTCCCACCCCCCTCCCGTCAATGTCGAAGATCACGGGAAAGCGTGATCGTGGTCACCAAGAGGAGAAAAGCAGCACACGGGACAAGCAGCCAGGAAGTTCGAGCCTGGGCGACGCGATCTCACGTAAGTGTGGGAGGATTTGTTTCAGGCTGTGTCTCATCCCTCTTGGGCAAGCCTACGGGTGGACTCCAACTGAGCTATCAGCCATGAGTTTGGCGGAGATGACATAGACTCTTTTCGAAGTACCCGCGCGACGTTGAGACTGATGCTCCTTGTGTCACGGACCGCGTTTGATGAAAGAACTGGCCCAGTTGCAGCAGACCTGCCGAAAGCACATAGATAGGCTCGCGCGAGAATGCGGGAGCGCTGTGTACGTGGATTGCGCGAGTATCGGGGAAAAGGATGATGACGTGGATGGGGCCTGGCCAGAAGAGACCGGCTCACAAACTTGCACCTAGAAGAGAAACCTACTTGCGACGGCGGGATCTCGCGAGAGCACGCACTTCGGCTGGAGACAACTCCACAACCTTGCCCTCGCGTCCGACCTAGAGAGGCAATCCGAGACGGGCGTGCTCTTCGATGGCCCCTTTGACTGCCTCGCGAAGCGCTATTTCCGCCCGCTTTTCGATGGGTAGACGCAATATGCTCTTGGGGATTCGCTTCATGATTTTGACTGCTCCGGTCTCGAACCGCTCGCTTAGACTTCTCTCTCCTCCTCAATCACTTCGATCCAAAGACGCAACGTGAGATCCTCGCGCTCTGGATTACCGAGTTGCCAGCGCAACTCCTTCTGATAGCGCTGTCTGAGGACTTCCAGATCCAACGGGACGGTCTTGGCCAAGTATTTCACATCATCTCGGTCCTTTTGAATATTACGCTCCAACTTTGATAGTGCTAAGTCGTACGGATCAAGTGCGCAGAGGCGCAGATGTTTGAAGGTCTTGGGAAATATCTCGGTCAGGCGTTCCTCATAACCCTCAGGCGCGTGAGCTACGCCGACCGGGTCGAGATAGATCTTGTACTTCTTGTGCAACCGACCACCCTGTGCACCGAGTTCCAGCATCGCCTTCCCGGCTTCTCTCGGCGCAATCTCCAGAACATCAAGATCTGCTGTTGGTCTCGAGAAGACGTACACCATAGTCACGACGAAGCCTCCCATGCAATCCAAACGAACCTCTGTCTCGACCACCGAATCCAGTTCGCGCAGGAAAGAAAGCCATGGTTCCGGAATGGACTTGTCAGGATCCATAAGCAAGATGCTTACCCTCCATATCGGTGAGCAGATTCCAGTGGCTCGCGACCGGTGAACGATGGTCGCGAAGCCATTCTCGTTCCGCTTTTGTCATGGAGTCGTGACAGAAAGTATCCTCGCGGGCAAGCCGCGCTCTTTCCAACACATCCAACCAGCGACCTAGTTTGCGTGCTTTCTCGCTCTCTCGCTTGACGTCTGCGACTTCGCTCGCCAGAGAAACGGCGAACCCCAAGCGGTTTTGCCGGTCCTGCAACTTCGCATTTCGCACCAGCCAATCCCAGTCTAAGTCGACATACGTCAGGGCCAACCACGGCAGTCCTTCCGCTACCCGGGCATCCAGATTCGACTCATTGAGAGCGTCGAGCAGGACGGCGGCAGGGTTCCTTCGCACTCTGGTCCGTAGATAGGCAAATCCGGGGTAGCCTAGCCCTGCGAGTTCGGCGCCGAAATCGTGCTTCCTGGGCGCCGACGACGTGCTGGTTCCGAATTGGAGCGGCCACGCCGTTGGTGGAAGATCGAACACTTTGAGCGCCTTGCGGCCTAGCCGTTTTGAAAGTACGCGGGATCCTGACTCGATCATGGACAAATAGGCTTGCGTTATCCCAAGCGCCTTGGCGGCGTCCGTCTGCGTCCAGTTCTTGGTTCGCCGCGCTTCTCTCAGTGCCTTGCCGTCCATTTCCTTTCCTTTCGATAGCCTTAATATAACATAGTCTGTTATATTCTGGCAGTGTTGATAATAGCCAACTCCCATGGCGGGGCGACTTAAATGCCGTAGATTAAATAGATTAGAGCAGCGGTCGAACGGAAAGCGGGTGCCTCATAGGTATGCAACGGCTTCGAGGAGCGCTCGAAGCCGTAGGGGAAATTCAAACGGTTCTCACCGGGCTCGGGTCGCTCCCTCCTCTAGCGCAATCACGATCTCTTGCAGCGTCTTGAGATTGTCCACTTGATCAAGTGAGCTCAATCTCAGAGATCCGAGAACCGCAGCGAAGACTCCAAGGCCGGCTTTGTCTCGCGCAGCTTTTGCACGATTCAGTCCCCGTTCGGCTGCTTGCATCTGCGCCAGGACTTTTTCTTGGATCGCTTGGTCCTGAATGTCTTTGGGGCTCCACACCCTCGCGACGTTCTTCAATAGTCCTCGGTACATGCGTTTGCCCACCACTTGCTCCATCTGCTCGATCTCACGCAGAACATCACCGCTGGCGCCTTCACCGTGGCCATTGCCGCCGTTTCCGGCCGTTGCGCGTTCCGATGGTTTCTGCTCATGTGCACAACGAGGGCGAAGCCCGTCCAACCAGCCCGCCGGTGTGGCCCATGCAGCTAACTGCGGAACCGACGTTGGCCGCTTGCGATCGTCCAGATCCACCCACGTTCCGGTGAAATAATAAAGATATCGTCCGAGCCCAAAACACGCGCAACTTCGCTTGAAAGCCTGCGCCTCCGCCGCGGTTCCTGCGTTTGAATTGTCCGCCCACTCTTCTCCTGTGGCCGAATGCGAGCCCAAGCCGAAGATGGTCAGTTCGCAGGTGACCAGCACCTTCGCAGCAATCTTCTGGTCCGCGCTTCGTTCGAAGTTCGCACTTGTGTGGATGGTGTATCTGCGGGTCCACCCGGCCGGGGTGAACAGCGCATTCAACCGATCGGTGTAGGCGCGTTGATCGGCATAGGGAACGACTTGGCCCCGCGCCGGCTGCTGACCTTTTGCGGTGTTCATTACCCGCCACTCGATCTGTGTCGGGTCAAAGGGCACTTCCAACGCCGCTACCACTTCTTTGACTTTCTCCGGCGAGAACTGAGCCGGAGTCGCCATGGGCGAGGTAGAGGGCCGTGCGGCAAAGGTAGACGCACCCGTGTCCTGTGCATGGCCATTTGGGCCTGTCATTGTTGCCTCCATATTTGTTTGCAGTTGTTGGTGCAGGCTGCGGCAGCGGGATCAACGCCGGGGTTGATCCGCATCAGCACAATCGATGCAGCTTGGGAGTTATCTGAATTGCGCCTGGATACGAGCTTTCCAGACTGCGTGAGAATCGGAAAACCGCTTACTCTTCCGGCGGAGTGAACTTGTCATATTCGCCGGGTTCTTCGGATTGGCGGGCAATACGAGTAATCGACTTGCGCCGCGCCTCCTCCAAGTCTTTCAGGTCGCCGCTCCGTCCTAATGCTTGTTTGTTGGTCATTAAGTCATCGATGGAGATGAAATGCACGGGAACGCCAAAGAAGGTGCTCGCTACCCGCTTCTTCCATGCATTCGAGAACTCCACGCCAGTGATCTCTGTCAGAATGTCTATTCGCACGGGCGCCACTCCGATTTGATAGACGACCTGTTTTTCGGCGAACGTCTCCGCTGTAATCCCGTCATGCTCGATGGGAGCACCAAATTTCTTAAGTGCCTCAACGACGCGAAGGGAATTTTGTCGTGAATTGTCTACCCAGACATCAAGATCCTTGGTGTAACGCGGCTCACCATACTTCATCACCGCGAAGCCGCCGACGATCAGATACTCAACCTCAAATTCGTTTAAGAGTTGTAGCAGTTCTTTGTAGTGTGGGTTTTCTGCCATGCTTGATTTCCTCGGCTAGTTCCACTAGTTCCCAGGCAGCGGCAAAGATCGCTTCGTCTCCCTGCGCCTGCCAAAAGTCAATATCGAACGAGCGATCTGGGAACGTACCCTCGACCAGTCGTGTCTTCCACTCCGAATTTTGAGGACTGCCCATGCCTGCCTCGCAGAATCCGTTTCCAACATTATCAGGATATCAGGATGAAAAGCCTCATTTATCTGCGGCGGCGGAAGCAGTGCCAAGTCCTATTTTAGTTGCGCCGGTGCATTCGGTGGGGGCCCGTGAGCTTGCGAGTGCCTGGACTTCTTGCGAAGGTAGCCCCAGTACTGGGGATCAACTCGTAGCACCTCGAGACCAGGCGATGAAGACAGGCTGAGGAAACCGCCGTGATACGAAATTGTTCCGTAGCGGAACAATCGCGCGAGCAGCGCCAGTGCATGATTTACCAAGGTGGGGTTGACGAATGGCTCCTGCCGATCCAGAGCTTCAACAGCGCTGCAACTGGGGTCTCCATCTTCGTCGAGTTCCTGCTGGATGACTTCCGGGAAGAGTTCAGAAACAGTGCGTAGCCGTAGCCGGTGTCGCCGATTCCTTCGGTTCAGTGGCTCTCCGAGCACAAACTGCCCGCTATCGGCGTTGTTGCCAAGGTCAAGCCAATAATCAACTTCGCTCCAGTCTTCGGCGCATTTGGCAATCGCTGCTCTCGCTTTCCGCGTGTCGACACACCCGATCACGATATCCACCCCATCCAGTCTTCGTTTGGGGTCGAGCCGTTCCGGTATTCCTTCCCAGTCGAGGCCCCAGAACAGATTTAACCGGTTGGCGAGGACCACAGATTTATAGAGTCCGATCTCAGATTGACTGAAGGGCTGCCGCACGCAATTTGTTGGCGAGATGACATCCGGATCGAGCAGACTCGCATGGATGCCTTCCGGATGTCCGTATGCCAAAAGCGCCTGATGCAGGTACGGCAATCCGGCGGCGATGGCACTTCCATTCCCTCCGCATCCAACTACCAATATGCGCACCCGATGCTTGAGCAGTTCGGGATGAATCTGGTGTGTTTCCATCGCTTCATCCCTCACCTCTTCTGACGATGAATTCCTGAAGCGTCTGCATGCTGTCAGCGAGAAACTTCGCAGGAAACCGATGCTTTCGCCCGACAAGAGATGACCAAAGACCGACGAAGCCGCGTGGATGAGTCGTCAATCGCACCGCGCCACTTGGGTGCGTGAATTCGCTGGCGAAATAAGCTTCTTCCCAGCCTCGCAAGGATGACGCGCTCACCTCATCCGGGACGCGCATACTGCCGAGACAAACTCGGCCCTGCGCGTCGGTGTTCCAATACGGCGCGTTCATGAGGCGCGTATCAGATTTCGGCCGACGATTCTCTGTGAGCGCGCGGACGAACAACTCCCGGCCACGGATCATGAACACCAGGGCAGGATGGGGATACATCTTCCCATTCAGGTGTCTGGTCTTCGGATCACCATCACCGAAGAACATCAGCCGCTCTTGTGCCCGGCTCCACCAGGCGATCAGTCCAGGTGTTCTGGCCAACACATGTTCGGGGAAGACCTCTGCTGCCATGCTTGCGCCCAGGCCTTTCGCCAGCGTTTCGAGAAACCCTGTCGTGACCGACTGACCGGCGCACAGATACGATGGTCCGCCAGGTTGGTTCTTCACCTCGTGTAACGTGGCGAATGCTCGATTGCCCTCCTGATAGACAAGCACGGCTTGTTTTAGGGCAAAGATTCGGTTGTCTCCGATTCGCACGTGAACATCCATATCTAACCCTCGCGAGTAATCACGCCCTCTTCGTTTCCTGGCATCAGGTCAACCAATCGGCTCGCCGCAGCCAGTGTCTCGCACACAATTGCGATAGTCCGAAAGCCCCGCCGTACGCTGAGCGGATCGTCAATTTTCAGAGGGATAATGACGTCCGGTTGAGGCGTCACCTCCATCGCCGTCTGCGCCTCATCGTCAAAGCACCCAACCACTGCGTCGCCCGATGAAAATGCTGCAAGCAAGCAGGGCAATGCTGGGTTCGAGTCCATGAGTTGCTCTCCCATCTCATCAGTGAACTCTGGCCGTTTGGCCTGTTTCGAGATCCGACACAATTCGAGCAAACCTGTGTTCAGTGCCTTCAATTGCACGTCGCGAATGTCCTCGTTAACTTTCTTCAGCGCGCACAGATTCAGCGGCGTTTCTTTCAGGGACTTCGGCGTACATCCCTCCACATCGGGGATCTCGTACTGGTCCGCATTCTCCTCGCCCTCGTACCACTCGCGCAGCATCTCGACTCGCTCCTCGGCGTCGTGGTAGTCGTACACGCGAATCCATCGGTTGAGTGCCCGAGCAAAGTGGCTGTAGAACGTTGCGGGCAGCCGGGGATGTGCGTTCTCCAGAAGCTCAATGGTCGGACTCAGCAGGACGAAGGCTGCACTGTCGGGATCAAGGACAAGGTAGAGCGTGCCTTCCGGCCCTCGCTCGTCCGAATAATCCACCAATCGATCGCACAGTGTGAGATCCAGATCGAAGCGGCGGTCAATTGCTGGCCCGCCATGCTTGCGAGTCCATCGCCTGAGAGTCAGCAGCAGGTACTTGGTTGCGTCGCGTTCGCTCTTCGACCAATCTTCCGCTGCCGCGATATCGGATTTCACCAGAATCTCCGCTAGCGCGATTACTTCCCGATCATCGGCCGAGAAGCGCTGTTCAGTCGGAACGCTCGCCAAAGAAGGCAACCCAATTCCGCAGGGCGCCGCCATCAACTTGTCGGCGGCAGAGATTCCCCGGGCGGCAAGAGGCGTCTCCCCGCTCGCCATCGTGAGCATTGTTCGACGGCCTTTGCCACCAGGGCCGAGGACATTTGCAGTTCCTGACATTCCAGAAATCTCCCAAGTACGGTTTCGAGCCGCGATTTCCGCTCCTGCTTCAACGCGCGCAGCTCAAGCAGAATTGCTGCCTTAGCTTGATTGGAGGGACAGTGAGTCGTGGGGACCTTCCTGACATTTTGGACCATGATTTCCACAGATTGCCGTCAGAGTATCGATTACAGGCTGGCGCACGGGTCGTCGCTTGGCTACAATTTTCGCGCGGAGAATTTCTATGATGACGGACCCAGCCACCACTATCAAACGCGAGGTCTTTCAGTTGGTTGACCAGCAGATCGAAACACTGAGACGAGAAGGGCACTTGACTGATACTGATTTGGATCAGTTCCGCCTACGCTCGGGAAGGATTTCCGATCTCTACCAAGAGCACGATCGCATCGTGAGAAGTCGCATCTCTCCCCATCTGCGATTGGCCAAGGCCTCGTAGCTTCACCGTGGTTCGAGGGGGTGCAGGCCGTTACCCCGGGCGCGCGTTCAGCCGCTCGGGGAATGCCTGCCGGTGTCGTCATCACCCGTAGGCTTTTTGCCGCGTACTTGGCGCTCCGGTTACAAACACACACATAGAGTCAGTGCTTCGACGGGACTTCGCCAGGCGCGACCTGTGGGGATTTCCTTCCAACGAAAAATGGCATGACTGCAAAGGCGGCAAGGGTCAGGAAGTAGGCGGTACCCGAGATTGGATCACGGGTAGCGAAATATTCGCGTAACGTCAGCCCCCGGATCCAAAGAACGAATGTGAATTCGACCAGCAGCATGAATCCAAGCGCGACACATCCGAGTGCGAGTCGCCTGCCGCCATCGATTGGAAACCGCAGTTTTCTCACTACCCAGCGTGCGGCGAGGATAGACACACCGAACATGATAGGCTCTTCGATCAGTTCCGCGGTCCTGGCACCCAAAATCGGAACGACCCAAAGCGTCCGGATCGTGCCCAAAACAAAACCCACAGCGAAGACGAGCGCGAAATAAAGGGAGCCGGCCTTTACGACCTGCTTCACAGCTGAGCTATTCCAGCACCAGATTATAACCAACTCGCCAAAAACGAAGAGCGAGCCGAAAATGACTTTGTTGTATCTGGCTAACCATTCGGGCAGATAAATGTCAAAGTTGGAGCTTTGATCGAGAGTGTATCGGGCTGCCAAATCGGTCAATGGGCATCTGCCCCCGTTCATCGCCAGCACGCCGCACTCCAGCAAAACGACTGCGCTGATGATCCCGGCCAAACGGAACCGGCGTAACATGCCTGTAAGGGGCAACGCCAGGATGCTCGCTGCCAAAAATGCCCAGATGGCGGTGTGCAGAAGCTTAATTGCTATGAGCACGCAGCCCCTATCTCAGCCTTCCGCTTTCGCCGCTGGCCGATGATTTCAGTTTCCGCCTGCAGCCAGTCGTCAAAGTCCAACCCGTCAATTCTGCCGCGGTGTTCGTATATTTCGTAGGCGCGTCGGCGTATGCGTTCCTCAATGTCCGTATCGTTGTTCGGTGCAGGCGACTTCGTAGATTTCAAGATCGCTGTCATCAACGTCACTCCTCAACGAGCTACTATTCAGTATCCGGTGGCTCTGGAGAGCATGCAGTGACAACAATCACGCGTGGTCGCGGACCTGATTCCATTGCGACTAACCCTTCGTTCCGATCGCTCTGACGAAGCTGTAAACCAGGTGTTCTCCACTCGCTTCCGGCCCCGTGATGGCGGCCGTGGCCAGTTCGGGATATTGATGGCTGTAGGCGGCTTTGACCTCTTCGGGTGCCATCTTCGGATCAGGATCCGGAAGCTTCACACCGTTGTAACTGAAACTGCGAGCCAATACTTTCGCATCGATCATGATGTTTTCCTTTCTTCTCCAGGCGAAGACGCAGAAGGCTCTGTCGACTGGGGCGGCGCCGAAAACAGACTTGGCGTTGCATCTGTCGTGGTTGGTGACGTTGTGGCTTCCGCCTTCTTGGCCGTAGCGGGATCGGTCTTCGGAGCCTGTGTCGCTTTGGCTTTGTGACGCGCGGCCTTCGCTGCCGCATCCATCTCAGCCTTTGCCTCGGCCAAGGTGCTGCCGAGCGCGATATGAGTGTCAACATAGCTGGCAAGGTGGTTGCCAAGTTCCGCGTCCAATTCCTCCGGTGACGATATGTAGCTCAGCGGGGTCGTTAGAGCTTGGTCTTCGCCTTCCTTGGCTTTCGCAGGAATGACGTTCACCTTCACTTTCTCGCCAACTCGGGCGATGGTAAGCAAGAGCGTGCGGTCTTTGAGCAAAGGCATGAGTTCAACGAACACGTTTTCCTCCTTTATGTTCGATCTCCAATGAAATCGCGAATTGAGAATTCCGAGAGCGCCGGGACAGGCGCGCACCGCGTGGGGATGGGGTGAGTAGGACGCGGAGTGCGCCCGTCCCTATCCGTGGCTCTGCCAATAGTGGAGAGGTTTCCACAGATGTCTTGAGTTCTAGAAAGGAATGTCGTCGTCAACCACCGCGGGAGCAGGCTCCGTGCTCGAGCCGTCGCCGACAACCTGCGTTGCGGTGTTCTGCCCGTTCTCGCGGGACCCGAGCAGGACAAGATCGCGAGCGACAATCTCTGTGCGATATTTCTTTTCTCCGCTCTGCCGGTCTTGCCAACTCGTGGTCTGCAGCTTGCCTTCAATGTAGAGCTTTGTTCCTTTCCGGACGTACTCGCCTACAATCTCCGCCAACCGCTGCCAAGCCACAATGCTGTGCCATTCTGTTCTGTCTTGCCATTGATCGTTCCCGTCCTTGAAGCGTTCGTTCGTGGCCAGACTGACCCTCGCGACAGGGAAGCCGCTCGGCGTGTACTTCACCTCTGGGTTCTGGCCCACATTGCCGACCAGAATGACTTTGTTCACACTCTTCGTCATGTCCTCCTCCAACTACTGCTTTGCTCTACGAGCATCCGCTCGTGCTGCCACATTCCAGGCAGCGATAACAGGATCCGTTTCTCACCATCAACGAGCCGCAGAACTGGCAGGTCGGTGCATCTCCCAACTCGACGACCTGGCCAAGTGCTTTAATGCCGCTTCGCTCATGCTGCAGTTCATCTGAACTCTGTCGCTCGAACAGGATTTCTTGCTCGCCCTTGAGGAAACGCAGTGCGAGCCAGCGGAATAGATAATCCATCAGGGACTTGGCATAGCCGATCTTCGGATTTCCCGACCATCCACTCGGCTCAAACCGTGTGTGGCTGAACTTGTCGCAGAGGATTTGCAAGGGCACTCCGTACTGCAGAGCAAGCGACACCGCAGTTGCGAACGAGTCCATGAGGCCGGAAACGGTCGAGCCCTCTTTGGCCATTCTGATGAAGACCTCACCCGGCAGCCCGTCTTCGTAGAGACCAACGGTCACGTATCCCTCCTGCCCACCGACCGAAAAGTGATGTGTCAGGCTGCGGCGCTCGTCCGGCAGTCGTCGCCTGACTGCTTGGGTGGCCTTTGGCTCTTGCGACCCGTTAGTACTGTGTTCGCCGCTTGGACTCGATGAACCGCCTGGGCGTCCATCAACACTCACAATTTCCTTCGTTTCTGGCATAAGGACCTCGTCAACCAGCTTTGTGCAGGATCACCTCGCCGGATCGCACAGCCCGCATCTCTGGTTTTCGATTTTCACGAACATCAGAGCAACACGATCCGCATAAATGAGTTTCCAGTCCGCTCTTTCGCGCAACACTGTGCCCAACGCAGAATCAACCGGAACGAGCGCAGCGTTCACTCGGTATCGTGCCAGGATCTCGGCCCAATCTGGCCGGACCTCCCAGACGCGCAGTCCTTCCAGAACGAATGGGGGACCGTAAAAATCCGTCCGACCATCGTCGAACACACGAACCAAAGGCCAAAGCCGGTAGATCAGATACCCACCCCATTGCCAACTCGCGTACAGCCGAAGAGCGGGCGCACAGTGGTTGTGAGAGAGAAAAGTCGCCGCCTCCGTGGGAAAACGACTCGGGTCAAAGTCGGCATGCAATACTCTCAAGCCACCCAGATGCGAAACAAACCATCCTAGTGCGAGCACAGCCAGGCAGGGCGCCATATGCCAGCGGCTTCGGTTCCGGCCGTTGGCAATTGCCTCTAGTCCCGTCTCCACTTCAGCGAGACCTGCGGAGAGTTTTCCTCGCCAATCGAGAGGCAAACGTGAGTCTACAAGTCGCAACCAATCGCGCATTGCCAGACCGATTCCGGGTGTCGAGACAACGGCAAAGATCGGAATGTTCCGCACCGAGAATAGTGCCAAATGGGACCAACTCAGCAGCAATAGCACATGAATCAGCCTTCCTGTGCCCAAGTGCCAGGCTGCCGCAGCGATCGCGAGCACAAGCAAGCTCTCGAAATACGCGGCCGTAAACGAATGAAAGTCGACTGATTGAAACTCGCTGATGCGCTCGAAATAAAATGAAGCCCCGAGATATTGGGCAACGTGGACATGCAGGCGATATCCGTATGGATTCACGAGGCTTGCAATACCACAGGCCCCAGCGGCCAGTAAATACTTTTGCGCTCGAATCCAAGCACTGCGTCTCGTCCCACGGGCTAATTCTTCGCCCGCAGCCCCCATCGCGTAGGTAATTAGCAAGACAATTCCGACGAAGAATCCACCATGCAGATTCACCCAAAGGACCGTGAGTGCAGGCAGCAATAAGAGAAGACGCCTGTCATTGCCTCGCCTCTCGACTCGGTTGAGCAAGCAACAGAACATGCCGGTGAAAAGTGGTGTCACGAGGTGTGGTCGCGCGAGCCAATGTATTGTGCTCGCCGCCATAGCGAGTCCGGTCAGAACGATAGCGATCAGGCGATATTCCGATTCTTCGACCGTGCTCCTGTAAACGCGGACCGACGTAGCCCCGAGGAGCACCAGGCTCGCGACCACGATGCCGCCTAGACCGAAGCGGCTGTGCATTGCTGCCATCAAAACATCAGAGAGCCACTCCCACGCAAACCAGGCTTGGCCAGCCTTAGGGAATGAGAAGAGGTCTGCTGAGGGGACTCGCCCCTTTTTCAGCATCCACGCGCCGGCGCGAATATGCCAACCTGTATCCGAGTCAGTGAGCAGCCAGCCCACACCCGTGGTGCACCAAAACAAGACAAGAATCGGGATCAAGAAAGCCAGATCGGACAGGGATGGAACGCAAGAGACCCAGCGGTTGAGCGGAAGTTCGCGAGTTTGCGCCGTCGCCTCTTTTGCCCGCGGGACAGACATCTGAATTACTCACTGTCGGAGGGCGGTCTCGGTCGCGGATGCGCAAAGATGGCTTGATTGCGCTTCGGCAATATTCCGCATGAAGCCAGGACTTCTGGATGAAGGCAACGGATCGCGTTCGACGGCCGTTGGTGACCATTGCTGATTGAAAAAATGGATGACGGGCGGTGTGCGTGTCGCCGCTGCAAGAAACGCACCTCCGGGGTTGAGGTGAAGTCCGCCTCCAATTACAACGTAGAGGAACAGAAACAGGCACGCGATCAGTGCCACTTGCTTGATCTTCGCGCGCACGATGACGCCTCCTAGCCACTCCACCGTCGATGGCTGCGAACTCCTTCGTCTTCCTAGCTGGCTAGAGTCTCGGGAATTTCACTCCCAGCAACATCGCGATTGACTGAATCGTTCAGCTTCGAAGGACCAAGCGGACGCGGCTTGCTCAAATAGTGCGTGTGGGAGCACTGGTTGCAATTGACCCCTCGTGTCACTGCGCGAACTAGAGTCAGGAAGCTCTCCGGGATCGCGCTCTCCTCGCCCGCCAATGAATAAAATGTCGGCACGACTCTACCTGCCTGCGCTTTGTCCTTCGCAGTCAGGTCCAGTTCCAATCGTCCGTGAATACCCCGGAAGACAATCTCGCATTCCAGTCGCGGCTTCGGGCCATTCGTTCCAAAACTCAACCAGTGACGCGTGATCAGCAGTTCATACGTTTTGCCTTTTCGGAGCATGTCCGCACGCAACATGGAGTTCGATATGACCACGGCATGCAATCCGTTCACTGCGATGGTTTCGACTGGGTGCAGATATTCCAGCGCTTTGCCGTCTTCATCGGCGAAAGTCACGTACCGGCCAACATCTCCTGCCGAGCCACCTGATTCGAGCCCGCGGATCACATAACGCTCCGCCAGTTCCTGATGTTCGACACTGAGCACAGAGTGAGCATAGACGCCCCGCTCTCGGAGTGTCCGAAGTGCCCCTCTAGCGAGTGGCAATCCCAGAACGCCTGCAAATTTCTGACTCCGCATGGAGATCGTCACCTCTTTCGTGTTCATGCTGTGTTGCGGACAGGAATTGGTTTTCCAAGTGCCGCCCGAATCATTTGCTTGTCACAACCCGCCCAACACTGATAAAAGCGCGGATCAGAGACAAGTATCGCCAGGTTGTCTCGGCCGCGGTCGCGCCCCGCAAGCGCACAAGATGGGCAACGCGCCACATAATTTCGCCCCACAACCCGCTTCTCGGACACATAATCAAGGATGCAGAATCTGCGATATTCTCCTGCAAACGCATTCTTGCTGACGGACTCGGCTTCGGATCGCACCTTTGCAATGCACGGCGGAAGCTCTTTTCCTACGGTGAACCGATCCAGATTTTCTTCGGTCAGTTTTCGCAGCCGCGTCAGTAATTCAAGCTGCGCATCTAACGTGTAGTCGGCGCCGTAGAACCAGAAACGTCGTTTCGCGCCGCGGTGAATTCCAAGCGGTCCCCGTAGGGCGTTGCCAAATGCACCTTCTTGGATTTCATCGTGTTTTGGAAACACTTCGATCCCCTCAGCCAGCCTGGATCCTTTTACTGGCACTCCGAGTCTTTGTGCTAAGTCGTGGATGTAGATCCGGCATTTTCTCGCAAGCAGTGGGAGTGCCAGGAATATCCAGAGATGTCCGCCCCGCTTGCTCATTTCTAGTGCTGATTCGACGCGGTCCTGCGTGAGTTGGTACTGAAGCTTGATCAAATCATCCATCGCGGTCGAGTAGTCGGCATCGATGGCGACCCACTTGCATCGCTGGTTCAACGGGTTAATGGCGTAGAGACCGATCGTTATCCTTCCTTCCAAGTGGTCCGCAATAATTTGCTCCGTCAATAACAATGGGGCTCCTGATGCACGTTCTTTGGGACGGTAGTAGTAATGACGGCCGCTTTCAGGATGGGGTCGTATAGATTGGAGGGTGTAGGCGCGGCGATTGACGAAGAGGTCTGTGTACATCTTCACCAGCGCCGGCGTGGCAGTCAATCGTCGCTTCACAGTCTTCCTCCTTTCAACACGTCCTGCGCCACGCGCTACGTGTAGATATGTCGGGATCGAATTTCTGTCAAACGGCAGTGAAAGTCCTCAGTTGGAGGGCAACGCCATTTCAGCGGGCTTTCCTGGTTCCAAGATCCATCCCGGAGGCGCTTTGAGTAGGCCGGGGCGTTCCACCAGGCTCAAAATGTCGTATTCGTGAATGAGCAGATCAAAATCGCTTTGGCTATATCCCCCATACCGCTGGTCATCGAAGTCGATCCAGAACCAGGTGCTGGTCCTTCGATCGAAGACATAGAAGGCTCCGGATTCCGGATCGCCTTGAACTGAGACGAACAGCAGAATTGAAGCCGGAAACTCGATCCAGCGTACTGGCTGGGCGTTTTCGGTGATTGTCGCTAAAGCACCGATTGCCGCGTCGGGCAAAGAGTTCTCTAGTGTGAGGATAGGCTGTGTTTTCATGTGACCAAACATAGGTGTCCCTTTCTGGCGAGCGATCTCCGAGCTTGCAAAGACGAGTGAAATGAAGGTGGATTCGAAGGCGGGTAGTTTTGAAGTCTGGCGAACCTTAATGAAATGATCTGACCGGAAGGGCAGCGGTCCGCACCGTCCGGTTTACTCGTCTTCCGCAAGTTTATGCGGATCGATTCACACAAGCCGACTTATCATTACCAATCCGGGCTCGATGAGTGACATAGCGATCTCCAAATGCTTGCGTGCTCACCATCTATATGTAGCCTTCTGAGCGGGGCTCGGCGTAGTTCAATATCCCCAGATTATGTTGAGAGCAGATTTCTTAGAGGATTGGCCCCGAAGTGCGTTGAACTTCGCGTAGGCGGCCATTACCCAGGCCCAGGACTCGGCTCAGGCGCCGGAGAGAAAGTTATAGCTTCTGCTTGCCGATGGTCTTTAGGCGCGGCAGGTGCACCAAGTCGGCCGCTTCCTCAGCATCTTTGAGGAGCGTCTTACGCGGCGTGCCTATCCGCGCACGCATGGTCAGCCCACGCGCTAAATCCGTTACTTGGATCGCGCGCACGGCTACGGGAAAGTCAGGTGGGATTTCTCCTGCACTGATCCCGTCCCGGAAACGGCGCTCCACCAGCGCCGTGCCCCCCGCGACCGCGCTCTGCAGGAACCGCTGAACCTCAGCGTCGTTAACAAGCGGGGCGACGCACACGACAAGGCAGCCCCGGGCGGACCCTTTCTCGGTCGCACTTTCGACGGCGTACCTCAGAAAGCCCACGATCGAGTCGCGAAGCGTCTTTGGCGCGAGGAGTGCCTTGGCGGCCGCTGCGCCCTTGCGTTCTGCGTACGCCTTAAGGACGCGCAAGAATATCGCCCGCTTGTCCCCAAAGATGGCATACAAGCTCGGCCGTCCCACACCCATCCCTTCGACGAGATCGTCAATCGTCACGCCGTCGTAGCCTTTCGACCAGAACACCTGAGTCGCCTTTTCCAGCGCCCCTGTCTCGTCGAAGCTGCGCGGTCGACCCCGCGGCCTGGCGGTATTGTGAATCATTTAGTTCGAAACTCCTTGACACCCTTCATTCCAGCATTATAAAACCAAGTAGTTCGAAATTAGCAAGCCGATTCTGGCCTCGCGGGGCCCACCTTCACTTTTCACCATGGAGACGCCTATGAAACACTCGATCACTCTCATCACCGGCGCTACTTCCGGGCTCGGCTATGCGGCAGCCCGCCTGCTCGCCGGAGAGGGCTGGCACGAGATCATCGTCACCGGGCGCAGCCTGCCTGGGGCCCAGCAATCGGCCGCTCAACTCGCGGCTGAGAACAAAAGAGCGATTTTCACGCCGCTGGCACTGGACCTGGACAAGCCGTCCAGCGTTCAGTCGGCTGTTGCCGAACTCGTCAAGCGAGGCCGGCCGATCGATTTCCTGCTACTCAATGCAGGGTTGGTTCCCTTTAAGAAGCGCGCTCTCACCGCGACGGGCGTCGAGTCTTCTCAGGCGCCGCTCATCGGGCATCATCAACTGACGGTTGGGTTGCTCAATGCCAACTTGCTGAGGCCCGAGGCGCGGATCGTTATCGCAGGTGCGGAACCTGCCCGAGGGGGCGTACCCATGTTCAAATACACCGACTTGCCCGCCTTCGCGGCCAAACGGTTCCAGGGCGATCGAACGGCCGCTGTTGAAGCGTTGATACGCAACGGGCCGAACGTGAAGTACGTGCCCAACAATGCGTATGCCGACGCAAAGCTCATCATCGCTTGGTGGACCGCGGCGCTGGCCCGCCGGCTGCCCTCCGGCATGGCCGTGTACGCCGTGTCGCCCGGTGGCGCGACCGGCACCAACGTGGTGCGAAGCGCTGGTTTCGCGTTGAGGTATCTGATGATCCCGATCGTGAACCTCATTCCCGGCATGAATCAGACGCCGGAGACCGCGGCCAGCCGGTATCTCCAGGCATCAAAGTTCGGAACTGACCTCTCGGGGCAATTCTTCGCCTCGGCCAAAGGGAAGTTCTCAGGCCCAATGGAGGTGCAGCGCGAGCCACACCTCCACGATCGCGCCAGCCAGGAAGCCGCGTGGCAGGCCGTCGTCAAGGTCTCTGGCGTCGATTTATCGCCGTCGGGTCTGACGATTAAAAACGGGCCGTAGGATCGACGTAGAAGCTCGTCCAGCATCAGTTTCCTGAGTCGGGTCACAGTAACCTCCTTGTGACCCAAAACCTTACATGGGCAACAATGCTGGCGACGACCACGCGGTAGCGTCCGCCGCGCTAGCGGCTTAGTTCAAACGGGCTTATCGCCACCAGTTCTCGAGTTCTCGGTGATTCAGAAACTGATTACTCCGCCATGCGAAATCAGCACCTTCTAAGCCGCTTGTGCGAAGTCAATGACACCCTGCTGTCGGCTATAGTCGTTAGACAAGTTCTTGAGTCATAGGATGTTGCACGCGAGCCGACACCGCAAAGGCACGGCAATGACACTCCAATCACACGGCAATATCCGAGAAGAGTTCGCCCGAGTGTTGAACCTCTTTCCCAGAGGAAAGAACAAATGCGAGCGTGAGCATGGCAGGGCTTCCACTCCTCCTTACCGGCAGTGCCAACGTTTGCTCGAGGAAGTCATGGAACAGTCCAATGTAGACTGCACGCCTGCACTGCGACAGTTTCTCGGCAATGAACCACATGAAATCATGACTCGGCACCAAATACAGAAAATGTGCAATCGTCGTTTCCTGCTCGATCCTGTCGCGGATGGCTGCGTAGTGGCGCGCCGCCTTTGGAGTGCGCTCATATTCCAGCGCGAATTTGCAGTCCTGCCCGCCAAGCCGCACTACCACAACCGCGTCGTAGTACTTGCAATAGCCATATGGAGTGAGGTCACTTCGCGAGCGAACCTCGGTCTCAGGCATCCAGTAGACTAGCGATCTGGAGCGCTTCAAGGCCAGGTGTATCTCATTCAGATCGAGGGAGTGATGCAGCTGTCTGTTCTTAATGTTGGAGGCTCTTTTGGCGATTGAATGTTGGGGATTCGCGTTTACTCCAAGTGCCAGAGCACCCGACGTTGACAAGGAATACACGACGTCGCGACTGGCTGAGAGCCGTTCCTGCCGGCTGAGCAGGCCGTGCCTCACCAAACGGAGAACGCGGTTATTGAACGCGTTGCGCGATGACAGGCAGTAGTCCAGTTTCAACAATTCGAACAATTGGTTGTGCGTGATGAAACCCGCTTGAAAAGCGTGGCGCAAGAGCGGGTAGTCGCGTGTCGAGCTTAACGCGATTGAGCCTTTCCAATAACGCACGGAATACCTCACTCATCCTGCGGCACGAAGCACGAGACATGCGAGCGGTCGACCGATCGTGGAAGGTCCCAGCACGAGGTGGCCGAGACTGCTGCGAATCCAGTCACCGATCGACATCAGCAGCATGGCCTCCTGCTGCCCGACGGATTCACTCAACGAAAGAAGCCGAGTTTCCGGGGATCGCCAGTCTTGCTTGCCAACAAGCAACTGACCTACGAACTCCGACTTTGCAACAACCAAGAAGCAGTCGGGACGCTCGCCCCGGCCCAGAATTCGCCTGAAGAGCAGTTTGTTGCAACCCATCCAGACGGATGGGTCGGCGCATTCGAATACCCGGCCCGTCATTCTCGACAGGCGGTTGGGATCAAAACCACCGACCGTATCGAATCGTGCATAGCCGCAAATCTGAAACCGCTGACGGATCTGTCCATTCGTCGTGATTCCCGTCGTGTTGTAGTAGACGGCTCCAGTGGGACGGCCACGCGCATCGCGGTTTCCGAGTCGATGGCGCCACACGCTGCCGAAGCCCATGACTGCGACTCGCATGTTCTATCCGCCTCTTAACCTGCGATTGCTACTTCGCTCCGCGTACAACTGCTCTTGAAGATTGTTGATATGAGTTACCAACCTGGCATCGGCAGCGCGCGGATCAGATGTTGCTTTTGCCGCACCTGCGGGGTCAGCTTTGCTTCTGGCCGCGTCCAGGCGAACAGACATGTCGGCCAAGACCTCGGACTTTCGCCGCAACTCTTCTCGCGCAACGTCCCTGTCCCTTATGGCAGTGTCCCGCTCTTCGGCGACGCACATCAGTTCCGTCCGCAGTTGCTCAATCTCTCTAGGATTGGTTGCGACCGGGCTGCCTTCAACGCCTTCGATTGCGCGGTTACAGCGCTCGATGTGCTTGTTGTAGCGTTCAATCGCCTCCTGGGCGACCGCTCTCGAATACACATCCTGGTTGTACAGGTCTGCCATCATCTCGGCCGTGATAGACATCGCGCGCCGGTGATCGATCCGTTGCTTCAGGCAGATAGCGGCGGCAAGAATCAATGCAAGCGTGGTCCAGAGACTGTAAAGGAAGTACGAGTTCTTGAGGCGAAGCTCGATCAGATTACGGCGCTGCTGCTCAAGCCAGTCGCCATAGTCGACGTTCTCCGGATTGAACTGTTTTAGGAGGAACTCGTACCAAGTGCCCTGATGTTGGTACGGCGATTGGACACGCACTGCTGTAGCATCTGTGCGAGATTTCGGGAGCGCAGAGTCGGTCGCTCTTTGCAAGGCAGAGGCATGCGCTATCGTGAATCCGATCAGGAGACCACAAACTATAAGGTTGCCCCTCACAACCATCCTCCCGCTCGCCGTCGGCGGCCGACCGGAACTACTTCGGGTGACTTGAAACGGAGATTGGCCCCCACGGAATCCTCCCGTGACTGGCGCAACGTGGGATATAGCTGAGGCTTAAATCGCGGGATACTGACATCCTCCGGGGTCCGCACATGAAGCAGTCCATGCAACGTTCCACGCGCGTCGTCAGTCATCAGGATCTCCATTTGGGCTTTGGGGAGATTCTTGATGTGTTCATCGAGCGCGCGTGTCTCCTTCTCTTCACGATCGACAGCGCGTTCCGTTTGCTCGTATCTCTCGTAGCCGAACAATTTCCATCGCTGCATCGAGACGCTGCGCCGAGTCACCCGATGTTCTGCCGAAGCGCGTAGAAAATACTGTGTTGTCTCTTCGTCACGGGTGCGTAGGATCATCGTCGTGTTGGGCGCCGATGAGACATCCTCTTTGAAGCCTCGGTCGACCTGTAGGAGCTGGGGCAATGCTTGCATGGAGAACAAGAAGGCGGTGTTCGTACCGCGGGCTGTCTGCAGGATCTGTGCAAAATTGCGGTAACCAAACGGGGCAAACTCGTCGAGCACGACACTGAGCATTGGCCGGTTGCTGCGCGACCGATGTTCCTCGCTTTCGTAGCGCTTGCCGATTACCAGTTGCAGGTTCTGAAGGATCATCTTGCCGAGTGATCGCATGGGTTCGGGATTCTTGTTGATGTTCAGCGAGACAACCAGAATGAGTTCCTGCTCGATCACATCATCGATCGAAAGCAGCTGTTCGTATGGCCCGGTGAGGACACTCAGTTGGTCATCGAGAAAGGTCATGCACTCGTTCAGCAGACCCTGAATTTTCTGCACGCGCTCTCGATCTGCAAGGGATGTATACAGGTTCTTGACTGACATCTCGAAATTGAGGCGGCGCTGCGTCGGAAGCGAAGAGTCCACGGCAATGCGCTTGCGAGCTATTTCGACCTGCTCCTTCATCACTCTTTCATCCATAGCCATGACGAGGACGTCGTAGAAGTTGAACTTCGAACCGGTATAGAAGAGCACGCGAACGATGTCGGCGAGGTAATTGAGCTGATGTTTCGCGAAAAATTCTTTCCTGAGATTGAATGAGCCGAAGATCATGGCGACCACCGGCATGTACTCGTCATCTGAGCACTGAAACGGGTTGTAGCGGACTGAGAGGTCGGGACGGGCGGGGTTCAGCAAGCGCAATTGATGTAGCCGGCCAGCACGATGCACATGCGGCAAGAGATCCTGAAAGAACTCCAAATCTCCCTTGCCGTCAAAGATCACCATCGGAATGCGATGGGGCTCATCGTGAGGACCAACTACACGCGCCAGATCCTGCGAGATGATGTTCCGTAACAAAGTCGTCTTGCCCGTGCCAGTCGTGCCCAGCACGATCGCCTGCATGACCCGAACCCGGTCCGGCCAAAACCAGGGCTGGCCGTGAATGTCGTATCCGAGCACCACCGAATTCTGATCCCACGCCTTCCGGGTGATTCCTTCGTCGCGTTTGCGGGAGATCGCAAGCGGCGGATGTGGCCATTGCTTCTCCCTGCGGGATCGCCGGGTGGCCCAGAGGGCAATGGTCGTGACCAGCGTGAAGCCCGTAATAATAAGGTAGGTGGCAACCTCGGTCAGCTGGCGCGCTGTCAGGAAATATCGTTCTCGTCCGACGTACCACGCGAACCAGCCAGCAAACATCAGAACCGCGGCGATGAGGATCTCAGCGCTCTCGAGGAGAGGGGGATGATGGTGACGGTCGGCATATGTTTCCCGGGTCATGCTGGTACGCGGTCGAGGAAGAAGCCGAAGGCCTGCATAGCGATGAGCGCAACGGTCCAATGCCACAGGCGCAAGAAGCCTTTCCGCTGACGCTGAACCTCGCCTTCAGGGCATCCGGAGGGCGGAGTGAACATCACAATCAACTTGTACGCGAGCATCAAGAGAGCGCCGAAGACCCACTCCTGCGGCAAAGCCGCGCCGGTCCATTCGACTGTGAGTCCGAACGATGCGCCCTGGCTGGCGGGATGTTGGGATAACCAGTGGACGATTCCACCTTCGAGAACGATAGCCAACCTGATTGCGAGGAAGAAAACAACGGCTTCGATTCTGTGGAGCACAGTTGCGACCATCTCAATTCAAGAAGTTGAAATATCCAAAGGCGGCGACCGCCGAAACCAAACTGAGGACGAAAAGCACAAACCATCGGTGGGGTTTTCTTCGGGGCTCGGTTGAATAAGGATTTTGCGGTTCGAAGATCATCGCTGTTAATGCATTCCACACTCCCAAATCGGAGCGGAGACGCAGGTGTTGCCGCAGCAAGCGATCTGCTTCTCCCCGCGTAATCCGTTCCATAGCTCACCGCACCAGCAATGCTGCGATCTGTTGTTTGTCGTCGTTGGGGAATTGAAAGCGCAATATCGTGGGTTCCGTGCTCGATGTTAGACGAAGGGCTATGATGCCAAGGGATTCTTCACCAGGTGCGAGACGCTCAGTCTGCAGATGACTTTCAAGCACGGGAACTGGAGTCTCGTGCTTCGCTATGACTCGCAAAGACTCCTGGTCGCCTAGCTGCGAGTCCACCAGGGGATAAAGAGATTGAGGGTAGAGCACGTCCGTAAGCTCAAAGACCTGCGGCGCGTTAACGTCGTAGACGTGGCTGCCTCGATTCCGAACGGCGTATCGCACCAGCAGGCGTCCATCTTTTTCGTAGAGATCGCGAATCGTGACCTCCACTGGTTTGCGCGAAGGCTTTGCGGACTCGAGCCGTACTGCCTTTCCGGCCAGGAGGATTTCGGTTGGGGAGGGCTGAGGCGACTGAGGGACACTGGCTGGCTTGGGCTGAGCGAGCGGAATCTGATCCACCGCAAAGTCCATGCCAGCGACGTCACCAGCCGGTTCCAGTTCATAGTTCAGTCGTTCGGATGCAGTCCAGATGAACAGATTGGTAGAGGCATCAACCTCGGTGGGCTGCACAAATACTTTGTTTTCCCGCCACTCGACCTTGAAGGACTGACTCCCGGTGGCGACCTGAGTGACAGGTTCGCGAAGCTCAATCACCGTCAAGTGATTCAGTGCAGTTTTCAGGTGAATGATCTGGGAGCGATCGCTCGAGGTCCGCTCGATCTTCTGGCCGGCCAGCGGTATCCCTACAGTCGAAATGACCATAATAATAAGGATGAATCGCCTCATCGTATTTCTCCTGTTGACTTGAGGTCATGTCGAGAACGTCTGGGAGGTTCGAAGGGAACCTCCCAGACAAATTCAGTTGACGGTTTGCGGCAGTATGACGGCCCCGCCTGGAACTTGAGGGCGTCGCTGAGTTCCGGGAAAGGTGACTACCCCATCCCGCACCTCGCTTCTGCCGGGCTGAATTGGGAACGGACGGACTCGTTCGATCACGATGGGTGAGCTCTGCTCGTCGCGTTCACGAAAGACCTCGCCTTTCCTCGTAACCTGAGCAAGAAAGATGAGGCGTTCGTGGACTTGACCGTCGCCATTCGTGAAATGGTTGACCAGGAAAATGCGGCCATCCCGGTCGATTTCGACTTCGCCGTCTGTGAGATCGGGGATCTCTACTGTGACCGGCCGCCCTCCGGTTCGTTCGGCGATTTGGTTGACGACGTCCTGAGGAAATGCGTAGAACACGATCGACCCGGTTCCCGGAACAAACTCATGCTCCGGATTCGGCCGCCTATCCCGGCACACGATCGCGTGCAAGGCCGATAGGTATGCCAACCGCGTTCCATTCTTGCTTTGGGCCCAGATGCGCACTTGATCGATCAGAGCCCTTAGTTCTTCGCGTGACCGCTCTTCAAAGCTCTGAAGAGCCGCGGAGGCCTGCTTCCGGTGGAAAATGGCTTCTTTCCGAGCCTCGGCATCGTCCTTCAATGCCTCGACTTCGGCTTCGGCCCTCTCCAGTTCGTCCCATAGTTCCCGTCGCTGCGTGAGGGTTTGAGTCACGACGGCTGCGTAGTACTTGTTGACCGTGGAGCACTCGGCAAAGATTTCCGGGGTAAACTCTGCACCTCCGATCAGCCCGCGGAAATCGCTGAGCGGCGCCACAGCGGCGTCTGAGAAAAAACGGCCAAGCTCTTTGCGGAGAAAGTTGTAAAGGTGTCCGACTTTGTCCTGTTCTGCGACTGGCAAGTGTTCGGCCATCTCCACGATTCGCCGTTTCTGTTTGAGCTTGAGCCACGGTGCCTTGCTGACTGCGTTTCGGATATCCCGAATCACGTCCTGGTCAGGTTGTGTCCCATGCTTCAGCTGATCGAGGGCGTTCTGAAGCTGGTCGACAAGCTGCCAGGCCAGATCGTCCCTCCCGTTTGCCAGACACGAGGTCTTCAGATCCGTAATCGATCCGATCTGATTTCCCCGCGCCTGCATGGCAACCTGCGGAAGGTTCCACCAGGGACTCGGGGGCTTGGGAGTCTTGTTTTTCTGCGCTGCATGCCGTTCCTCGTAAGCGAATCGGTCGCGAACAAAACGTGGAAACTTGTCGCCTTCGAGCACACATACTTGATCGAAGTCGAAGTCTCCTCCGTTTCTCGCAGCCGCTTCGGAGTGCAAGATCAACGTGCCCTTCAGTTGCAACTGCTCACTGGCCACCGCTGCGACCTGTTGTTCCGAGATATGGCAACCGCGCTTGGAAAGGTCGGACGCCAAAAGAGACGTAAGTTCCTCTGACGACAGATTCTCAAACGGGAGCAGGTCTTCCTTCATCCGGATGGGATAGCGAACGATCAGACCCAGACGGGACGAAACCGGAGCAAACCCGCGGTCTTTCGGAATCCAGTCCGAACCACAGAAAACCTCGCCATCGCGCAGAACGAGATAGCCATCGTCTGCCAAAGCGAAGCCGGGCAGGCGAAAGCCGCCGCTGGTGCAAAGGCGATACGCCCAGCGAGCAAGCACCTTTTGCAGATGGCTGTTCACAAAGGGATGTTTGAGCATGTAACCCGTGCCATCGGCAACGAGTGCACCGTCGGCAACGGTGTACTCGCTGCAGGTATACTCCGGGTCCGGATCTTCGGCGATGTCGAGCGCGCGCTGGCTCTCCTGTGTGCCCAACAGCTCAAGAAGTTCCGTGAAGTTGTTTTCCTCCCACGCTTTTCGCAGCTTCTCAATCTGCTTCAAAGCGTAGGGTTTGAGTTCGAGTTCTATGGAGTCCTGAGGCGCATGCTCCACCAGGGTGTAGCTCGATTGGAATTCGAGATTTCGAGAAACATCCCGAATGCCGATCAACGCCGACCCGCGATAGCAGTGAGCCTGGCGGTCACCAAGGGCGGACCGAATCGACCGCAGCGCTCCTCCCTGGTATCTGGGTTTGACCGAGGACTTCGGCAGGATGATGTCAGCCTCAAGTCTCTCGGCCACTTCATCCGCCATAACCTTGAACGATCCCTTCGCCTGTGTCCTATCGAAGGCCAGACGAAATTGATAGAAGCGATTCCTCCGCAGCAGCTTACGGTCAATCAATGCCTCGGCTTGCTGTTTGAGAACCTCTCCATCGTCCGGATTCAGTTGAACGTCCTGGCCGTGCCCGAGCTTGCGAAGCAGTCTTTTGACTTCATCGGCCAAAAGATTCTCGCGATGTTTTGCCCGCAGTTTCGTGAACAACGCGTGTGAGATCCACCCCCGACAGTCGTTCGTTCCCAATTGCCGATCGTCGACGACAAGAACTCTGCACTCTGGGACTTCGACCATGACCTTGCACGAAGACACCAGAATGCCGAAGTAGGTCATGGCTGCCTGCGGCGAGTAGCGAAATCTTTCGGCCAGACGCTTCTCATAGCGAGAGTCGACCGCGTAGAACTTTCCTTTCTTCGCACTACCGCTCGCGCCCACGAGGCTGTAGCGAATTCCATCGAACTCAACCCGGGTCAACGCCTGCTCGATGATCGCTTGCTCGCAGGCATCCAGAGGTTCGGTTGGCACGTCCACCGTGGCCACGCGGATCCCTGGACAGAATCCCTGTAGCAAAGTGTTCGTTAGCGTTTCTTGACGACTGAGTCTCATGGTTTTCCTGGAAATATGACCCTCGCGGTCAAGTTCGAGCGCAAGGATCGGCATCGTACCGTGCTCTACGTGTGACATACCTCATCTCCTTTTCTGTCAGGCAAAGGACAGAGAAGGAGACTCGTGTCGACCCTCGCTGTCCCTTGCCGAAAACCGTTGAAATGACTTTTCGGCCGGGCAGCCAGTGCCAGGCCACGAGTTGGATTGCTTAGCTCACACTTTCCTCACGGTCTCGAAGGTCCCAATCTTCGCTGGTTGCGTTGAGTAGCAAAGGCTAATTTGTAGCTCCACCACCCACGAAACCTGCGCATCTTGAAACAGCACCACTCTCCCCACGCCCAAAAAGCACAAAGCAATGCGAGCGCAAAGAGCGCGATCGATGCCGCCGTCACAACATCGAGGATGTTGAGAGGCGGATGTTGAAGCCGTGTGCGGATCTGATCGAGCAGTTGATACGTCACGATCAGGGCACCGGCTTTACATACGGCAATGAGCCACGGTTTGAAATGCGTGAGAAACCGTTGCTTCACCATTTCTCTTCCTCCTTTCTGCCTGAAAACCAGAACAGATCGGAGGGTCGCTCGTGCGGCTCCCTTTGCTGTCCTGGTCGAAAACTTTTCAGGTTCCCGGCCAGGTTCACGAAAAGAACCGGACCAGCACTCATCCACAATCAGCTTGTGGATTGCTCACTACAGACCAACGTCTGTCATGAAACCTCGTGCCATGAATCCCGAATTTGATCGCGGCTTCATCCAGTTCCGCTTCTAGTCACAGCTTCCCGCTTGAGCTCTGGATTCTTGCCCGTGAAGTCCGCCACCGGACGCCACTCCTGAACGCTGTAGTAGGTGAGACCCAGCTTGAGGGCCTCAACTCGAGCTTCACCTTCGTTGCGAAACTCCCGGCCGAGTTCGAGGTCGTTGCTGCTGGTCCCAGATTTTGGTAGGAAGAAGCGCGCGCTTGATGCACTTTCCTCATCCCCTGCCGCACGCAGACGCCTGGGGGCCTTGATGTTGGACCGAGTGCTATCTTGGCTCATTCTTTCGTCGGAAGCGGGGGTAAGCATGGTTGCCATAGTCGTCCTCGGATCTGTTCTCATTTATCGAGTTCACTGCGTTGCAGAAGACCGTTGTCCCGTTCTCCAACCATCTGCTGCTCGGAATAGTCCGCAACAAGCAGGCCGCTCGGGTTGAATTCGGTACGTCGTTCTTCCACCAGTCGCAAGTTGTATTGGCCCACAATTCGGTCGGTTACTTCCGTGTCGTTCTTAATCTTGTGAATCTCTTTGACGCCGAACACGATGTAGTTCCACGGGGCATCTTTCGAGCGCTCGATCGAACGAATGCGGAAATCCGAGATCATCTGATCCTGCTGGATTTTGCCGATCGTGTCATCGTCCCGTAGTTTGTCCATGGTCAGCTTGCGGAGGTTGGCCGTCATCATGTTGAGCGACTCGGCAAAATTGCGGGTTACAGAGTCAGGCGTGTAAGAAAGGTAGTGCTGGAGGAATCTACGAAGAACCGCGTGCGCTTCGAGATCTGTCGGCGCGGCTGTCTTGGAACTGCCCGCGGTTGCCGCTTCTGTTGAGAGAACGCCGGCTAGACGTGAGGCCGGATCTGCCGTCACTCGCGCGCCGACGACGGTTGCTTCACCATCTTTGTCAACGCGAATGACCGTGGGCGGCTGAATTCGGACGTAAATGGCAAATCCGAGCGAGGCCAGGGCGATCACGCCGAAAAGCATTGCCGAATACATGGCGCGGTTCGCGTAGGCGCGGAGCATGCCATCGTGCTCGTAGTACTTGGTGTACGCGAGCATCTCAGGATTTGGGATCGATTTCTTGTCCGTTTTCATTGCAACCAGCCCATTACTTCGACCAATTCTGAATCAAGCCTCTCAAGCGGGCACAACAGCTCCGCTCGATCCGATCTTGCCCGCAGAACCAGCTGTACCTGAGCCCTCGGTCAGCGGAACCGGAGGTCTTGATTCAGAAAGCACGCCTCCTCCCGATGAGCTGGAATTCGCTCGCGCCAGAGTTCCAATAGGACCCGGCCCACCGCCGGTGTGTGGGCCGGGATCTGACATGGTTGGGGGAGGACCGGCAGTAGAGGATTGAGCAGGAGAACCGCTCGACGCGAGAAATGCCTTCGCGGTCGTATTCGCATACCAACCTGCAGCAGAAACTAACGCAAATACTGTGCTACCGACTTCACCACGTACGATTCGACTTGCGATGAAAGGAATTAACACGATCGCAATTGAGAAGAGAACGCTCACGGCACCTAACAGCACCATTTGGCTCGATCCGACGAATGCGTTCAGGACACCATTTCCGTTCAGAACGGAATTGACGCTGTTCATCTGCAGCGCCGTAATCAGTACCTGAAGAATCGCGTACAGCAGACCCCAGCTTTGGAAGACCATCAGGTTCACGAAGTACGTGCGCGACAATTGGCCCATTGCTCGACTGGGCCAGAGCGCCAGGACAAAGGGACCGACCAAGTAGAGAATCGAGCCGTACATCGCATAAGCGAGCGTGAAGAGCGTATAGCTGACAGGCAGAATGATCAGTCCCACGAGAATCAGAAGGACGTTCAAGAGTCCAGAAATCGCTCCCGTTACGAGAGTCCAGAAGCTTGATACGCCCTGCTGACTGATGTAGGAGCTCACGGAATTCAGCCAACTCTGAATCACGTCACCAATGCCGTTGGTGTTGTAAATGAAATCCGCAACGCTGTTGAACATCCCGTTTACGGAGCGGAAAGCCGACTGATAGTTTAGAAACACCAGGCCGAGGACAAGATACTTGATGCCGGCTACCCCAAGTGCCCGTACATCGCCGCCATTGCTGTATGCCTCATAGACAGCATAGAGCAGGCTCAGAATCAGGATCACGCCCGCGATTTGAAGCACGGGGCCGGTGACGTTCTGATCGATTCCGTTCAGCGCTATCTGAAGAACCTGCTCGAAATAGAAACTCGGCATACGCCCGCTCCGCCTCAGTTGTGCTGCAGCAGATTCATCAACTGCTGTCGAAGATTGGTAGTGTTCGTTGCACCCATCTTTATGTCTGCGCTCGAATTCGCCAGATCAATCGCCCGGAGCCGCATCAAATCCGCGGTTGCGGCCTGGGTGTAGGCATTCGCACGCACCAGCCATGCATCCGCTTGCGCCTCGATGATGGGTGCACTTCCGGGCGCGGCGTTCTGAACGCTTTGGTTGATTTGACTCGCGGCCTGAAGCTCCAGATCCGAGAGCGCGTCGATCTCGATCGCTCTTTTCATGGCATCCTGCGATATCGCATCGGTCATATCGATCATGTCGCGCACCTGAGGCGAGGCATCCGTCGTCATCGGGATCTGGCCATAAAGAGCCGTGAAATTTGGGGACGTTTGACCGATCAGATTGGCATTGCGGGACAAAAGGTTTACCTCGAGCTGTTGGGAATTGGGCAGAGTCGCGCTGTTCACTCGCATGTGGGTCAATGAGTAGATCTGGGTGAAAATACCTTCCAGACCTCCGACAAGCGCTCGCGCCTGGTTGATCAGCTTCAGTGGCCATACGACGTTTTGCTGAAATTGTTGGGTGCCTTGGTCGACGCTGTAGATCTGGTTCAACCCGCCACCGATGACGTTCTGCAGGGCGCTTGAAATGCTCGATAACCCGGCCGTCATGAGCGCACAACACGGATCGAGGAATTGCCCTTTTGCAGGCCATGGCGCGGTTACGATGAGGACGAAAACAAGTGCTGCCGTTCGGGCTTTGTGGCCCAACATCCAGAATTTCGCTTTATTCAGTGGCTCGCGAAATGATTTCATCATTTCTCCTTTCGGACTTAGTTGTGCTGCAGCAGATTGATCATCAGGCCGCGCATTTGCGTGCTGAATGTCGCTCCCCGCTTTCGGAGTCCATTTTGGTGCGCTATGTGCGCGGCTTCCTGCCTTAGTTCTGCAGCGAGCATTTTCTGGGTTATGGCTTGACTGCGAATGTTCGATGCAACTGCCGATGCAGTCACTAGTGGCGCCGAGCCGGGTGCGGCCTGACTGGCAGAATCCTCAATTGCGTTGGCCACCTGAAGTTCAAGGTCGGTGGCATTGTCCGAGATCTTGAGGGTCTTCAGGCTGTCAAGTGCAAAGGCGTCATCCATGTCGGACATATCTCGATCTGCTTGACTCGCGTCAGCGGCGGTCGGAATAGCTCCATACGTCGTCCCATACGACTGGGTCAAAGTACTGAAATTGTTCACCTGATGGTCGCGAATGACCGCTTCGAGCGCTTGCGGATTGGGAAGAGTGGCGCTCCTCAAATTCATACCGAGGATGCCCGCCATAAGAGAGCGATACTGGTTGATCATTTGTGTCACCAGCGCTCTCGCCTGGTTGATCAACTGCATAGGCCAGATCACGCTCTGGTACAAGTAGCTGATCTCTGTCCGAACCGTATTGATCGCGTTCAATGCGTTGTGGATCACACCATTGATGGCGCTCAGCACAGCCTGAATTCCCTGGACGATCCCGCCCTGTGCTTCCGCAACAGGCGGTGCAATCAAGAGTGTCGATACCAGGATTCCGGCTACTGCGACGGCCAGCACCCGGCGCCGACTGCTTGCTGTCGCCATGAACCAAGTAAAGGTCAATGCAAAAAGGGTGAATGTGAGATAGTGCATTTCAGAACCTCCCTAAGCCGACTTCGGCTGGCGTTACCGCTTTTGAACTGCTTGCCGGCCGATTCTTGAAACTTGTGACTGCGCCTGATAGCTCCTCGGGCAACGGTGCCACGTCCGCGAGCCCCCGGGGAAACCTCTTCGCAAGCTCCTGGTAGTTGTCCAGCAATGGGCGGTCATCGTGTTCTTCGAGGAACCAAGCACGATATCTCCGCTCGCGCGGAAACGTGGTGCATATCCAGTAGGAGAGCGGCGTAGGAACAATGCGTATCGTCTGGGTGGTCTCGGCTTTCTCACCAATCACAAGCAGCACCTCCGCGCTGCGCCCCTTTCGGGGTGCCCCAAACTGCTTCACTTGCCCGACCGCAACCGGATTGAGGTACAGGTGAGTGGTCAGGGCACTCACATCTCCTGGCTGTTGGCCGATAATCTTCGTGGTTGCGTTCTTGAGAATGCCGGGTCCATGCATGCGAGGCTGGGACTCGGTGCCGACGAAATCCTCGACCGTCTGGCTGATGCCCCACACGCTCGAATTTCGTTTGCGAGCCGTACGGAATAACTGGACGACTTCAGGCGCGAGCGCCGTCGAGTCCAGAAGAAACCAGCACTCGTCGAGAACCGTGATACTAGGTCGACCTGTTTTTCCGGTGGCACGGGCGGCCATGGCGGTCGCGATGAGCATGCTCATCGCAGTCTCGAGCCTCGGATCAGAACTCAACCCTTCGACGTTGAAGAATAGCCAATCGCTGTCCAATCGCATCGTGGTGGTGCGATCGAAGAGATTGGCGTAGATACCGCTTTCTCCTGTCCAGGAACGTAACTTGATTGCCGCAAGATGGGCTTCGTCCATCGTGCGCTGCATCTTCTCGGCATCGCGCCAGTTGGCAAGTTCTTCGCGCAAGTCATTGAACGTCGGGATCGGATTCGAATAGCGAATGGCGCAGCGCTTGTAGACCCTGGCAATCGCGTCTGTAAGTACATTGTCGAGAAGCCCGGTGTCGGCTCCAGGACTATCCCCAATCATGTGGCGAGTCAGATTCTTCAGGAATGCGGTCTTTTCGTTGCTGGGTGCGCTTTCTCCGGTAGGCAAATCCCAGGGATTCAATGTCTCCTTTCCATCGAGATCGACGTTGATCACGCGTCCGTCCATCAATTCGACCAGAGGCTGATAGGAATCGCCGCGCTCGAGGATTGAAATTAGAGGCTTCGCACGGGCCATCATGAGTAGGAATTCCTGGGTCATAAAAGTCTTTCCCCCGCCACTCTTCGCCATGATGAGTTGGTTGGCGTCGCCCAATGACGGATCAAACAGAGAAAACGGAACCAGTTGCCGGTAAGGCGTTTCAAAGAGCATCAGCGGAGAGTTCGGCGTCCCGCTCCACGGCATCTCGACCGGAAGCAGGTCGGCGGCATGCAAAGTCAGCACGTCCAGTTCACGTTTATTCATTTCCGCTTGTCCCGGCAGGCCCGAGAAAAAGAAACGCTTTTGCGCAAGCGTCTCCGGAATACCACGAGCACCATTCATGCGGGTGATGGCGTGTAGAACGCGCTGCCGACGGTCGGAGAGAAGGCGCTCCGCTTGCTCGGCCTCAATGCGATTGCGCGCAGGCAGCGAGGTGCGCACGGCAACGGTCAGGCTCATCTGGCACGATTTGAGTGAGCTGGAAATCAGATCCTGCAACACCTTGATCAATTGATGTTCCGCCACCTGGGCATCGACATTCAGCCGGAAGCCCCCATGAATGTCTTTCTGGGCGGCGGTCATTTTTCGCAACCGGCTTTTGTATTGCTTGACTGCCTTGGCCTGATCTGGAAGAACGACCTCTGCATTGATCACGATCGGGAAGTCCATCACGACCAATTCGCGCAGCACCCCGGGAAATGTGGCATCCGGGAGATCCTTCAGGCTGATGTAGGAGTAGAGCAGACCGCCGGCCTTCAGGTAGTCATCGAGTTCATCCTCGATGTTGACGTTGGCGACCTGGCTGCGCGCGCTTTCGTAAAAAATCGAATTTACAGGCCTACGATAAGGGACAACATCGTTTCCCAGGGGGTGCAGGGCCCGTTTGATTTCGAGGAAGAGGTCTTCACCCGACATTCGGGTGAGCTTCATTCCCGTGGACTGCAATGTGGTTTCTACTCCAGCCATCATGCTGCGGAACTCAGCCACAAGATCTTCGTGCTCGCGGCGGTTGCGCTCGATGCACTTCGTGGCCGACGGGCTATAGCTGCCTCGCATCTTCTTTTTCCATTGCAGATCGGGAGACTGATGATGGATCCTCGGATCCCAGACAAAATAGAAATGGAGAAAATGCCGGAGATAAAATCCGTCCTGGTCTTTCTTGAGCCATAAATCAAGATGTTCGCGGTCGAGCGCCTGCAGAATCGGACTCGAGTTTTTCTGCTCCTGGGTGTAGCGTGCGATCAGATCGCCCGCACCCTCAATGACTTCAAAGCGGGCCTGCATCCGCATTGAGCGCTCCGGGAGCGACCGAAGGAGGGTCTCAAGTGACAATTTGGTACGATTTCGCTCGTCATCGCTCGCGTAGTAGGAGTTGATTCCACTGACCGCATAGCCAACTACAAGGGAACCGTTCACCTGCACGAGCAAGTCGTCGACGATATCCCGCACTTTCAGTTGCTCGCACAAGGGTGGCTGCCCCAATGACTTTGCGTGTCCCAGAACTGTCAGTGGCATCGCGGTCCTCAATTCTGCAGGTATTCCTTGCTTAATTGGCGATCGCGTTCCAGGGCCGAATACACATGTGGCTTCGTATGGAAGAGGACCCAGTCGAGGAGATAACCACGCTGTTTACCGTATTTGAAAAGCATCAGACCCGGGACGCTCAGGATCGGCACGAAATACTGCAGGACCATGTTCATCGGCAACCCGAACATCTCCCGGTTGAGGAACCTACCGGCAATATTCATCACCACGGCGACAGCCAGGATGGCGAAGAGGTCTTCTGCTTCGAGTCCGGCAAAGGTCACTCTGGTCCGAAGGTTTCTATAAACAGGTGTCACATCCAGCGCCATTTTTGTTTCCCTCCTACCTCACACCACCTGTCCCATGCACGACGAAGAATTCCGCGAGTCGCAGTAACCCAGAAACCATCAGGCACAAGCCTGCTGCCAGGAAGTGACGCATCCAACCGCTCGTCGGGTGGATGTAAGAGAACATGCCCATCCGTAGTGCTCCGACCGCGACCTGGGCAGCCGCATAAACGGGCAGGATGACGTTTCCCACCCAGTCGATCATCGTTACGAGTGCCATCCAGTAGACGTCAGGGTTGTTCCATGTCCGTTGCGATGCAAAGGTCTCAAGGGCTCGAGTGAGGCCCGAAACCATCAGGCACGCCAAGGCTCCATACATGGCATGCGAGAACTCCAGTGCCTTGGAGAACTGGACGATCGCCATGATGATGAAAACCCCTGCGAGAGTCGGCATGATGACGTTTCCAACCCAATTCGCAAGATTCAAGATCCCGTGATCGAACGACATTTGCGAAAGGTTCATATCCGATTCCTAGCCCATCATTGCGAGTACCAGCTGCCAGATCCCTGAGATGCAAAGCAGAGCGAGCGCAACCGCAATCAGGCGCAAGAATGGCTTGCGCGTCGCGAAGTTTAGAATTGCTCCTACCAAGGCCAGTACCGCGGCGATCGGCATGATTGTTCCCGCCAGATGGTTCCAGAGACTATCGAGAACATCGGCTGTGGCAAATTGAGTCTGCGTGTTGTACCCCTGAATGAGCGTGAACGTCCCTTGAACCCCGAGCAGGAAAATCGCAGCGACAATCGAAGGCAGCGGATGTTCGCCTGAGGCAGTGTCGAGAATCGCACGAAGGACAAAGAACGCCGCTAACGTCGGCACGATTCGTCCCACGACGAACTTGGTAACGAAAGAGGCGACGTCAGATTGAATACTTGCGAGCCATGACGTGCCAATCCCGCCACCCGGGAGCGGCACTGTGATTCCGAAAGATGAAAACCAAGTCAGCAAGGGCTGCAGAGTCAGAAATACCACCGCCCAGAACATCCACTTTGTGAAACCTCCCCCGATGACGAACGCCGTCGATCCATCGTGCCGAAGAGCAATGCCGGCCAGTACCAGCGACACAAACGCAGCCGATGGCGCCAGCAGGAGCAGCAACGAAATAACGTCATTCAGCAGTTGCGGGGTTTGCATGGTCTCGCTCTCTAACGCTCGGTCTAACCTTGAGGCTTTGGCAGGTAGCTCGTCGGCAATGCAGGAACCGCACGGACTACCTGCCGGTTTCTGTTCGAAGGTTTTGTCTAAGTCACTCCGCTGGTCCCATTTGTGATCCAGAACTCAATGAGCCGTGTGACGCCCGAGATTGCCAGCAATGCCGCGGCGGCGAAGAGCCAGCGTCCAAAGCCGCGCCCCGTCAGCCAGGACACGACTGCGCCCAGAACCGCGCCACCGGCCCCTACTGGCGCGATGACGTTTCCGATCCAGTTGATAAAGTTCAGGAATGCGCCTTCCGGCTGCGCTCCGGTTTGTCCCTGAACGGCAACGTTGGACGCCGGAGCAGATCCCAGATTCTGCGCCCACAGAAATTGGCCGACCACGACGAGTGCAAGAGCAATCAATGCCAGTACGGTTTTTCCTCTTGCTTCGGCCTGAAATCTCATCAGCTCTATCCTCCTTTCTGCTCGTCGTAACGTGCGCCAGAAATCAGCTCCGCGAACGATCGATGCGACCGGAAAATAGAGCCAAACGAAATCTCTGTCAAACGACAGTCGCTCGGTATGAGGGAGAAAAAGGTTTGCTGGTTCCCCGAAAAACGCTACCGTTTACCTGGGTGCGCTTAGCATTGGTGTTGTCTGCGACTGTGCAGAATGAACTGAAGGAGTTGGGCAGGGATCACGTGATCCAAGCCAATGTACTTGTGCATGATTTTGGATATTAATGGCGCCTGTGGCGTAGCGCCAGCGCGATCACCATCTTCTGGGTATCTTCGACAAACAGATCCAGACTACTGACATCGTCCATGAAGCTGTAAGCACAAACAACAAACCCAAAATAACGCGATGACCATTTTCGTTGAAGGCTAACCAAAGTGGTTTGAGGGTTGCCACTCTCCAAAAGCCAAGCATGAGAATTGTAGAGATCGCCAAACGGCACAGCTTTTTACGAACTTCGAATGTCGAGGGCCTTGCAGAATTACTGTCGTGATGCTTCGAATTCACGCCATCCGTTCCCAAGCGGCGGAACAGCGTTCTAACTAGCCTGATCCAAAAAGCACACCAGTAGCCAAGGAGTTTGCCTAGAAAACTCGATCCAACGTACTCAACCTGCCATTCTGGCCAGGGCGGCGGCATAGGAGTAGCCATCCTTCTTCGGCTACTTTAGCTCATTTTTGTCCGGGCAGGGTAGGCTTTAAGGCTCTGCAGAGCGTGGGTCAGTGGACTTTCATCTCTTGAGGCTCAACTTGTAGGGTTAGCAAAGAGACACCCTGTCGTCGCATTTCCTCCAGCTTTCGCGCGATGAAGCTGTTGTCATAGGGTGTTTCCAGTGTTGCATGTATACCTTTCAGAGCTTCCTCTAACTTCCTCAGTTCGAATTCGAAATGGGCAGACCTGTAGCACCCGAAGCCTGCGGCGATATAGCAGTTCCCGTCATCGTCCAAATTCAGGTAGGTGCGCGCGATTCCATGTTTGTAAAGATTGACGCCATTCACGCGCCCCATGTACATGAAGCCCGGGCATCGATTTCGGCCTAAACGCTTTTCGAGCGGTTTCCAGTTCGCTTCCATAGAGGTTCGTTCTCTCATTGCTGGGCGGCCACAGGCTGCGGATTCGTTTGCGAGTACATCTGGTTTAACTCGCTACGGAGCTGAATCAACTGCCGCAATTCCTCAAGAGTTGGGGTGTTGTTACCGGAAAGATTCGGACTGTTTGCACCCGTCGATCGAGGAACTGGTCTCCCCGCATCCTCCGAGCTCTCTTTTTCGACCACGACGTAAAAACGAGTATTCCCGGGTACAGTGACCACAATGCTCTGATTCGCAGAGATGGTGTTTATTTCATCCTGTCCGGCCATTCCAATGTTGTCCGCCAAACGCTCGCGTAACAGAGAATTTTCCGAAATCGGACCATTGAACCCCGTCGTTCCCTGACCACCGACAGCATAGGCCGCTACGGTTCCGATTCCGGTCACGGACCGGACCAGAAAGTTCTTTCCTCTGTTCCTGCCTGAAACGCTGCCCTTGAGGGGGCCAAACTTCAGATCCATCGAAGTGGCATCGATTTTTTCGACGGTGCCTTCCGGTGTTTCCATGCGATTGAATTGGAAGCCCACGAACCCGGAAGGGCTCACATGCGAGATCTTCCCGAATACTCTCGAGCCCGCGGGGAGCACGATCTCTCCGCTGCGCTCGTAGTTGTACTCAATGACTGCGATCACCGGGGCCGGCACTGCCGAGCTTACGGGCGCTTCAAGCCGGGCTATGAGTCTTGTGCCGGCGGGCAGAATGGCTGCCAGAGTGCCGTCTTCTAGCGGCGATCTTTCGAAAGCAGGGGTTGCGCTTTGGCCGGACCGGACAAACACAATCGACGGCTTTTTCAGCTCGGAATCAGACTCTCCGGCTGGCAGCCGGGGCGGATTCGGTATGGAAGTCGGCGGTGCGGCTCCGGGATCCGAGAAATTCACGTTTTTAAGGGCATATGCATCCGAATTAGCAGGTCTGCCTGCCGGCGGCTTTTCCAGCCCAGCGGTCCCATTTCCAGGAGCCTGACGGAATTGATTGTAGCGAGGAGAAGTTCCACCTACGTCTTGCGGTGTCACCTGAGAGCCTGAACCGTTGTCGCCTTCACGAAGATCCGCGTTGAGTATCGGCGTCACCGTCTTGGTCGCGTCACTCTGTCCCTGTCCGGGTGTTGGATTGCGGCCCAGACTCGGCGCTCCCCGCGCCTTCTCGCCCGGCAGAGGACTGCGAGTTTTTGGACTGGAAAACAAACCAAAGAAGATCAACAGAAGCGCGATGCTTGCACCGGCAAGCAGCAAGAGAGATTTACTCTTGTCCCGACTGAGGTCTCGGCGAGTTGGGGCACCGGGCTGGGTGCGCCGCACTTTCTCGAGCAGGGTTCGAAGCGTCTGGAAAGTTCCTGCCGTGACCGATTCTTCCGGACTCACACCCATTTCTCGCGACTCGTCGGCCTCGATGGTGGCCGTCGATGCCTTCTGCTTAGTTTCTTGTTCCTCGCAATCCATGATCTTCCTCCTGGCGAAGTGAACTTACTCCAAACCCGATCGGTGCCAAGGCGGGGCGGTCAACGGCACCGGACTCAGCCATCTGCAAGAAGAGTTGTTCGGTTGACTGCTTATACGGCGGACGCTGAAACACCACGACTCCGTCGGCTCGCTCTCCGGTTCCTACCCGGCGGCGACTCAGCCGAAAATCCGACACTGGTAACTGTTCGGCGGTCGACCAGCGATCATGCCTCACGATCTTTCCGGTGTTGGTTTTCCCGCCAAGCTGGACCTGTGGCGGCATCAGCAAAATCGCGCGTTTGCTGCTATTGAGCACCGAGAATAGGACTGTCACCTGATCTCCGCCATCGAGAACTTCGCTAACTCCAACCCGCAGTCGATCTCCTTTCACGTTCTCACTTTCGATCCGTTCGCCATAAAGTACCGGGAGGGGAGCCCCTTCCTGGCGGCGAAGCAGTTCATCCAAAGAAGTCGATTCGTTCAGCGCTATTTCGGAGTGAGCTCCCGGTGCTACTGCTGCGTTTAGGTTTAAGGCTGTGGGCGTGACATGGGCTGAATCCTCGGCATTGGCTTTGGCTCCCGTACTTGCTACGGGATCAGACTTTTCGACTGCGGCAGTCTGCCCAATGAGCGCAAACGGAACGACTTCTTGTTCGACCAGAAAGCTGGCGGCTGGTTTGTATTGTAGGAGAAAATCCACTTTCGGTGAGGTAGCCTCACGACCACGGTTCACGAGCAGGAAGCTCAATTGTCGCCCGTCGATGGTAGACACAAGAAGATTGGTCTCCGAGTTTCGTTCCGTGAGGGCCTTGACGAGCACCAGTTCAGGCTCGCGCTCCGAATGTTCGACCTGAAATAGCGCTGGGTCGCCCACGGCGATCGAATTCACCGGCTCGGGCAAGCGGATGGCTGATACAAAGTGTGGGCCAATCTCCACGATCGTGACCTTTCCATCGCCGGCAGATCTCGTCCTCACTTGCGGATTGATGGCGACCTGTGCTTTCGGCGCGATCACCGTCAAAAGAAGCCAGCAAACTAGAATCGCGGATTTTGAAGTTTTCATTTTTCGTCTCCTCGCTCGTTTACGAGAGGCGGATCGAGGGTCCGCCTGTGCCTCGCGCGAAAGCGTTTCGCCACGCGTTTCACGTAGTTCTGGACATCCGCGGAGGAATAATCGAGTTTTCGCCGGGCGATGGGATCCTCGCCGACGTAATAGGCAGCTGTGACTAGGCGAAGATCTCCGCTGAACCTACGATTCAGCCACGCAAGATACGCGACTCCTCCGCGGATGTTTTCGTCCGGGCGAAACCAATCGTGCACACCGAAGCGCAAGGCGGTCTGAGGCATTAGTTGCATGAGACCGACTGCACCCTTATCTGAAACTGCGTACGGGTTCCACCCCGATTCTTCGTCGATGATGGCCATCACGAGATCCTGCGGGACTCGATACACAGCGGAGTAATATTCAGCCCATCGAATGGAAACAAGCCGAGTTTTTCGTTGGCCCTCTCCAGACTGAGCCGCGAGCGTCTGCAAGCCCAAGCTGATCAAAATGCAGATAAGGCTTGCTCTCCTCATGTCGTCACCTCCATGGCCGGAACCGGAGCATTCGGTGGTACTCGCTTCGAAAGCTCATACCTGACGGTAAGTTCATCTCGATAACGCCTCGAATCCGCGACCAGCCCTTCAAAACCTGCTCGTAGCAACAAGCGCTTACGATCCGATTCGGTCTTAGCGAGCAAGGGCAACAGCAGATCCCGTTGCTCATGGGAGATTTCCTCCATTCCCAGGATTTCGAGGGCTTGCGCCAGATCAAGCATTTCAGCAATGGATGGAGGTTTTTCCATGTTCCATCCACGTAGGGCATGCGCCAATCCGGCTAATTGTCCGCGGAGACGAACGCTGTCACTTCGACTCCGGACGCTCAGAATTTCCGTTTCGCGCTCAACGGTCGGGTAGTCGAAACGCAGGTAGAAGCAACGTCGTCGAAGAGGATCGCCGAGCCGCCTTTCTTCATTGGAGCTGAGAACGACGAATGGAACTGTAATGGCGGCGACCGTTCCGAGCTTCGGTACGCTTACCTGCCAGGCGCTGAGTATCTCTAGGAGTAGTGCTTCAAAGCCTTGGTCGACTTTGTCCAACTCGTCAACGAGGAGAACGCAAGGGCGATTTTGGTGGCGCAAGGCGCGAATGAGCGGACCCTCGGCAAAGAAATCGAGCGTGTGCAGTCGCTGGCGGACTTCGCTCCAATCCTTCTTGAGGTTCTCGCCTTGAGTTTCCAGAAAAAGCTTCTGCAAGGCTTCGTCGAATTTTCCGATCGCTTTCTCTTCAGAGATCCCGACGTAGCACTGCAGCCGTTCGAGAGTCGCACCAGCAGCTTCAGCGACAGCGTAGGCGATCTCCGTCTTGCCACATCCCGGAGGGCCTTCAATGAGAAGCGGCTTCTGCATCCGCGCAGCTAGGTAAACGACCGAAAGTGTTACGGGGTCGATGATGTAACGCGCCAAACGCAGTTTTTGTGCGAGTTCCTCGACGGATGAAAACACGTGTTTGTTCTCTCGACGTGAACACTACACCGGCTGGAACCTGTTGACATGGACAGCGGATGGTTTCTAGCTGCAGCGTTGCAACTTCTCAGGGAACGCTGGCGCAGCACTATGCAGTGCTGAAAGAACCATAAAGCATTGCGTCATCAGGGCGCGATTTGGTTTGAGACCTGAGGTGGATCGGCAGTCTCGCGCATCGCTCGCGCTTCACATGGTCATTTCACTGATTTCATTCTTGCTGTCTAATCCGAGCACAACGAGTCTTGTTTACCAATCACAACCTCGCTGACTCCGGGCACACGATCGTTGATGCGATCGCGGCGTTTCATCGCGAAGATCTGGGCTCGAAAAGTGAGGGGCCTGTTGCTTCACGCGACAAGTTTTTCATTCACCGATTCGCGTGTGGCTGACCCCGAATCCGCAGTGCACGACGGTCGTCGGATACCAAAACAAATAACCTGCTGATCGCGCCTTGACTGCGCGAGCTATACATCGCTCAAGGCCCCTGCTTTGCGGCACACACGACTACGTGGCTGGCCGCCCTTGTCCGCAGCTCTCGGCACGGCGACACCCGTTTACGGGCGAAAATAAGGGTTGCTGCTATTTTCGAGACTCACGGAAATCGAAAACAGGCATACAACACTGTCTTGGATGCCTCATTGTCAGAGACCGCCCTCCCGATTCGAACAGAATCATTAGGGCCTAAATTGACAGCAAGCTAATACGAATCGGCACTCTCGTGCGAACTACAGTCAGTGATATTCAACGGGCCCTTAGGGCTCGGGTTGCCCGCTGGGAGTTGGCGATCTCTGCAAGGAAAGATCCGTGCTCCGGGATATAGAACTTCGTCATCTGTACACAGTGATCGTTCTGGCTGAGATTGTCTCTGTTCGGCGCTGGCATACTGCTCGCCGCCGCGCTGCTGCGAAGTACAGTTTTCTTCTTCAAGCGCACCCCAACGCGGCGACATGACCAACTTGAATTGTCTCAATGGCGGACTTGCTGGTGCTAGGCTCGCTCCCGGCGACAGCTGCGAAAAGAATTTCCAACCCCATCTTGCGACAGGCGGGTCTTTGGAGCAGAGAAGTTAATCCTCCCGCCTCCTTCTGGTCCCTTTTCTCCACCATGCAGTTAGTACTGAAATCCACGTAACTGTTCGGTCCAGCTTCCGTGTTGTCCCCGTGCCATTCCCGTGCTGCTCGCAAATCACCACAGCGAAAAACCAGTAATTTATGCCATCTGCTGCCGTCTAAATTGTTGAAATTACGTTGACGCGGGGATTCGAGTCCTACCTGAGGAGCCATTCTTTCAACGGCTTACGGATCCCCACATGCTGTTTTCGCACGGTCCTGAGCGCAAGCCCCACAATTTTGTTGCGTGCCTCGCGCATATCCCGGATGTCGCCCCCGCAAATATTCATCGCGAGTGCGTATGATCCGCAATCAACCCGTATGCATTAGAAACAGAAACTCGTCTTCTGCCCGGCGAGTTCATCTTTCATAAACGTTTTTGCACATC